>Ga0111539_10004230_pt1 | contig 18817 bp, 19 predicted proteins | sample RhiMethybrSRZTD1_FD_79667 | JGI IMG/M metagenome (GOLD analysis project Ga0111539, IMG submission 79667) | Populus rhizosphere microbial communities from Tennessee, USA - Rhizosphere MetaG P. TD hybrid SRZTD1 (version 2) (version 2) | ecosystem: Host-associated > Plants > Roots > Rhizosphere >... | reverse complement strand
AGAGATCTCGCCTCGCTGCTCGCTGATTCCAGGGAAGGAATTCGATGACACCCGAGCGATTCGCCAAGCTCCAACGCGCCCTCGACCGCCGTCAACCCGACCTCACGGTGTTTTTGGACTCCGTGAACAAGGCGCAGAACCTTACTTCTATCGTGCGCACGGCCGACTCCGTCGGCATCCAGCGATTGCACGCGACCGACGCCGGCGACGCCATGCGCCTTCACCACATGATCGCGGGCGCCGCGAAGCATTGGGTCGCGATAACGCTGCATCGTTCGACGCGCGTCGGGCTCGCCGCGCTTCGCAACGAAGGCTGGCGAATCATCGCGGCGCACGGCGGCGGCACGCGCGACTTTCGCGAGGTGGACTACACCCAGAAGGTGGCGGTCGTCGTCGGGGCCGAGTCCATCGGGCTGAGCGATGCCGCGCGTGCGGCGGCCGACGACGAGATCGCGATTCCGATGCAGGGCATCGGCAGCTCGCTCAACGTCTCGGTGGCGGTCGGCGTCATCTTGCTCGAGGCCCAGCGGCAGCGGCTCGCGGCGGGGATCTATGAGAAGGCGCGCCTCACGCCCGAGGAGCGGGAGCGGACGCTGTTCGAGTGGTCGTACCCCGACATCGCGGAGCGCTGCCGGCAGCAGGGCCGCCCCTACCCCACGCTCACGGCCGACGGCAGGCTCGCTTCGAATCCATTGATCGACGTCTCGACGGTCAGCCAGTAACTCGGTGCGCTTCGCCTCCCGCTACCACATGCGCGGCCGCGCATGTGACGATGGCGGCTCCCAGGCCGTCGCGTTGAGCCACCATGACGCCGGAGCGATTCGCGAAGCTCAAAGCCGCCCTCGCACGGCGTCAGCCCGACCTCACGGTGTTCATGGACGCCGTGAACAAGTCCCACAACGTCTCGGCGATCATCCGCACTGCGGACGCCGTCGGCGTCCACCGCTTGCACGCGCTGTCGACGGGCGGCTCGATGCGCCGGCATCACATGATCGCCGGCGGCGCCAGACATTTCGTGAGCCTCAAGCTGCACTCCTCGACCGCCGCCGCACTCGCGGCGCTGCGCGGGGAAGGTTGGCGACTCATCGCCGCGCACGCCGGCAAAGATGCGCGCGACTATCGCGACGTCGACTACACGGCGAAGGTCGCGATCGTCGTCGGCGCCGAGCTCGTCGGCGTTAGTGAGGCGGCGCTCGCGGCGGCCGACGAGCGCGTCGCAATTCCGATGCGTGGGCTCGGCACGTCGCTGAACGTGTCCGTCGCCGTCGCCGTCATGCTGCTCGAGGCCGAGCGGCAACGGCAAGCGGCCGGGTTGTACGATTCGTCACGAATGACGGCGGCCGAGCACGATGAGACGCTGTTCGAGTGGTGTTATCCCGAGATCGCGGAGCGTTGCCGACAGCTCGGCCGCCCTTACCCGCCGTTGATGGAAGACGGCAGGCTCGCGGCGAATCCTTTTCTCGACGTGCCGGTATCGCCGGTCACGCAGGAGTGACGGCGGCCTACTCGCCGCCGTTGCCGCTCGTTGCGGTGTCGGGCGGCGGCTTCGCGACGGGGGCGGGCTCGACGGGCGGCTCGGGGTACGTGAACTCCAGCGTCTTCACCTTGCCCAGCGGTCGCGGGATCGTGACGATGTAGAGCCTGTTGAACTCGTCGGACGCGAACGGCTTCAAGTTCTTGCTGCCGTGCAGCTCGTCGATGAGCGGTTGAATCGTGTTCGAGTGCGAGACGATCAGCACGATATCGCCGCCATGATGGCGCTTCATTCGATCCATGAAGCCCTTGGTGTCGAGATGATCGTCGATCTCGACAGGGATATTCAGCCGCATCGCAAGCGGAGCAGCCGTCTCCTGCGTTCGGCGCTTGTCGCTCGCATAGATCGCATTGACGCTACCCGTGACGTCGACCTTCTGAAGGAAGTCCGCGAGGAGCTCGGCACGCTCACGGCCGCGCGCGTTCAACGGCGGATCGTCGTTGGGGCCCCCCATCGCGGCGTCCGTATCGGCATGCCGCACGAATATCACGGTCGTGCTCTGCCGCTCGCCGAGGAAATACCCCGCCGCGAGCGCGACGATGGTGTACCCGATGATCGGAATCAGTCTGAGACGGCGTCGTCGTCGACGATCGTTCGGGTTCGGCAGTGTCGGCGAAGCCATGCGCTACGCCGTGCCACCTGGGCCGCGCGGCGCGGCATCAACGGCAGCTTCGACGACCTCGTACTCGCCTTCGATGTAGTCCCCTTTCGCGGCAGGCGGCTGCGCCTGCTCCGTGTTCGCGACCCGGCGCTGCGCCCGAAACACCCGCCACCACGCGTGCGCGAGCGACACGAGATAGCCGACGACGAACAGGCCCAGCAACACCGCGAACACGACCGCCCCCATGATTGCAGCGCCGACGAGCGCAATGGCAAGCACGGCAAGTGCGAGGGAACGAGCGATGGGGTTACGCGCCGAAGGCTCGGCCGCGGACACACGGAGGGTCATGGCCGAGCATTCTAACCGAACGCCGACCAAGTCGCCGGTTGTCGTGAGCTAGCGACGCTCGCTCGACCGGCGGCGCTCGGCCTCGGCATCCGCGTCGATGACCTCGTACTCGCCCTCGATGTAGCGAATACCCTTACCGGGCTCCGGCCCGGATCCGCCGCCGTCGTTCGGGCCGCGGCCGCGTGCCTGGCGCCGCAGCCACCAGTTACGCACCGTGAAGCCAAGTAACGCGATCGCGGCGAAGCCGATGACCGCCATGAGCACGAACGCGCCCATGATGACGGCGCCAACGAGCACTACCGCCAAGACGACGAGCGACAAGGCTTGGGCGAGCGGATTGCGCGGATTGCCGAAGGGAATGTATCGGCCGTTCATGCGCTAATTTTAGCGCAAGCTCACTCGACCCGCCGGTAGAAGCCGTCGAACCAGACGACCCAAGCCTGGGCCACGAGGTCGAATTCCTCGAGCCGCTGTCGCACGCGACCGTCGGGGCCTTCGGTCCACGTGCCGCGAAACGCGACGACCCGGTTCGGCTCGACATACTCGATCGTGCCTTCCAAGTGCATCGTGCCGTTGCCGGCCTCGCCCGTGATGTCGAACACCGTGCCGGAAGAGCCCGTCCAGACCTGTCGCCACTCTTTGCGGCTCGGCAAATAGAAGCTGACACTCGAGCCCGACGAGCCGCCCGAGCCTTCCCAGCGCTCTTGGATCGAGCAGCCGCCGTCACGCTTCGTGATCGTGTTGTGGCCGATCAGCGTGCCGTCGGTCGCACGGACTTCCCAGCGCCCGAGCCAGAAATCGAACGCGTTCGCCTCGGCAACGCCTTCGCACGGGTAAACGCGCGCGCGGACATTGCGCAGCACGCGTTGATAGCGGCTGAGCTGGCGGAAGCGCTCGAGCTCCGGCGCGCTCTCGACGAGCGCAAGCGCACGCAAACCCACGTGATCGGACGCATCGAGCGCGTCGAGCGCCTCGTCGTCGCGCTTCAGGAGCGCGAGATTGCGCGCGCGCTCGAAATCGATCATCGCCTCGGGCGCGTTCGCCGTGCGCGCATCCTCGAGGGTCGCGAGCGCGTTGTCGTAGCGCTTGAGCTCGCGCTGCGCTTGCGCGATGCGCAGCAGACTCAATCGGTCCTCGGGGTAAGCCGCGAGGATCTCACGGTACTCGTTGATCGCGTCCTCCCAGCGGGCTTGCTCGAACGCGAGCTCCGCCGGATCAGCGAAGGCGGCCGGCGCCTGCCCCTCCTGCGAAAGCGCGTTGGCGCCGATGACGAGCGCCGCCAGTACGGTGAGGTAGCGAGACGTGACCACGATCGAACGCATCGAACCCTTCTCCTTCAATCGGCGCTCATGGTCCAAGCTTGGGGCGCGCCGCGCAAGCCGGCGGCCGCCCCGGGGCGCGCTTGTGCTCGCGCTCGGCGATTCGCTAGTGTGCTCCTGGAGTTGAGGTGCGGCGCCCTCCGCCGCGTTCCGGGGGAACACATGTTCGAGCCAACAGAACAGGAAGAAACGGCGCCGAACCACATTGATCGGCGTGGGTTCTTTCGCGGCGCGGCGGCGCTGACGGTCGGCGGCTTCGGCGCTGCGGTCGAAGTCGCAACGCCCGACGCACAGACGAACCGCGCGGCACCGGAGCTCGCCGATGCGGCCGAGCGGCTCGAGGAGCAGACGCAAAGCGCGCTGCGCTGGATTGGGCGCGACCCGGCCGACTGGGTGCGGCCGCGCACCGGCGTCGACCACAACGTCGTCATCGTCGGCGGCGGCCAGAGCGGCCTTTCGATCGCCTACGGCTTACGCCGCAAAGGCGTCGGCCGCGTCTCCGTGATCGACCGCGCCGCGCCGGGCGAAACCGGCATCTGGCGCACGATCGCGCGCATGCATCAGCTGCGAACACCAAAGACGCTAGCCGGCCCCGAGCTCGGCAACGCGGCGCTCTCGTTCCGCGCCTGGTACGAGACGCTGCACGGAACGGCGTCCTTCGACGCGCTCGATCGAATTGCACGCACCGACTGGGCCGACTATGTCGATTGGTTTCAGCAGGCCACGGGCACGATGGTTCGCTACCGCACGCGGTTGCTCGAGATCGAGCCGCAAGGCGACCTGCTGCGGTTGCATCTCGAAGTCGACGGCGTGCGCGGTGTCGAGACGGCCCGCAAGGTCGTGCTTGCAAACGGTTATGCCGGCGCCGGCGGCCCTAACGTGCCGGACTTCGTGCGCGCGTTGCCTCCCAACCTTTGGACGCACACGACCGGCAACATCCCGTTCGACGCGCTGGAGGGCAAGGTCGTCGGCGTCGTCGGCGCGGGCTCCTCCGCATTCGACGCCGCGGCCGTTGCGCTCGAGAATGGCGCGGCCGAGGTGCACATGTTCAGCCGCCGGGCGTACATCGACTACCCGGCGCCGCCGTCGCCGCAGGCGGCTCCTGCGCCCGACCGCGGTTATCCGAACGTCTCGGAGCTGGCTTACGAGCTGCCCGACGTGGTTCGCTGGCGAAATTTCTTGCTCGGCGACCGGCGCGTCGCGTCCGTGCCGCTCGACTCGATCCAGCGCGCCGTCGAGTTCGACAACTTTCACATCCACCTGAACAGCAACTTGTCGGACGTCGCGCGCTCCGGCGACAACAAAGTGACGGGCAAGGTCGGCAGCAAGAGCTTCAGCTTCGATCATCTGATCGCGGCCACCGGCTATCGCATCGATCTCGCGGCGCAACCCGAGCTCGCGCGCATTCACGACGCGATCGCGCTCTGGGGCGACCGGTACAAGCCGAGCGCCGGCGATGAGAGCGGTGCCGGCGCCGCGCATCCGTATCTCGGCGCGGGCTTCGAGTTCCTGCCGCGCAGCGCGACGGGTGCGGAGTACCTGCGCAACATCCACTGCTTCAATCTCGCGGCTGCGCTGAGCTTCGGCGTTCCCGTCGGCGACGTGCCGAGTGTCGTCGATCAGCCGCGGCTCGTCGCCGCGATCGCCCGCAGTTTCTATCTCGAGGGGGTCGACACGGCAGCGCACGAGCGCTTCATCAACGCGCCGCTCACGGCGCCGAGCGCAGCGCCGTACGAGCACGCCGTCGCGACTAGCTAAGTTGCTAAGCTTCGCGAAACGCTGCCCTCGCGGTTCGCGAGCGTTGCGTAGTCGGTTTGACTGTGTGTCTAATAGCCGCGGGTGTCGCACCGAACGTCGGGCGATAGGGTTTTGGTTGGTCGGGCCGCCAACCGCGACTACCCGCGCCATGATCGACCGTCTTCCCGCCGTTGTCCTTGTCGAGCACATTTCATGACGCTCGAGCGCAAGCTCGCGTCTGCGATGTCGATGGACGACGCGACTTGGCTCCGTCATGCAAATCCGTGGAGCGTGTGGACACGGGCGTCGGTGCTGCCGCTTGTCATCCTCGCGGTATGGAGCCGCAATTGGCTCGGGGCGTGGTCGTGGGCGGCCATCGTTGCCTCGTTGGCGTGGATGTGGGCGAATCCACGCGTCTTTCGGCGCCCAAAGACGCTGGACAACTGGGCTTCGCGGGGCGTGCTCGGTGAAAGAGTCTGGCTGAACCGCGACATCGTTCCGGTTCCCGAACGCCACCGGGTCGTGCCTCATGTGCTGAACGGCGTCACCGCCGTCGGAGCTGCTTTCGTCCTCTGGGGACTCATCCGGCTGGCCGTGTGGCCCACGTTGTTGGGTTCGGTCCTCATCTATTGCGGCAAGCTGTGGTTCCTCGATCGAATGGTCTGGCTGTACGAAGACATGATCGTGGAAAACGAACGCTATCGTTCTTGGACCGCCTGATGGCTGTCGACCTCATCACACCTCGGCTCGCTCGAGGTTTGGCGCAAAATTTTCTCGGCAATTCGCCCGACTGGTACAAGATCACGATCCTGGCGTTCCTCGTCGCGAATCCGCTCTTGTTCGCGATGAACGCGTACCTCGCCGGCTGGGCGCTCGTCCTCCAATTCATCTTCACGCTCGCGATGGCGCTGAAGTGCTATCCGCTTCAGCCCGGCGGTCTCCTGGCGCTGGAAGCCGTGGCCATCGGCATGACGTCACCGGCGAGCGTTTACCAGGAAACGATCAACGCGTTCGACGTGGTCCTGCTGCTGATCTTCATGGTTGCGGGCATCTTCTTCCTCAAAGACCTGCTGCTGTTCACGTTCACGAAGCTCGTCGTTACGTTCCGTTCGAAGATCGCGTTGTCCCTGTTGTTCTGCGGAGTGGCGGCGGCGCTTTCCGCGTTTCTGGACGCGCTCACGGTCACCGCGGTCGTCATCACGGTGGCAAGCGGCTTCTACGGCGTCTACCACAGAGTTGCCTCTGGCAAGCATTCTCACCACGGACCCCACGACTCGTCCGTCGATGACGGCGTTCACGATCTCCACCGAGAGGATCTGGTTCGGTTTCGCGCGTACCTGCGCAGCCTCGTGATGCACGCGGCCGTGGGTACCGCGCTCGGCGGCGTCACCACGCTGGTCGGCGAGCCGCAAAATCTGCTAATCGCAAACGTCGCGGAGTGGGACTTCGTCGAATTCTTCGTTCGGATGGCGCCCGTATCGCTGCCGGTGCTCGTCGTCGGACTACTGACCTGCGTGCTGCTGGAGCACTTTCGCTGGTTTGGCTACGGCGAGCGCGTGTCGGAATCCGCGCGAAGAATATTGGAGGACTTCGACGCTGCCGAGACTGCAAAGCGCACGGAGCGGGACCGTGCGACTCTGGTCGTGCAAGCGCTCGTGGCCCTATTCCTCGTCGTCGCGCTGGCGTTTCATTGGGCCGCCGTGGGGCTCATTGGCTTGACCGTAATCGTGCTCGCTACCGCCTTCGCAGGGGTTACTGACGAACATCGGCTCGGCCACGCGTTCCAAGAAGCGCTGCCGTTCACGGCACTCCTCGTCGTGTTCTTCGGGATCGTCGCCGTCATTCACGACCAGGGCTTGTTTCAACCGATCATCGATGGCGTGCTGTCGATGCCTCGGGAGATTCAAGCGCCGACTTTCTTCGTCGCGAACGGGCTGCTATCGGCAATCAGCGATAACGTCTTCGTCGCAACCGTGTACATCAACGAGGCGGCGCGGGCCCTCGAAAGTGGCGTGATCGATCGGGAGCAGTTCGACGCGTTGGCCGTCGCGATCAACACGGGCACGAACATCCCGAGCGTCGCGACGCCGAACGGCCAGGCCGCATTTTTGTTCTTGCTCACTTCAGCGCTCGCACCGCTCATTCGGCTGTCGTACGTCCGCATGGTGGTGATGGCCCTGCCGTACACCGTGACGATGACGGTAACCGGCCTACTTGCCGTCGCCTACCTGATCTAGCCCCGTCTGAATCCCGGCAGTAGTGGGCTTGCGTGAAACGGCTTACATTGGCTCACCGAATTCCGGACTAATTTGGGGGACTTCCATGAAAACGATCGCATCGATACTCGTCAGCGGATTCTTGGCTGCGGGGCCCGCCGCGGCGCAACAGCCGGCGGCTGGCGCCGGGCCAGCGGCCGGTGCCGCACCACCCGCGCCCGCCATGGTGCTCACTGTGCAAGGCTTCCCGGATGGCGGTGAGATTCCCGTGAAGTTCAGCCAAGCGGCGCCCGGAGTCGCTCCAGGCGAAGGCTTATCACCCGCGTTGAGCTGGACGAACGTTCCGGCCGGCACACAATCCTTCGTGCTGAACATGCGCGACCTCGATGTCGCGCGTAACAAGACGACGGAAGATCAGGCGCACTGGGTCGTCTGGAACATTCCGGCGACGGCGACGGGTATGACCGAGGGCCAGCCGAAAGGCGAAAAACTGCCGGACGGCAGTTACCAGCACAGCGCGACGGGGCAGATGTACCGCGGCCCGGGCGCGGCCGCGACGGGCCCGCGCCATCACTACATGTTCGAGATCTACGCGCTCGACACGAAGCTCAACGTAACGCCAGGGGCCGACGCGTTCGAGTCGCGCACGAAGGTGTTCCAAGCGATGCAGGGACACGTGCTCGGCAAGGCCGTTTACGGAGGGCTGTTCCGCCGCCCGGCGCAGTAGCGCTCGATGTACACCTCGCCGCACGCGCCGCTCGATATTCCGGCGACACCGCTCGCGGAATTCGTGCTGGCGCGTGCGGCGACGTACGGCCAACGTGCCGCACTGATCGAAGCCGGCACGGGCCGCACGATCTCGTACGCTGAGCTTCCCTCGCTCGTGGATCGCGCCGCGGCATCGCTCGCGCGGCTCGGCATCGCGAAGGGCGACGTCTGCGCGATCTTCGCGCCGAATACGCCTGAGTACCTGATCGCGTTACTGTCGGTCGCGAGGCTTGGCGCCGTTATGACGACGGCAGGCTCACTCAGCACGACGAGCGATCTCGCCAAGCAGCTCAAGGACTCCGCGGCGCGTGTATTGTTCACGTCGACCGCGCTCGCGGCGACGTGGCGCGATTCGCTTGCAGGCACCTCCGTCGAGCACATCGTCACGTTCGATGCGCCGATGGACCCGATCGGCGGCTGCAGCGGGCACGTGTTCTCGGCGCTCGTCGCGAAGCCGGGCGCTCCACCGCGCGTCGACGTCGACCCCGACGATCTCGTAGCGCTCCCGTACTCGAGCGGCACTACGGGCTTGCCGAAAGGGGTGATGCTGACGCATCGCAACCTCGTCGCAAATATTCTCCAAACCCACGCGGCCGACCATTTTCGCGAGGGCGAGGACGTCACCGTTGCGTTCCTGCCGTTTTTTCACATCTACGGCCTTACCGTGATCGCTTTGCTCGGCCTGTGGTCCGGGGCGACGCTCGTCGTGCTACCGAAGTTCGAGCTCGAGGCGTACCTCGCGCTCGTCGAGCGTTACCGCGCTACGCTGCTGCACGTCGTGCCGCCCGTCGTTGTTGCGCTCGCAAAGCACCCGGCCGTAGCCGGACATGACTTCTCGTCGGTGCGCAAGCTATTCTCGGGCGCCGCGCCGCTCGGCGCCGACGTCACCGAGCAGTGCATGCGGCGCCTCGGGTGCGTGCTGACACAAGGTTACGGGCTGACGGAAACGAGCCCAGTGACACACGTCATGCCTGAGAACGCGGCGCGGCTCAAACTCGGATCGATCGGTGTTCCCGTCCCGAACACCGAGTGCCGCATCGTCGATGCCGAGACAGCGCACGACGTCACCGACGGAAGCGCCGGCGAGATCTGGGTTCGCGGGCCGCAGGTCATGCGCGGCTACTTCAATCGTCCCGACGAAACACGCGGGGCACTCGATGCGGATGGCTGGTTTCGCACCGGCGACATCGGCCGCGCCGACGCCGATGGCTACTTTTTCATCGTCGATCGTTTGAAAGAGCTCATCAAGTACAAAGGCCTGCAAGTGCCGCCCGCGGAGCTGGAAGCCGTGCTGCTCTCGCATCCGGCCGTCGCCGATGCCGCCGTCGTACCGTTCCCCGATGCCGAAGCCGGCGAGATCCCGCGCGCGTTCGTCGTGCGCAAAGGCACCGCGACCGCCGAGGAGCTCATGGCGTTCGTCGCGGGCCAAGTCGCGTCTTACAAGAAGGTGCGGCGGCTCGAGTTCATCGATGCGATTCCGAAGTCGCCGTCGGGGAAAATTCTGCGGCGGCTGCTCAAAGACAAGCCGCCAACGTGAGCGCCAAGTTCGCGTTGCATGCCGTTCTGCTAGGTCTGTCGACGGCGTCCGCGGCGGCGGCGCTCGCAGAGCTCGTGCCCGATCCGCCAATAGAGTGCCCTCAATGCACCGCTTGGAACGTTCCGCTGAAACCGTTTCGGATCTTCGGCAACACGTACTACGTCGGAACCGCGGAGCTCTCAGCGATTCTGATCGCCGGCGACGACGGCCTCGTCTTGCTCGATGCAGCGCTGCCGCAGTCGGCGCCGCTCATCGATGCGAACATTCGGGCGCTCGGCTTCGATACCGCCAACGTTCGACTCATCGTGAACTCGCACACGCACTTCGATCACGCGGCTGGGATTGCGGCGTTGCAGCGCGCGACACGCGCGACGGTCGCCGCGAGCCCGCGCGCTGCCGAAGCGCTGCGCGCCGGCAAGCCCACTCCTGACGATCCTCAGTTTGCGATCACGAACAACGGTTTCCCGCGCGTGCAAGACGTGCGTGTGATTCGCGACGGCGAGACGCTCACCGTCGGCAGCGTGCAAATCACGGCGCATTTCACGCCAGGCCATACACCGGGCGGCACCACTTGGAGCTGGCGATCGTGTGAAGGGTCGCGTTGCGTCGACGTCGTTTACGCCGACAGCCTGAATCCAGTGTCGGCGGACGCCTTCCGCTTCACCGGCAGTGCGAACACGCCGTCGATCGTGGCGAGCTATGAGCGAGGCATCCGTACAGTCGAGGAGTTGCCGTGCGACATCTTGCTGTCGCCGCACCCTGGTTTCTTCGGCATGCAAGAGAAGCTCTCGCGGCAGGCCGCCGGCGAAGCCGACGTCTTCGTCAATCCGAATGCGTGCCGCGCGTATGCAGGCGCCGCACGCACGAGGCTCGAGCAGCGGATCGCCCAAGAACGAGCTACGACGGCACCGTAAAAGACGCGGGTTGGTTGCATCGCTCGTGCACGACTCGGAGAATGCCCCTCGCGGAGGGGTGGCAGAGCGGTCGAATGCGGCGGTCTTGAAAACCGTTAGCCCGCAAGGGCTCGGGGGTTCGAATCCCTCCCCCTCCGCCAAACACCAGTGCGAACCGGTTTCTATGGAGCTGGCGTGACAAGTCGAGCGCACCCGTTGACGGTCGCAATTTTCGCGGTCGCCGCGGCCGTGGCTTCGGCCGCCGCTTCCTCGCAATCAGAGCTCGATGCCGCCGCGAACCGGGAAAGACAGCTCGTCGACAGCATCGAGCGAGAAGTCGCCCGCGGCGGCGCATATTCCGAAGAGCTGATCGCGCCATTGTCCGAGCTCGCGCTGCTCTATCAAGAAGCCGATGACCGTGCTCTGGCGAGCGCCACCATCGAAAGGGCGCTCCAGGTCGTGCGGGCCAACTACGGGCTCTATTCCCTTGCTCAGGCGCCCCTGATTTCGCGATTGGTGGCCAACGAAGCGGCGGCTGGCAATCACGAGACGGCGTGGGAGGTCGAGGACGAGTTGTTGACGCTGGCGAAACGCCACCCGGAGGATCTGCGCACGGTGGCCCTCTTCCGGGAGATTGGCGATAGGCGCGTGCGCTTGTCCGGCGACGAGCTCCCGTTGTCAGTGGTGTGCCGCGGGAATTCGAATGCGGCCGGATGTCGCGAGGAGACTAACGAATCCGCCGCTCGGTCGGCCGGAAGTTGGGTCAACGAATTCTACGTTGGGTCGGTCAGAAGCCTGGTCAACGCGGGGGCGATGAACAACTGGGGGGGCGCGATCAACGTGTTTCTTCAGAACCAACTCTACGACAGCCCGGAGCTTCGAGAGCTAGAGCAAAAGCTCATCGCTTTGGGAGGCTGCGAAGTGGCGCGCGAGAGCTATCGCCGTCTCAGGTTCTACGACGAGGCGAACGCGGAGACCTGGCTCAATCGAGCGGCGACGATCGTCCGAGCAGCCGACTCCGAGCTCGTCTGCTCGCAAAACCAGCGGCCTGCTCTCGAGAGAGCTGCGTTGAAGCGCTACCGGGAAGCGTACGACCTGCTCGAACGAAACGCCGTAGCTCGCGCCTCGATCGACGAACTGTTCGCGCCGGAAGCCCCAATCAGACTCACTGATTCGTTGCCCGCCAGAGCGTATCCCATGCCGTCCGCCGCGCCGTCGGATTCGTCCGGGCACGTCGACATCGCCTTCGAGATTACGAAATACGGACGCGCTCAAGGGATCGAAATCGTCGACGCGACGCCAAACTGCACGAACGACGAAAAGCATGCTCTCGTCCTGTTCGTCAGGGACGGGCTATACCGGCCGAGGGCGGCGAACGACGCGATCGTCGATGGATCGCGAGTCGTGTGGCGGTACCACTGGCGAGACAGCTTTTACGACGAGCTCTACTGGGGAGACCGCCAGTTCCTTTTGCACGAGCCTCCCTCTCCGCCACTAACTAAGTGATCCAAGATCCGATCTTTTATCTGCTGGCAGTGCCGGCCGTCATCTTGCTCGGTTTTTCCAAGGGCGGGCTGGCGGGCGTCGGCTCGTTGTCGCTGCCGCTCTTGGTGCTCGTGATCGAGCCCGTGCAGGCTGCAGCGATCCTGCTTCCCATACTGATCGCGCAGGACATCGTCAGCGTCTGGTCGTTCCGCCGCCACCTGGACTGGTACGTCCTCGGCTGGACACTGCCCGGCGCAACGATTGGCATTCTGATTGGCTATCTGTTCGCAGCGAGCGTCCCGGCCGCGGGCGTCATGGCGCTGGTGGGCTCCATCTCGATTGCCTTCGGCGCCTATCGCCTCTGGCTTGACCGACGCGGCAGGCCCACACCCGGCGCGCCATCGCCCGGCTGGGTTGGCTCGCTGGCCGGCGTCGCCTCGGGCTTCACCAGCCAAATCGCGCATGCGGGCGCGCCGCCATTTCAGCTCTGGGTGCTACCGCGTCGTCTCCCACGCGACGTGCTGATCGGTACGTGGGCCGTCTATTTCGCCAGCCTAAACTGGATCAAGGTGCCGGCCTTTGCCGCGCTCGGCCAGTTCACCGCGCCTAACATGCTCACCGCTGCGGCGCTCCTTCCGGTTGCCATCGTCTCTACATTTGCGGGTGTCTGGCTAGTGCGCCGCATCGACGGCGAGCGCTTCTACACGATCATTTACTGGTTGATGATCTTCGTCGGCGCCGTCTTGATCTTCGAAGCGACGCGCTGATTGCGACTCGCAAGCGCCTGCGCGCAGGCCAGAAGTGATAGGCTTCAAACCGTAGAAAAACAATAAGGCGGGAGCGCAATGACCGAGCCCTCACCAGCTAACTTCGTCAATCGGATCTTTTTCGGTTACCAGAACGCGGCAGTTCTGAAAGCCGCCCTCGAGCTCGACGTTTTCACAGCCATCGGCTCGGGCACGCTCGATGTGACAACGCTCGCCGCAAAGGCCAAGGCCTCTCCGCGCGGGATCGCGGCGCTCTGCGACTCTCTCAGCGTGATGGGTTTCCTCGCCAAGTCATCCGCTGGTTACGCGCTCACGCCCGATGCCGCGGCATTCCTGGACCGTAAGTCGCCAGCCTGCATTGCGAGCATCCACGAATTTCTCGCGTCACCAGAGTTCGTGGCGATGACGTTCCAGGACCCCGCGGGCGCAGTACGCCGCGGCGGCGCGCCGGGCCTCGCCAATATCTCACCCGACAATCCGATCTGGATTGGCTTTGCGCGGAGCATGGCCCCGTTCATGGCGCTCGACGCGAAGCTCGTCGCGGATTACGCGAGCGACCCGCCGCCGCGCCGCGTGCTCGATATCTCCGCAAGCCACGGCCTCTTTGGCCTCGCCTTCGGTCGCCGCTTCCCCGACTGCCGCGTTACCGGCCTCGATTGGGGCGCGGTCGTCGCTGTGGCTCGTGAGAATGCCGACGCAGCGGGCATGGGCGATCGTTACGACACGATCGTGGGCAGCGCCTTCGAGGTCGATTGGGGCAAGGGATATGACGTCGTGCTGCTGCCAAACTTCCTGCACCACTTCGATCGCGCGGGCTGCATGAAGCTTCTGCACCTCGCCCGCGCTGCTCTGGCACCCACAGGCCGCATCGCAATCGTCGAATGGGTGCCCAACGAGGACCGCGTTTCTCCACCGGTGCCCGCGTTCTTTGCGATGACGATGCTGCTCACCACGCCGAGCGGGACCACGTACACCGGCTCCGAGCTCTCCGCGATGCTCGTCGAGGCTAAATTCGCGGAGGCCGATATCATCCCGCTGCTGCCGACGCCGATGACGCTGGTGTTGGCGCGAGCAGCGTAAGCTGACGCACTCACTCGGTCGCGCGATCAATCATCGTCAGGCCACGACTTGCGCGCCGCCGGCGCTGGGCGCGGCCCTGCGTTTCTTTCGCAGATACGCTTCCGCGACAACCAAGTTCGGCGCCCAGCACAAGAACGAAATCGCGCTGTAAGCATCGTCGAGCTCGACCGGCAGCAGCTGCGCGATCGGCAGGTACAGACGCAGCGTAACCGCCGCGAAGGTGAGCGCGAATGAACGGATCATCCACTCACGATGAGCGACAATGTCGCGCCGCATCGCGAGCCGCCACGCGTTCGAAGTCGCGATGAGCCACACGAGCGCCAGCGAACCAAAACCGGCCGTGGCAACCGGACCTGCCGTCGTTCCCACCGCCAACGCGAGGCCAGTCGCGCCGCCGATCAAACAGCCGGTCACGTACACGCGACCGAGCAATCGGTGAAACCCCGGGCGCCGCGCACGGAGCTGCGACCGAAACTGCAGCGGCGCCACGAGCAACGCAGTAGCCGCGGCAGCCGCATGCACCGGGAGCCACGGCATGACAAACGCATTCCCGCCAACGCCTTCAACGGGTGGAATACCGGGAACGAGGTAGCGATACGAGACGACGGCGATCGCCGCGCTAAAGAGCGCGCCGAGTGCGAACAGACCTCGCTGGAGGACGTTGGATCGGGGTGGACGTTCCATGTGCCGGCCGAACTGACTTTAGGTCGTGCGCCCCCACGCTTGCGCTTCGATCTTCCAGACACCGCCGCGTTTCGCGAACGTGTACGCGAGCGTACCGGTCCAGTACAGGTGGTTGCTCGAGGATTGGCCGACGCGCGCCGGCCGTTGGCAGCTCAAACGATCATCTTCGATGACTGCGCTTACTGAATCGTCTGGGCGTTTGCTACGGCAACCCAAGCGGCCACCGCTTCAGTCTCTGTCCGTTCCTTGACTTGGATTCGCCGTCCTTGGAATTCGCCAACAGCTATCCACACGGACTTGTACTTGCGCTGGACGTTGACGTCATGCGGTTTGCCCAGCACATCAATTGTTCGTGTCACAGGACATGTGCCCTCTCAGCGGCTTTCCGCTTAGAGTACCAGCCGTACCACGGTACGGAGTCAAGCAGCGAACGAGATTTCGCCAAAAGGTTCTACGACTTCCCAGTGGACTGCGGCGATTGGTCGACGAGTCCCCAGTCGGCGTTCGGCGTGACCGGGGCCTTGATCTCCTTGCGCTCCCGCAATCGCCCGATCGCGAGCCGCACTCGCTTCTCGGCGTCGAGCTCGTTGATTCGTCCCCGCCCCTTCAGCCGCAGGAGTTGGCGTGCGTCGGGCGGCACACTCCGGCTCGACGGGCGCTTCCCGTTCGCGAGCAGCTGCTGAATCGCTTCTTTCACCGCTGCTTCGGCGATCTTGTCGAAGTAGTCGAGTGCCATGCCCTCTCCCCACGCCGGACGGCGTGGGGCTCAGGATACTCGACCGGCATGCCACTAGGCGCTAGAGGATTTTCATTGCGATGACGTTCGACGGCTCACTCTCGCCGTCCTTCGACAACGCCGTGGCGACGAAATAGTACGTTGCGGGCGCAAGCTGCTCGATGACGTGGCGCGTCAATCCGGGATTGTCCAAGGTCACGGAGTTCGGGTAATAGCCTTCCGTGAGCCCCCAGTAGATGCGAAAGCCGGTGAGCTTCAGCGGCGTGCCGTCGTCATTCTCCGTGGGTGGCTGCCAAGTCAAAGTCGTGGAGCCCTTCGCCGACGCGACGGCTGCCAACCCCCCGCTTTCGCCGGAGCTCGCACTTCCTCCGGAGCTCGCGCTTCCGCCGGAGCTCGCGCTTCCGCCGGCACTCGCGCTTCCGCCGACACTCGCGCTTCCGCCGGAGCTCGTGTGAGCCGCGGGCGAAGAACCGCCGACACCGCCAGCGCTATCGTCTCCACCACCGCCACCGCAAGCCGTCACCAGAGCGCTCATCAACACAGCCGCAATCGCGAGCTGGCCCTTACGCGGGAGGGCGAAGCCCATTTCTCGATTTCTTTTCAGCAGAGACATGAAGGTCCTCCTTGCTTAGAAAATTCGAAGTCGCAGCGCGCAAAACGCCGGAGACTCAAGAACTGGAAGCGGCGGCATTCTTCGGTCATGGGCTCGCGGTCGCAAACCGTCGCCGTATCGAGACAGCCGGGGCCGCAAAAGAGGGGTGCTCGCGGTGTCTCCTCTGTGCAACGCGTTCACAGGTAGACTTCCGCAACCGCGTGTGGCGGTCGGGATTGCGGGGGGTGGCATGCGACGAGCGATTCGTTGGTTTTCGGCCTTGGGCCTAACGGCGCTCGCCACCCTCACGCTCGCCCAAGACGCGGGCGTCTTTGGCGCCCGCCTCGACTGGGTGCCGATCAGCGGCGCCGAACGCAACGACGTCGCGGGCCGTGGGTTCGTCACGGCGACGTTGTCGCGCTCGCGGCTCTCGATCATGGGTTGCTTCGACGGGCTGCCAGCCGCGGCGACGCGCGCGAGCTTGCATCAAGGCGTTGCGACGGGCGCGCGAGGCCCCGCGATCGCGGAGCTCGAAATCACGCAACAACCGTCCGGTGTCGTCGCGGGCAACATCGATCTGAACCGCGAGCAACGCGACGCGCTGCTCGCGGGACACCTCTATATACAACTGCACGCGCAGCGCGGGGTCGCACCCGACAACGCCGTTCTGTGGGGCTGGCTGCTGACGAGCCAAGTCACGTCGCCCTGCAGTGCGCTCTGACAACTCTCGAGGTCGATTCACGATGAGCAAGATCTTCCGCAGCGCTTTGGTGCTCTCATCGCTCGCGATTCCCGTCACCTCCGCGTTCGCGTTCACTTCCGAGCAGGCCGCGGCCGGACGCGCCGCGTTCGAGCAGACCTGCGCGATGTGCCATGGCCAGAATCTTCGCCAGCTGCCGAACGCGCAGCTCGCCGGCACTGAGTTCGTCGGCCGCTGGGGCAACCGCGCGACCGGCGATCTCATCACGCAAGCGCGCTCGACGATGCCGCCCGACAACCCAGGCGGGCTTCCACCCGACGCGTACACCAACATCGTCGCGTACCTGCTGCAAGCGAACGGCGGCACGGCCACCGAGAGCGAGATCGACGCGAGCACTGCGGCGCGGGTCGGCCAAGGGCTAACCGGGCAAACGGTCGCGGCAGCCGCCTCCGCTGCACCGAGCGCGCCGCCGGCACCGACCGGCGTCATCGTGGCCGGCAACGTCGAGCGCTTCGCGCCCGTCACCGACGCGATGCTGCGTAGCCCCGCCGCCGACGACTGGCTCATGCTGCGCCACGACTGGAGCGCCACGAGCTACAGCCCGCTCACCGAGATCACGCCCGAGAACGCGCACCTGCTTCGGCTCGCGTGGATCTGGCCGATGCGCGACGGCGGCACGAATCAACCGGCACCCGTCGTTCACGACGGCACGCTCTATCTCGCGAACACGGGCGGCATCCTGCAGGCGCTCGACGCGAAGACCGGCGATCTGATTTGGGAGCACCACGTCGGCGCCGACATCTCGCCACGCGGCATCGCGCTGTACCGCAACATGCTGATCTTCGAGAGCGCCGGCGAGTGGGCCGTGCGTCCGCAAGCGGCGCGGCTCATCGCGCTCGACGCGCGCACCGGCGAAACCGTCTGGAACGTCGAGCTGCCAGGCGTCTACGCGACGAACAGCGGTCCTATCGTCGCGAACGGCTTGTTGATCCAGGGCGGCGGCACGTGCACGGTCTACGAGGAAACGAAGTGCTCGATCAGCGCCTACGACGCCGCAACAGGCCAGCAGCGCTGGCTGTTCCACACCGTCGCGATCGACGGCGAACCCGGCGGCGATAGCTGGGGCGGGCTGCCGAATCTCTACCGCGCCGGCGGCGAAGCGTGGATCACGGGCAGCTACGATCCCGACTTGAACCTCACCTACTGGGGCACGGCGCAGGCGAAGCCGTGGATGCCCGCGAGCCGCGGCATGAAAGGCACCGACGTCGCGCTCTACACGAGCTCGACGCTCGCGCTGAACGCGACCACGGGCAAGCTGCAGTGGCACTACGCGCACGCGCCGGGCGAAGCGTTCGATCTCGACGTCGTGTTCGAGCGCGTGCTCGTCGACTCCGGCTCACAGAAATGGGTGTTCTCGGTCGGCAAGGACGGCGTGCTGTGGAAGCACGACCGCAGAACCGGCGAGTACCTGGGCCACAAGGAAACCGTGTTCCAGAACGTGTGGGCGAGCTTCGATCGCGAGACGGGCCGGCCGCGTTATCGCCCCGACATCCTCGAGAACAAAGTCGGCGAATGGATCGACGCGTGCCCGAGCACGGCCGGCGGCAAGAACTGGCACGCGATGAGCTTTCACGCACCGACGCGCCAACTGATCATTCCCTTGAGCCAGAGCTGCGTGTCGCTGCGCGCGCAAGCCATCGAGCAAGTCGAGGGCGGCGGCAGCGGCGGCGGCGCCGACCGGCGCTTCTATACGATGCCCGGCACGAACGGTAACGTCGGCAAGCTCGCGGCCTTCAACGTCGACACGCTGAAGCAGGTGT
>Ga0111539_10004229_pt1 | contig 18819 bp, 16 predicted proteins | sample RhiMethybrSRZTD1_FD_79667 | JGI IMG/M metagenome (GOLD analysis project Ga0111539, IMG submission 79667) | Populus rhizosphere microbial communities from Tennessee, USA - Rhizosphere MetaG P. TD hybrid SRZTD1 (version 2) (version 2) | ecosystem: Host-associated > Plants > Roots > Rhizosphere >... | reverse complement strand
TCGAATCACCGCAGGATAGCATGCCGCTCGAGCCAGGGACGGACCGCGCCAGCAAGGAACACGGAGCCTGCAACGCATACCGAATCAGCCAGTTGCAGCGCGCCCTCGACCGCGCTTTCCGGATCGGCGCACGACTGAACATCGCGATCGGGAACCAGGGCGGTGACCTTCTCGGCCAGCTGCGAGGCCGGTAACGCTCGAGGCGTCGGGGCTGCCGTCGTGATGACCTGCGAGACCAGCGGCAGGATGTGCGCGAGGATGTCGGCGGCGGCCTTGTCCCGCATGATGCCTACAACGAGCACGGGTCGTTCGGGATGCCATTGTTGAAGATAGCGTGCGAGCGCTTCCGCTCCGTCCGCATTGTGTGCGGCATCGAGCAGGACCCGCTTCTCTCCTTGGAGGTGAAACAACTCCAGCCGCGCCGGCCAGTCGACCTCGGCAAAGCCACGCTCGATCCCGGCACGCGTCACGGCGACTCCGCCGGCCCGTGCGGCTTCGAGCAGACGGACGGCGACGACCGCGTTGCCGATCTGGTGCTCGCCACGCAGGCCGAGGAGCAGCGGGCCGTACCGATCGTCGTCTGTTGTCACGGTGAGCTCAGCGCGGCCGTCGCGCATGTGCGCGTCGACACGAACGCCAACGGTCGCCTCGATGAGCGCCGCATCGCGTGACACGGCCACGTTCCGCACTTCCTCGATCGCCTCGTCCGGCAGCGGTCCGGTGATCACCGGCACGTGCGGCTTGATGATGCCGGCCTTCTCGAACGCAATCTGTCGCAGCGAGGATCCCAGGTGCTGCTGATGGTCGAATCCAATCGTGGTGATGGCGGTGGCGGTCGGCGTGATGACGTTCGTCGCGTCGAAGCGGCCGCCGAGGCCGACTTCGATCACGGCAACCTCCACTCCGGCACGGCGAAACAGCTCGAAGCCGACGGCCGTCGTCATTTCGAAGAACGTCGGCAGGACCGACAGCGTTCCATCGGCGAGCAGCCGATCCACGCAGGTGAACAGGTCCGCCGTGACCGCCTCGAGCGCGGGCTCGTCGACTGGCGTGCGTCCGATGACGAATCGCTCCCTGAGGTCCGTGAGATGGGGCGAGGTGTAGCGGGCCGCGTGCACCCCCGAGGCGACGAGCGCGGCGTGCGTGAGCGCCGCGATCGAGCCTTTGCCGTTCGTGCCGGCGACGTGAAGAGAGCGGAAGCTGCGTTCCGGGTGTCCGAGCGCCGCGCACAGGCGCGTGATGTTCTCGAGACCGAGCTTGATGCCGAAGGTCTCGAGCGAAAGGAGCCTGTCGAGCGTGTCGCTCACTGGGTTCGCGATCGAGCGCGCTCGATCTCCTGCTACGCGTCCGCGGTGACCGCAAGGGCGACCGCGTCGCTCTCGATGGCCGGCGTCGCGCCCATGAACCTCAACGCGCGTGCGATCGTTGATTTCATTTCCCGGCGATCGATCACGAGATCGAGCATGCCGTGCTCGAGGAGGAACTCGCTGCGCTGAAATCCTTCGGGGAGTTTCTGGCGAATCGTCTGCTCGATCACCCGCGGCCCCGCAAATCCGATCAGGGCCTTCGGTTCGGCGATGTTCAGATCGCCCAGCATCGCGAAGCTGGCGGTGACGCCGCCGGTCGTCGGGTCGGTCAGCACCGAGATGAACGGAAGGCGTGCCCGATCGAGCCGCGCCAGCGCCGCGGACACCTTCGCCATCTGCATCAGCGACAGCGCCCCTTCCATCATGCGCGCGCCGCCGGAGCAGGAGATCACGATCGCCGGCTGACGGCGATCGTGAGCCATTTCGATGGCTCGCGTGATCTTCTCCCCGGCCACGATGCCCATGCTGCCGCCGATGAACGCGTACTCCATCGCCGCGACGACGACGTCGAGACCGTCCAGTCTTCCAGTCGCCACGATGATCGCGTCCTTCAGACCTGTCTCACTCGTCGATTTGTGGAGGCGGTCGCAGTACGGCTTGGTGTCGGTGAACTGGAGAGGATCGATGGAGACGAGATCGGGGAAGTGTTCCGTGTAGCTGCCGTCATCGAACAGCCCCTTGAGCCGTTCGGCGGCGGTGATCCGGAAGTGATGCGTGCACTTGGGGCAGACGTTCAGGTTCTCTTCGAGCTCTTTCTTGTAAATGAGCTGCGTGCACCCCGGGCACTTCACCCAGAGCCCTTCGGGCACGCGGCTGGGCTTTTCCGCGGTCGACGAGGCGATCGGCTTGCGCGTCTTCTTGAACCACGCCATTGAGGGTGTATTAACTCAATTCAAAATTCAAAAGTCAAAATTCGAAATTCGGCGTGCGCGCCCGCCCGCTGCATACAAGTGCGCTTTTGCATTGTGCATTTTGAATTTTGCATTACGTTCTCGGCACGTAATAGCGGGTGCCGCGATGCATCGTATTGATCTGCCTGATCAGGTCTTCGATGGCGTCATCGCTGCCGTGCAGGTCGAGCTGTGATGTCTCGACGACGAGCAGCGGTGTGGCAGAGTAGTGAAAGAAGAAATGCTGGTAGGCCTCGTTCAGCTCGCGGACGTACTTGGCTCCGGGTCGCAGCCCGTTGGTCTCCTCGCGGGCCCGATCGCGCAGGCGCCTGACCAGTACATCGGTCGGCGCCTGCAGGTAGACGACGAGGTCGGGCGCAGCGACGTCCTTCGCCAGCAGGTCATAGAGGCGCTGGTAGATGAAGAGCTCGTTGTCGTCGAGGTTCAGATACGCGAATATCTTGTCCTTGTCGAACAGGTAGTCGCAGACGGTCGCCTGCGCGAACAGATTGGTCTGCTGCAGCACGAGCTGCTGCCGGTGACGATTGAGCAGGTAGAACAGCTGCGACTGCAGCGCGGCGCCCGGACGTCCGTTGTAGAAGTCGACGATGAACGGGTTCTCGGTCTCCTCGAGGACGGCCGTCGCGTCGAGACGAGCGGCCAGACGCTCGGCAAGCGCGGTCTTCCCGACGCCGATCGGACCCTCGATCGCGATGTACTGAAATGACATCGTGTCAATTCCAAACTCCCAACCCGCTGACGCTCGAACCAACTCCCAGCGCTCGATATCTGCGATTGGGAGTTGGAAGTCGGCTCTGGCGAAGAGAGTCGGAGTGTAGTCGCATGCTATCATCGCGAACCGATGCGTAAACGCATCGCGTACCAAACAGTCGCTGTCGTTCTGTTGTGTGCGGGCTGCAAGACAGTCCCCACGGCGTCGGGTCCCCCCGCCGTTGCACCTCCCGTCGTACAGAAAATCACCTCGGAACAGAAGCTTGCGTGGATGGTGCGGCTCGAGGATCAGCGCCTCGTGCGCGATCCGAATCCGCCGGTGCCCGCGGTGCTGCGTCCGGCGACGGCGCGAGAGCCGGCGCTCGTCGCGGCGCCGGCTCCGTCCGATCTGTTGAAGTTGCTCGCCGACGAGGAAGCGCGCACGAGACGGCGCGCCGCGCTGGCGCTGGGTCGCGTCGGACTTGCGGACGCGGTCGAGCCGCTGACGCGCGTGCTGGCCGGCGATCAGGAAGTCGAAGTTCGCCAGATGGCCGCGTTTGCGCTTGGCTTGATCGGAGACGCAGCGGCGCGACCGGCGCTGCTCGCCGCGCTGAACGATCCCGAGCCGATCGTGCAGGGTCGCGCGGCCGAGGCCCTCGGCAATATCGGCAACCGCGCAGACGCCGACGCCGTGAGCGGGATCGTGCGACGGCATCTCGAGGGCGATCCGTTGAATGCGATCGAGCCCGATGATCTCAATTACCCGCTGGCGCCGCCGATCGAGGCCGCGCGCCTCGCCATCTATGCGCTCGTCCGCCTTGGATCGTACGAGGCCCTGGCGGCCGCGGTGCTGGATGGCAGTGGGCGACCGCGCTCGCGATGGTGGCCGATCGCCTACGCGCTCCAGCGAATGGGCGATGCGCGCGCGGTTCCAGCGCTCACCTCGCTGGTCGAGACGCCCGGGCGCTACACGGCTGCGTTCGCCGTCAGGGGATTGGGCACGACGAAGGCCACGCAGGCGGGCGCGCTTCTCAGGTCGATGGTCGAAGAACGTCGCGCGCCGCCCGCGGTTGTCATCGAAGCGATTCGCGCGCTCGCGGCGATTCACGACACCGGCGCCACGCCGATCCTCCTGAAGATCGTTGCGGACCCGGAAGCCGATCCCACGCTGCGCCTCGAAGCGATGACGACGCTCGGCACGCTGGTGACCGCCGCGCAGGTCGACCTGCTGCTCGACCTGAGCTCCGACCCGGCTCCCGGCATTCGCGGCGCCGCGTTTCGCGCGCTCGCACGCGTCGATCCGGAAGCGTTCATCTCGACGCTGGCCGGCCTCGATGTCGATCGTGACTGGACGGTCCGTGCCGCCCAAGCCGCCGCGCTCGGCACGGTGCCGGCCGATCTCGGCGCCCCGCGACTGACGGCGATGCTCGAGGATCGCGATCAACGGGTGATTCCAGCGGTCATCAGCGCGATCGCGGCCGCAAAGGCGCCGGATGCCGATCGATTGCTGCTGCAGCGGCTGCGCGCGCCCGATTTCATGACTCGCGCGGCGGCCGCGAGCGCATTGGGGGAAATGAAGCTCCCGGCGGCCGTGCCGGCGCTCGAGGACGCCTACAAGCTTGCCCTCGCCGACGAGACGTATTCGGCACGCGAAGCGATCCTCGAAGCGCTCAACCGCATCAGCCCGGCTGCCGCACGGCCGCTGCTTCAGGATGCGCTCACGGATCGCGACTGGGCGCTGCGGCTCAAGGCGGCGGCGCTGCTGAAGGCGCAGGGATTCAGCGAACCGACCGAGCAGACCATTCGCCCGGCGGCACCGCCGCGGTCGGTCGATGACGCCGCCGTGGCGCTCGGCGCGCCGCCGTTTTCGCCGCACGCGTTCATCGAAACGGAGAAGGGCACGATCGAAATCGAGCTCGCCATCCTCGACGCGCCGATCACGGTGAACAATTTCATGACGCTGGCGCGCAAGGGGTTCTTCGACGGCATCGCCATCCATCGCGTCGTCCCTGACTTCGTGGTTCAGGACGGCGATCCGCGCGGCGATGGCGAGGGCGGTCCGGGCTACACGATTCGCGACGAGATCAACGAGCGGCCGTATCTGCGCGGCACCGTGGGCATGGCGCTCGCGGGCAAGGACACCGGCGGCAGCCAGTACTTCATCACGCACTCACCGCAGCCGCATCTGGACGGACGCTACACCGTGTTCGGATCGGTCGTGAACGGAATGGATGTCGTCGACAGGATTACGCAGTGGGATGTGATACGACGGGTGCGGATCTGGGATGGGGTCACTGCGACGCAGTGACCCCGAAGTAAAGCGCGGTTATCTCTTCTTCGCCGCCTTCTTCTTCGAACCCTTGGCCTTCTTCGCCATCTGAATCCCCCCCTTCGACCGTGAACGGTCTGGATTGCGCGAGCGTCACGCCGCAGCAACCGGCGCACTCTGCCTCCTGGCACGTCGGCCCGGGTGTCGGCGACCTCGCTTCGTGGGCACTCCGCAGATTCGGGAGTGCAGCAACTGCGGCGTCCGTCTGAAATGGACGCTCCGAAAGATCGATGGCCAAAAAAAAACGGGGTGCCCAGTGTGAGCACCCCCGAAGCCTTGCTTCGAAGAACTACCGCTTCTTCGCGGCCTTCTTCTTCGCGCCCTTGGCTGCCTTCTTCGCCATTGTCTTCTCCTCAGGATTAGCGACTCAGCCTCCGACGGACCGCTTGGCCGTCACTACGGGTGGGCTGAGCCATCCACCCTCATACCAGATGTAGATTATGGGTGAGATTCGCGTGCTGTCAAGCACAAAATCGCGTTCGGTGTCAAAAATTTATGATCCACAGCGACGCTATTTCCAACTCCATTCCGCATCTCGATGTCAAGTGCGTCCCTTCGGCTCGCGGTGCTCGCTCAGGGCGAGCATCGCGATGCCGGAGCGCGCATCGCGCTGCGTGCGCGCGACGCGATCTGCTGCGGATCATCGGCCGGTGCCGCGGCGATCGCGGCGCGATACTCGGCGAGCGCCTCGTCGCGATGCCCGCTGCGATCGAGTGTGAGTGCGAGCTGCAGGTGCGCCTGCGCGCTCGCGCCGTACGGCGCGCGTGGCGCGGCGGCGATCACGGCGCGCAGCTGCTCCGTCGCGGCCGCGGAGTCGCACAGGCGATCGAGCTGCAGCGCGATGCCGAGGCGCGCGCGCGTTTCGGCGAGGCCGGCGTCGGCCACGCGCCCGCTGCGCGCGGCATCGAGCAACGATTGCCATGACCGGAGGCTCGCGGTCGTGTCGTGCAGATAGACGTCCTCGATCCGGGCGATGACCTCGATGAAATGCGGGTTGCGCGGGTGGCGATCGCGCAGGCCGCGTACGAGATCGAGCGCCCGTGCCGGCTGCTTCTCGTACCACAGATAGATCAGGTGAAGCTGGTAGTCGGCCTCGTCGCGAAGGAGCTGGCCGCCGTTGCGGGCGCGCAGCATCTCCTGCAGTCCGGCGGCCTTGTCGCCGCCGGGCAGCAGCAGCAGGAAGCGCAGGATCCTGGCGGCCGCCGGCGCGACGTCGGCGTAATAGTGGTACAGGCCGATCCCGAACCACGCGTCCTGCAGGCCGGGATCGAGCATCAGCGCCCGCTCGAGCGCGTCCTTGATCCGCTTGCCGTCGCGGGCAGCGGCGAGGCGCTCGCCGCGCAGCACGCGCCATTGCGCGCGCGCACCGTAGGCCCCACCGAGGTAGAACCACGCGTCGGCGCGCATTGGTTCGCGCGCGGTCCACGCTTCCATGGCGGTCACTACCGACTCCGCGCGCGTGCGAAACGCGCCGTCGCGCGAGCGGTTATCCGGATCGAGCTGGATCTGCCACCAGAGAGAAACGAGATCGAGCAGCTGACACACGTCGGTCGGCGCCGAGGCGGGACAGGTCTGCGCGAGCATCGCGGGAACCTGGTCGAATCGCGCATCCAGGATCGCGTCGTAGATGCGCGCGATGTCGGGAGTGGCCGTGAGCCCGGCCTGCCGCGCGGACAGTACGGTACTGACAAGGATGATCCCCGCTATGAGGGCCGTCCTCATGTGAGGCTGGTACGTAGCTGCTGCTTCTCCGCGTGCCGCTCCATGGCGAGCGTGATGAGCCGATCGAGCAGATCGGCGTACGGCAGCCCGGTCGCTTCCCACATCTTCGGATACATGCTGATCGTCGTGAAACCGGGCATCGTGTTGACCTCGTTCACCACGATCGCGCCGCTGTCACCATCCATCAGGAAGTCGACCCGGGCCAGGCCGGAGCCATCCACAGCCCGGAACGCCTCGATCGAGAGCCGCTGGATCTCGCGGACCTGGTCCGGATCGAGTGGCGCGGGAATCACGCAGGTCGACCCGTCGGCGTCGAGATACTTCGCGCTGTAGTCGTAGAACTCGTGCGTGGTGACGATCTCGCCCGGAATCGACGCCTGCGGATCGTCGTTGCCGAGCACCGCGCACTCGATCTCCCGGGCGCGCGGCACGGCCGCCTCGATGACGATCTTTCGATCGAACTGCAGCGCGGTCCGCATCGCCTCGGCGAGCCCGTCGTCGGTCTTCGCTTTCGAGATGCCGACGCTCGATCCCAGGTTCGCCGGTTTGACGAACACGGGATACGCGAGATCCCGCGCAACGCGCCGGGTGAGGTCGATGTGATCACGTTCCCACTCGCGTCGCATCACGACGAGGTACGGTCCCACCGGCAGACCGCGCGCCTGAAACAACGCCTTCATGACCGCTTTGTCCATGCCGGCGGCCGAGCCGAGGACGCCGGCACCGACATACGGCACGTTGGCCAGCTCGAACAGCCCCTGCACGGTGCCGTCCTCCCCGTAGGGGCCATGCAGCACGGGGAACACGACGTCGATGTGCCCGTCGGTCAGCGCAGTCGTCGGTTCGATCACCTGAAGAGCGGACGTCGGATCCGCGTGCGTGGTCGTGCCCGGGGTGATGGCATTTGCCGCGGCGTGCACGTCCGCGGCGGACATGAGCTCCGGCGCCCGCGCGGCAAGCGCCCAGCGGCCGTCCTTGCCGATCAGGATCGGAACCGTCTCGTATTTGTTGCGATCGAGATATTTGAAGATCGAGGCGGCCGAGGCGATCGACACCTCGTGTTCGCCCGATTTGCCACCGTAGATAACGCCAACGCGGATCTTAGGCATTCCCCGAACTCCCAACTCCCAACGCCCAACTCCCAATGCAGCCGGATGTTTGGGAGTTGGAAGTTGGCTCCGGCGTACGTGGGTTGGGAGTTAACACTCCTACAATTCTAGACGTGTCGTTCTCGTTTACTGTGCGCGCCACCGACCGCGGCGCGCGGCTCGGTCAATTCGAAACGCCGCATGGAACCGTTCACACGCCGGCGTTCATGCCCGTCGGCACGCAGGGTGCGGTCAAAGCGACGCTGTTTCGCGACGTCGAGGAGCTTGGCGCCGAGATCATTCTCGGCAACACGTATCACCTGTATCTCAGACCCGGCGACGAGCTGATCGCGCGGCGCGGCGGCCTGCATCGCTTCATCGGCTGGTCGCGGCCGATTCTGACCGACAGTGGCGGCTTCCAGGTCTTCAGCCTCGCCGAACGGCGCGTCATCCGCGAGGAAGGCGCCGAGTTTCAGTCGCACCTCGACGGCTCCCGTCATCTGCTGACCCCGGAGCGTGCGGTCGACATCCAGGCGCGACTCGGTTCCGACATCGCGATGGTGCTCGATGAATGCCTCTCGTATCCGGCGACGCGCGACGATGCCGCCGCGTCGATGCAGCGGTCGCTGAGGTGGGCCGGACGCTGTCGCGATCGGCTGATGATGCTCCGGACGAGCCCGGGACCCGGCGACGTGACGGGAACCAATCCAGGTCAGGCGCAGTTCGGGATCGTCCAGGGCGGCACCTTCCAGGACCTGCGCGACGAGAGCGTGGACGCGACGGTGGCGATTGGATTCGAGGGCTACGCCATCGGCGGGCTCAGCGTCGGCGAGCCCATCGACACTATGTACTCTGTCGTCGACGCGACAGCCCGGCGGCTTCCCGAGTCCCAGCCTCGCTACCTGATGGGGGCGGGCACGCCCGAAGATCTGGTTGAATGCGTCGCGCGCGGCATCGACATGTTCGACTGCGTGATGCCGACCCGCAACGCGCGCAACGGCCAGCTGTTCACGAGCGAAGGTCGCATCAACATCAAGAACGCGCGCTATGCGGAAGACGATCGCCCGCTCGATCCGCGGTGCGGCTGCTACACTTGTCGGCACCATTCACGAGCCTATCTGCGCCACCTCTACATGGCCGGCGAGATGAGCGCCGGTGCCCTTAACACGTTGCATAACCTGAGCTTTTACCTTGACACCATGCGGAGGATCAGAGACGCTATAGTGTTTCGCACCTTCAACGACTTCAGGCAGGAGTTCCTCCGCTCGGTATCCCGCCTGCCTAGCGATGCATGACCTCTGACTCCTTCCTGCTGGCTATGGGTACGCCCCCCTCGGGCGGCGGTTCAGCCCTCGGTCCATTAGTCTTAATCCCGGCTTTCCTCGCCATCTTCTACTTCATCCTTCTGCGCCCGATGAAGCGGCAGCAGCAGAAGGTGCAGGAGTTCCAGTCGGCGCTCAAAGTTGGTGACAGAATCGTGACCTCGGGCGGCATCTACGGAACCCTCACACGTGTCGGCGACCAGTCCGCGCAGGTCCAGATTGCCGACAAGGTTCGCATCGAGGTATCGCGCAACGCCATCGTCGGATATCAGGGGCAGGAACCGGTTGCCCCTGAAGGGCAATCGCAGTCATGAACAAGAATCTCCGCTGGAAAGTCATCACCACGATCGCTGTCCTGGTCCTGTTTACGGCGGTCGGCGTATATCCGATCGTCGCGTCTCAGTACGGCATCAACTGGCCGTCCTGGCTGATGTCGAAGCAGTTGAAGCTCGGGCTCGACCTCAAAGGCGGTGTCCACCTCGTGCTTCGCGTCCAGACCGAGGACGCGCTCCGCGTCGAAACCGAAACGACGATGGAGCGGTCGCGTGAGGCGTTGCAGATGGCCGGGATCATGGTCGGCAACGTGACGATGCCGAGCGCGGTGCAGTTCCGGATTGAGGGCGTCCCGCCTGACAAGGACCAGGCATTCCGGCAGGCCGTGGTCGACGCCGAAACCAACTTCGACCGCAGCTCCGGCACCAACAGCGCCTACACGTTCACGATGAAGCCGACCATTCAGCGCACGCTGCGTGATGAATCGGTCCTGCAGGCGCGGCAGACGATCGAGCGGCGTGTCAACGAGCTGGGCGTCGCGGAACCGAGCATCGCGCAGCAGGGTCAGAGCGGCGATCAGATTCTCGTGCAGCTGCCGGGCGTGACCGACGTCGACCGCGCCAAGGAGATCATCCGCTCGACCGGTCTGCTGGAGTTGAAGCTCGTCGAGATGGGCCCCTTCCCGACGCAGGAAGCGGCGATGTCGGCCTACAACAACACCCTGCCGCCGGACCTCCTGATCGTCGCCGGAAACGCCGGCTCGGGTGAAGGCGCCGCCGGCAGTACCGTCTACTACGTGCTGCGGCGCGTCGCCGCTGTTTCCGGACGCGATCTTCGCAGCGCGCGTCAATCGCTCGACCAGAACAACCGACCTGCGGTCAGTTTCACCCTGAGCGGCGACGGTGCGCGGCGGTTCGGTCAGGTCACGGAGCAGAACATCGGACGGTATCTCGCCATCGTCCTCGACAATCGCGTCTTCTCCGCGCCACGCATCGACGGCCGCATCACCGACCAGGGACAGATCTACGGCAGCTTCACGCCGCAGGAGGCGAACGACCTGGCGCTGATTCTCCGGTCGGGCGCGCTCCCTGCGTCGTTGACCTACCTGGAAGAACGCACGATTGGCCCGAGCCTCGGCGCGGACTCGATCCGCTCGGGGGTGACGGCGTCGGTTGTCGGTCTCGTCCTCATCGTGTTGTTCATGCTTGCGTACTACAAACTGTCGGGCGTGAACGCAGTGGTTGCGTTGATCTTCAACCTGATCATCCTGCTCGGCCTGATGGCGTACGTCGGCGCGGTCATGACGCTGCCAGGTATCGCCGGATTCGTGCTGACGATGGGTATCGGCGTCGACTCGAACGTGCTGATCTTCGAGCGGATCAAGGAGGAGCTGGACGCGAACCGTGGTATACGCGCCGCCATCAACGCCGGCTTCAGCCGCGTCTTCCTGACGCTGCTCGACACGCACGTCTCGGCGCTGATTGCCGCCGCGTTCCTCTTCCAGTTCGGTACCGGTCCCATCCGCGGCTTCGCGCTGACGCTCTCGATCGGTCTCGTCTCGAACCTGTTCACGTCGACGTTTGTCTCCAAGACGCTCTTCGAGCTCGTGCTCGGACGGCGGCAGCAGGTTGCGGCGCTCTCGATTTAACAGACGGATAAGAACATGCGACTTTTCAAGAACGCCAATTACAACTTCATGCGGTGGCGATGGCACGCCGTCGCGTTGTCGTGGGTCGTCATCATCGCCGGCATGGTCGTGATTGCGACCAAGGGTCTGCCGCGCGGGATCGAGTTCGCCGGCGGCTCGGCGGTCATTGCGCAATTCGATCAGACGCCGTCGGTGCAGGCGGTGCGCGAGGCGCTGAATCGTAACTATCCGGGCGGCGGTCAGGACGCGGTGGTCCAGTCCTATGGCGATCCGTCGTTGCGCCAGGTGATGGTGCGCGTGCCGCAGGTTGGTGCCGAGCAGGGCGCTTCACTCAGCACCACCGCGCAGGCCGTCGAAGCGGCACTGCGCAAAGGGAACCTGGGCAACTTCACGGTCGTCGGCACCGAGATCGTAGGTCCGGCCGTCGGGCAGGAGCTCGAAAACAAAGGACTGTGGGCGTTCGGGCTCTCGCTGGTCGGGATCCTCGCTTACCTTGCGTTCCGGTTCCAGTTCTCCTTCGCGCTCGGCGCGGTGGTCGCGACGATTCACGACATCCTGGTGGCGCTCGCGTTTCTCGCGTTCTTCCAGTACGACCTGACGCTCAACGTGATCGCCGCCATCCTGACGGTGACCGGCTATTCGACGAACGACACCATCGTCATCTTCGACCGCGTGCGCGAGAACATGCGTTCGCACCGGCGCGACTCGTTGAACGACATCATCAACATCGCGATCAATCAGACGCTCGGCCGCACGATCCTGACGGCAGGAACGGCGCTGTTGTCGGCGATCGCGCTGTTCGTCTTCGGTGGCGAAGTGCTCCGCGGGTTCGCGTTCACGATGATCGTCGGCGTCATCACGGGCACCTACTCGAGCGTGTTCGTCGCCGCCGCCATCGTCACGTTCTGGCGGCCGAAGCATCGTCGCGCGGTTGCTGCTGCAGCCGAAGCGCAAGCGGTCAGCCAGCCGGCGCGCCGCTCCAAACAGCGGAAGGCGCGCGCGTCCTAGCCGGACGTCTTGAACGGACACAAATCGTACGAACGAGTCAGCGTGTGTGTGGCCGTTCAAGACGTCCTGCCCGCCGGGGGCGGGGCAAAAGACGCTGGCCCCTGGCGAGGCGGAGCCGCAGTGAATAGGTGGGCGACAGTTTGAGGCGGAGCCTCGCCGGGTGATTTACGCGCTCGCGGCATTGCTCGGCATCCTGCAGGGGGTGACCGAGTTTCTGCCGATCTCATCGACCGCGCACCTGCTGATCGCCTCGCAGCTGATCGGGTTTTCCGATCCGGGCGGCGTGTTCACGGTGATGATCCAGCTCGGGTCGATCGTCGCGGTGATGTGGCTGTATCGAGCCAAGCTCGCGGCAGTCGTGCGTGGCCTGCCGTCCGATCCGGACGCCCGCCGGTTCGTCGTGATGCTCGTGGTCGCGGTGATTCCTGCGCTCGTCGCCGGCGCGCTGCTGTCCGACTTCGTCAAGAGCGTGCTGTACGAGAGTCCCCGTGTGATTGCGTCGGCGTTCATCATCGGCGGCCTTGTCATGTTGTGGGTCGAGCGGCGGGGGCCCCGGCCCGTCATCGGAAACGCCGAACAGACGCCGACAAAGCGAGCGTTCGGGATTGGCGTGTTTCAGACGCTGGCGCTGCTGCCGGGCGTCTCGCGCTCCGGATCGACGATTGTCGGCGGCATGCTGATGGGCCTCGATCGCGCGGCGGCGGCCGAATTCTCGTTTTTCCTGGCGATGCCGACGATGGCGGCGGCCTTCGCGCACGATCTGCTCGAGGTGCGGCACCAGTTGACGACGGATCGCGCGCTCGAGATTGCGATTGGCTTCGTTATGGCGTTTCTCGCCTCGCTCGCAGTCGTGCGTCCGTTTCTTCGTTTCGTCGGACGCTCGGGTTTCGCCCCGTTTGCCTGGTATCGAATCGTCGCGGGAGTTGCGATCTTCGGAGCGGTGGCGACGGGGCTTCTGTGAAATCCCAATGACCAAATCCCAAATCCCAAATCCCGATGGGTTTTGACAGCGGCGATGATGCAGTGGCTTCGCCGCCGTTTTATCGCCGGGTTCTTCCTGACCGTGCCGCTCTTCGTGAGCGTGGCGGCGCTCGTATGGATCTTCGGTATCATTGACCGTTTCACAGCACCTCTGGCCGAGCGGGTGTTGGGACGTTCGATACCGGGGCTCGGCATCCTGCTGACCGCGATCGTCGTGCTCGCGGTCGGGGTCGTGGCGACCAACGTGATCGGCCTGCGGATTCTCGCGCGTGCCGAGAGCTGGCTGATGCTGATCCCCGTGTTCCGGGCGATTTACGCGCCGGTGAAGCAGCTCATCGCGGCGTTTTCGCCGGACAACGAGTACGGGTTCAAGCGCGTGGTCATGGTCGAGGATCCGGCGCGCGGCTGGGTGATGGGATTCCTGACGAAGGAGTTCGTCGTCGACCGCGGGCACGGGAGTGAACAGCTGGTCGCTGTCTACGTCCCGACCAATCACCTCTACCTGGGCGACATCGCAATCTATCCGAGGGAGTGGGCGTTCTTTCCCGAGTTGACGGTTGAAGAAGGCATCAGGATTTTTCTGACCGGCGGAATGTCGCTGCCGGGTCACATCGATCAGAAGGAACAAGAGGAGCAGACACAGTGATGAGCGAGTCGTTGAAGGCGCTGCGCCGCGGTGCCGCAGTTCTAACCATCCTGCTCGCGCTGGCGCCCGCCATGGCGGTCGCGCAGCCGGCGGCGGAGACGGCGTTGGCGCAGGCGGCGCCGACCGAGCGTGCCGGCGGCGAGGCGAATCTCGTCCTGCCTGACCTCGGTCAGGTGGACGTTGGTGGATTCAACGGCCGCACGCTTCTGCTCGGCGGTCTGGGAGTGGCCGCCCTCGGCGTGCTGTTCGGGCTGATCATCCTGACGCAGGTGAAGAACCTGCCCGTCCATCGATCGATGCGTGAGGTCTCGGAGCTGATCTACGAGACGTGCAAGACCTATCTGATTACGCAGGGCAAGTTCATCCTGCTCCTGTGGGTGTTCATCGCCGTCATCATTGCCGGCTACTACGGCTGGCTCAACCCGATACCGGGCAAGTCGATTCCATCGACGCTCGCGATCATCCTGTTCTTCAGCATCGTCGGCATCGCCGGCAGCTATAGCGTTGCGTGGTTCGGGATTCGCGTGAACACCTATGCGAACTCGCGAACCGCCTTCTCGAGTCTCGGGGGCAAGGCGTATCCGGTCTACGCGATTCCGCTGCGCGCGGGCATGAGCATCGGCATGCTGCTCATCAGCATCGAGCTGTTCATCATGCTGCTCATCCTGCTCTTCATCCCCGGAGATTACGCGGGACCGTGCTTCATCGGGTTCGCGATTGGCGAGTCGCTCGGCGCCGCGGCGCTGCGCATCGCCGGCGGCATCTTCACCAAGATCGCCGACATCGGATCGGACCTGATGAAGATCGTCTTCAACATCAAGGAAGACGATGCGCGCAATCCAGGCGTGATCGCCGATTGCACCGGCGACAATGCCGGCGACTCGGTCGGGCCGAGTGCCGACGGCTTCGAGACATACGGCGTCACCGGCGTGGCGCTCATCACGTTCATCATGCTGGCGGTGAAAGAACCGGCGATTCAAGCAAAGCTGCTCGTGTGGATCTTCGTGATGCGCACGATGATGGTGATCGCGAGCGCGCTTTCCTATTTCGTGAACGACGCGATCGCGAAGGCGCGCTACGGCAAGCTCGCGCGCATGAACTTCGAAGCGCCGCTGACCTCCCTCGTGTGGCTGACCTCGATCGTGTCGGTCGTCCTCACCTACATCGTGTCCAACCTGCTCATCGCCGATCTGGGCGATGGGACGCTGTGGTGGAAGCTCGCGTCGATCATCACGTGCGGCACCCTGGCGGGCGCAATCATCCCGGAGCTGGTCAAGGTTTTCACGTCGGTGGACTCAGCCCACGTGCGCGAGGTGGTCATCTCGTCGCGCGAAGGGGGAGCGTCGCTGAATATCCTGTCCGGATTCGTGGCCGGCAACTTCAGCGCGTACTGGATTGGGCTGAGCATCCTCGCACTGATGTCGATCGCGTACTTCGTCAGCGCCAGCAGTTCGGCGATGTCGGAGCTGATGCTCGCTCCGGCGGTGTTCGCGTTCGGACTCGTCGCGTTCGGCTTCCTCGGCATGGGGCCGGTGACCATTGCGGTCGATTCGTACGGACCGGTCACCGACAACGCGCAGTCGGTGTTCGAGCTGTCGGTGATCGAAGGGATTCCGGGGATCCATCAGGAGCTGAAGCGCGATTTCGGGTTCGACGTGCAGTTCGACAAAGCGAAGGATCTGCTCGAGGAGAACGACGGCGCCGGCAACACGTTCAAGGCGACGGCAAAGCCGGTGCTCATCGGGACGGCGGTCGTCGGTGCGACGACGATGATCTTCTCCATCATCGTGGCGTTGACCGACGGGCTGCGGCCGGAGCTGCTGGCGAACCTCTCGCTGCTGCACGCGCCGTTCCTGCTCGGGCTGATCACGGGTGGCGCGATCATCTATTGGTTCACCGGCGCGTCGACGCAGGCGGTGACCACGGGCGCGTATCGCGCGGTTGAATTCATCAAGGCGAACATCAAACTCGAAGGCGTCGAGAAGGCATCGGTCGAGGACAGCAAGAAGGTGGTCGAGATCTGCACGCAGTACGCGCAGCGGGGGATGTTCAACATCTTCCTCACGGTCTTTTTCGCGACGCTGGCGTTCGCATTCATCGAGCCGTACTTCTTCATCGGCTATCTCGTCTCTATCGCGTTGTTCGGCTTGTATCAGGCCGTGTTCATGGCGAACGCGGGCGGCGCGTGGGACAATGCAAAGAAGATCGTCGAGACCGAGCTCAAGATGAAGAACACGCCGCTGCACGCGGCAACGGTGGTCGGCGACACCGTCGGCGATCCGTTCAAGGACACCTCGTCGGTCGCCTTGAATCCGGTGATCAAGTTCACGACCCTGTTCGGCCTGCTCGCCGTCGAGCTCGCAGTGAGCCTCACCGCCGACATGGGCAGCGGCGTCAGCAGTGCGCTGGCGGCGCTGTTCCTGGCCATTTCGATTTTCTTCGTTTATCGATCGTTTTACGGGATGCGGATTGGCGCTGGCGCGCACTAGTCCGCGATGCGTGAACCTTTTGTGACATGAGCTGCGGACCTCGAGTGCGACCGGCGCGGATTTGTCGAGAAGCAGTCCGGAACCGGGATACAATGCCCGGTCGCGCGCTCCGGAGCACTTTGCGCGATGTGGTGTCTAAGCTCGTTGACACTGATTTTTTCGGCTGGCTATAATCGGCCGCTCTGCGGTCGAGACGGACGCTTGTAGGGAGGAAGAAGACCCGTGCCACGCGATGAACGCATGTTCGGCGATATCGTCGACCCATCAGTGAAGGTGGGCAACAAGCAGGGGTATTCGGTGTTCGGCACCATCGTCCTAGAGACGGTGATCATCGCCGCCATCGTCATCATCCCGTTGATGGCGGCCGACGTGCTGCCAACGCCGCCCTCGATGATGGCCTTCGTCGCCGCTCCACCACCACCGCCTCCACCACCGCCGCCGCCGCCGCCACCGCAGGTGCAGGCGCCGAAGCCCGTTGAGGTCGTCAATCCCAACGCGGCCCCGACGGAAGCGCCGGCCGAGATCAAGCCGGAAGTCCCCGTCGACACGAACTTCGAACGACGAGGTGTCGAAGGCGGTGTACCCGGCGGCGTGATCGGTGGCGTCGTCGGCGGGTTGCCTGAGGCACCACCGCCGCCACCGCCGCCGCCGCCAGCGGCCCCGGTGCGCGTCGGCGGCAACATCAAACCGCCCACCAAGACCAAGCACGTTGCGCCGGTCTACCCGGCGATTGCGCAGTCGGCGCGCGTGCAGGGCGTGGTGATTATCGAAGCGACGATTGGCCCCAACGGGAAAGTGCAGGACGCGCGCGTCCTCCGTTCGATCCCGCTGCTCGATCAGGCGGCGCTCGATGCCGTGAAGCAGTGGGAGTTCACGCCGACGCTGCTCAACGGCGTGCCTGTGCCGGTCATCATGACCGTCACCGTACAGTTCACGCTCAGTTGAGCGTATGGCGGGTTCCGGAAGCGGACCCGCCGGATTGTCGGGCGGGTTCCGCGCTCCGGACCCGCCCCGTTGTTGTCAACCGTTCCCCGATGCGGAGGATGCAGTAATGAGCGTTCGAAAGATGCGTCAGCTTGGACAGATCGCTTTCGCGGGCGCCGCGATGGTGGCGATGAGCTCTTCGGCCTTTGCGCAGGCAGCGGCGGAAGCGCCGTCGGGTGGCCTCGATCTCATCGATCTGTTCTCGTCCATGGGCCCGATTGCCATCGCCGTGGCCGTCGTGCTGTTCATCATGTCGTTCTGGTCCGTGGGTATCGCCATCGAGCGCATCTACACCTACACCCAGGCGCGCAAGCAGTCGAAGCTGTATGCCCCGCAGGTCGCCAAGCACCTGAAGGACGGCCGCCTGAAGGAAGCCATTGCGCTCTCGACCTCGAAGGACTATCGCTACAGCCATCTCGCCAAGGTCGTGCTCGCCGGCCTGCAGGAATACCAGTTCCAGCAGGAAAGCGGCGGCGCCTCGCTGAACCGCGAAGACGTGCTCGACACCGTGCGCCGCTCGATTCAGCGCGCCACGGCGCTCACCGCGTCGGATCTGAAGAAGGGCGTCAGCACGCTGGCCACGATTGGTTCGACGGCACCGTTCGTCGGACTGCTCGGCACGGTCGTCGGCGTCATCAACGCGTTCACCGGTATCGCCTCCACCGGGTCGGGCGGCATCGGCGCCGTGTCGGCCGGTATTGCCGAAGCGCTGGTCGAAACCGCACTCGGTCTGTTCGTCGCGATTCCGGCGGTCTGGTTCTACAACTTCCTGACCGCCCGTCTCGAGTACTTCAACGTGGAGATGGACAACTCCTCGTCCGAGCTCGTGGACTACTTCATCAAGAAGACCGCGTAGTTTCCAGCGACCCAGCTACTTTGGAGTAGACCTATGGCAATGCAACTGGGTGGCAGCACCGGGATCAAGTCGGACATCAACGTCACCCCCCTCGTCGATGTCATGCTGGTGCTGCTCATCATCATGATGATCGTCGCCCCGCTGTTGCAGCAGGGCGTTCCCGTGCGTCTGCCGCTGGCCGCCAACAGCAGCGAGAAGCCGGAAACACAGAACCAGACGGTGGTCGCCATCACGGCGGACAAGCGATACTTCGTCAACGCCGTGCAGGTCCCGAAGGACGACATGCAGCGGCGCGTCGCCGACATCCTCGAGCAGAAGAAGGAAAAGCTCGTCATCATCAAGGCGGATGAGGACGTCGAATACGGCGCGGTGATGGAGGCGATGGACACGCTGCGGGCCGCCGGGATCGAGGACATGGGTCTCATCACCGAGACGCGGCGCAACGCGTCGGCACTGTCGCGAGGAGGCGAGTAGTCATGGCGCACGCGCATCAGCACTTCGGCGC
>Ga0111539_10004225_pt1 | contig 18824 bp, 14 predicted proteins | sample RhiMethybrSRZTD1_FD_79667 | JGI IMG/M metagenome (GOLD analysis project Ga0111539, IMG submission 79667) | Populus rhizosphere microbial communities from Tennessee, USA - Rhizosphere MetaG P. TD hybrid SRZTD1 (version 2) (version 2) | ecosystem: Host-associated > Plants > Roots > Rhizosphere >... | reverse complement strand
TCGATGCCGATACGTGGGAACTCTACAGCCCGGACGACTGGACACAGGCGACGAGCGTTGTCGCCAGGCATCCCGAGAAGCTCGCCGAGCTGCAACGCTTGTGGCTGATTGAGGCCACGAAGTACAACGCCGTGCCGCTCGATGATCGCGGCTTCGAGCGAGTCAATCCTGACATTGCCGGCCGGCCCCAGCTGGTGCAAGGCAACACGCAGTTGCTGTTCGACGGCATGCGCGTCGCAGAGGGCTGTGTGTTGAACATGAAGAACAAGTCGCACTCGGTGACGGCGGAGCTGACGATTCCACCGAATGGCGGAAGCGGCGTCGTCATCACGCAGGGTGGATCGGTGGGCGGATGGACCCTCTACTTCAAAGAGGGAAAGGTGAAGTACTGCTACAACTTTTTCGGTATCGAGCACTACTTCGCCGAATCGAGCGCCCTCGTCCCGGGCGGAAAGCACCAGATTCGTATGGAGTTCAAGTACGACGGTGGTGGACTGGCCAAGCGCGGCAACGTCACCCTGTACTGCGACGGCAAGCCTGTCGGGAAAGGGCGCGTCGAGAAGACGCAGCCGATGGGCTATTCCGCTGACGAAGCCTGCGATGTCGGAAGTGATAGCGGCTCACCCGCGTCGCCTGACTATGGTCCGAGCGGCAACCGCTTCACCGGCGCGATTCACTGGGTGCAACTCGATATCGGCACCGACGATCACGACCACCTGATCTCGCCGGAAGAGCGGTTCAACCTTGCGATGGCGCGACAGTAAAGGAGCGGCGAGTGTGTGGGGCCGGACGCGAATGACTACCGGTGTTGCTCGACTGCGGTCTGTCCGCTCATGAGCGCGCTGATGTCGCTGGCCTCAACCGGCTTCACCAGATGGTGATCGAAGCCGGCCTCCTGTGACTTGCGCCGATCGACATCCTGACCCCAGCCCGTAATCGCAATCATCAGAATCTGCTTGCCCCACGCCTGTTCGCGTATGCGACGGCATGCATCGAAGCCGTCGATGCGCGGCAGGCCGAGATCCATCAGCACGACATCAGGACGGAGACGTTCTGCGGCGGCGAGACCTTCGACGCCGTCATGCGCCATGAACGTTTCGTGTCCTTCTTCCTCCAGCAGGATCTTCAGCAGTTCGGCGTTGTCGGTGTTGTCATCGACGACGAGGACGCGGCGCGGGATGCGAGGCTCGGCCGGCGCAGGCAGTGGCTTTGGCGCGGCCTCGAGTGTCACAGACTCCGGGAGCGCCGGTATTCGAACAGTGAATCGGCTGCCCAGACCAGCCCCGTCGCTGTGCGCCGATACGTGTCCACCGTGCATCTCGACGAGCCGTTTGACAAGATGCAGGCCAATGCCCAGACCGCCGTGAATCCGGTTGTCCCGATCGACCTGGGAGAACATCTCGAAGATCGTCGACAACTGCTCGGGCGGTATACCCATGCCGGTATCGGTGATCGTCACGACCGCCTCGCTGCCATTGGCGCGCTCGATGGTGACCCAGAGCTGTCCTCTCGGTGCCATGTATCTGCAGGCGTTGTTCACCAGATTCCCAAACACCTGGCCCAGACGCGCCGGATCCGCTTCGACGACGATCGATGGTTGCGGAGCCATGACGCTGACCTCGTGACTCGATCGCTGGATCAGCGGATGACACATCTCAACCGCGTTGCGGACGATGGCCACGAGATCGACGCGCTCGCGGCGCAGCTCCAGGCGATCGTTCGTGATGCGGCCGATGTCGAGGAGATCGTCCATGAGCCGCGCCATCAGCGCGACCTGCCGATCAATCACTTCCGATACGCGATCGACGAGCGGATCCGGTTGCGTGCGGCTCTTCAACAGTGCCACCGCGTTGCGGACCGGTGCCAGCGGATTGCGCAGTTCATGCGCCAGCGTGGCGAGGAATTTGTTCTTGCGTCGATCGGCGTCGCGCAGCGACTCGAGGAGCTGATCTTCGGCCATCTGACGCGCGCGCGCCTGCCGGCCGATCGTGTTTGCCGCCCACCACAGGAGCGCCGACATCAGGATAATTTCGGCCACAGAGCGGATCGCCGTGCCGAACTGGAGATCGTAGAAGCCGGACTGTTCACCCCACACGCGAAACAGGCCGAGCACGATCGGCACGATGATGACGGCGGGAAAGACGCGTCGTGTCAGTGCACCCGCGGCGGTTTCGTCTTCCAGCAAACGCACTGGCGCGTGCTCGGGAACGCATAGGACGACGCCGAGAGAGGTGGCGAGGATGAAGGTGGATGTTTGAAGCGCGATGACCGTGACCGACGGTACCGTGTAGAGCGCGCTGGCGCCGTAGAGATAGCCGATGAGCGACAACACCGCGATCGCCGTCGCCACAAGCGCAAAGATCGGTGCCGCCGTTCGCGTCCACGGACGCGATTGGATCGAGGCCAGAACGACCGCCACTCCGATCATCGTCCACGAGATGGCGCCCGGTGGACCCATACGACCGGGAACGAGCACGCGTGAATTGCCCCACTCTCGTCCGAAGAGCAAGAGATTGTCGATGCCCAGATTGATCCCGCTGGCGTACTGGAAGAGCACCGACGCACCGATCGCGGCGACCACCACACCGAGCAGTCTCGCCGCACTCATGTATCCGGCCGACAGCAACAGCACCGCGCACGCGGCGGCGACGACGGCGATCGAGGCATTCGGTTGGATCGAGATGCCCGCATTCGTCCAGTCGGCGAGACGTGGGGCATCGACCACGTAGGCGAGGAACGACACCAATCCGCCAAAGAGTGCATAGGTGGCGAGACCGAGCCGGACGAGGCTCGACGAACGATGCACTGTTCCTACCTCAGGCATTTAAAAGGGGCGCAGCCGATATTCTCTTTCAGGTGGCGGACTGAGGGGACAGAAATTGACAGCCGCCTTGTAACACGAATGAAAGGGTGATGTGACTCGAGGTGCGTCCATCTGCGCGCTAGCGCAACGGCGCGACGAATTCCGCGCAAGCACTGCCGCGCAATCGGTGGTCCGCCATGAGCGAGCGCTGCAACTCGCCGTTGGCGAGTTGCAAGGCGAGTCGAATGGCGCGCCCGGCAGGGCTCGAACCTGCAACCCCCGGCTCCGGAGGCCGGTACTCTATCCAATTGAGCTACGGGCGCATTCGCGACGCTCGCTGTCGCTCGCGTCGCTCAAGGGCAAAAGGCAAAGGGCAAACGTCAAAAGTTAGGTTGGGGCGCGACGTGCCGACCTCGCCTTTGACCTTTGCCCTTTGACCTCGCTCGCGAAGCGAGCGCTGGCGCGCCCGGCAGGACTCGAACCTGCGACCTACGGATTCGAAGTCCGGCGCTCTATCCAACTGAGCTACGGGCGCAGCAAGCGTTCATCATATCATCTGACTCGTACCCGTTCCCCTCCCAAGAAGGAGAGTAACCGTGATGAGAGTGCGCCTCTTCGCGGCCGGCCTGTTGTTGGCGGCTGCCGTGCCGGCTTTCGCCCAGGCTCAAGGCCAGCAGACGCCGAATCAGCAGCCCTCGCAGGATCCAGACAAGCCGGTGACGTTCGAGGAGCAGGTGGTCGTGACCGCCTCACGCTCCGAAGAGCAGCTGGTGAACGCTCCTGCCGCAGTCACCGTGATCAACACGGCCACGATCGAAACATCCCCGGCGACCAACATCGGTGAACTGCTTCGCGCGGTGCCGGGCATGAACGTGACGCAGGTGTCGGCCCGCGACGTCAACATCACCACGAGAGGCGCGACCTCCACACTGTCAACATCGCAGCTGGCCCTCGTGGACGGCCGCAGCGTCTACCTGGATTTCTTCGGTATGGTCATGTGGGACCTCATACCGGCGAATCCAAGCGAAATCAAGCAGATCGAAGTCGTCCGCGGTCCCGCGTCGGCCGTGTGGGGCGCGAACGCGATGACCGGGGTTGTCAACGTGATCACGCGTTCGCCTCGTGAGCTGGCGCGTGACAGCGGCGGCAACGCGGTAACGATTGGATTCGGCGGCTTCAACCGCGATGTGACCGGCCGCGACCAGAACGCCGGTACCCTCTTCTACGTCAACGGCTCGCATGCCGACGCCGTGGACGACAAGTGGTCGTACAAAGTGTCCGCCGGGTTCTTCACGCAGGACGCGCTGCCACGTCCGACCGGCACGCTCCCGAGCGGCACGCCGTATCCACCGTTTGCCAACACCGGCACGTCGCAGCCGAAATTTGACGGCCGCGTGGACTACGACATGACCGACGGCGGGCGCATCACGGTCGCCGGCGGCGTGGCCGGGACCGAAGGCATCATTCACACCGGCATCGGGCCCTTCGACGTGGACAACTCGTCGCGGCTCACCTACACCACGCTGCGCTACGCGAAGGGTGGCCGACGAATCGCGTTCTTTTCCAATCTGCTGCACGGCGATGCCGCCAACCTCCTGACGCGCGGTGTGAATGGCCTGCCGATCGATCTCGGGTTCGATACCAAGACGTTCGACGTCGAGGCCGGAGACGTCTACGCCATCGGCACCAAACACGCGCTGAGCTACGGCGGCAACTTCCGGCGCAACACCTTCGACATCACGATTGCCCCGGACGCGGAGGACCGCAATGAAGGCGGCGCGTACGTACAGGACGAGGTTTTTCTCGGCAACCGGTTCCGGTGGGTGATCGGCGGCCGCATCGACAAGTTCTCGTCGATCGACAACGCCGTCTTCTCGCCACGGACGACGCTGATGTACAAGCCGGCGGCCGATCAGACCGTGCGCGTGTCCTTCAACCGCGCATTCCGAGCGCCGTCGCTCATCAACAATCACTTGAATGTCGGAATCCTCACGCCGGTGACCCTGCCGGTGATCGGCCAGTTTCTGCTGCCGACGTTGGCGACCGGCAATCCCGATCTCGAACAGGAGACCCTCACCGCCTTCGAGTTTGGCTACTCGGGCGTCGTCGCGCCGCGGACGACGGTGTCGGCAGCGGTGTATTGGAACAACACCGACGGCTCGATCGCATTTACGCCGGTCGCGTTCTACTCGGCGGCCTCACCGCCGCCCGGATGGCCGCTGCCGCCGGCGTTCGTCCCGCCGAACGCGCTGCCGTCACGCTACACCTATCTCAATCTCGGCACCGTCAAGGACAAGGGCGTCGAGCTCGGTGTGGACTCGGCGGTCAACCCGTACCTGAATCTGTTCGTGAACTACTCGTATCAATGGATGCCGGAGATCGAGGACTTTCCGGCCGGCGTCACGATCAACGACGTCAACTGGCCGGCGAAGAACCGCTTCAACGTGGGCGCCAATGTGAACTACATGAAGTGGTTCGGGAACGTCTCGGTGAATTACACCGACGAATCCTATTGGCAGGACGTCCTCGATGCGCGATTCGCCGGCACCACCGATGCGTTCACACTGGTGAATGCGGCGATCGGCTATCGCTGGCTCAACGAGAAGGTGGTCACCAGCCTCAAGATGACCAACATCGGCAACCAGGAGATCCAGCAGCACATCTTCGGCGACATCCTGCGGCGGCAGGTCGTTGGTGAGGTCCGGTTCGGGTTCTAGACGGACCTGGGGCTCTTGGCTCTGGGCTCTCGGCTCAGGCTCCCAAAGCCTAAAGTCCAAAGCCCAAAGCCAAGGCTATTTGCCGCGGATGAATGACTGCGAGGCCGTAGGGTCTTTGAGCATCTTCTCGTAGACGCCCGGATCCATGTTGTTCTCGGCGCACGAGTACTCGCGCAGCCGCGCGCCCTCGCGCAGCATCAGCGTCGTGCGCTGCGTGAAGGGCTTCGTCAGCACCTTCGGATCCTCGATCGTGACTTCGTAATTGAGCTGATCGCGATCGACGCGCGTGTATCGTTCGGTGAGGTGCAACGCATCGCTGGTGACGAGTCCGCCGGTGAGCCAGCCGCCCGGCTTGAAGCCGACGACGTCGACCACGAAGGTGTTGCCGTCCCAGCGGCCGACCGAGTCGCCCATGAAGCTCGGTGACAGGTCCTCCGGGTGCTTGCCGTCAATCGGGATGACACGGTGAGTCCACAGGTATTCGTAGAGGATGATCACCTGCGTCGGCGTCTGCACGAACTGAACGGGGAAGAGGCCGACGCCGCTGATGCGCGGCGACGCGGCGAAGATGCAGCGGGTCGTCGGGTCGTCGATGCTGCGGTGATTGAGGATGTCCTGGGCCCGGGCGCGCGCTTCAGGCGTGAATGGGATCGGATCGGACGCCGTCGTGTTGATGCTGACCGCGCTTCGCGGGGCAGGCACGCCGGGTTCGTCGCCAGGCGCTTCGGCGTCCCAGTCTCCGCGCCGCGGGCTGGCCTGATAGACGCCGGTCAGATCAGGTTTGCCGTCGGCGGTTTTCGGCGCGGGTTGGATCTTGGGAGTCTGCGCGGACGCCAGCGAGGCGGCGAACACGCAGGACATCACGAAAGAGATGGTGCGTATCATCGGACTGTGGCGGGTCCTTCACCCGTGCCAGCGGGAGGACCGAAGAACAGCTTCTTTCCGTCCGCCAGCGTCGCTTCGCGGAGATGGGCGAACGGTGATCCGTCGCGCGCGCGCCATCCGAAGAACGTGATTGTATCGCCCAACTTGATCGTGACGTCCTTCTTCCAGCCGGTGCGCTCGAGCACGTTCGGCGGATAGCCTTCGAGCATCCAGTTCACGACCTGGCCGTTGGCGTCTTTGACGTCCACCCAGATGTGCGTGTGCGGGTTGGTCCAGGCAACCTTGGTGATGACACCGGTCAGCGTCACGGTCTTCGTGGCGTCGAACGCGACGCCGAACGAGTGGTGCGCGGACAGGCTTGCCGCGCTGACCAGCGCCGCCAAGACGGCGGCCGCGCCGGCTCGAGAGACGGAGTGGGACGTCATGGCCAGATTCTACCGCCATTGGCGCCAGGGATAGCCGCGACGGTCGCCAGGCAATTGCCACGGGATTGAATCATCACTCACGTCTGTAGTAGATCGATCTGTGGAGGAGGATTCTATGTCCCGCGTTCGACTGACGTTGATCGCGCTGGGCACGGCGTTCGCCCTGCCCGCGCTGGCCGGCGCTCACGTGCCGCCGACCAAGACCACGACTCCTGCGCTGACTGGCACGTGGCGTTCGGCCCCTGAACCGACACCGTTGTCGTCGCCGTTCGACGAGTCGGTGTGGGGAAAGAACGCCAAGTCGACCCGTACGGTGGTGATGACGATCACGGCCACCGGCGGTGCGACATTGACGGTGACGCGCAAGATCCTTGACGCCAATGGACGGGAGATCAAAGCCGCGACGTCGATCGAGTACGCTGATCTGTCGATCGGCTCCGTGCAGCACACGATCGATGTGCGTTCCGATCTCGCCGTGACCGTCAAACGCGCCGAGCGCCGCTATCCCGACGACCCGAAGGGCACCTGGGGGCTCGACGGGTTGCGCGTGACCGTCTCGACGTTCGCCGACGATCCGTCGAAGATTGAAGTGCGCGTGGATACACCAGAAGGGAACGGCTCGTTCTGGGAGACGCTCCGCCGCGCGAAGTCGTGATGAGCGCGAATCACGCGGATAGCTGAACGACGGGCGTTGTCGCGGGCCCGTTGGCCTCTTCCGCGCGGTCGTCGGCGCGGTGTACGGACGCGGCGTCAGCCAGCAGGCTGCGCGCCCACCATCCGACATCGGATCCGGCGACGGTCACCCGAAGCCGGCGCATCCGGTTGGTCTGCTCGATCTCCGGCATGGTGAGGGCCTGCACGACGGCGGCCGACGCTGACTCCAGCGCCCACGGATTGATCAACAACGCCTCGTGCAGCTGCCGCGCCGCGCCCGTGGCCTGGCTGAGGATGAGTACCCCGCGCTCATCGTGCCGCGCACTGACGAATTCCTTCGCGACCAGATTCATCCCGTCGCGCAAACTGCCGACGTAGCAGAAGTCCGCAGCCCGATACAGGCGACACACATCCGCCGGCTCGTGGTGTGACTCGCGTAGCACGATCGGTTGGAACCCGCCGCGTCCGAAACGTGCGTTCACTCGGGCGGCGGTTGCCCCCAGCTGATCGCGCGCGCTCCGGTATTCAGGGAGGCAGTCACGGCTCGGCTCCGCGACCTGCACGAAGGCGAAGCGCCCTCTGAACTCAGGGTGCTGCTCGAGCACGCGCTCGATCGCGAGAAACTTTTCGTTGATCCCTTTCGTGTAGTCGAGCCGATCGATCCCGACGCCCAGCTTCACATCAGCCGGGAGTGCGAGCTCTCGTCGCACGTGTTCCCGGCAGACCTGGGCTGGAGGCGTCTCCCGCACGACGTCGCCGTTCCACTCCACGCCGACCGGATACGCGCGAACCCGCGTGTGCTGGCCGCGGTGCCTGACCATGCCGGACTCGTGGTCGACATCGGCGCCGAGGATCAACTCGACGCTCTTGAGGAAATTCGTGCAGTCCGCAGGCGTCTGGAATCCGGCGATATCGCTGGCCAGCAGACCCTCGAGCAGTTCCGCGGCCCAGGGACAGATCCGAAGTACATGAAGCGGGGGCCACGGGATATGCCAGAACGTCACGATCGTGCTCAGCGGAAGCCGATGGCGCAGCTCGCGTGGCGTCAGTGCGAAGTGGTAGTCCTGCACGAGCAGGAGCGGCGCCGCGGAAGTGGCCTCGTCGGCGACAGCAGCTGCGAAGCGCATGTTCGCGGCCCGATAGGCCAGGAAGTCCCCCGGACGAAATACCGGTTGGATCCGAAGGGCATGACACAAGGGCCAGAGGCCCTCGTTCGCGAATCCATAGTAGTAGCCGCGATACTCCGACTCCGAAAGGCAGACGTGACGCAGCCGATAGCGCGGCGTCACACCGCGGACGTTCAGTCCGTCCACGATCATTTCTCGTGTATCGCCGGCCAGCGTGCCGCACGCGACCCACGTCCCCGAACACGCCTGGACGAGCGGCTCGAGGGCCGTGACGAGACCACCGGAGGACCGGCGCGATCGGATCGACCCGTCTGCTCCGCGCACCTGACTGATCGGGCCGCGGTTTGACAAGACGATCGTCTGATCCCACGACGGCGACGGTGTGGGCCCGCTGTGGCTCTCCTGTAGCGAATGCGTTTGAAGTGCATGACCAAGCATGTCGTCCTCCAGCAGTCTCTCGCCGGAAGCGAGTAGACATCGCGGCGGAGGTTCACCGCCATCGGGTATTTAGAGGAGACGCTTGTGTTTCGCAGGGGGCCCGGTTTATGCACAGGCCGGCCCTGCCGCATCCGGCATCCCCTGTTTGCCGGATGCCGCGGCATCCCCTGTTTGCCGGATGCCGGGGGTGACCGTTCATGTCGTACGCTGGACGGGACTTGCAGCCGGAGGCCATATGCGGTTGAAAACCTGGCTCGTCGCGGCGCTCGGGCTTGGCAGCCTCGTCGTGCTCATTGCCGTCTCGATGCTCGTCTCGGCGCAAAGAGCCCAGGAGATTTACGCCCAGCTCGATGAGCTCAACGCGCATCACCGCCGGGTGGAAGCGAACCTCCGCCGACTTCGATCCGACGTGAATCTGTCGGGGATTTTCGTGCGGGACTACCTGCTCGACATTGCGCGGGAACGAGCCCCCGAATACCGTCAGCAGCTGGCGGAGTTCCGACGCACCAACATGGCGACGCTGGCCGAGCTGCGCACGCTGGTGCAGCACGATGATCGCATCGCGAGTCTGCAGACCAAGCTGGAGGACTACTGGGAAGCGTTCGATCCCCTGTTCGACTGGACGACGGGCGAGAAGATTCTCCGCAGCGCCGCGTTCCTTCGCAGCGAGGTCGTGCCGCGGCGTGAGGCCGCGCTGACCATCGCGCAGGAAATCGAGGAGTTGAACAACGCCAACGTCGCCATACAGCGCGAAGAAGTCGCCAGACGATACGCGGCGTTTCGCGCCGGACTGCAGCGGCTGCTCTGGCAGACGATGCTACTGGGGATCAGCGTGGCGGTGATCGTCGTGGTCCGGCTGCGTGTGCTGGAACGCCGCTCCGAAGGCGCCGAGCATCAGATGCGAGAGCTCTCGCAACAACTGGTGAACACACAGGAGGAGGAGCGAAAGAACCTGTCGCGCGAACTGCACGATCACGTCGCGCAGGTGCTGACCGGACTCCGCATGGAATTGGGCCGCGTCGAACGACTCAGCCCGGCGGTGGCGCCAGCGGTTGCCGAGTGCAGGATTCTCGTTGACGACATGTTTCGAACCGTCCGGAACCTTGCACTCGGACTGCGCCCGAGCATGCTGGACGACTTCGGCTTGCAGGCCGCGCTCGAATGGCACGCCCGCGACTGCATGGGCCGCTACGCGATCGACGTGGACCTGCAGACCGATGGCGACTTCGACGCACTACCAGACAAACATCGGACGTGCGTCTACCGCGTCGTCCAGGAGGCGACGACCAACTGCGTCCGGCACGCCGGCGCGCGGAAGATTCAGATACGCGTCAGCGCCGATGACGATCACCTGCGGGTGCGTGTCAGCGACGATGGCCGGGGACTGGATCCGCGCCAACGCCCGGGTCTTGGCCTGCGCGGGATCGACGAACGCGTCAAGGAGCTGCACGGAACGATGACGATCACGAGTGCGGCGACGGGCGGCACGACGGTCCTCGTCGGTCTGCCGCTGCCGACACGACTCGCTACGCCCAAGGTGGAAGTGCCGCTTGCGCGTGCTGCTGGCTGACGATCACGCCATCGTTCGTCGTGGCCTTCGCGGGCTGCTCGAGGCTGCGGGCTTCACAGTCGTCGCCGAGGCGGCCGATGGCCTCGATGCGATCCGGCTTTGCGAAGAGCACCGGCCGGACACGATGATTCTCGACATCGGCATGCCGCGCTTGAACGGCATCGAGGTGGCGGCGCGGGCCACGAAGCTCGATCGCCCTCCCGGCGTCATCATTCTCAGCGTGCATGCGGACGAGTCGTACATCATGCGCGCCCTGGCCGCGGGCGCCCGTGCCTATCTGCTCAAGAGCGCGACCGACGAGGACCTGATTCCAGCGGTTCGCGCGGTCGCCGCCGGCAAGCCGTACTTCAGTCCCGCCGTGACCGGGGTGCTGGTCGAGGATTACATGCGCCAGTTGCAGCAGCGCGGGCTGACCGACTCGTATCACCTGCTCACCGACCGTGAGAAGGAAGTCCTGCAGTTGCTGGCGGAAGGGCGCTCCAACAAGGAAGTCGCCACGCTGCTCGATCTCGGCGTCTCCACGGTGGAGACACACCGGTCCAATCTGATGCAGAAACTGAATCTGCACAACACCGCCGAGATCGTCCTGTACGCCGTGCGCAAAGGCCTCATCGTGTAGGCTACCTGTGGCGGTGATCGAGTGAACCTGGACGCACGGATACGAGTGATTTCGTCGATGGCGACGCGGCGGCTACTCGGCGAGATGATCGCGCAGTTCGAGAAGACATCGCCGCATCGTGTTGCGCTCGAGTCGGTCGGCGGCCTTGATGCGGCCAAACGCGTTCGAGCAGGCGAGCCGCTCGACGTGGTGGTGCTGGCCCGTGAGGTGATCGACGATCTGATTGGTGCGGCGCGAATCGTCGAGGGCAGTCGAGTCGACGTCGCGGTCTCTGCGATCGGCGTGGCCGTCCGGTCCGGGACGCCTCACCCCGACATCAGTTCAGCCGATGGCGTCAGGGCAGCTGTGCTCGCAGCGCGCAGGATCGGCTACTCGACGGGCCCGAGCGGTCAGTATCTCGCCAAACTCTTCGCGAATTGGGACCCGGACGGCCGTCTCGAGGATCGCATCATCGTCGCGCCGGTTGGTGTGCCGGTGGGGAGTCTCGTCGCCCGCGGAGACATCGACCTCGCCTTTCAGCAACTGAGTGAGCTTGGCGGGGACGGGATCGACGTGGTGGGGGAGTTGCCGCCCGACATCCAGATGATGACCACGTTTTCCGGCGGTGTCGCACGAGCGTCGGCGCAGCCCGAGGCTGCGCGTGCGCTGCTGGCATTCATGGCGTCGCCGGCACTCACGCCGATCAAGCGGGAGCACGGGATGGACACCGCGTGATGAACTAGCGAGACCGTCCGAACAGCTCGCCGCCGTCGATGACGGTGGCCTTGGTTGGACCGTACCCGCTGATCGCGACCCACGTATCCTCGTTCAGCGCGCCGTCGTAGTGCGGGCCGCCCTTGGGATGTCGCATGAAGTCGCCGGGCTTCAGCGGGATCGTCTGCTTCGGCCTGAACACGTCGCCCTCGTCGGTATGCCACGTACCTCGAAGCACGATGACATAGCGCTCGTCGGGGTGATAGTGCGGGCGACTCATCACACCAGCGGGGAAGTGATTGATCGTCAGGTAGTACCCTGGCTTGGACGGATCGCCTTCGACGATCGCGGTTTCGACACCGAGCGTGTTGCCTTCGGTGGGTCGCCACGTCAGCTTGTCGAACTCCACGCGTACGAACGGCCGCTCTGGATATCCGGTCGGCAGCGTGACCGTTCCCGGCGCTTCGCTGCTCGGTGCAGTTGCGGCAACAGGCGTCGCGGGTTGACTTGCCGCCGGTGCACCGCTGCAGCCAGCGAGCGACAGCGCTGACAGACATCCGACTGCAAGTCTCAACCGCGACACCCTCATTTGGATTCCTCCGCCGTATAGGTCCGGCTAAAGCCGGACACTACGAAGAATCTCAGTCCTGCTCGAACATGTGCGCTTGATACGGGAAGCCGTTCATCGCGAGGCGACATGAACGCAAACCCTCCTGCCCGCCAAAGCTCGCCAGGTGCCACGTCTGTCTCGGGACGTACACGACGTCGCCCTCGTCGGCCTCGAACTCCTGGAGCCCTTCGATGGCGTAACGGATCTTGCCGAGCATGATGAGCCAGAACTCGCCGCCTTCCTCGTGGTAGTGGCCCTTGTTGCCGGGCTGCGGTTTCTGGTACGGCCCCATGATGATGTTCGCGAAGCTTCGATCGTCGGTGACGAACGCTCCGGCGCGTTCCTGGCCGGCCACGACCTTGTTGAAGTCCACTACCGGCCGGTTCTGAGGATCGAGCACGCCGCGGCCGCCAGTCACACGGGTCTTCACATACTCGAAGCCGGACACCGGCGCCGGCGTTTCGTCGACCGGGTACAGCTTGCGCGCGCGGGTCACGTTGACTTCGAAGCGGAGCGCGGGCTCAGTGCCGACGTTCTCGATCTGATAGAGCGTGCGATACGGCACCTGCACCATCACGCCTTTGGTGGCCACGACCGGTTCGCGGCCGTCCACCGTGAAGCGCAGTGTGCCCGCTTGGACGATCCACCATTCACGCGTGTCGCCATTCATCCGACGCGGCGTCTTGCGGCCGGGCCCCATCGAGATCCACTGCGCAAACAGGCTTTCGTCGTCCACGATCGTCTCGCCCCAATCCGCCTGGCCGTGATGCCGGGCCAGCACATCGCGAAGTTTCGTGTGGGGACGATGCACGCCCGTCCACCCGGCCGACTTCGCCTTGGGTGACATGACGATCAGTGGGGCCTCTTGAGCGGGAGGCCTCGCCGCTGCGCCGGTCGGGGTCTGACCCTTCGAGGGCGTGCTTGCGGCGGCGATCACCACCGTGAGCGCGATGCTCCAACGCCAACCATGGCCATGACGTGCTTGCGGTCGATTCATGTCGCCTCCTGCACCCATGATGCTAGTGCACCTCCGGACCGAGCGGCGCGCGCTGGACGATCTCGACGCGTGTGCCCCAGGGATCGGTGATGTACGTAACGGTGTTGCCTGCGGAAGACTTGCGAGGCGGTTCGTCGAGCATGATGCCGTCGGCGACGAGCTTCTTCACGACAGCGGCATGGTCCTTCACATCGAACCCGATGTGGTCGAGCACACGTCCTCGTGTCGGCGCCTGCTTCGAGTCGGCTCTGGCGAACCGGATCTGGACTCCGGGCAGATCCACCACGGGGGCATTGTTTCGCGTGCCGATCTTTCCTCCGAACGTCTTCGCATACCAGCTCTGAGCCTTCGGAATCTCGGATTCCGGGAGAGACAAGTGCACATGTTCGTGCCGGATCGGCATCGTCTGCGTCTTGTCTTCGAGGATTTCCATGCGCACGCCGTCGGGCGTCACCACGAAGGCCTGATCCTGCCGGTTGTTGAGACCCGGCAGCACCATGACACCCGACGCCTTCCACTGCGCGACACGCTGTTGAACGTTGTCAACGATGAACCCGACATGGTTGATCACCGAGCCCTCGGTTCCGCCATCGCCTTTCTCCGCATTGAGGACCAGGTTGATATAGACGCCCGGGAACATGATCAGCGGGTTGCCTCCGGGCATGAACAACTTGCCGCCCATGGCCAGGAAGATTCGTTTGTTCGCCTCCACATCCTTCGAGATGATGTGCCAGTGACCCATTGTCACACCCATCTCGTTGAACGGGGCCGGTTGCGCGGCGGCAGTGCCTGCCGTGATCGTGAAGGCGATGGAGATCGCGACGAGGATACGTCCGGTGGTGGGCACTGTCGTCTCCTTCGTGCAACGAGGGACTGGGAAACCGTGGACCGGCGTAGCCTAAGTCAAATGCGCCGGTCGGATCCAGAGCGCCGATGCGGGTCCGACTGGCTCAGATGTGTGGCATCGCAGAGGTGTTGAGCAGCGCCTCCAGCACGTCGGCATCAACGGGTTTCGTGACGTGACGGTCGAATCCCGCTTCGAGCGCGCGGTGCCGGTCGGCCTCTCTTGCCCATCCCGTCATCGCGACGAGGCTGATACCTTCGGCCCAGGGTCGCGATCGTAACGTGAGAGCGGTGTCGTAACCGCTGAGGCCCGGCAAGCTGACGTCCATCAGGACGATCTGCGGCTGAAAGTCCCCGGCGACCTCGAGTGCCTCTTCTCCGCTGAACGCGACTCGAACGTCGTGACCGAACGAGCGCACGAGCCTCACCAGCGATTGCGCAACTCCGCGGTCGTCGTCCACGAGTAAGACTCGGAGGCCGCGGTTTGGCTGCTGTCGCGGATTCGGCGAGCCCGCTCCATCAGGCGAGACATCCGCCATCGGGTGCAGTGGCAACGTGAAGGAGAACGTACTGCCGACGCCGAGCTGACTGGTGACGCCGATCTGCCCGCCGTGTGCCTCGACGATACCCTTGGCCAGAGCCAGCCCGAGCCCGGCGCCGGCGCCGTGACCGGCGCGCCAGAAGCGATCGAAGACCCGGGGGAGTTCCTCGAAGCGAATGCCGTCACCCGTGTCCTCCACCCAGATGCGAATCGCATCCTCCTGCCGCTCGGCGCCAAGCGTCACAAGGCCGCCGTGCGTACCGAACTTCAAGGCATTGCCGATCAGATTCAACAGTACCTGGAGAATTCGATGTCGATCGAGCATGACAGTGGGCAAGTCCGGGGCAAGCCTGATTTCCATACGTGCCCGTCTGGCCTTCAGCTGCGGGGAGACGATCGTGTGCAGTTCCGATATCAACTCCGGCAGATCGACCTGTTCCTGATTGATGAACAGACGATCCGCGTCGATCGTTGAGACGTCGAGCAGATCCTGCACCAGCCGCTGCATCTCGGTGCTGGCGCGGGCAATGCTCGCGATGTTGTCCGTGTTCTCGGCGGTCTGTGGCTCGCGTTGAAGCAGTGCCGTGGCGACGGAAATCGACTCGAGCGGATTACGCAAATCGTGCGAGACGAATGCCACCATCTCGTCGCGCGAGCGCACCGCCGTGCGAGCTTCGGCGTAGAGCCGCGCATTATCGACGAGAAGCGCCGCGCGATTCGCGAGCTCGATGGCAATCGTGAGATCGACCTCTCCGAATTGCCGATTGGAATCATCGGTTGCCGCCAGCATGATGGCGCCAAGTGTCCGTCCACGTGCTTTTAAAGGCACCACCATCCTGTCGGTCTGCAGGTGTGGCTCGCCGAGCCGAATCACCATGCCGGGGCCCTTTGGATCATCGACGCTGACACGGTCGCTGTGAATCCGAAGGGCCAGCAGTGGGACTTTCCCAGGGTCGTGATGAGCGAAGCCCAGCGGGTGGACGACCCCTTCATCGACAGCGTAGGTGACGCAGTAGTCGGCGAAGGCCGGTACTGCGCAGGCCGCAAGTTGTCGCAGTGCCTCGTCGGGATCGAGCGCAAAGGCGATCTGGTTGCTCACGCGTGACAGCGCTTCGAGTTGGCTTCGAGCCGTTTCGGCCGCCAGGCGTGCTTCTTCTGCATCGCGATATAGCTGCGCGTTGTCGATGGCGATGGCCGCCCAACTGGCGATATCCTCGGCGAATCGCAGGTCGGCCTCGTCATAGACCCGCTCGGACTGCGCGGAGATGAGCGTCAGTGCTCCCAGGGTTCGGCCGCGTGCCTGCAGCGGCACGTTCATCGCTGAATGAAGACGCATCTCCTGCAGGGCCCGCGCGAAGCTCGCGTCGACACGTCCCTGGAGCATGTCGTCGGTGATACGTGGAATCAGATGCGGCCAGCCACTCTTCACCACAGCGGCGGCGCTGCCAGGACGATGGGGGCTTGGCCAGCGACGGAATATCTCCGACATGAGCGCCGTCTGACGGCGGTCCTGGTGCGTAATCTCGACCGGGCGCAGGTTCCCTTCGGCATCCGTGACTTGCACGATGCACCAATCTGCAAGCGAGGGGACGACCAGGCGCGACAGGTTCGAGATGATCGTTTCGGGCGCGAGCGTCGTTGCGAGAACTCGACTGGCGTTGTCGACGAACGCGCGCGCCTCTTCGGCGCGCTTGCGCTCCGTCACATCTTGGCAGATGCCCACCATCCGGCCCGGATGGCCGCTGCTGTCGACGATGACCCGCCCCGATGCCGAGAGCCAGCGAACCGCTCCGTCAGGGCGCACGATGCGGTACTCGATTTCATAGCCGACGTCGGGCGCTTGGAGTGCGCGCGCGATTGCGGTGGCCACGCGATCAACGTCGGCCGGATGCACATCGCGCCGATAACCCTCCAGCGTGCCGTCGAATGTACCGGGCTCGAGCCCGTGAATACGTTCGAGTTCCGAGGACCAGGTGACGGTGCCCGTTCCAACATCCCAGTCCCACGCACCCATCCGTCCCGCGGCAAGAGCAAGGCTCAGACGGCGCTCGTTCCGTTCGCGCAACGCCGCCTCCCGCTCCGCGTGTTCGCGCAGATCACGCTCCACCTCGAGACGGGATTCGAGCGCGACGGCCATCCTGTGATGCTCGAGCGCGGACGCCACGTGATCGGCGATCTGCTCCGTGATGGCAATCTCTGCATCCGAGAATGCGTGCGGCTCCCGGGAGTACAGCATGAACGTGCCGAGGAGCCGCTGCCCGAACTGCAGTGGGACGAACGCCAGTCCCCGAATCGACTCGCGTCTGAAGATCGGCAGGTACTCGGCGAGGGACGTGTCCTGCTCGACGTCAGGCACGAGAATGGATGTGGCAGCCGTCTCGTCGACCGACCACCGTGAGTGTCCATCGACGGCAGTGCGATACGCGTCGCTGAGCCCCGACCACGCGACGAAACGCATCGTGCCGCTTGCGTCGAACACCAGCAACGACGCGCGCTCGATATCGAGCGCCTCCTGTACACCACGCAGGGCTGCGTCATAGACCGCCTGCAGGGAGCCGGCGCTGGCGGCGTGCGCCATGAGTTGACGAAGTGCGACTTTCGAGAGCATACGAGCGAATGTCGAACGTGAGGACCCGGGGTGCCTGAGGCAGCGGATCTTAGAACAGTACAGCCGTAGCACTACTCAAATTTCGCTACTCCTGAGCTACGCGACCAGTTCGACTTCTCCTCAGGACGCACATGACGCGTCGCATCATCTGCGTTTCATCACTCGTTCATGTGCCTTCCGTCCAATCGTTATGAGTGATGACGCGTCCCGCAAAGGAGGATCGTCATGTGGTTGGGATCGTTTCGGACTCTCATCGTTCGTGGATTCTTCACGGCGGCGTTCGGATGCCTGCTGGTTGGGTGGCCGGGCACGAGTCTGGCCGCGCTGATCCTGGTCTTCGGTGCCTTTGCGCTCATCGACGGGGCACTTATCGTCGTCGCAGGTTGGCGTATGTGGCCGGCGGGCCCGGCTCGTGCCTTGTCGGTGGTGGCCGGCGGGTTGGCGATGCTTGCCGGCGTTGCGATGCTGGCCTGGCCGGCGGCGACCGAGATGGTGCTGCTGGCCCTTATCGCTCTGCGCGCCGCGGTGATTGGCGTGGCGGAGCTCATGCTCGCGACGCACATCGATCGACATGCACCTGGCGCGTGGCTCGTCGCGTCAATGGGGCTGATCTCGATCGTCGTCGCCGGGCTGCTGCTGGCGAATCCGGCCGCTGGTCTTCTCGTTATCGTTCGGGCCTTCGGGCTCTACGCAGTCGTCATTGGTCTGCTCACGGTCGCCCAGGCGTGGGTGATGGAGTCACGTTACGCGTAAGGCCGTGATGGCGACTCGCCGACTTCAGAATACATCCCATTTCTTGTACGCTCAGTACAGGACCAGGGGGTTAGCGAGACGTGAGCTTTCCGAACGAGACGCCGGAATACCGGGCTGCCCGTAACGCGCTCCTCGCGAGCGAAATCGGCTTGCGCCGACAGATGGAGGCGGTCGCCGCTCAGCTTCGGGCTCTGCCGCCCGGAGGTGAAGTGCTCGAGGACTACGTATTCGATGCGGCTGGTGACGGAGACGCGTCGGCTGCCATCCGCATGTCAGAGCTGTTTCGCGGCGGCGACACGTTGATGATCTATCACTACATGTTCCCGCGACACTCCGGGGACGAGCGGCCCGGCCCCACCGTGGGAGCCATGGCGAACGTGTCGCTCACCGAAGGTCCCTGCCCGTCATGCACTGCGCTCATCGACATGTGGGACGGCGCGATGCCGCACTTCGAAGGCTTGGGCGGCAATCTGGTCGTCGTGGCACGCGCGCCCATCGAACGTGTCGCCGCGTTCGCACGCGACAAGGGCTGGAGGCATAC
>Ga0111539_10004224_pt1 | contig 18825 bp, 13 predicted proteins | sample RhiMethybrSRZTD1_FD_79667 | JGI IMG/M metagenome (GOLD analysis project Ga0111539, IMG submission 79667) | Populus rhizosphere microbial communities from Tennessee, USA - Rhizosphere MetaG P. TD hybrid SRZTD1 (version 2) (version 2) | ecosystem: Host-associated > Plants > Roots > Rhizosphere >... | reverse complement strand
TTAATCGAAGAAACCGCCGAGCGCGTCTACGCCCTCGGTGGACGAACGCAAACCCTCGTCGTCACCATCGCCGACCAAGTCGCTGCGCTGCGCCGGGAGCTGAGTGATTTGCCGAAAAACAATTTTCTCGCCGAGCCTCAGGGCAAGAACACTGCGCCTTGCATCGGACTGGCAGCGCTCGAAGTGGTGCGGCGAAATTCCTCCGCGGTCATGATCGTGCTGCCAGCGGATCATTGGGTCCGCGATCGCGCGGCGTTTCGGCGCACGCTCAGGCGGGCGGTCGGACTGGCGCTGCAAAATGATCAACTGATCACGATCGGCATTCGCCCCGATTATCCGGAAACTGGCTACGGCTACATTATGAAAGGGAAATCTGTTTCCGCAAAACCTTCAACTGCTTTTCTGGTAAAACGATTTACGGAAAAACCGACACTCGCTTTGGCACGACGGCTGGTGCGCCAGCGCGCGCTGTGGAACAGCGGCATTTTCGTTTGGAAGGCTTCCACGGTGCTCGATCTCTTGGCCCGCTATCAACCGGTGATTGCCGAAGGACTAGAATCTATCAAGCACACCGCCGCGGGAAAATCGCTGGCCGATCCAAGTCCCAAGCTGCGCGCCGTCATCGCGCGCGAATATAGGAAGATGCCGAACCTGTCGATCGATTACGCCGTCATGGAAAAAGCCGGCGCCGAAGGTAAGGTTTTGACTCTGGAGGCAGATTTCGGCTGGAGTGACATCGGCAGTTGGGCGGCGGTGCACCGCATGACACCGAAAGACGCCGATGGCAACGCCAGTCGAGGCCGATGGCTGGGACTCGGTGCGAAGAACTGTCTCATTCATGCTCCGGACCGGTTGGTCGTGCTTTTAGGACTCGAAAACGCCGTCGTCGTCGACACGCCGGACGCTTTGCTGGTCGGCGCTCTCGATCGTTCTCAGGAAGTGCGCGATTTGGTCGACGCGTTGAACCGCCAAGGTTTGAGCTCATACACGATTTAAACGCGGCTGATCAGCCACTCTTCCAACTATCGTGAATACCCACTATCCCAGAGGGCCTATTCAAGGGGACGAAGCGATCGTCTTGCTCGATCGCAAGGACCGTGAGTATCTCGCCCGCCTCGATCAACGCCGGGCGATCGCGATCCGCGGCGGCAAGATCGCCGTCGACGACATCATCGGCCGCGATGAAGGCAGTGTCGTGCGCTCGTCGATGAACGAGCCTTTCTTGGTTTTTCGTCCCAGTCTGCCGCAGCTGATTCCCAACCTGCCGCGCAGCGCTCAAGTGATTTACCCAAAAGACATCGGACCCATCCTGCTCTGGGCGGATCTTTTTCCCGGCGCCCGTGTGGTCGAAGCCGGCGTCGGCGCTGGTGCCTTGAGCATGGTGCTCTTGCGCGCGATCGGCGACGCGGGTTTATTGATCTCTTACGAAATCCGCGAGGACTTTGCCGAGCTTGCGCAAAAAAATGTGGCGCGATATTTCGGGCCGGCGCCGAACTGGACGGTGAAACTCGGTGATGTCGCCACCGATCTCGCTGAGAACGACATTGATAGAGTCATTCTCGATCTGCCCGAACCTTGGCAGGCGATCGAACGAGCTTGGACCGCTCTCCGGCCGGGCGGCTTTCTGCTCTGCTATCTACCGACGGTGTTGCAGGTGAAAAGTCTCGTCGACGCGCTACGCCTCGATAAGCGCTTTGCTTGCATCGAGACTTCGGAAAACTTAATGCGCTTTTGGCATTTTAAAGGCATGAGCGCTCGGCCGCAGCATCGCATGGTCGCGCACACCGGTTTTCTCACCTCGGCGCGGCGCCTGGCGGACGGTGAAAAAGACATTCCCCGAGCCCCCTGATCCGTCCACGTTTCGAGTTTCGCGTCCCGCGTCCCAGGTTTCCGAAGCCGCGTTAACTCGGAACTCGTATCCTACTGATAGCCTTTTTGCAGCCACCACTCAGCGATTTCGACGCGGCGAGCAAACCACACTTTGGGAAAGCCCTTAGCGTATTGGATGAATTCGTCGATGATCTTGGTGCGGAACGGCACACCCGAGACAAACGGGTGCAAATTGAAAGCGAAGTATTTCGGCGCTCCCTGTTCCCCCTCCCAGTAGAGGTAATCAAACTGGTCCTTCATTATCTGCAACAGATCTCTCGGCGTTCGCCCGGTGCCGTATGTAGAGTAGTCGTTGCACCCCGGCACATTGTAAGGAACGACGACGACTTTGCGGCCGCGAGCCTCGACGATGTAGGGATTGTCGCTGTTGAGGGGGTCCGCCCACCAGACAAAGCCGGCCTCAGCCACCAGTTCCAGCGTGTTCGGCGTCGAAGCGTGCCCGGGTGACAAATATCCCGTTGGTTTTTGCCCCAGAACTTTTTCAAACGCCGCCACCGTTTTCTGGATCGATTCCCGCTCCTGTTCTTTGGTGTACATGAACGAGTATTCATGCTCGTAGCTTTCCGACGAAAATTCATGGCCCTTGGCTTTGAATTCTCTGCATGTGTCAGCGAACTGCTCCACCTTCAAGCCGTTCATTAAAAACGTTACTTTGAGATTATGGCGATCGAAGAGATCGCTGATTCTCCAGATACCGACGCGGTCGCCGTATTCTCGTTCGGTGACGAGCGCCATATTTTGCTTAAACGGCGCCTTCGGCGGTGGAATCGTGGCGCCGCCCTGGCGCTGTAGTGATTCGTGCGTGCCAAAGTTCTCCGGCCACACTTCCCACGGCACAATGAAAGTCACGCAGATTTTGGCCTTATCCGGCCATTCTATCGCTGCTGGTCTGCCCATAATTGCTCCTTGGATTAGGAATTTTTTAGCGCGATGAACCCAACGTTCACGGCAGACCAAACATATATGGCAGCCACACTAGCTCGTCAAGCGGAACACGCACGGTAATGTTTGCGATTAACTTGACATCCGACCCAGGTGCATCTAAACCTTGATCGCTGCAAGGGTCCAATGAAAATTCAAACGTTGTTGCTGGCCATTTTCCTGTCTCTGACGATTGTCCCCACCGCCCGCGGACAATCGTCCCTCGAAAAAGTCGTCATCACCTATCCCAGTCGCAGCATCGCTTCTGTGGATCTTTATATCGCCCAGGAGCGCGGTTTTTTTCGCCAAGAAGGAATCCTCGCCGACGTCGTGCAAGTCAGGGGCAATATCGGCGTGACCGCGCTGTTGAGCGGTGACGCGCACGCGGTCAATAATGTCGGCACGGTCATTCGCGCCATGGAGCGCAGCGATCTGCCGGTCAAAGTCGTATCGCAGAGTTTGAAGAAAAATCTCTTCTGGCTCGTCACCAAGCCTGAAGTCAAATCTCTAAGCGAGCTGAAAGGCAAGCTCTTCGGCACGACGACCTTCGGCGGTTCGCAGCATCTTGCCGCGTTACGGCTCTTGCAAAAAGCTGGGCTCGATGCCGACAAAGACATCACGGTCGTAATCGGCGGCGACGTGCCGGCGCAGCTTCAAAGTCTAGTGAGCGGCGTCATTCAACTCGCCGCGCTGTCCCCACCCACCGTCATCCTGGCGAGAGACAAATTCAAGTTGAAAATCCACGGCAGCACGCTCGAAGACATACCTAACTTGCAAAACGGCCTTGCATTTTCCGAGAAGATGCTGCGCGAGAAAAGAGACTTGGTAAAACGCATCCTGCGCGCCCGTTCGCGCGCGCACCGATATTTTTGGGAAAACGAACGCGGGACGGCGGCAGTGTTGGCGAGTTACCTAAAAGTAGAACTGCCCGTGGCCCTTGATTCCTATCGGCTTGCGCGTCCGGCATTCACGGCCAACGGCCTTGCTACCGACAAAGAGGTCGAAGAATTTTTGCGTGCCGATGCCGAAGTGCTCAAACTTCGCGAGCCGGTGCCGGCTGCGAAGATATTTGATTTCAGTTTGCAAAGAGAAGTAAATCAAGAACTGGGGATTCGGTAACTGCTAACACAGTTGTTCTCGCGTGAAGGCGTATGGCAAATCAAAAATAAAGGAGACCCATGACGATGAATATTCTGATCACCGGCGCCGGATTAATCGGGTCAAACGCCGCGCGCCATGCCGTCGACGCCGGCCATAAGGTACTGCTCTTCGATCTCTCGCCGAACCGCGACTATATCCAGAAAGTCGTCGGCGAGAATAAAGCCGACGTGGTTGCGGCGGACATGCGCGATTTGCCGGCGCTGCTAAGCACTATGGAAAAATACAACGTCGATACGCTGGTCGCTACCGCCGGACTGATCGGCTCGCGTGTCCAAGAAAATTCCTATACCGGCGCGACCAACAATATTCTCGGCACGATCAATGTCCTGGAAGCTGCGCGTTTGCGGAAACTTAAACGGATCGTTTACGTCAGCACGTTCGGCGCCTACGATCGCTCCAAGATCAACGACAGCGTCATCCGTGAAACCCACCCGATCGGCGGGCATAATCTCTACGCGACGACGAAAGTCTGTTCCGAGCATCTCGTCCACGCCTATGCCAGCATGTATAACCTCGACACCATCATAATTCGCCCGGGCGGCGTTTTCGGCCGCGGTTTTTACGTCGGTGGCTCCACTGTGGGCAAGGTCATGCGCGATCTGGCGCTCAACATGATCAAAGGCGAGCCGATCACCATCGACGCGAAAGTCTACGGGCCCAACGAGTACGTCTACGGCAAAGACGTTGGCTTGGCTCTCTATCTCGCTTGCCAAGCGAAAAATCCTAAGCAGCGAATTTACAATGCGGGAACGGGAGCCGTGCACAGCGCCGAAGAGCTCGCCCAAGTCGTCAGAGAGCTAGCGCCGAAAACTGAAGTCAAAGTCAGCGGCACAAGCAGCGCCGACAAGAGCCGCAGTATTCCGATGGACATCAGCGTGTCAAAGGCCCAGCTGGGCTATGCGCCGAAGTTTCCCCTCAAAGAAGCACTGCGCGATTACATGGACGAGTTGTGGGTTGAGCAGCGAAATTAGATTTGATTCGCACATAAAGTCGAGGCGTTCATTTTTGGGCCGACCAACTTGAACGTCGGAACTAGAAGGCGATCAATTCCCGAAGCGAAACCGGATCATGTAATACAACGCCGCGAGGCCATCTTTCCAGGTGATCTTCTTGCCTTCTTGATAGGTGCGGCCGTGGTACGCGATCGGCACTTCGTAAAAGCGGCAGCCTTTCTTCGCCAATTTCACCGTAATTTCCGGCTCGAAGCCGAAGCGCTTCGATTCCAGGTTGATGCCTTTCAGCACCTCTGCGCGAAACACTTTGTAGCCGACTTCCATATCGGAAAGGTTGAGATTGGTAAGCATGTTGGATAGCAGCGTCAGCATCCGATTGCCCATGGAGTGCCAAAAGAACAGCACCCGGTGCGCCCCGCCGCCGGCGAAGCGCGTGCCGTAGACAACGTCGGCCACTCCCGTTTCGATCGGCTGCAGGAGGCTGGGATAATCTTTCGGATCGTACTCCAGATCGGCATCCTGGATGATGACCACATCGCCCGTCGCATGAGCGATTGCCGTCTTTAACGCCGCGCCCTTACCTTCGTTTTGCGGTTGAAAAAACACTTTGATGTGATTGCGCTCGTCGCCGGCCCGACGGTTTGCTTCCTCGAGGCGGGTCAGAATCTCACGGCTTCGATCCTTCGAGCCGTCGTCGACAAAGATGATTTCTTTCGGCGTCGGCACGGCGCACACTCGGCGCGCGATTTCCTCAAGCGTGTGCTCTTCGTTATAAACCGGAACCAGGACGGAGAGCTTCACTGTTCGAATTCGCGCTTCTTGAGCTCGCGCACAAATGCAGAGAGCTTGGGATCGGCGTTGACGGCTTCGTTGATCTTCGCCTGGAAGTCCGCGGCCGCCCGCTCCAAAGGTGTCGTGTCCACTCGCAGACCGAGCCACTGACTGAGGCGTAGGAGCAACGCCAAGGTGCCGCGCGGGTTGGGCGACACGGAAAGGTAATGGGGCAGTGAAGCCCACAAGCTCACGTGCGGCACACCGGCGGCGCGGCACGCGTCGGCCAATACGCCGACGATACCGGTCGGCCCCTGGTAACGCGACGGCACGAGATCGAGCTGATCGACCAACTGCGGATCAGTGGAAAACCCAGTAAGCGGCACCGGACGGGTATAGAGCACTTCGTCGAGATAGGCGCCCAACGTAATCACCATCTCGGCCTGGCACTCGTGAGCGAAACGGAGCATCGTTTCGGTAAAAGTGCGCCAGCGCAGATGCGGTTCCGCGCCGATGCCAAGCACAAAATCTTTTTCGACGCCGATGCCGGGACCGTAGTAAAAGTCGTAAGATGGCCAGTGAATTTCCCGCTCTTTACGGTCGTTCAGACGCACTACCGGCCGTTGCCGATAAAAATCGTAAAACTCCTCGGGATCAATAGCGGCGAATTTTTTGCCCAGCAACTGATCGATCAAATATCTGACCGCAGTCGACGCCGAGGCGCCGGCGTCACTCCAGCCGGCGAAGGACAACAACAGGACCGGATTCTTTAATGTTGGCCGGCTTTCGAAAATGAGGGATTCCATGATTTTTTCACTGTAGCATAATTCCGGGCGAACGCTCCAGTGTATAATCGATAATCCTAACGCGGCCCAAGAATGCCGTTCACGACGACAGCGCGGTCAGCAGTTAGGCGTTGGCTCCTTGGTTTGCTATATTGTGCGCAGTTTTTATGAAGGATGCACCACATCGGCTTCCGCCGTTGTTCCAAAAAAACGAAGTCCTATTTGGCCACGACGGGACAATGGGTCTGCTCGCTTTCGAGAGCGACGGACACGGCCAAATTAAGATCTTTGCCCGCGACGGCTCGTCGACACGCGCCGAGACGGCGCCGTTCCAACCGTTCATGCTTTTGGCCGGAGATGCTTTGAGCGGCTGGCAAGGCGATGCGACGCTCGAAAACCTCGACGGCCGCGGCGCGTTCAATCGCCTGGCCTTATTTCCCAACCTCGCGCAGCTTCAAGACGCTAAGTTCTATCTGCAAAGAAAAAACGGCAAAAGGCCGACCGCGGCAGATGAGCCCTATTGGTATTCCAGCGATCCCCTACATCAATTTCTCTTACTCAGCGGGAAGACGCATTTTTTGGGAATGACCTTTCGCGACTTGAAGCGCCTGCAAATCAACATTGCAACCTATTGCCAGGAAGATTTCACCTTTCCCAACCCGGCGCGTGATTGCGACCGGATTACCGCCATCGCCATGTCGGACACGACCGGCTGGGAGAGATTAATCTCGGGTAGAGAGCTGGACGAGCCCGAAATGCTCCATGCGTTGATCGAAGAGATCCGCGCGCGCGATCCCGACGTGATCGAAGGTCACAATTTGTTTCGCTTCGACCTCGAATATATCGAGCTGCGCGCCAAGCGCTACAACATTTCGCTCAACCTCGGGCGCGACGGTTCGCGCTTACGCGGCTACGCCTCGCGCATGCAAATGGCCGAGCGCACCATCAGCTACCGCAAATATGAGATCTTTGGCCGCCACCTCATCGACACCTGGATCCTGGCGCAGCACTACGATGTCGCCACCCGGGAATTGGAAAGCTTCGGCTTAAGGGACCTCGCGCGTCACTTCGGTGTTGCCGGAGCCGAACGCACCTACCTGGCGGCCGACAAGACGAGCTGGTACTTCGATCACGACCCCGACGCGTTGTTCCGTTACGCGCTGGACGACGTGCGCGAGACGCGCGCGATCTCGGAAATTTTGTCGCCCAGCTACTTCGTCGAAGCGCAGATTTTCCCGTACAGCTATCAGAACATGCCGCTGCGCGGCAACGCGACCAAGATCGACGCGCTTTTTTTGCGCGAGTATTTGCACCAACGTCGCGCCGTGCCTTATCCGAGCGAAGGACGCGACGTGGCTGGCGGCTTCACCCACATGGAATACCAGGGCGCAGCGCAGCGCGTCCTCCATTGCGACGTGACCTCGCTCTATCCGTCGCTCATGTTGGTGTACAATTATTTGCCGCACACGGATGAACTCGGTGTTTTCGCCGGGTTGCTCAGCGATCTGCGCGGCTTTCGGATCAAAGCCAAGGAGCTCGCGCGCGGCGCGCCGGACGAAGAGAGCCGGGTCTATTTCAACGCGCTGCAATCGACTTTTAAAATTCTTATCAACTCGTTTTACGGCTACCTCGGTTTCCAAATGGGCCATTTCAACGATTTCGAAGCGGCCAACCAGGTTACAGCCAAAGGCCGGGAGTTGATCCAGTCCGCCATCGCCTGGCTCAAAGACAACCAGGCCAAGATCATCGAGGTGGATACCGACGGCATCTATTTTATGCCGCCGGACAGCGTGCAGACCGAGGCCGACGAGGAACGCCTGATCGCCGATCTCGCGGCGATCTTGCCGGAGGGCATCGAGCTTGAGCTCGACGGGCGCTACCCAGCGATGTTCAGCTATAAGATGAAAAACTATGCGCTGCTCGACGAACAAGGGCGCTTGCGCATCAAAGGTTCCGGTCTGCGTTCGCGCGGCCTCGAACTGTTTCAACGGGAATGGCTGGAAGAGATGCTGATGCTGCTCCTGAAGAATGAACGGGAAAAAATTCCAGAGCTCTACGATCGTTTTGTCGACGACATCGATCAGCACCGTCGACCTATCAGTTGGCTGGCGAAAACTGAAACGCTGCAAGACTCCTTGGAAACCTACCAGGCAAAGCTAAAAGCCAAGAAGCGCAACCCCGGCGCTCCCTATGAACTGGCATTGAAAGCCGAGCGGCGCCATCAGCCTGGCGACCAGATCTCCTATTACGTGATCGGCACAAAAGCCAATGTTAAAATCAACGAGAACTGCAAATTGGCGGCCGATTGGGATGCGGCAAAACCGGACGAGAACGTCGAACATTACAAGGCGAAACTCAGAGAGCTGTATGACAAATTCAAGCCGTGGATCGAGTTAGCAAAACCGGAGCAAGAAAATGCGCTGAGCGCAGGCCCGGCTCAGTTCTCTTTGTTCGCTCCGGAATCCTGACGCAGCGATGACAACAACCGATCAAAAAGTCGCTTTGATCACCGGCGGCGCCAAGGGTGTCGGTCGCGCCGTCGCGTTGGATCTCGCGGCTAACCACTGGCGGGTGGCAATATGCTACCGCACCAGCGCCAAGGAAGCCAAAGAGGTTATCGAAATCGTGCAGCAAAAAGGCGGCGACGGATTGGCTATTCAATGCGATGTTTCCAATCCGCAAGCCGCCGCCGGGTTGGTGGAGCAAGTGCACCGGGAATCGGGCCGGATCGACGCGCTGATCAATAGCGCCGGACCTTACCACCGCGTCTCGTTGCTGCAGGAGACTCTTGAGGGATGGCATTCGATGTTCGATAATAATCTTCATCCGGTTTTCTACTTGACCCGCGCGGTGATTCCGATCATGAAAGAACGCAAATGGGGACGCATCGTCAGCTTCAGCATGGCCAACGCCGAGCAGCTAATCGCCCAACCACAGCTCACGGCGCATTATCTAAGCAAGGTCGCCTTGCTAGCGCTGTCTCGTTCTTTCGCCAAGCTGATCGCGGTGGACGGCATCACGATGAATTGCGTTTCGCCGGGTTTCATCGATTCAGGTAGCGCGCCCAAGGGAGAGCTCGAGCGCATGGTCAAATTCATCCCGGCCGGCTATGTTGGCACTGTCGACGACGCCGTGTCGGCGGTGCGCTTCCTGCTGTCGGAAGAAGCACGCTATGTCAACGGCGCCAATATCCAGCTCAGCGGCGCATGGGGTGTCTAGACGAGAATGCCGAAAAGAGAGATCATTCACTTAACGGACAAACCCGATGGCAGCTAACAGAGACCAGGAACGGGCGCTTGAGCTCATCGAAAAGGCGATGAGACACCAGATGGCGCAGGAGTTCGAGGACGCGATCCGTCTTTACAAAGAATCGATCGCGCTCTACCCGACCGCCGATGCGCATACTTATCTGGGTTGGGCCTATAGTTTCCTCGGCCGGCTCAACGAAGCCATTGCCCAATGCGAGATCGCCATCCAGCTCGACCCCGAATTTGGCAATCCCTATAACGACATCGGTGTGTATTTGATGCAGCAACAGCGCTTTGACGACGCTATCCCGTGGCTGGAGCAAGCCAAATCCGCCAGACGCTATGAACCACGCCACTTCCCATTCATCAATCTCGGCCGGATTTATCTGACCAAAGGGATGATTCAAAAAGCCCTCGACGAATTTGGCGGTGCGTTGAAAATCAATCCCGACGACGGCGAACTTACTCAGCTGGTCGAAGAGCTGAATACCAAACTGCAATAAATGTCCGCTCGGGAGCGCTGAGCACGACCGCGAAACGAATAAACTAAGCCGCGTCTGTGACCGCCGCGTCGAAGATCGTCACAGCGACACTCGCCTCCTCGGCAGTCACGATCAACGGCGGGCAAAAACGCATGGTGCTCTGGCCGCAGCTCAGCAGCAGCAAGCCCTTTTCAAAACACGCGTGCATGATTCGATCGCGCAGTTTTCCGTCCGGCGCTTGGCTGCCGTCGGGTCGCTCGAAATCGACGCCGATCATCAACCCCAAACCGCGCACGTCGCCGATCGCCGCATGATGGGTCTTAACGGCCACTAACTTTTCCTTGAGGATCGCGCCGACCTTGGCGGCGTTCTCGACCAGGCCCTCTGCGAGCAACTGGAGCGTCGCCAATGCCGCGGCGCAAGCGACCGGATTGCCGCCGAAGGTGCTGCCGTGCGTGCTGCTGGTCCAGGTGCTGATGTCGGCGCGAGCGATCATCGCGCCGAGCGGCATACCGCTGGCGATGCCTTTGGCGGCACAAACAATATCCGGCTCGATGCCCCAGTGTTCGCAGGCAAACATTTTGCCGGTGCGGCCGAAGCCGGATTGAATCTCGTCGGCGACCAGGAGGATGCCGTACTTGCGGCAGAGATCTTGAAGCATCGGCAAATATTCCGGCGGCGGCACCACGTAGCCGCCCTCGCCTTGAATCGGCTCGACGAAAATCGCCGCCACTTCTTCGGGGCGCACCTCGTAGCGAAAAAGAACTTTTTCCAGAACTTCGACGCATTCGATGCCGCAAGATCCGTACTTCAACTGGTACGGACAGCGATGGCAAAAGCCGTACGGCACATGGTGCACGCCGGGAATCAGCGGGCCGAAGTGCGCCCGATGGGACGCGCGGCTGGCGGTCAGCGACAACGCGCCCAGCGTCCGGCCGTGAAAGGCGCCGTGAAAAGCGATGATGTGCGAACGCTTGGTGTGATAGCGCGCGAGCTTGATGGCCGCTTCGATGGTCTCGGTGCCGGAGTTGGTGAAAAAGACTTTCTTGGGCGCGGCGCCCGGCGCGAGGCGATTGAGCTTCTCGGCCAACTCCACCATCGGCTCATAATAATAATCGCTGCCGCAGATATGCAAAAATTTGCGCGCTTGCTCCTCGATCGCCTGGACCACCCGCGGGTGAGAGTGGCCGGTGCTCGCCACCGCGATCCCCGCCATAAAGTCGAGAAACAAGTTGCCGTCGACGTCTTCGACAACCATGCCCGCCGCTCGTTTCACCACCAACGGATAAACCCGACCGTACGCCGGTGCTGTGACTCGATGATCACGCTCGACGATCGCCTTCGCTTTTGGTCCCGGAAGCGCGGTTTTGATGTGCGGTGCTTTCATGCCTCTTCCTGTTTCTAGTTTCTGGCTTCTCGCTTCTTTCTCCACTTGAGACTAGAAGCTTGGAACTAGAAACTATTCTGCGTTGTCAATCTGCGCCTTTTGCAACTTACCGGAATAGTCGACGTAAATGGATTTCCACTCGGTGAAAATGTCGTAGACCCTGGTGCCGGCCTCGCGATGGCCGTTGCCGGTGTCCTTGACGCCGCCGAAGGGCAGATGGACTTCGGCGCCGATGGTCGGTCCATTGATATAGGTAATGCCCGCTTCGATGTCGCGCATGGCTTGAAATGCCCGGCCGACGTCCTTCGTGTAAATCGAGCTCGACAGGCCGTATGGCGTGCTATTTAAAACTTCTACGGCTTCCTCAAAGCTTTTGACCTCGATGATCGACAGCACCGGACCGAAGATCTCTTCCTGCGCGATGCGCATGTTCGGTTTCACCTGATCGAAGATTGTCGGTTGGAAAAAATAGCCCTTGGCGCAAACGCCGGCGTCGTGCAACCCACCGCCGATCCGCAAACGCGCGCCTTCCTGTCTGCCGATGTCGGTGTAACGCAGCACTTTTTCGCGCGCCGGTTGGTTGATCAACGGTCCCATGTCGACGCTTTCGTCCAAACCGTCACCGATCTTGATTTTCTCCGCACGCGCTACCAGCGCATCGGTCATGGTCTTCGCCACATCGCGGTGCACAACCAACCGGCTCGTCGCCGTACAGCGCTGACCGGTAGTGCCAAAAGCGCCCCACAGCGCGCCTTCAACGGCCAGCTCCAGGTCGGCATCTTCCATCACGATCTGGGCGTTCTTACCGCCAAGCTCGAGCGAGACACGTTTTAAATTCTGGCCGCAGGCCGATGCGATTTCCCGTCCAACGGCTGCCGAGCCGGTAAACGAGACCAGCTGAACGCCCGGATGGCGCACCAGCGCGGCGCCGACTTCTTCGCCGCTGCCATGCAGCAAGTTCACCACGCCGGGAGGAATGCCCGCTTCGGTTAGAATCTCAATTAACCGCGCAGCCGTGTGCGGCGTGTCCTCGGCGGGCTTGAGCACGACCGTATTGCCGCAAAGCAGCGCCGGAAACATTTTCCACGTGGGGATTGCCATGGGAAAGTTCCACGGTGTGATCAGCGCGCATACGCCGACCGGCATGCGCACAGACATGGCGAATTTATTCGGCAACTCCGCCGGCGTCGTCTCACCGAAGAGGCGCCGGCCTTCGCCGGCAACATAGAATGCCGTGTCGATGCCCTCTTGCACGTCGCCGCGAGTCTCTTTGAGCACTTTGCCCATTTCGCGCGTCATGCCACGGGCGATCTCTTCCTTGTATTTGCGCAATAATTCACCGACCCGATAGAGCAACTCGCCCCGTTTCGGCGCGGGGACGAGTCGCCATGCGCTAAATGCTCTTTTCGCCGCGAGCACCGCCGCGTCGACATCCTCGGCGCTCGAGGCGGGAAACAAACCAATGAGGTCGTCGCGGTTGGCCGGGTTGCGGTTCTCGAAAGTCTTTGCCGATCGCGCCGTCAACCACTGACCATCGATAAAATTCTTGTACTGATCCGCCATCTTGAAACCCCTCCACTGAAAGGCGTAAAAGCCCGACGATTTCACCCGCGGCTGCGGGTTATTCTAATGGCCCACCCATGGGAACACAACGGCGAACGAACCGGGGCCGTTGGCATGCTGCACAAACCTTGAGCCAAGCAAGACCGCTCGCTTGCCTGACACAAAATAAGTGTTAAGGAAATCAGTAAAATGATTTTTAATATTCGTCCGCTAGCTTCGGGCGGCCTAGACGAGCCGCGATTCGCTGACAAGGGTAATTTCTTTTTGCCGAGGAAAGGGGAGAAAGTAATGCTACGAGTTCTTTACGCACTTATCGCCGTCATGAGTCTGGCGAGCGCCGCCCAAGGCGCCACCGCGGATGACTTCTACAAAGGTAAAACCATTCGCATCGTCGTCGGCTTTTCCGCCGGCGGCGGCTTCGATACTTACGCCCGCACCATTGCGCGCCATTTGGGCAAACACATTCCCGGCGATCCCAGTGTCATCGTGGAAAATATGACGGGCGCGGGCAGCTTGATCGCTGCCAATCATATCTTTCGAGTCGCCAAACCCGACGGACTCACGATCGGCCATTTTATCGGCGGCTTGTTTTTGGGCCAAGTGCTCGGTCAACCCGGCATCGAATTCGACGCGCGCAAATTTGAATACATCGGCGCGCCGATCAGCGATCACGTGGTTTGCGCGTTGACCAAGGCAAGCGGCATCACCAGCATCGACCGATGGATGGCGTCGAAGACTCCGCTCAAAATGGGCGGCATCGCTCCTGGCACCTCGACGCCGGACAACGCGACGCGCATCTTGAAAGCCGCCTTGGGCCTGCCGATTCAAGTCGTCAGCGGTTACAAAGGCACCGCGGAAGTCCGGTTGGCCGCCGAGGGTGGCGAGGTCGCCGGCGGTTGCTGGGGTTGGGATTCGGTCAGCGTGACTTGGCGCAAGGCTCTGGACAGCGGCGATGCCGTGGTCGTGTTGCAAGCCAACCGCAAAAACCATCCCGACCTGCCGAACGTTCCCCAAGCGATCAAATTCGCCAAAGGCGAAGAAAGCCGCAGAATGATCGAAGTCGGCATCCACGGCGACAGTGACATCGTACGCACCTATACGCTGCCGCCGGGGACGCCTAAGGACCGCGTGCAGTTGCTGCGCCGGGCTTTTGATGCGACGCTCAAGGATCCCGAGTTTGTCGCCGACGCCAAAAAGTCCCGTCTCAACGTCGATCCAATCCCGGCGGAGGAAATCGAGAAAGACATTTTAGGATTGTTCAAGCTCGATCCCGGCTTGGTCGCCAAGCTCAAAGATGTTCTTTACAACTAACCCAACCGCTGATATTTAGCGGCGAACGTTTGCGCCGTCCTGCTGGAGGGTTTCGATCGTCATGGACATGTTGAATGCTCTAGTTTCCGGTTTTCTTCAGTGTTTCGCCTTGTCGACGTTCAACCTGATGATAATCGGAATCGCGATCGGTTTCGTGGTCGGCATCCTGCCCGGCCTCGGCGGTCCAACGGCGATGGCGCTCATGCTGCCCTTCGTGTTCAAAATGTCTGCGGTCGAAGCCTTTGCCTTCCTCCTCGGCATGACCGCAGTGACGGCCACCACTGGCGACATTACTTCGGTGCTTTTCGGCGTGCCCGGCGAACCGACCACCGCGTCGACCATCGTGGACGGCCACGCCATGGCGCGCAACGGCGAGGCCGGCCGCGCCTTGGGCGCCGTTTTGATGAGCTCGCTCGTCGGCGCCGTGTTCGCCGGTGTCGCGCTCGGCGCTGCCATTCCGATCATTCGGCCCTTGGTGCTCTCTTTCGGCTCGCCAGAATTCTTCATGCTGGCGATTCTCGGTATTTCTTTCGTCGCTGCTCTGAGCGGCGAGGACGCTCTCAAGGGTCTGGTTGCCGGCGGCATCGGGCTCATGCTCGCAACCATCGGTTTGGATCCGATCTCCGGCATTCAGCGCTACACCTTCAACCAATTGTTTCTTTGGGACGGTATCGGTCTCGTGCCGATCACCATCGGCTTTTACGCCATCCCTGAAACCATCGAGCTCGCCGTCCTCGGCACCAGTATCGCAAAGAAGGAGGTCGGCGAATTGGGCGGCGTTATGGAAGGCGTCAAGGACACGTTTCGCCACTGGTGGCTAGTGATCCGTTGTAGCGCGCTGGGAACTCTGACCGCGATCATACCCGGCATGGGCGCGGCAACGACGCAATGGCTCGCCTACGCGCACGCAGTGCAAAGCTCGCCGAACAAGGAACGTTTCGGCAAAGGCGACGTGCGCGGCGTATTGGGTCCGGGCGCGGCGAACAATTCGACCCTAGGCGGCAGTTTGATCACCACCATCGCGTTCGGCGTTCCGGCCAGCGTGATCATGGCAATCCTGCTCGGCGCGTTCATCATTCAGGGTATCGTCCCCGGTCCCGACATGTTGCTGCCCCCGCCTAAGGGCAAGCTCGACCTCACCTATTCGTTCGTTTGGGTCATTATCATTTCCAACATCATTACAGTCGCTGTCTGCTTTTTGTTTTTGAAGCCGCTCGCGAAAGTCACTCAAGTGCGCGGCGGAATCATCATTCCGATTATCCTGGTGCTGATTTACCTCGGCGCGTTCGCCGAAAAGAATGCCTTTGAAGACATGATTATCGTACTGTTTTTCGGCGCGCTGGGCTGGGTGATGGAAAAGCTTGAGTGGCCGCGCCCGCCGGTACTATTGGGGCTCGTCCTCGGTCCGCTGGCGGAGAATCGGCTCTTCTTATCTACGGACAATTATGGTTCGGCCTGGACTACCCGGCCCGGCGTCATCGGCATATTTGTTTTGACGTTGTTTGGTATCTTTTATCCGATGTTTAAAGCCCGGCGAGAAAGTCGGCAAAAAGCGCAAGCAACCGGACAAAGCAGGGCCGTGGAACCGGAGCAAAGGCATTTCCATTTCGGCACCACAGCGCTGTTTACGCTTACGATTATCGTTCTGCTCGCCGTGGCGCTTTGGCAAAGCCGCAATTTCGGTTATCGCGCCGGGTTGTTTCCCTGGGTCATCGGCATACCGACGCTGATCCTCGCTTTTGCTCAACTGGCCCGCGACCTGTATGGAAGAACTAAAAAAACCGCCGGCGGGTTGGCAGAGGCGGTGGAAATTCACGTTGACATTGCGCCGCAGTTGGTCAGAAACCGAACGATCTCGATTCTCTGCTGGACGGTCGGTTTCTTCTTGGCGATTTGGCTACTCGGATTTTCCTACGCCGTGCCGTTGACGATCTTTCTGTATCTAAAATTTGCTGGCAAAGAAAAGTGGCCGATGACCATCGCGGTGACGTTTTTCTCCTGGCTTTTTTACTGGAGTCTGTTCGAAAAGCTCTTGAACGTGCCGTTCCCGGACGGCTATTTGATCAGCCTGTTCAGGGGCCCGCAATAACATTAACGCAGCGTGTCAAGCAATCGCTAACGCGGCTGTAATCCCAGCCAGACTTTTTCCGGCGTCATCGGCAAACTGTAAAGCCGCAATCCCGTGGCTTGATACATCGCGTTGGCGATGGCCGACGCGACCGGCAATAGGCTACCCTCGCCGGTGCCCTTGGAGCCGAAGGGTCCGGGGCCGTTTCGACTCTCGACCAGAATCGATTCGAAATCTTTCGGCACGTGCGCGAACGTCGGCACCCGATAGTCGACGAGGTTGGGATTGAGCAACTGCCCATCCTTGTAAACCATCTCTTCCAGCAGGCTGTGACCGATCGCGTTCATCACTCCGCCTTCGTCCTGACCCTCGCAAAGCACGGGATTGATCGCCTGGCCGACGTCCGAAAGCGAGACGTACCTCGTCAATTTAATTTCGCCGCTGTCGCGGTCCACTTCCACTTCCGCCGCGCCCCAGCTGATCTCCCAAAAAGTCGTCGGCGAACCGAGCGCTGCTTTCTTGCTCTTGATATCCTGGTACGCGCCATGGCCGATCAGCTCGCCTGCTTTCGATAAGAAGACGCTTTGCATGAGTTGTTCGAACGAAAGACTCTGCCCCTTGAGCCCCTGGATCTTGCCATCGCGCAGCGCTAGTTTCTCCGGCTTGGTTTTCAAAAGCCGCGCTGCATGACGCAGTATTTGTCTCTTCAAGTCTTGCGCCGCACGCTGCACGGAAAGTCCCATCACGACCGTCGAGCTACTGGCGTTAGTGTTGACGTCATAGGGCGTGACATCGGTGTCGAGCTGCGCCACCGTGATCGCATCGAAGGGCAAACTCAGTTCCTCCGCGACCACTTGACTCAATGCCGTGCGCGCGCCCTGGCCGACCTCCACGGTGCCGGTCAGCAACACGACGCTACCGTCGGCGTTCATCTTGACCGCCGCGGAAGACACTTTGTAAGTGCCGCCACCGTCTTTCATACAAACCGCCAGGCCCTTACCGCGATTGGCCTTCTTTTTTGTGTTCCAGCCGATTTCTTTCGCCGCGCGCAGAAGTCCGGCTTTGAGATCACAATCCACCGGCGTATCACCGGGCGTATACAGCTCGCCCCTTTTCAGCAAATTTTTGAGCCGGAAATCGAGTGGATCAAGACCCAGCTTCTCGGCGATAATATCCATCTGCGATTCGTACGCCCAGGTCACTTGCAGAGTGCCAAAACCGCGGTAGGCGCCGGCCGGCACGGTATTGGTGTATACGGTATAAGCGTCGGTTTGCATGTGCGGCAACCGGTATGGGCCGAAACAGCGGTAGCCGGCCTTTTGCGTCACGCGCGGCCCGGCGTCGGCGTAGGCGCCGGTTTCCATGTGAATCAGACATTGGCGCGCCACGAGCTTGCCGTCTTTCATGACACCGGTCTTGATCGTTACCCGAGCGGGATGGCGCGACACCGTCTTGAAGCTCTCTTCAATAGTATGAGCCAAACGCACCGGCCGTTTCGCTTTCCAGGACAACGCGGCGGCAAGCGGCTCGGTCTTGACAGCGAGCTTGCCGCCGTAGCCGCCGCCGAGATACGGCACGATGACGCGAATCTTATTGAGCGGCAGATGAAAAATCTCGGCGAGATGCTCGCGCAAGGTGAACGGTTCTTGCGTGCCGGCCCAAAGCGTCAGCCGGTCGCCTTCGTAGTCGGCGACGGTCGCGTGCGGCTCCATGGAAAAATGCTGCACTCGCGGAAAAGTAAAAGTATCCTCGAAAACATGGTCCGCCTTGGCAAAGCCTTCGTCGACGTTGCCTTTGGCATAACTAAAGCGATAACAGAGATTGGTGCCGGCGAATTCTTTGGGCGCCTCGTAATGCTGGCCCATCAATTCGCCGCCACTCGCCGCGGCCTCGTGCACCAACGGAGCGTTCGACGCCAGCGCCACGTCGAGATCGGTCACGGCAGGCAGTTCTTCGTAGTCGACGTCGATCAATGCCAACGCCGCTTCGGCAGTGGCCTCGTCGACAGCCGCTACCGCCGCCACTGGATCGCCGGAATAGCGGACTTTGTCGACGGCGACGATCGTTTGATCTTTATAAGCCGCGCCGAACATGCCCAGGCGTGCCTGATCGGCGCGCGTGATGACAGCGAATACGCCGGGAAGTTTCTCTGCCTTGCTCGCATCAATTCTGCGTAATCGCGCGTGCGCGTACGGACTGCGAAGAATCTTTCCATGGGCCATCCCCGGCAGCGTCACATCGACCGTGTAGATCGCCTTGCCGGTAACTTTATCTTCTCCGTCGGA
>Ga0111539_10004223_pt1 | contig 18828 bp, 16 predicted proteins | sample RhiMethybrSRZTD1_FD_79667 | JGI IMG/M metagenome (GOLD analysis project Ga0111539, IMG submission 79667) | Populus rhizosphere microbial communities from Tennessee, USA - Rhizosphere MetaG P. TD hybrid SRZTD1 (version 2) (version 2) | ecosystem: Host-associated > Plants > Roots > Rhizosphere >... | reverse complement strand
TGGCGTACGTCAGCGTCTTCAGATCGATCTCAGGCGATTGGGGCGTGGCCGCGACGATCGCCGTGATGGTCAGGGCCGTGCCCGCGACGAGGAGCGCACGATGACCTGGCTTCACAGGAAATCCGTCGCGCGCGGCTTGAGCGACATCGCCCGCTGAAGCTCCGGCGTGATCGCACGGCTCACGAGCGTTCCGCACAACAACTGCGCGTGCGCCAGCAGGGCCGCGCGGTTCGCCAGGCTGTTGCGGCCGCCGCCCTGCGTCCAGATCGGATCCTGCGGCGGCAGCGGCAGCGTCGCGCCGTGAACGTCCAGTGGATAACCGTCCGATCCGCGGCCGCTCATTTGCAGCGTGCGAAACATGTCGCCACCGGGCGCGCCGCCACGCGGCGCTCCGCCACCCGTTGCACCGGCGCCACGCGGGGGCCCTCCGGCTGGTGGCGCGCCGGCCCCGCGCGCCCCGCCCCCACCCCCGCGCGTGAAGAACGGCTCGAAAATCCCCGGCGTGAGAAACGCCGCAAAGCGGTTGTACGCCTGATTGAGCCGGAATCCGTGCAGGTGCCGTGGCGGCGTCTGGAAGTAGTCGCCCGTATGCAGCGGCACCGCTTTGCCCTGTGCCCAGCCGAGCGTCTCGCCGTCGAAGCCGTAGAAGTTCTCGAAGTGGCGCGCGTGGAAATGCGCCCCCACGCCACCGCCGGGTCCGCCCTCCGTCATGATGAACAGGAACTGTCCATTCGTGTTTGCCGTGCGCGCCAGAAAGACGTTGCCGCCGAAGCGATCGCCGCCGCCGTCGAGGATCACGTACGGCGTCGTCGTCGTCGGCAGATCCTTGTTCGCGACTCGCGTCGGCTGACCCGCCGGCGCCTCCGAGGCCACCAGTTGAAAATCGCCGGCGAGCGACGCCAGCGCCAGCTTGCCCGCGGGAATCTCGAGCGCGCCGCCCGTGGGGATCGAGGGGCCGTCGTGCGGTGTGCCCATCGCCACGATCGCCGGTCCGACGAGCGGGCCGGTCGTGAACAGCGTGAACTGCGTGCGATCCGATCGCATGGTCCAGGCGTGTGCCGTGCCCGCCGGAATGTTCGCGAAGTCACCTCGCATCATCGTCCAGCGCTTGCCGTCCAGCTCCAGCTCGAGTTCGCCCGCGAACACCAGCAACGCCGCGTGACTCGTCAAGTGACGATGGCGGGGCATGGTCGCGCCGGTGCGGCCACTGAAACTCGTCGCTTCATACACCCCCGCGACGCCGCCGGTTTCCTGGCTTCGCGCGATGCGTTTGATCACCTGGCTGCCGACGAGGTGAAACTCGCCCTGATCGGCGGGCAGCATGTACATGCGCCGCGCGCCCGGAAGACGTCCGATGATCGGAACGGCCTCGGCGCCACTGACCTCGACGGGATTCAGAATCTCATCCGGAAACGTGACGGGTGCCTGCGCGCCGACCTGCGCGGCTTCGAGCCATCCGAATGGGCTCGCGAGTCTCGTGCCGAGCACACCCGCGCCCGCCGCCAATCCCGTGTGAAGGAACGAGCGTCGATTCCAGTTAGTCATAGTTGACCGAGTGTAGAGCGCCACCGGACGTGAGTCCACTTCATTGGTCCTCTGAACCAATTGCATGGATTCGACGCGGCGGTGTTCCGCAGGCGGACGCTCTTTCGAAAACGCGCGCCCTCAATTCGGCGTGTACACCCGCTGATACTCGGCCCGTCCCTTGAAACTGCCGGTACCTGAATCACGGCGACTCGTCACTCGTCCCATGCGGTCGATCACGATGGATGCACGAATTTTCGTGATTCGGCGTCGCTCTTGCTCTTCGGCACATTTCACGTGACCACAGCAAGTTCAAGCAAACAGTCGGTCCCGTCTCGTCGGGACGAGACGTGTGGAGGAGTGTTATGCGCGTGCGATTAGTGATGGCCATTCTTGCCGTGCTGGTGATGGCCACCGGGGCGGTGGCACAGACCACCACCGGAACCATCTCGGGACGGGTGCTCGATCCGCAAGGCGCGGCGCTGCCCGGCGCCACGGTGACGGCGAAGTCGCCGAATCTGCAGGGCAGCCGGTCGGCGGTGACCTCGTCGAACGGCGACTACATCCTGACGGGGCTGCCGTCGGGTCCGTACACGGTGACGTTTACGCTGGCTGGATTTCAGGCCCAGACCAAGAACGTGACCCTGGCGCCGACGCAGGCGCTGCCGCTCGAGGTGACGCTCGGGCTGGCCTCGCTTTCCGAAGAAGTGACGGTTCAGGGTACGTCCGACACGCTGACGAAGACCGCGATGATCGCGACGAATTTCTCACAGGAGCTCATCGGCAACCTGCCGACGTCGCGCGATCTGAATTCGATTCTGCTGATGGCACCGGGCGTGCACCCGACGGGTCCGGCAGGCGCCTTCTCGTTCGGCGGATCGGTGACGTTCGAGAATCTGTTCCTGCTGAACGGCGTCAGCATCAACGAGAACATCCGCGGCCAGGCGTTCGACACGGCGATCGAGGATGCGATTCAGGAAACGACCGTGGCGAACGGCGGCGTCTCCGCCGAGTACGGTCGCTTCAGCGGCGGCGTGGTGAACATCATCACGAAGTCGGGCGGCAACCGGTTCTCGGGCAGCCTTCGTGAGTCGCTCAACAACGACATGTGGCGCTCGCTCACGAGGTTCGAGAAGGACCGCCTGGCGACGACGCCGGAGCCGCGCGTGGACAACGTGGTGCCGACCTACGAGTACACGGCCGGCGGCCCCGTGATGCGCGACCGGCTGTGGTTCTTCACGTCGGGCCGCGTGCGCAACGAAGCGGCGGGCCGCACGCTCATCGGCACGAACGTGCCCTACACGTTCACCGAGGAGCAGCGCCGGTACGAACTCAAGGGCACGTACTCGATGACGCCGAACCACCGCTTCCAGGTGAACTACAACCACCACGATCGATCGCAGATCAATAACACGTTCAACACGAATCTGACGATGGACCTGCGGAGCCTGGGCACGCGGACGCTGCCCGAGCGTTTGTATTCCGGGACGTACAGCGGCACCCTGAGCTCGAATCTGTTCGTCGAGGCGCTGGTCTCGAAGCGCACGTTCCAGTTCATCGGATCCGGCGCCAAGTCCACGGATCTGATCCAGGGCACGCTGCTCATCGACAACAGCCGCGCGGGCGGCGCGCGGTGGTGGTCGGATACCTTCTGCGGCGTCTGCACGCCTGAGGGCCGCGACAGTACCGACGTCTTCGCGAAAGCGTCGTATTTCATGTCCACGCCGAAGTACGGATCGCACAACGTCGTGTTCGGCTTCGATGCGTTCGACGACATCCGCACGGCGAACAACCACCAGTCGGGCAGCGATTACCGCATCCTGAGCGCGGGCGCGGTGCTGTCGGGCGCGGGCGCCGGTGAAAACGATCTGTTCCCGATTTTTTTGGGCGACGGCACCACGACGATCCAGTGGAATCCGATTCTGCAGGAAAGCGATGGCTCGAACTTCCGCACCTACTCCGGGTTCGTCAACGACAGCTGGCGCGTGAACGATCGGCTGACGGCCAACCTGGGCCTCCGCTTCGACAAGAATCGCGGGTTCGATCAGTCGGGCAATCTGGTCGCGAAGGACCATGCGTGGAGCCCGCGGTTCGGCGTCACCTGGGACCCGACCGGTCAGGCTCGGTGGAACGTGACGGGCAGCGTGGCGAAGTACGTGGCGGCGATCTCGAATCCCGTCGCAGACTCGTCGGCGGCCGGCGGCAACCCGCAGACCCGGCAGTTCATCTATCGCGGCGCCAGCATCAACGGCCCGGGCACGACCAGCCTCGTGCCGACGCCGACGGCCATCCAGGCCGTGTTCGACTGGTTCTTCGCGAACGGCGGTCCGGGGCTGCCGCTGAACGGGGCGCCGACGATTCCGGGAGTGACGCCGCAGATCAAGGACGACCTCACCTCGCCGAGCGCGTGGGAGTACGCCACCGGTGTGTCGCGCTCGTTCGGATCGCGCGCGACGTTGCGAGCCGACCTGCTCGTGCGCCACTACACCGACTTCTACATGCGGCAGACGGACACCACCACGGGCATCGTGCGGGATCCCACGGGCCGTGCGTTCGACCTGGCGCTGATCACGAACGCTCCGGACGGGCTGCTCGCGCGTGACTATACGGGCGGCACGTTCTCGGGCACGTACCGCTTCGGCACGGCCGTCGACATGGGCGCCAACTACACGCTTTCGCGCGCGCATGGCAACTTCGACGCGGAGAACGTGGCCAGCGGGCCGGTGCCGTTCGACTACCGGTACCCCGAGTACAAGCAGGAGTCGTGGAATTTCCCGACAGGTGATCTCGCCGTCGATCAGCGGCATCGCGCGCGGCTCTGGGTGAACTACAGCCCGAACTGGGCGCCGGGCCTGACGATGAGCGTCCTGCAGGCGATCGAGAGCGGCGTGCCGTACGGCGCGGCGAACACGAACGGCGTCGATCCACGGCCGTACGTGACGAACCCGGGCAACGTGTACCTCACGCCGCCAGCGTCGACGTCCACGACCTACTTCTTCGGGCCGCGCGACGAATTCCACACCGAGGGCCAGATCCGCACGGACCTCGCGTTCAACTACGTGCACGCGGTGCGCGGCAATTCGAAGAGCACCCTCTTCCTTCAGGTGCAGATCCTGAACGTCTTCGATCAGTCGCAGCTCTGCGGCTGCGGCAGCACGGTGTTCGGCACGGGTAGCGCGTCCAACGCCGGCGGCGTCAACCTGCAGCGCATCGACACGACGGTGCTGACGCCGGGCACCACGGCCTCGCGTTTCGCCGCCTTCAACCCGTTCACGACGACGCCGGTGCGCGGCGTGAACTGGGACTACGGCCCGAACTTCGGCACGGCCGCGAATCGGTTCGCGTATACGACGCCGAGAACCTTCCGCATGTCGTTCGGGTTCCGGTTCTAGGCGCGTAGGGTCGCAGGAAACGCAGGATCGTAGGAATTGCAGGGTGGTAGGGCCGGCCGGACCTTCGGGTTCGGCCGGCCTCTTTCTTGACCGACCTCAGCGCGCCGTCGTCGGCACTGTCACCGCGTGCATCGCGTGAGCGAGTGCGCCATCGGCGCTCCCACTTTGGTGTCCGTCGCCAGTTTCATGTTGTGATCGGTGCCGCAGTAGCCGTCGCGCTTCGGCGTCGCCATCCAGATCGAGCTGTCATCAATGGTGGTCTTGAACGACGCCAGGCCCAGCTTGTCGGTTTGCAGAGCGAACGCCACGCCACTCGGGTACGCGACGACGCTCACGGGCAATCCGATCAGAGGGCCAGTCGGGTTGCCTTTTTCGTTCTGACCGTAGAACGCGAGGGTCACGCTTTGCATCCCGATCGGGCGACTCAGGTCCGCTGCCGCTTGCCCGCCGACTGCCGTCGGAGACGGCGCGGTTGGGGGGGCCGAACACGCGAGCGGCAGCAAGGCCGCAAGAGCGCACATCATGCGTTTCATGTCACACCTCTGTCGTGTCGGCCTCCTGGATTTCAAGAACGAGGCCACAGGAGAACGGCGTGCGCGTGCGTAAATGGCGAGGCGTTCGAGGTGCGGGCCAGATCAGTGCGAAAAAGGTCGGGACGACTCAGAAAATTCACGTGCCTTCAAGCCTTCTACCGCTCCAGGAGTCGCGCGATCTGTTCACGATCGCCGCCCTCCGTCAGCACGCCGATGCGCTTGACGATGATGCGGCCGTCGCGATCGATGAGGAGCGTCATCGGCACCTCGCCGATGCCGCCAAAGGCCTGCGTCGTCGCGTCGTCCGCGAGCGTGACGGTGTAGCGGATGTCTTGTTCCGTGACGAACTCGCTGATGGCCTGCCAGCCGGTGTCGTCGATCGAGACGCCGATCACGGCGGCGCCGCTCGGGCCGAAGCGCGTCTGCAAGTCATTGAGCATGGGAATCTCGACCTTGCACGGGCCGCACCAGGTGGCCCAGAAGTTCAGCACCACCATCCGCCCGCGCAGTGACGACAGTCGCACCGGCTGGCCCGTGCGGTCGAGGCCCGCGAAATCAGGCGCGATGTCGCCGATCGAGAGCCCGACCACCCTCGGCGCACTCGCCTCGGGCTCGTCCGCACGCCAGAGTTGAGTCACGCTCGTCGTCGCGCTGACGCAGGCTTCGAGACACCGCGCGGCAATTGCCCGCGTGATCGGCACGAACCAGAGGACCGTGGCTGCCGCGATTGCCGCACCTGTCCACCGCAGCCGGCGCCGCCGATCGGCCGCTTGGCGCGGAGCGACCGACGGCAGGTGTGCCGATGCCATGGGTTGCCAGTCCGGATCCGGAGTCAGTGCGTCCAGCCGGTCGTCCACCCAGTGCCCCAGATCATTCGGATTCGTCGTGGTTTCACTGTTCGCCATAGCGCCTCACATACTCATTGCGAAATGCGCGTTGTGCGCGACTGATGAATGTGCCGACCGACGTGCGGTTGAGTCCGAGCGCATCCGCCAGTTCGTCGTAGGCCAGGCCGTCGCTCCGCAGCACGAGCAACGCGGCATCGCGCCGTCGAAGACCCGCGAGCACCGACCGGACGCGTTGCTGCTCGTCGTTCGCGAGATGCAGATCTTCCGGTGTCGGTGTCGAGCGTCCGAGGACGCTCATGAGCTGCTCATAGCGGCTTCGCCGCGCGCTGCGCCGCAGCTCGTCGAGTGCCAGGCGCACCGCGACGCGGTACAGCCAGCCGATCGTCCGGTCGCCCCGAGGGTCCGCGTGGCGCCACCATTTCAGGAACGCGTCTACCGCGAGATCCTCCGCGCGGCCACGGTCGCGGACGACGCGCGCGACGACACGGGCCACGCGCGCAAAGTGCGCGGTGAAGATCGCGTCGAAATCACATGTCTGGCCGGCCGTCGCATCGGCCGCCAGCACATCGGCGTCGGCGTCCACAGACCATTAACGCTCGGCCGAGGCGTTTTGTGACAGAGGTCCCTGTGACACCCCCTATGAGACGATGAGGCCCATGGGAGACAGCGTCCCGCGGACGTCGTCGGGTGGCTGGCGTGTCGCCGGTGCCAGTGCGCTGGGGTTTCTGTTCGGCGCGATCGCGGCTGCGGTGGTTGCCGGGGCAGCCGTGTGGTTCCTGTGGGGCGGCCGGACGCGGATCGATCTGTCGCGCCCGACGGTGGTGCAGCGCGTGCAGCAGCTGCACCGGCTCGAGACCGTCGTCTTCTCCATGGACAAGATCGTGTCGGGCGGATTCGAGAGCCGCGTCCTCCCGCGGTTTCTGTCGGGCGACCGCATCCTGCTGCTCGTGTACGGTGACGTCACCGCCGGCGTCGATCTCTCGCACCTCGATCCTGAAGCGCTCGACGTGCGCGGCCGTTCGGTGCGGCTGACGCTGCCGCCCGCTGAGTTGTTCGCGACGCGCATCGACAACGAGCGGACGCGCGTGTACTCGCGCGACACGGGCCTCTTCACCGCCGTCGATCCGAATCTCGAGAGCGAGGTGCGGCGCGCGGCGGAGAAGGAAATCCGCCAGGCGGCGCTCGACGGCGGGCTCCTCACCTCGGCCGCCGCGAACGCGCGGGCGACGCTCGGGGCGTTTCTGCGAGCGCTGGGATTCGAGAGCGTCGACGTGCAGTAGGTCCTTCAAGCCCCCAAGCCTCCAAGCCTTCAGCCATCGCCCCCGCGGCGCGTTTTTTGAGAAGATGGTTTGGTGCTACCGCGTACGCAATCGTGGCTCGACTCGTGGAACCGCGTGAAGGATCGCCCCGAGGCCGAGCTCCAGACCTACATCCTCAAGAAGTGCCGCAACGGCTTCCAGGTGGCGAAGAAGCCCGCCCGCAGTCAGCGGGACGCGTGGGTCACGCTGCTGGCCGAACCCGACAACGACGCCCACGCGCTCAGCCCGCTGGCCCGGCGCGTGCTCGACTTCGTCAGCGATCGCCTGAAGGAAGAGGGCTACGACTTCGAGATGAACGTCGATCACACCGGCGGGGTCGTGTACGCCGAAGTGCACTTCAAGACGCTGACCCGCCACGTGCGCGCGGCGGGGTGACGCCCGTTCGGGCTACCATCGCGGCATGACCGTGCCGTCGTCGTCCGCGTCAGGTCCCACTGAGGCTTCGCTCGTCAGCTGGACGCAGGCGATCTATGCCCTGCATGCCATCAGCCTGCTCCTCGGCATCGTCGGCACCGCGACCGTGGTCGGCGCGTTTTTGCTCGGCTGGCCGTCGATCATCGCCGTCATCCTGAACTACGTGAAGCGCGCCGACACGCGCGGCACGTGGCTCGAGTCGCACTTTCGCTGGCAGATCCGGACGTTCTGGTTCGGGCTGTTGTGGGTGTCGCTCTGCGTGGCGTTCGTGATCCTGACGTTCGGCCTCGGCCTCCTGCTGGTGTGGCTGCCGCTCGGCCTCGTCGCGTTGTGGTTCATCTATCGCGTCGTGCGCGGCTGGATGGCGCTCAACAGCCGGCGTGCGATGTATCAGTAGAGGATCCGAAACAATTCAGGGCGCCCCGAAATAGTCCACACTGGCCGGCGGATCCGACGCGTCCGTCACGCGCTGCTAGCGGCCGCAGGTCGGCATGCGGATTGCGACCTGCGTGATCGTGATCGCCGCCGCATTTGCCCTCCTGCTCGTCGCTCACGGATCGGTTCACCTGCTCGGTGCCGCGAAAGCGTTCGGATGGGCAGAGCTGCCCCAGCTCACGCAGCCGGTGTCGTCTGTGCAAGGCAGCGGATGGCTCGCGGCGACGACGCTCTTCATGGCCGCCGCGGCGGCGCTGTTCGTGTGGCCGCGTGGCGCGTGGGTGATCGGCGCGTGTGCCATTGCCGTGTCCACCGCCGTCATCCTTCCGTCCTGGACGGACGCTCGATTCGGTGCCGTCGTCAACGTCGTCGCCGCCGCCGGCTTCGCGTTCGTGTTTCTCGCGGACGGCCCAGGCAGCCTGCGGGCCGAGTACGAAGGCGATCGCGATCTGCGGCTGGCGTTGGGGACCCGGTCAGCGACGGTCACCGACGCCGATCTCGCGCACCTGCCGCCGGTCGTCCAGACCTACCTCCGCGGAGCGGGTGTCGTGGGGCAGCCGCGCGTGCGCAACGTTCGCGCGCGAATGCACGGCCGCATCCGCAGTGGTCCCGACGCGACGTGGATGCCGCTCACCGCCGAGCAATACAACTTCTTCGACGATCGGGCGCGCCTGTTCTACCTGAACGCGTCGATGTTCGGCGTTCCCGTGCAGGGCTACCACCGCTACATCGGCAACGCGGCGACGATGCGCGTGAAGGCCGCAGGGCTGATTCAGGTGGCGGACGGTCGCGGTGAAGCGATGACGCAGGCGGAAACCGTCACGATGCTCAACGACATGGCGCTCCTGGCGCCTGCGACGCTGATCGATCCGGCAATCGCGTGGCAGTCGATCGACGACCGAACGGTACAGGCGACGTTCACGAACGCGGGTCAGACCGTCTGCGCCACCCTCGCATTCAACGACGCGGGCGAGCTGATCGAGTTCTGGTCTGACGATCGGCTGCGCCCGTCGGACACCGACGAGCCGGTACGCGTGCGGTGGTCGACGCCCGTCGAAGGATATCGGACATTCGGCCACGTGCGCCTGGCGTCAAGTGGTGCCGCGCGCTGGCACGAGACTGGAGGCGTCTATGCCTACATCGAAATCACGTTCGACAGCGTCGAGTACAACGTCGCGTCCCGCTAGTCTCGGCGTCCGGCTCGGCGCACTGGTGATCCTGCTCGCGGCGATCGGCGCCGCATTCGCGTTCATCGTTCAGCCGTGGTATCTCGGCTGGGGCGCCACGCCCGAGGAGCGCACCCGCCGATTGCCGGGCGACGAGATCATTCCTGACTCGACCAGGCAGCAGACACGCGCCATCACCGTCAACGCGCCCATCGATCGCGTGTGGCCCTGGCTGGCGCAGATCGGCCAGGACCGCGGCGGCTTCTACAGTTACGACCTGCTCGAAAACCTCGTCGGGTGCGAGATGCCGGTCGAGGATCGGCTGCGGCCGGATCGACAGGTGTGGTCCGTCGGCGACAAGTTGTGGATGTATCCCTCGAACAGAGCGGAAGGTCAGGGATTCGCGACGCTGAGAGTGTACGAGCCAGGACGCGCGTTGGCGTTCGGCGCGCATCGGATCGGTGCGGCGGCCGATGCTCCGGAAGACGGCAGCTGGACGCTCATCGCCGAGCCGCTGAACAACGGGCAGACGCGGCTGATCTTTCGCGGCCGCGGCACCGGAGGGGGATCCCTCCTTGGCATCTGGTTCGATCGGGCGGTCTTCGACCCCGTCCACTTCGTGATGGAGCGTCGCACGTTGATCGGGATCAAGCAGCTGGCGGAAATCGGCACCCGATCGCGCTGGCAGAATGACCTGAGCGTGGTGTTGTGGACGATTACGTTCATCGTGTTCGTGAGCAGCATCGCGCGTGTCGCAATCGGGCGTGACTGGCGTCATGCGCTCGGCGCGGTCCTCGCTTCCGCCGTCGTGTTTCAGACGCTCACGCTCGCGCAGCCGAACTTCGTGCTTGGCAGCGTCCTGGTGATCGCTCTCGTGATGCGGTCCGGGTACCGCCGGAAGCCAGACTCGGAGGTGACGCTGCCGGCCGCTCAAGCTCGGCGCGCCTCTTGACCGTGGCGCTGAGTCCCTGTGCCTTCAGTCCACCGGCGCGAAGAATCCCGCGCCGCCTCTGAAAGAGTTCGGCCTTCTGCCGCGGCATCCGCACTCGATTCCCGGCGACGCGGCGATGTCGTCAGGCATGGGTCTTGCCTTCTGGTACAGCATGTCCAACGACAATCGATGGGAATGGCGCACGTTCGGGACGGTGTTCGGGCCGGCCGAAGTGCAGATCCGGGTCGGCGCGACGAACACGAGCGAGTTCGAAGAGACGTACTTCGTGGACGGCGCAGCGGGCCTGAGCGTGAAAACCCGGTCGAACCTGCTGTGCGTGAAGGCGCTCAGGCAGACTGACGCGTTCGGACTGGAGCACTGGGTGTCATTGCTGAAGATGCCGTTCCCGATTGACGCAGCCACTGTACGTGGCGTGTTTGCGCGGTGGGGTGTGGCGAACACGCAGCCGGCCTCCTCCGTGCGGACCCCCGACGCGTTCGTCGATCTGGTCGCGACCGAAGCGCCTCGCGTCACGGAGTGGGTTGTTCACAAACACCGCAGCGTCGGCGAGTTGCATCACTGCCTCGTCGAGATTGCCGACATCAGCGTCGAGGGGTGGCCCCTCCGCACGATTGCCGTCTCGAGCGAGACACCGGACCCTGTGATCGCGCTCGTGCGGCGTCTGGATCTAGCGCGGTTCGAGAATATGAGCTACGTCTCGCTGCTGAAGTGCATCGCAAGATCTCAGGGTGCCACGCATCGCAGCGTCGCGTTGAAACAGATGCACGCGTGACCTCACGCGGCACCAGACTGGCGTTATCTCACTGCCCGCCGCCGCGCCCCCGCCCTGGCGTCGGCGCGGCCGGCACATCAGGCGTCCGGTAGTACTCCGGCCCGCGCGCCTTGTCGAGCGCGGTCTTGTTCGCCGCGATCCGCGCCTTGCCGCACTCCAGTTCCACGTCCATGTAGCGCGCCGCTTTGTCGGGCGTGACGAGCAGTGGGTGAGGCCCGCGCACCGGGTACGTGCGCAGCGCGCCGATCGTGTCGGTCTTGAGCATGTTGATCTCGGGATGCACCTGCACCACCGCTTCGACCTTCGCGCGCTTCGCCTCGTCGAAGATCCGCTGGAAGGGCGCAAGGCTCGCGTAGGTGGAGAAGCGCGACGCCGTGAGGTTGAGCATGTTGAAGGTGCGGCCCTGATAGTGCGCCGGCAGGATGCCCGACACCGACGTCGGCGTGTGGCCCGGCAGCAGGAACAGCGTCAGCGTCGTGTCGCCGAGCGTCAGCTTCTGTCCGTCGAGCACGTCCACGCCGCGGCGAAGCTTGCTGCCCGACGTCAGCACCACGTCCCAGTCGAGCTTGCCCATGAGCACGGTCGGGTTGTACATCCGCTGGAAGTACTCGAGGCCGCCCGTGTGATCGCGATGGTGATGGCCAATCACGATGTACCGGATCGCGGCGGGGTCCATGCCGAACTTGCGCATCCCCGCTTCGATGATCGTCTTCGCCTCGTCCTCGCTGTTGAGCGTGTCCCAGAGGATGATGCCGTCGCTCGTCTTGATGACCCACGCGCCCACCGCTCCGGTGGTCGCGTAGTACATGTTGTCGAACACCTGCACCATCTCAGGTGAATTGCCGGGCGGGACGACCGCGGTCGCGTTCCACGTGCAGAAGCGATTGACCTCGCCCGCGAGATCCGTTCCCGCGATGCGCTTGGCGTTCGCGATGATCGCCTGCGCCTCCGGCGACGCCGCGAGTTGCTCCGCCGTCGGATCGCCGGCGCCGCCGCCTTGTCCCGCTTCGGGCATCGTGAACAGCGTGTTGCTCGTGCCGAAGCCGCCGGCCGCTGCGTCCGGTGCGGGCCCTGCGCCGCCCTGGCGTGCGGGCGCCTGGCCGCCGCGGCCCTGTGCCGAGACCAACGCCGCGCCGATCATCGCGATCGCCGTGGCGGTCATCAATCGCTTCATGTGATCTCCAGTCGCGCCTACTTCAGCGCGTACGCGAACAGCGAATCGCTGAGCGCGGGATCCTGCAGCAGGCTGCCGCCGGTCGCCGGAAACACGACGTACTGCTTGCCGTCGCGGCCCATGTAGGTGATGGGCACCGAGTGCGAGGACGCCGGCAGTTTCTCCACCCACAACTCCTTGCCGGTCCTCGTGTCGAACGCGCGGAAGCGGAGGTCGTCGGTGGCGCCGATGAACACGAGGCCGCTTGCTGTCACGATCGGTCCGCCCGAGCTCGGCCGTCCGGTCTTCTGCTTGTCGAGCGGCAGACTGTCGGTGATGCCGAGCGGCACGCGCCACGCGAACTCGCCGGTATGCACGTTGACCGCGGTCAGACTGCCCCAGGGCGGCTGCTGACACATCATGTTCAGGTCCGGATGCTTGAAGCGCCCGTTCACGCCGGCCATGTCGTACGGAATGTTCGGATCGTTTCCCGAGCCGACGCCTGCGACGCCGATCGTCAGCTCGCGCGGCTTGCCGCGCAGGCCGAACTCGGTGAGCTGTCCCAGATCCTGGCTGTTGATGACGAAGTAGCCGAGCCGCGGATCGTACGCGCCGCCGCCCCAGTTCGTCGAAGCGTTCGGTCCCGGGAAATTGATCGACGGGTGATTGAGTCCAGGCGGCAGGTACGGTCCGCCCATCGTCGCCTTGTACTTCGTGACGAGGTTCGTGCAGTACTCCTGCAGCTCCGGCGTCACCGTGGCGATCTCGTCCATGGAGAACGTCTGCCGTCCAAGCGGCGCCGGTTTGATGGGGAAGGGTTGCGTCGGCGCCGTTTTCTCTTCGGGGACTTCGCTCGCCGGTACGGGCCGCTCCTCGACGCCGTAGATCGGTTTGCCCGTCACGCGATCGAGCAGGAACAGGAGCCCGGCCTTCGAGGTGGCGGCCACCGCGGGGATCGTGCGGTTGCCCTGCCGCACGTCCACGAGCACCGGCGGCGCCGATCCGTCGAGATCCCAGATGTCGTGATGCACGAGCTGAAAGTGCCAGCGAAGCTTGCCGGTCATCGCGTCGAGCGCGAGCAGCGTGCTGCTGTACAGGTTGTCGCCGTGACGATCGCCGCCGTACCGATTCCAGTCCGGCGCGTTCGTCACCCCGTACAGAATGCCGCGATCGCTGTCGAGCGTCAGCAGGCCCCACACGTGCACCGCGGACTGCCGCTCCGCGGATCCCGGCGCCCACGTCTCGTAGCCGGGCTCACCCTTCGCGGGAATCGTGGCGAAGCGCCACAGCTGTCTGCCGTTGACGACGTCGAACGCGCGGATGTCGCCGTCGCGGCCGTCGCGATTCGGATTCGCGCGTTGAGAGATGATGAGGTTGCGATAGAGCATCGGCGGCGACGACACGTTCGAGCCGCCATCCGGCGGTGCGAGCGCGCCGTTCTTGCCGAAACCCGCGATCGGTTCGCCGGTGTTCGGGTCCAGCTCAACGAGTCCGCCACCGCCGTGATAGACGAGGCGCGGCGTGTGCGTCGCGTCGCCCGGCCAGTACTCGATGCCGCGCGTCGATCCTTGCCCGACGAGCGGCTGCGCAAACACCCACTTCTCTTTTCCCGTCGTGGGATCGAGCGCGACGACGCGGCCGTACGGCGTCGTGATGAACATCGTGCCGTTCGCGACGATCGGCGTGACCTCCGATTGCGAGAATCCCGTGGAGCCGCGGCCACGCCCCCGGCCGGTGGGCGCGGTGGTGGCCGGCGGCGCGGCGGCCGCTTGAGCGTCGCTGCCCGCCGGCGGTGCCGGCGGTTTCATGTGGTACACCCACGCCACCTGCAATTCAGCGACGTTGGCGGGTGTGATTTGCGTCAGGGGCGAGAAGCGCGTGCCGGCCGCGTCGTGCAGGTGCATCGGCCACTCGTCCGCGCGCGTCGGCACGGCGCGCGAGCGCGGCGCAGACTGAAACGCCAACGCGCTCGACGCCGTGACGATTGCAGCGATCGCCCGAAGCGCGGACATCCAGCACCCTGCGACGCGACGTAGCCTGCGCCCTACTTTCTAGGAACGACTTTCCCGTACAGCTCGAAGGCCGCCACGCGCGACGTCGCCGGAATCCAGCCACCCTCCATCAGATCGCTGAATCCCACCTCGTCGATCTGCGTGAGATCGGGCGTGCCCTTCGACGTGGGAATGATCGGCACGCGCTTGGGATCCGGCTGACGGCGATTCGAGGCATTGCTGGGCGTGTCCGTCATCAGCAGGTTGCGCCAGTGAAGATCCTGGAAGATGAAGTCCGTCTCGATCCACACGCTCGACTCGCCGGCGCCCTCTTCGCTCGCGAAGTACTTGCCGTCGGCGGTCTTGATGACCACGTGCAGGAACCGATAGCCGGTGTTCTGCGTTTTGAATCGGATCTTGCCGCCGCGGGTCACGTCCCAGAGCGACGTCTTGTCGCTCACCGTCATCGCCCAGTTCGTCGTCGTCTCGCCCGTGTACGTGTAGTCGTCGAGCGGGTGCATCGCCTTGCGCATCTGTGTGGCGTCGCCGTAGATGTGGAGCGTCAGGTTCTGGTTGGCAAGGTTCGCCTGCGTGATCGGCTGCGACAGCGGCGCGCGCGTCCAGCCCTCGTGAAAGATCATCTTCGGGGGCTCGTTCGCGCCGGGAATCGGCGTGCCACCTCGGCCTTGTCCGCCCTGGCGCGCCTCGCCGGCCGCGGGCGTGGAGACCGGCGGGGTTTGTGCGGCTGTGATGCTGATCAAGCTCAAGACGGCGATCGACCCCAGCACGCGTGCGAAGCGCTGCTCACTCATGGCGCGTCCTTCCTGATAGAGAGAACTGACGCGTTATAGCAGGCGCAGGGTGGCAGCGGTGGCCTGTTACGGTGGTGTTACCGTAACCGCTTACCGTTTCCTGAGCCAGACATTGCGCAGGCTCACCCGGCCGGTGCCCCCGCCTTCAATCGACATCCCGATGAGGCCCTTTGGGGTGAAAAAGGTCGGGTCATCGTCGAGCAGCATCGTCATCACGACGCCGTTGATGATGTGCACCAGCACGTTGCCGCGCGCGATGATGTGGATCTGGTTCCAGTCGTCGGTCTTGATCACCTTCATGAGGGCGGCCGGATCGCCGAGGCTGCCGACGACGCGTGGCCACTTGCCGGCTTCCGTTCGCACGATCCCGCCGCGCCAGGCGATCTCGCGCCGCGGCGTGCCGCGCTCCTCGACGTTGCCGGACATGACGTGACCCGCGTCGAAGTCCATGCCGGGCCCGTAGAGCGTCCACTTCGGATCGGTCGGGACCTGGGGCGTACCGCGTCCACCGCCAGGCGCCGCGGCGGCCGGTGCACCGGTCGTACCGGCGCCCGCCGGCCGCCCGCTCACGCGAACGGCGTCGGCCGGCGGCGTCACTGCTGGTCCGAGCGTCGCCGCGCGCGCCGGATCGGTCCAGCTGCGATACGCGATGCCGCTGTGAATGTCGCCGTCAACTTTGTACTCGAACTTGAGTTCGAAGTCGGCCAGCTCTTCCTGATAGATCACGTACGTCGTGCCGACGCGCCGCTCCACCGTCGAGACCGCGGTGAGCGTCCCGTTTTCGATCGTCCAGACCGCCGGGTTGGCGTCCCAGCCTTTCATCGTGGTGCCGTCGAAGATCGACGTCCAGCCCGAGCGATCGTTGTCGTCGATCGGCAGCGGCTGGATGAACCCCCCGCCGCCCCGGCCCGCGGGCGGTGGAGCGGTCTGTCCGGCCGGCGCCTGTTGTGCCCGACTCGCGTTATGCGCGGTTGACGCCAGGAGGCCGGCGAACAAGACGAGTGCGCAGAATCGACAGGGCATGATTGGACGTTGGCGTCATTCTAGGCTGAAGCTGACGCTCACGCCGACTCCTCGTCCGGCACGACTCGCCCGCGGCACCATGGTCAGCGCCGCAGCGGTCCGACGACGGTCAGGATCAGGCTGTGTCGCTCGAGCGACGCCGAGAAATCCGCCAGCTCGTCGGCGGTCAACACTGGCGTCATATGGCGCAGGAGTCCAGACCGGTCCGTCGCGAGTGCGTGCATGCGTTCCATGTGCCGGTCGAAGGCGCTCTTCAGGCCCGCCAGCGCGTCGGCGCTCAACCCGAGTGCGCGTCCTTCGCGATCCAAGTCGAGGATCGGAATTGGCAACGCTGGGCGGCCAGCCGGCGCGGCGATCGGGTCGAGAGATCTCCGGATCGCGGTGCCGTAATTTTGGATCCCGGTGTCCAGGGTCGCGAACTGTTCCACGGTCACCAGGGCGCGCACCTGGTCGCGAAGCGTCTCGAGCGACGCCATCACCGTCCTGGTGGTGTCCGCCTCCGTCTGCGCGACGGCCGCGAACGCCTGCGTGCGCCGATCTGTTGGAAGCTTGAGGTCTTCGATGAGCCCGCCCAGCCCCGGACCGGCAGCGGTCCGCTCGGTGACGTGGATCTCGCGCCTGCTGAGCGGAGGCATTCCCTTTCCTTCACCGACAACCACGGACGACGAGGCGATCGCGCGGATCTCCTCGCGGTCGAGTGCGGCGTCGCCGTTCCGATCGCCGCGCGTCACGACGTCCTGCATCCGATCTGGCAGTTCGACCCGGGCCACGCGCCCGTCGCCGTTGGCGTCGAACCACATCACACGCGCGATGATCGGCTCGACGTCGCCACCGCGAAGCGGCGGCAGCGGCCTTGTCGGCTGCGGAGCGGGCGCAAACGGCGCAACCGGTGGCGCCGTGGCTCCAGGCGGGTCGAAAGGATCGGAGAACCGCGGATCCGTCAGAAATGCGTGATCGGTCAACGTCTTCAGGAACGCCACGAGCGCAGCTTTCTCGGACTCCGTCAAGTCGAGCCGCAGCATGCGGAAGTCGAGGTTCGGGTGCCGGTTGAACTTCCGGCTGTAGTGCTCCACGACATCATCGAGTGTGGCCAGCGAGCCGTTGTGCATGTACGGCCCCGCCACTTCGACGTTGCGCAGCGTCGGCGACTTGAAGCGGCCGGCGTCTTGCGCGTTGAGCGTGATGTCGGCGAGGCCGCCGTCCGCCGAGAGCGGGTCCAGCTCGGTGCCGTTGTTCCGGGGCTGGACCACCGCGAACGGAACTTCCTGCAGTTCGAAATGGCAGGCCGCGCAGTTCCGCACGAACAGCGCCTTGCCGCGGCTTTCCTCGCGCGTGAAGTTGTGGAAGTCGGCCTCGAACGACTCGGCCCGCGCCATCCCCTCGTCGAAACGCGATCGATATGACACCAGCGAGCGCAGGAACTGTGCCAGCGCTCTCGCCATCCGCGTCTCCGTGATCGCGGGATCGCCGAACGCGCGACGGAACAGATCCGGGTAGTAGGGCAGCGCCGTCAGCTTCTGTGGAAGCCGCGCCAGATCTTCGCCCAGCTCGATCGGATTCTGCACTGGCAGCAGCACCATCTCCTCGAGGTTGCCGCCGCGCTCGTCCCAGAAGAACCGCGCCCTCGGGTAGTACCGAAGCCCGGTCAGGCCCATCGCGTGCCGATCAGTGAGATGTCCCTCAAAGCCCCGGCTCACCCGGTTGGGATCTGCGAACGCGTGCTCCTGCTTGTGGCACGACGAACAGGACGTGGTGCCGTTGGCCGACAGCGCCGTGTCGTAGAACAGGACGCGCCCGAGCGTGGCGCCGTCGTTCGTAATCGGGTTGTCCGCGGGTGTGTTGTCGACGGCCCGGGCGCCCTGAAAGTGGGCCGGCAGCGGCACATTCGCGTACTCATACGCGGTGTCCGGCAGTCGGAGGGTACGCCCGGGCACGACTCCTTGCGCCGTGAGGGCCGCACCCGCCATCGCCAGTGCCGCCACCGTGAAGGCCTTCTTCATTTCCGGAGATCGTGACTATAACAGCTGGAGCGCGACTTCCCGATCGGTCTCCGCCTGTGGCGCCGCGCTAGAAGTTGCGCGGCCGAATCCAGAAGCTCTCCTGCCAGAAACCGCCCGGAGCAATGCTCTGAAGCTCTTTGTAGAGGCCTTTCTGCGCCAGGTTCATCGAGTTCGAAATGCCGGCCATCGGCTCGAACGCGACCGTGCCGCGCGCAGGTGTGGCCGGCGTGGTGGCCGCCGGCGTGGCCGCGGCCGGTGGGGGCGTCGCAGGTGGTGTCGCGCCCGCGCCCGCCGGCGCGCCTGCACCGCCGCCCCGGCGCCCGCCACCTGCGGTACGCGAGAGCACCAGCAGTGCTTTGAAATTCGGCCCGACCGTCACGTCGAGCTGCTGCGTGCGACCACGCAGCGTCGCCGTGGCGCGCCCCTGCGCGTCGCGCTCGAGATCGGTGAACACGTCGTCCAGCGTCACGTCTTTGACCGCGACGTTGTGCGGA
>Ga0111539_10004221_pt1 | contig 18831 bp, 14 predicted proteins | sample RhiMethybrSRZTD1_FD_79667 | JGI IMG/M metagenome (GOLD analysis project Ga0111539, IMG submission 79667) | Populus rhizosphere microbial communities from Tennessee, USA - Rhizosphere MetaG P. TD hybrid SRZTD1 (version 2) (version 2) | ecosystem: Host-associated > Plants > Roots > Rhizosphere >... | reverse complement strand
GACGGCTACTTCGACCTGGTCTACTCGTTCGGCGTGATCCACCACATCCCGGACGCTCCCCGGGTCGTCGAGGAGATCCGCCGCGTCCTGAAGCCGGGCGGCAAGTGCCTGGTTGCGCTGTACCACAAGTACTCGTTCTTCCACTTCTTCATGTTCTTCGTGCGCGGGATTCTGCTGGGGCGGCTGTTCCGGCTCGGCTATGCCGGGCTGCTGTCGACGATCGAGGCGGGAGCGGACGGCGTGGAGACCAGGCCCTACGTCAAGCTCTACAGCAAGCGGGAGGCTCGGGCGCTCTTCTCCGCGCTCCACGTCGAGCGCGTCTCCGTTCATCAGCTCGATCTCGGCCGCTTCGGCGCGTCGTGGCCGGGGCGCGCGATGGCTCCGGTGCTTCGATGGCTCGAGCCTGTGATCGGCTGGTACGTCGTCGTCGAAGCGACGCGGTAGCTCGGCCGGCGCGGCCGCCCCTGCTTCAGGGGTGCGGTGGAGATCCTCGCTGCTCGCCGAATCGCGCGGCCATGGAACGGTGGGCGGCGAAGTCCGCGCTGGTCGCATACATCTGGATCACCGCATCGCTCTGTCTCAGTCCGCCGAGCAGCCAGGAGGCTGGCACGCTCGTGAGACCCCCCGACGCCTCCTGCGCGGCCTCGCAGGAGCAGCGTGCCTCGAGCGACTGAACGAATGCCCTGTCGGTCGTCGCCGGCCGCAGCAGCGCGACGAGCACCTTGCGGGAGACGTCGCGCAGGGAACGCGTGCGCCGCAGCAGCACGGAAGCCGTCGCATCCGGCCAGGTCGCCGAGGCCGCTTCGGAAACGCAGTGCCGCGTGCGCGGGGTGTATCCCGAGACCGGAACCGGCGGTGACGGCCACACCCAACCGAGCTCTTCGTCGTTCGCTTCGCAGCTCAGCATGGTGAAGGTCCAGCCGCTCTGCGACGGAGAGAACCTGGAGACCTGGCCGCGGCGCAGCAGGAAGCCCGTCATCGGCTCCGCTCTCTGGCTGTCCCGGAAGTAGACGAGAGACGCGCTCGGCATCTCGGGCGTCAGGACGAAGCCCGCGACGCGAGAGCGGCCTTCCCGATAGGAGCGGTGCAGCGGCGCCGAGTTTAGGTCGAACTCGCGCGTGGCCACGAAATCGACGCCGGGGTCCTCGGGGAGGCCGGTCTGGATCCAGTTGTCGCCGCCGCTCGTGTAGAACCTTCCGACGACGGTCGCTCCGGGACCGACCAGCGCTCGGCCCGCCGACCTCAACAGCTCCAGCGAATGCGACTCGTCCATGAACCGCAGCACCTGCGCCCGCCAGAGCGCGGGCGACGAGGTCAGCGTCAGCAGCAATAGCACGCTCGCGCTCGACACCCTGATCCGCGGGCTCGCGATCCTGTCCATCGGCCGCGCCAGGAGCCATCCGATCGCGAGCAGGTAGAGCGCGAGCTCCGGCAGCTCGTAGCCGATCGACTTGTGGTTGGCTCGCAGCACGGCGAGGGGCAGCCCGATGGCGGCCAGGCCGAAGACCCGTGCGGACGGCAGCGCGAGAAGAATCGGAGTCGCGATCACGATCGGCGGGATCGACAGGGTGACCGGCACCGACAGTAGCGCGGTGGCCGCCCACACCTCGCTCGCGTGCATCTTCATCCACTGGTAGAGGAACCAATAGTCTGCGGTGTGACGCGTCCAGGCCGCGGCCAGGCCCCCCGGCGAGGGCTCGCCGCCCTGTGAAGAGACGAGAGCCCACACCTGCGGCCAATACGGCCGGATCGCGATCCAGAACGGCAGCACCACGAGCGTGGCTCCGAGCGCCATGAGGACGCTTCGGCGGCCGGGCGTGCGATCCCGTTCGAGGATCGCGGCGGCGATGTAGACCACGAGCGCGGCGAGAGCGGGGATGCCGAACCAATGCGTGACGGAGGCCAGCCCGATGCACGCGCCCCCGGCGACCCCATACCAGAGACGCGTCCGGTCCCGGCGCGCGGCTTCGAGCCAGAGCAGGCCGCTCAGCCAGAACGTCAGCACCAGGTCATCCGGGCGAAGCCGGCCGATGGCCTCGCCGTGTGCGAGATTCTCGGGCGAGTACGAGATGAACGGACACAGGGTGACCGCCGCTGGAACCGCAAACAGGACGGCGAGGTGCTGGAAGAACGTGAAGCGACACGACGCCGCCGCGGCGAGCACGAGCAGATACGAGGCCAGGAACAACCCGGCCGTCGCCAGCCGCAGGGGCAGCCCCGCCGAAACCAGCAGGCCGACGACCCAGTACTTCGTCGCCGGGTGCTTGTACATGAAGGGGACGTCGTCGTCGGGAAAGCTGAGCTGTCCATGGTGCTGGTACGAATAGACCGACGTGTAGAGGGCTGGATCGTCGAGGCCCGGGGAATAGGGCAGCGCGAACAGCGCCAGCAGCACGTTGGCGATTCCGAGCGCCGCGGCGATCCGAAGCAGCCACCGTTCTGCCGGCGCAGAAGGCGCTGGCGCCACTACCTGGCCCGGCAGCTCACGAAATAGCCCGAGGCCAGGCCGCCGATTCGGTCGCCCCAGCGGCCGTTGGCCGCGAGCAGCGGCTCGAGACCCGCGAAGAGCAGGTTGCTGAAGGGACCCGAGACCGCCACCGAGCCGCGCGCCTGCGTGACCGCGAACCCGGCTTCCTCCAGCTTTCGCGTGATCGACCCGAGCGTGAAGCGCTGCACGTGCGGCGAGCTCGACAGCGTCGACGGCGGTCCGGGGTCGATCGCGTCCGCGCCCAGCCGGCGGGTCTTGGTTTTTTCGACGAGATGGCAGAAGCCCGATCGGAAGAGCAGCGTACCGATGCCGAGCTTCCACCAGAGGAACTGCTCCATCTCGAACCAGCCGTATCCGTTCGGGACCGTCACGAGCAGCCGGCCTGCGGGAGCGAGGTGGGAGCGGATCTCGGCCAGCAGCTCTCGGAGCTCGTCGTCGTGCAGATGCTCGAGCACCTCCGAGACGATGATCACGTCGGGCCGGGACGCCACGGCCCGCAGCGGCCGACAGCTCAGGATGCCGGGCTCGAGGCCCTCGGCCTCGAGCAGCCGCTGGCCGTGCTCGATGCTCTTTGCGTCGAGGTCGATGCCGGAGATGCGGTAGCCCAGCTTTGCGAGGGGTCGGCAGAGCATGTAGCCCGTTCCACAGCCGACCTCCAGCAGCGCGTCACTTCTCGTCGCGTGGCCGAGCACCCACGCGAGCCGCTTGCGGCTGCCGTAAACGGTCTCGCGGACGAGACGTGCCTCGGCCGTCGCGTCGTCGGCGCGGTCAGGCATTCGGCACGCGGAACAACCGGTAGCGGATGTACAGGATGCTCATCAGCAGCATGAGCGCGTAGGCGAGGCTCGAGGAGATCGAGGCGCCGACGAATCCGATCCGGGGCACCAGCCAGAGATTGGCGCACACGTTCACGAGCAGCGCGACGAATGGCGAGTACACGACCACCAGCGGCATGCCGCAGGACGCGAGGAAGTTCATGAGGATGGCGTTGATCGCGTAGCAGCCCACGCCCGGCAGCAGCCAGCCGACGGCTGCCGTCGAGGGTTCGAAGGAGACGCCGTACGCCAGGCGGATCAGGGGCCCCGCCGCGAAATAGGTCAAGAGCAGGCCCACCGGCGTGGCCGGCACCATCACGTTGAGGACGCGCCGTACCAGCTGCCACCGCGTGGCGAGGTCGGGGGCGGCCGACAACTTGGGGAACAGGATCGTCCCCACCACGGTGGGCAGCATCAGCAGGATGTCCGCGAGCCCGACCGCGATCGAGTAGTACCCCGTCTCGACGGCGCCTCGCAGGTACGTGATCAGAACGATGTCCGACTTGAGCACCAGGAAGATGAAGAGGCTGCCCGTGTAGGCGCGCAGGCCGTAGGGAAGACACTCGCGCAGCGTCTGGAGCGACCAGCCGACCGGGTCGTGGAGCTGCGCCTTGAGCCGGTAGTACGACCAGACCGCCCCGAGGACCACGGTCGCCAGCACGAGCGTGAAGATCATCTCCGGCGACACGAGACCGAGCGGCGCTGTGGCGGCGATGAGGAGCACCGCGAGCACGCGCGTCGTGAGGTCGATGACGTTGTAGGCGTGGATCTGCCGGGTTCCGATCAGCAGGTTCTGGAGCAGCAGGCTCGCGAGCCCCGCCGGGACGGCCAGCAGCGTCAGGACGAGCAGCGTCCCCCGGATCGGCGCGATCTCGGGCCGCAGCTGCAGCAGGGGCAGGACCGCGAAGATCGCGATGCCGCACGCGGCGCTCACCACGAGGCTGTTCCCGAGCAGCACGGGCACGGCCCGGGAATCCCGCGAGGCGTAGTAGGTGTTGGACGACTGCAGCCCGAGGTTGCCGAGCTGGACCCCGGTCGCCGAGAGCGTGTTGGCCACGGCGAACAGCCCACGGCCCTCGGGACCCAGGATGCGCGTGACCAGGATGCTGTTGACGAAGCCCAGCGCGACGACGAACAGCCGCGTCAGGTAGGTTTCGGAAACCTGGCGTACGAACTCCGACGAGGCGAGGCGCCGCAGGCTGCGAGCGTGGAGCACGCTCACTTCCGCGCGATCACCGTCAGATACCAGCCCCAGCGTCCAGCCAGCCTCTCCACGAGCCGCCGCCTGTCGGGAGGCGACGGCGGACGCGAGGGAAAGACGTGCGCGACGTCGATGTGGTCCGAGCGGACCTTCACCTGCCGGAAGCCCGCGAAGAGCCGACGGCACTGCCGGCGGCTCAGGACCTTCACGAGCGGCATCGCCCCGGATTCCCGAGCTCCCTGCTCGATGTCGGCCAGCAGCCGCTTGTAGCCCCGGGTGAAGAGCTCGCCGCGCCGAACGCCGCGACACAGCACGAGGGCGATCCAGTGGAAGGCCGAGTGTCGATGATAGAGGCTGATGACGGCCACGCCCCCGGGCTTCAGGACGCGTCGGGCTTCCTCGACGGCCTTCGACGTGTCGGGCGTGTGGTGAAGCACGCCGAAGGAGTACACGGCGTCGAACGAGGCGTCGGCGAAAGGCAGCGACTCGGCGTCCGCGCGCGAAAGCCGCGTCTCGAGCTGCTCGAGCGCGAAACGCCGTCGCGTCAGCTCGAGGTGGGTCTTCGTCAGGTCGATCGCGTACGTCCGTGCGCCGGCGCGCGCGAACTGCGCGTGGTCCGTGCCGAGGCCGGGACCGATCTCGAGCAGGCGACAGCCCGCGAACGACGGAAAGCCGACGGCCTCTTTCAGCCAGGGCGCGTACACCCCGTAGCGATGCTCTTCGACGCTGCGGAAGAACGCGGGGCTGCCGCGCTCGAGGTCCTCCGCCACGTCCGCCCCGCAGGGGTTGGCGTTCCATTGGCGCTGGGTCTCGAGCTTGGCGTCGGCGTGGGGCATTTCCGGTCGGCGTGTTCCGCAGCGGAGGCGCGGCCCGCCGATAGGATAGTCGATATCCCCGCGAGACTTCCGGACGACAGGAAGGCGCTCGGGAAACGGCTAGAATAGACAGCTTCATGCCCTCGCAGCGGGCTGAAGGGACTGGCGTGGCTCTCAGGAGCAGCAGGACGCCGCGCCGCGGCTCGCCGGGGAGAAAGAACAGCGATGGGCAAGGGCAAGGGCAAGGGCGTGCGCGTGCTGGTCACCGGGGCCGGTGGATTCATCGGGCACCACCTGGTGGGATACCTGAAGAAGCAGGGCTACTGGGTGCGCGGCGCGGACATCAAGAAGCCGGAGTACGCGCCCACCCAGGCCGACGACTTCCGAGTGCTGGATCTCAGGCACTGGACGAACTGCCTCGAAGCCACCGACGGGATCGAGGAGGTGTACGCGCTCGCCGCGGACATGGGCGGAATGGGCTTCATCTCCACCAATCACGCCCGCATCCTGCACAACAACTCGCTGATCAGCATCCAGACGCTGGAAGCCGCGCGCCAGCACGGCGTCAAACGCTACCTGTACACGTCCTCCGCTTGCATCTACCCGATCTTCCGGCAGATGGACACGAGCGTGGCCCCGCTCAAGGAAGAGGACGCGTACCCGGCCATGCCCGAGGACGCGTACGGCTGGGAGAAGCTCATGACGGAGCGGCTCTGCGAGTACTACCGTAACGACTACGGGATCCAGAGCCGCGTCGTGCGCTTCCACAACATCTACGGCCCGAAGGGGGCGTGGGAGGGCGGCCGCGAGAAGGCGCCCGCGGCGATCTCCCGCAAGGTGGCCTACGCGAAGCTCACGGGGAACCGAGAGGTGGAGATCTGGGGGGACGGCCACCAGACCCGCTCGTTCTGCTTCATCGACGACTGCGTCGAGGGGATCCACAAGCTGATGCGCTCGAGCCATCCCCATCCCCTGAACCTGGGTTCGGATCGGCTCATCAGCATCAACGACCTGGTCGACCTGGTGGCCCGGATCGCCAAGGTGAAGGTGGTCAAGAAGCACATCCCGGGACCGCAGGGCGTGCGGGGGCGCAACTCGGACAACACGCGGCTGCGCCAGGTGCTGAAGTGGGAGCCGCGCGTGGCGCTCGAGGACGGCCTCGCGAAGACCTACGCCTGGATCGAGAAGCAGGTCGCGGCCAAGCTGGAGGCCGCGGGCACGGAAGGGAAGCGTCGCAAGCGCTTGTGAGCCAGGACCCGTACATCTCCGTCGTGGCCACGTCGCGCAACGACGACCACGGCGGCAACATGCTCCGGCGCATGCAGATCTTCGTCAATGCCTGGATCGAGCAGTGTCGCCGGCACGGTCTCGCGTCCGAGCTGATCCTCGTGGAGTGGAACCCTCCCCCGGGCCGAGCGAGTCTCGCGGAGGTGCTGCAGTGGCCCGCCGAGCCAGGACCTTGCGAGGTGCGGATCGTGACCGTGCCCGAGGCGCTTCACCGCCGCCTCCGGCACGCGGAGTCGCTGCCGCTCTTCCAGATGATCGGGAAGAACGTCGGGATCCGAAGAGCCAGGGCCCCGTTCGTGCTCGTCACCAACGTCGACATCCTGTTCAACGACGAGCTCGTCACCTTCCTGGCCTCGAAGCGGCTCGAGAAGGGGCGCTTCTACAGGATCGATCGGTCCGACGCGATGAGCGAGGTCCCGCTCGAAGCCGGCGTCGTCGGGCAGCTCGAGTACTGCCGGACCCATCTGCTTCGCGTGAACCAGCGGGAGGCCACGTTCCCCCCGCCGGCAGCGCACGGCGCCACCGGCTCCTCGGACCAGGCCGGCAGCGGCTTGCGGCCAGGTCTCGGTCTCGGGCTCGATCGCCGGCCCACCGGAGAGGCCTACCTCGCGGGCTGCAGCGAGGCCACGTTGATCGTCGAGCCGCCGCCCTCCGGACCGCGCGTCCTGCGGATGAGCGTGGAGGCGGGCCCGCAGCTCGGCCGCGAGGCCTTCACCTTCCACGTGCACGACGATGCCGGTCGTCGCCTGAGCGCGCTCCCGTTTCGCAGCCAGCAGCGGGTCTTCATCCCGCTCCCGGAGGCGCGCGGGTCCGAGACCGCCTTGCATCTGCGCGTCGAGCGAGCTGCAAGGCATCGGGTGGATGAGCCTCCCGTGGAGTTCCGGCTCTTCGAGTGGGGCTGGGCTTCGCACGACGAGCTCCGGTTCGAGCTCGCCGCGACGACCGGCCAGGCGATGGAGTCCCGCGCAGTTCCGGCTCGCGATGTCTACGAGCTCGCGGAGGGGCTGTCGCTCCAGGACGGCTGGGGGGAGCGCGAGTTCACGCCAGAGGGTCAGGTCTATCGGCGCGCCGCCCATGGCGCCCGCTTCTCGTCCTACACGGCGGCGCGGCTACCCGGGCGCCTCGTGCTCGACCTGGAGCTGGAGACAGGCTCGGCGCTCGATCTTCAGATCGCCGCCGACTCCGGACGCGTCGCCGTGCAACGAAAGCTCGTCGGCGGCGCGCGCGTGCAGGTTCCGGTCCTCGAGCCGGAGCCGGGCGGGCGGACGGCGTACACGCTTGGCCTGACGGACGACCGCGAGGCGGCGGATATGCCGGACCGGAGGGTCCGCGTCCATGGGTTGTTCAGGGTCGGCGTGGGCCCGTCGCTGCGCCGGTTGCTGCGCCCGCTGGCCCGGCCGCGGGTCGACCTCGTCCACACCAACGGCTGCGGCGACTTCACGCTGATGCACCGCGATCACTGGGCTCGCTTGCGCGGCTATCCGGAGTGGGAGGCCTACTCGATGAACATCGACGGGTTCACCTGCTATGCCGCTCACGCCGACGGGCTCCAGGAGGTGGTGTTCCGGGAGCCGATGCGCATCTACCACATCGAGCACGGCCTCGGGTCGGGCTGGTCCCCGGAAGGGGAGAAGAAGCTCTACGAGCGGATCACGAGCCGCGGGATCACCTGGATCAGCAAGGAGCAGGTCCTCGCGGACGCGCGGCGCATGTACCTCCGGGGCCCGCTCGTCACCAACGACGACGCCTGGGGGATGGGACGGGAGGCCCTGCCCGAGTCCCAACCGGTGCGCGGAACGCCTGTCGACAGCGTGCCCGTGACCGCGATCCGCAACGAGAGAGGGGACTAGCGGCAGATGCGCGTATCGGTGATCGGACTCGGAAAGCTGGGCTCGCCGCTCGCCGCGGTGATCGCGCACCGGGGACACACGGTCGTGGGGGTGGACCGGAACCGCGAGTTCGTGCGGCGGATCAACGAAGGGCGTGCGCCGGTCGAGGAGCCCGGTCTGCAGCCGATGATCGACGGCTGCCGCGGCCGGCTCTCGGCTACGACGGACGTGCGCGAGGCGGTCGCAGCGACCGAGCTGACGCACGTCATCGTGCCCACGCCCAGCGGCCCGGACGGCCGCTTCTCGCTGAAGTACGTGCTCGAGGCGATGGCCCCAATCGGGGCCGCGCTGCGGGAGAAGAGCTCCTTCCACGTGGTCTCGCTCACCAGCACCGTGATGCCCGGCCACACGCAAGGCCGGGTGCTGCCCGCGCTCGAAGAGGCATCCGGCCGAAAGTGCGGCGTCGACTTCGGGCTCTGCTACAACCCCGAGTTCATCGCGCTCGGCAACGTGATCGAGGGCCTGCTGCACCCGGACTTCCTGCTGATCGGCGAATCGGACGCGCGCTCCGGGCAGGTGCTCGTGGACTTCTACGCGACGATCTGCGGCGCCGCGACGAAGGCGGCGCGCATGTCCTTCGTGAACGCCGAGCTCACGAAGCTCTCCGTCAACACCTTCGTGACGACCAAGATCTCCTACGCCAACATGCTGGCGCAGGTGTGCGAGAAGCTGCCCGGGGCCGACGTGGACGTGGTCACGTCGGCGCTCGGCCTCGACACGAGGATCGGCAAGAAGTACCTGCGCGGGGCCCTGGGCTACGGCGGCCCCTGCTTCCCGCGCGACAACGTCGCCTTCGCCGCGCTCGCGCGCGAGGTGGGCAGCCCGGCGACGCTCGCCGAGGCCACCGACTCGCTGAACCGCGCGCAGCTGGACCGCCTCGAGCGGCTCGTGCGGCTGCGCCTGCCGTCCGGGGGCACGGTCGGGATCCTCGGCCTCTCGTACAAGCCCGCCACGTCCGTGGTCGAGGAGTCACAGAGCCTGGAGCTGGCACGGCGTCTCGGCGAGGACGGCCTTCGCGTCGTCGTCCACGATCCGTTGGCAATGGACACGGCGCGGGTGATCCTCGGCGAGAAGGTCGCGTACGCCGCATCGAAGGACGAGTGCGCGAAGGCCGCCGACGTGCTCGTCGTGGCGACACCGTGCGAGGAGTTCCGGGGCCTGGATCCGGCCAGCGTGCGGCCCGGGGCCACGGTCATCGACTGCTGGCGCCTGCTGCCCGCAGGTTTCACGGACCCTCAGAGATACATCCTGCTCGGAAAGGGCCCTTAGGCCTCGCGTGGGTGGGCGCGCGCCGGAGCCGACGAAGACAGCATCGGTCCCCGTCCCTCTCACGGCCGTGGTCCTCCTGCTGTTCGTCTCCGCCGCGCTTCGTTTCCGCGGCGTCTTCCTCGATCCCACCTTCTGGGGCGAGGACGGGACCTTCTTCTTCCGCCAGAGCATCGAGGACGGGCCTTCCGCGATTCTGTGGCCCGTCTATGGCACCCATCTCCTGTTGCCGCGGCTGGTCGCCTTCCTGGTCTCCTTCCTCCCGACGTTCTGGGCCCCCCTCTCCTACGCGGTCGCCGCGGGAGTGCTGTCGAGCCTGAGCCTGAGCCTCTTCTCACAGGCGGGCTACCGATGGCTGGTTGCCGATGACCGTGTCCGCGTCCTCATGTGCTGGCTCTTCTCGCTCGTCCCCGGGAGCTACGAATGCTTCCTCGCGCTCACCCCCGGGACCTACCTGGTCTTCTGCGGGGTCCTCCTGCTTCTGCTCGACCGCGACGCGGAGGGCCACTGGCGCATGGGCCTCGGTCGAGCCGTCTTGATCTCGTTCCTCTGGTTCTCCCTGGGGCAGAGCCTGGTGCTCGCCCCGCTCGTCGCGTACCTCTTCTGGCTGACTCGCAACCGCAACTACCTTCTTCTGCTCGCGACCCTTTCAGGATCCGTGCTCTGGAACCTGGGCGCCGACAACGACGAGTACCGCCCGGATCCGCTGCCCTCGCCGGCCCGGCTGGTGGCCATCTACTTCGAGAACCTCGCCGTCCGCCTCGGCTTCGTTCCGCTGGTGCCGCAGCGCTGGCACGCCCTCGTGCTCAAGATGGACAGCCCTTCCTTCCTGATGGCGTCCGCGGCCCTGATCGGGAGCTACTCGTGGGCGGCTTTCAAGGCACGACGGCGGGACAGCGAGGGACTGCGCGTCCTCGTCCTCGCCGTCCTCTGTGTGATGGCGACCTTCCCCCTCACCGCGCTGGCGAGGCGCTACGGGGTCGCCCTGTTCAGCCGAACGGAGATGGCCCTGGGGGGCCGACACGCGCTGGTTCCGGCCGTGATCGCTCTCCTCTTGATGTGGCAGCTGCTGGCGCGTCCGGGCTGGAAGGGCGCCCGGCGGGTCGCCGCGACGGGTCTCCTGGCGTGGAGCACGTTCTGCGTCCTCTACGAACCGCTCTCCCTGCCACCGGGCGCGCCCGTTGCGCCGTCATGGCAGTGGCCCCAGCAAGCCGCGACGATCGACGCGGCTCTCCGCGCCCGGCGCGCCGGAACCCTGCAGGAACCCGTCGTGTTGAGCAGGATCAACTGCCGCCCCGCCTTGCCCCCCGGTGTTTGGAAGATCCGGCGGCTCACCATCGCTCCGCGCGAGAAGGCGACGCCCGCGGGACGCACGGGCCGCGCCTCTGAAATATGCTTGCCCCGCGCATGACGGAAGCGATCAAGGACATTCCCTGCCCCGTGTGCGGGTCGTCGAGGTACCGCGTGCTCTATCCCAGCACGCTCGGGGACGACCTCCCGGTCTTCGGCTACGACTTCAGCCCCGAGCACAACAGGACGTACCGCGTGGTCGCCTGCGAAGACTGCTCGCACGGCTATTGCAGCCCGCGCCCGCCGGACCTCTACGTCGGCTACCACGACGTCCAGGACGCGCCGTACCTCGAGAACCGCGAGCAGCGGATCCTCACCTCGAAGCTCGCCGTGGCCCGAATCCGGCAGTGGCTCGACCGGGGCCGCCTGCTGGACATCGGCTGCTCCACGGGCGACTTCCTGACGGTGGCACGCGAGCACTTCGAGGTCGAAGGCCTGGAGCTGTCGCGCTGGGCCGTGGATCTCGCCCGGGGGAAGGGGCTGAAGATCCACGACTACCGCCTGAACGCCATCCAGGCGTCCGGCTCCTTCGACGTCGTCACCCTGTGGGGCGTGATCGAGCATTTCGACGAGCCGCGCATCGAGGCGGAGCAGATGCACCGACTCCTGAAGCCGGGAGGCCTCGTCTTTCTCTGGACCGGGGACATCCGGTCCTCGACGGCGCGGCTCTTCGGCAGGCGCTGGTGGTGGTACCAGGGACAGCACATCCAGATGTTCAGCGAGCGGTCGCTGGTGAAGCTGTTCGAGGACCATGGGTTCGAAAGGGTCTGGATCGGGCGCTACCCCTACGTCATGGTGCTCAAGTCGGTCGCCAAGTCCATGATGCGGTATCCGATCGCGGGCCGCGTCATGCGGTGGCTCGTGGACACGCTCCGCCTCCAAGACGTCACGGTCACGTTCCGCTTGCCGGGCGAGATGTTCGCGGTCTTCCGGAAGCGATGACCACGACGGCCGTGGCCGAGCCGGGGTCGCCGCTCCCCGCTCGCGTACCCTTCCTCGCCGTCGTCCTCCTGCTGTTCGCCTCGAGCGCGCTCCGCTTTCCGGGGTTCTTCCTCGCGCCCGGCCTCTGGGCCGAGGACTGCACCTTCTTCTTCCGCGAGAGCGTGGAGCTCGGGCCCGCCGCGATCCTCGCGCCGATCCACGGCTCGTATCACACGCTGCCTCGGCTCGTGGCGCTCCTGGTCTCGCTCTTCCCGACGGACTGGTCTCCCGTGCTGTATGCGGTCGCCGCCGGCTTGCTGGCGAGCGTCAGCCTGAGCCTCTTCTCGCGTGCGGGGTACAGGTGGCTCGTTCCCGACGACCGCGTGCGGGTGCTCGTGTGCTGGCTGTTCTCCCTCGCTCCCGGGAGCTACGAGGCCTTCTTCGCGATCTCTCCCGGGACCTATGCGGTCTTCTGTGGCTTCTTCCTGCTGCTGCTCGAACGCGATGGGCAGGGCCGCTGGCAGATGGGTCCCGGACGGGCCCTTCTGGTGTCGCTGCTGTGCTTGTCGCTGGGGCAAGGCCTGGTGCTCGCACCGCTCATCGCCTACCTCTTCTGGCTGACGCGCAACCGGTACTACCTCGTGCTGCTCGCGATGCTGGCGGGAGCGTTGGCGCTGAACATGACGACCGAGAACGCGTACCGGCCGGACCCCTTGCCGGCTCCCGAGCTGCTCGCCCGGCTCTACTTCGAGAACCTGGCGGTTCGCCTGGGCTTCCTCTCCGTGGTGCCGTACCGGTTTCACGAGTCCGTGCGCAGGATGGCGGGCGCTCCCTTTCTGCTGTTGTCGGTGGCCCTGATCGGCGGCTACCTGTGGGCGGCCTTCAGGGCACGACGGCGCGACACCGAGGGACTGCGCGTCCTCGTCCTCGCCGTGCTCAGCGTGATGGTCACCTTTCCGCTCACCGCGCTGGTGAGGGACTACGGCGTGCTTGCGCTGACCCGGGCGCACGTCACCCTCGGCGGCCGCGCCGGCCTGGTGCCGGCGGTGCTGGCTCTCATTCTCGTGTGGCAGCTGCTGGCCCAGCCCGGCCGACAGGGTCTTCGCAGGGTCGCCGCGACCTCACTCCTGGCCTGGAGCACCTTCTGCATCCTCCACGAGCCCTACTACCAGCCGTCGCGCGCGCCTCTCTGGGCGCCGGGGGAGTGGTCGGCGAAAGCCGCGACCCTGGACGCGGCGCTTCGCGCGCGGCGAGCCGGCACGCTCCAGGAAAGGGTGGTGATCCGCGACATCCGTTGCCAGCCCGGTGGCCCCGACTGGACGATCCCGAAGCTGATCGTCTCTCCCGACTAGAGCCTACGCCCGCTCCGCCGCGACGATCGCGTAGGTGAAGAGGTCCCGCGGGCCGAAGGAATAGCGGATCACGCGGAAGCCGGCCGACTCGAAGAGCGAGGTGACGTGGCGCCGGGACCGCACGCGGGTGATCTCGCCCGGATGGAACTTCACGTCCTTCTTCCGGAGCACGTGCCGGAATACCCAGACGAGGCTCTTGAAGAAGAGCACGCTCAGGCCGAACTCCGGCGGCCAGAAGACGAGCACGCGCCCCTCGGGCCGGAGCACTCGACGGAACTCGCGCAGGATCCGGTCGATCTCGTCTTCGGTGAAGTGCTCCATGACGCCGAGGTTGTAGACGCCGTCCATGGTCCCGTCGGGGAGCGGGATCTCGAAGATGCTGCCGTGGAGGATCTCGGCCTGCCCACGGTTCACCTTCTTGTAGAGCTGTAGCGCGTTCAGGGAGATGTCGAGCCCCGTGATGGCCACCTCGTGGCGGATGTCGGCGTCCACCTGCCCGCTGCCGCAGCCCGCGTGCAGCAGCCGCGCGCCGGGACGGAAGTTGCGGCGCACGAACCGGTTCAGGGACGGCCGGATGATCCACTTGCGATAGAAGGCGGCCACGGCGTCGTAGAGCAGCGCCCCGGCGCCGGTCCGCTGCGCGTCCCAGTACTCGTCCCAGCCCTGCTCGTCCTGCAGAGCGCTCCCCGTCCCGGCCGCCTCGACCTGCTCGCCGACGTCGAACTTCTCGGGATTGAACAGCGCCTTGAAGCAGATCGCGAACAGGAGCCGCACGCTGTTCCGCATCTCGCCGAAGGTCATCTTGGAGCTGCCGTAGGTGCGGTTGGGAAGCGGGACCGGGACCTCGACGATCCGGAAGCGATTGCGGTGGAGCACGTACAGGCTCTCGAAGAAGAACGAGTAGCCGCGCGAGACGACGACGTCGAAGAGCTGCCGCGGGACCCGGTCCAGCCGGTAGCAGCGGAACGCGTTGGTGGCGTCGTAGGGCATCTTGAGCAACGTCAGCGTCAGCAGGTGCCCGATCCTCGTGAGCGCCTTGCGCCAGGGGTTCCATCCCTCGAGGCTGGTCTTCAGCAGGTAGCGCGAGCCGACCACCACGTCGGCGCCCTTCGCCGACTCCGCCAGCAGATCGGGGATGTAGCGGGGCTCGTGGGTGAAGTCTCCGTCCATGGTCACCACGAGTGAGTAGCCGTGGTCGTAGGCCCAGCGCAGGCCGTGCGCGTGCGCGCTGCCGACTCCCAGCTTGCCGGAGCGGTGCAGCACGTGGACGGCGGGCAGCTCCCTGGCTAGGCTCTCGAGCAGCTCGCCCGTCCCGTCCGGCGAGTTGTCGTCGACGAACAGGACCTCGAGATCGAGCTTCAGGCCGAGGATCTCGCGGCAGAGCCGCTCCGCGTTCGCCTTCTCGTTGTAGGTCGCGACCATGACGAGGGAGCGCGACACTCAGCCTCCCACGATCTCGATCTCGGGGAGCGGGAAGATCATCTTGCCTCCCGCGGCGAGGAACGCCGCTTCGCGGGCCAGGATTCCCTCCTTGAAGTGCCACGGCAGGACCAGGAAGTAGTCCGGCCGCATGCCCCGCGCCTCTTCCTCGGAAACGATGGGAATCCCCGTGCCCGGGGTGAAGCAGCCGAACTTGTCGGGGTTGACGTCGGCGATCGCGGGGATCTCCCGCTCCGTGAAGCCGCAGAACTGGAGCAGCACGTTGCCCTTCGTGGAGGCGCCGTAGCCGAGGACCCGCTTGCCGTCGTCGTTGAGCGCGCGCACCAGCCGCTGCAGGTTCGCCCGGTGCTCGTAGACCCGCTCTTCGAACTGACGGAACGGCCTCGGCGTGTGGAGGCCCATCCGCTCCTCCTGGCCGAGCAGCCACTGGATCACGGGCTCGTTTCCCACGCGCGGCGAGCGCGCGTGGACGGCGGTCACCGCGAAGCTGCCGCCGTTGACCGAGTTCATCTGTACGTCGAGCAGGCGCAGGCCGCAGTCCTCGAGCAGCCGCTTCACCGGGCCGAGCGCGTAGTACTCCAGGTGCTCGTGGCAGATCGTGTCGTAGGCGTTCATGCGCAGCATGGACGGCATGTAGCTCTGCTCGAAGTGCCAGACGCCGTCGTCGCTCAGGATCGCCGCCACGTCCCGGAAGAAGTCCCTGGGGGCCTCGAGGTCGTAGCACATGGCGATCGAGGTGACGATCCGGGCGCGCGCGTCTGCGTAGCGGGACCGGAACACGTCGGCCGAGAAGAAGTCGGCAAGCAGGTCGACGCCGTCGCCGTAGTAGCTCTTGAACTTCACGCCGGTGGGGTCGATGCCGAGCCGCCGCAGGTCGGGGCGTGCGTAGGACTTGAGCAGCGTGGCGTCGTTGCTGCCGATGTCCACCACCAGGTCGCCAGCCTCGAGGGGAAGCAGGCGCTCCAGCTGGCGCACCTTCGCGGCCAGGTGGCGAACCATCGACTGGTTCAGGCCGGAGCGATAGCCGTAGTTCGCTCCGTACATCTCGTCGGGATCGTAGGAGTGGCTGAGCTGGAGCAGCCCGCTGTCGGGGCACCAGACGAGCTCGAGCGGACCCTCCGTGAGGGCCGCATCGCGGGTCCGCGGGAAGACGCCGGTGAGCTTCTGCGTGCCCAGGCTCACCACCGGGACGAGGTTGGGGCTCCCGCTGATGCGACAACCGCTGATCTTGCGCGTCATGGGAGTGGTGCCGACACGAGCCGAAGAAGTCTAGCGTCTCGACACACCACCAACAAGCCGCCGCAGAGAGCGGCCTAGGCGATGGGCTCGCGGGCGTCGCCGAGCAGGAGGTGCCACAGCCCCTCGGCGAGACCGACGGTGTACGAGACGTCCAGGGCGGGTTGCAGCAGCACGAAGGCGACGAGCTCGAGAGCCGTCAGGCGTGCGGCGCGCAGGTGGCGGCCGAAGAGCACGACCTTGGCCAGGAGGACGAGGGCGAGGATGCTCGCCCAGAGCCAGGCCGGGGCGCCCGCGAGCCAGGCGACCACCACGAGCACATAGGCCGCGCTCGAGGCGACCTGGGAAGCCCGGAGCACGCCTCGCGAGGTGCGGTTGCTCCCGGCCCGCTGGCCGAAGACTCCCGACCGGGTTCCCCGTACGCGAACCATGATGTACGGGTGCGCGCGTCCGAAGAGCCGCTGATGGCCAAGCAGCTTCCGCACCGTGTCCTGCTCGCCCGACACCGAGAGCTGATAGGCGAGGCGCGGCGCCTGGTAGATCTCGTATCCGAGCTGCCGAAGCCGCGCGGCCAGGACCTGGTCCTCGCCCGCGACCCTGAGACGGGTGTCGTAGAAGCCGGCGGCGCGCAGCGCCTCGACGCGGAAGACGTCGCAGCGGCCCTCGGCGAATCCCACCGGGACCAGCGCGTCCGCGGACTCGCTCGGAAAGATGTCCATCAGGTTCGTCACGACGTTCAGCTTCTCGGCGAACGGCGGTGGGGCGTCGCGCGCCACCACCGGCTGACCGGTGATCGCGGCCGCGCGCGGGTTGCGGTCGATCAGCTCCAGCATCGAGGCGACGTAGTCCTCGCTGCCGAACCGGCAATCCAGATGGCACGTCAGCATGAACGGCGTACGCACGAGCCCGAGGGCCTTGTTGAGCGTTCCGGCGAGGCCGAGGTTCTCCGGGTTCGCGACCAGGCGATAGTGGGCCGGGTTGCCGAGGGCGGCGAGCGCCGCTTCGACGGCGCGCGACGTCCCGTCGCTCGAGGCGTCGTCCATCCAAAGAGCCTCGAGCCACTCCGCCTGACGCGAGTACTTCGCATGGACCTGTCGCGCGAGCCCCGCCACGAGATCGGGCGCGACGCGCGCCGCGTGATACAGGAGGAAGACGACGGTGATTCGTGGAGACGAAGCGGTCGGCTCGGGCCGCGGCACCGCGTGAAGATATGGAAGTCCCTTTCCGACATCAAGCAAACGGCGCGCGCTAAGATTCCGGAGCATGGGGGCACCCGACGAAGCCGTCGCTGGCGCGCCCGCCGTCCACGCGGTCGCCGTGGTGGTGCCCGTCTACCGCGGTGAGCGAACGCTCGAGTCGCTGTTCGCCGAGCTCGAAGCGCTCGCCACCCCCCACTCCACTCCGGCCGGGCGCCTTTTTCGCGTGAGCGAGATCCTGTTCGTGCACGACGGCGCCATCGACGATTCGGCGTCGGTGATGCAGTCGCTGGCTCGCCGGGCCCCGCTGGTGCGCGTTCTCTGGCTGACACGCAACTTCGGCCAGCATCCCGCCACGCTGGCCGGGATGGCGAGCACCTCCGCCGACTGGGTCGCCACGCTCGACGAGGACGGACAGCAGGACCCGCGCGACATCGGGAAGCTGCTCGACGAGGCCGTGGCCGGCGGGGCTCAGCTCGTGTACGCGCGGCCGACGAACGAGCCGCCGCACGGCTGGTTTCGCAACCAGATGAGCGCGCTCGTGAAGTGGCTGTTCGTTCAAGTGCTCGGCAATCGGGAGCTCGGGGCTTTCAACAGCTTTCGCCTGATCGACGGCGAGATCGCCCGCGGCGTCGCGGCCTACTGCGGGGCCAACGTCTACCTGGACGTCGCCCTGTCCTGGGTCGTCACGGGCGCCCGGCACTGCCCCGTCGAGCTCCGGCGGGAGCGCGGGAGGCCTTCGGGGTACGGCCTGCCGCGCCTCGTTGGCCACTTCTGGCAGCTCGTGCTCACGTCGGGCACGCGGCCGCTGCGGCTGATCGCGGTGCTCGGCCTGTTCGCCATCGTGCTCGCGTTCGGCATCGCCGCGTACGTCGCCTGGGGCCGGCTCCAGCACCAGGTGCCCGTCCAGGGCTGGACTTCGATCGTCATCGTCGTCTGCTTCTTCGCGGGGTTCATCCTCGTTTCCCTGGGGATCATCGCCGAGTACCTCGGTGTCGCGGTTTCGATGGCCATGGGCAAGCCTCCCTACCTGATCGCGTCGCGCCCTCCGCCGCGCGCTCGCCGCTCTCCGTGACCACCCTCGCCTGGGTGATCGGTCGCGGCGGGCTGCTCGGCTCGCACGTCGCGGCGGCACTCGCGGAGTCGCCCCGCGTCGTCGAGTGGACGCCCACGGGCGGCCCGTTCCACTGGGCGGACCGTGACCGGGTCGATGCGCGCTTCGCGGAATCGATCGCCGGCTTCCTGGAAGCGGCGGGCAGCCACGAGGCGGTCGCGATCTTCTGGTGCGCCGGATCGGGAGTGGTGGCGACGCCTGCGAACGAGATGGCGGTGGAGACGGAGACGTGGGAGCGCTTCCTGGCCCGGCTCGGATCGGAGCTTGCGCAGCGCCCGCGGCTCCGGCGGCCGCTGAGCCTCGTCCTCGCCAGCTCCGCCGGCGGGATCTATGCGGGAACCCGGGACGCCCCGCTAACCGAGGGATCGGCCACGCTCCCGCTGTCTCCCTACGGCGAAGCCAAGCTGTTGCAGGAGACGGCGCTCCGGCGTTGGACGCATACGCGGCCCGAGGTCTCGACG
>Ga0111539_10004220_pt1 | contig 18843 bp, 19 predicted proteins | sample RhiMethybrSRZTD1_FD_79667 | JGI IMG/M metagenome (GOLD analysis project Ga0111539, IMG submission 79667) | Populus rhizosphere microbial communities from Tennessee, USA - Rhizosphere MetaG P. TD hybrid SRZTD1 (version 2) (version 2) | ecosystem: Host-associated > Plants > Roots > Rhizosphere >... | reverse complement strand
GGCCCGGAATCCGAGCCAGCGCAGGAGACGTCGCCACGGTCCGCCCGGGCGGACGCGTTCCAGCGCGGAGCGCGTGTGCTCCATCATCGCGCCGAATTGGACGCCCGCCGGGCACACGCTCTCGCAGTGCCGGCACAGGAGGCAGAACTCCATCTCGTCGGCGAAGGCCGCGTCGGCGCCGGCACGGCCCTCGGCCACGGCGCGCATCAGGTGGATGCGGCCGCGGGGGCTCGACGGCTCGGCGCCAGTGAGCCGGAACGTGGGGCAGGTCTGCAGGCACAGGCCGCAGTGGATGCAGTCGAGCGTCTTCGCGTAGTCCACGAGCGCCGCGCTGCCCGCGTTGCGCGTGAAGCCCTCGTGCGCAGCGCTCGGCGGCAGGCCCGGCCGGTCCGCGCCGATGCGTGCTTCCGGGCCGCTCAACGTGCGCCTCCGTGAGGCCGTCCGTCGGCGAAGAGGCCCTGCGGATCCAGGGCGGTCTTCAGGCGCTGCTGGAGCGCGAGCTCGGGCGCGCTGCGGCCGTCCGGGCCGGAGGCGCGCATCAGCTCGGCCGGCGCAGAGCGCCACCGGCGCTGCGCGTCGCCGTCGAGCTCGCGGTCGAGCTCGAGCCAGCGCTCGCGCGGACCTTCGATCCGGACGTCGACATGCGCAAGGAGCGGCTGGATGCGCTGCGTGGCGCGGAGACCGCGGCCGGCGAGCGCGGTGTCGAGCCGTTCGAGCTCGCGCGCGAGACGCGACGGCCGGCAGGCGAGCGCCAGCGGCGACCACGTGCCGTCCGGACGCTCCCGGTCGCGCAGTTCCGCGCGTGCGCGCTGCGCGTCGGCGCCCTCGTGCAGCACGGAACCGGGAAGACCGCGCCGCATCTCGTCGACGTCGTGAGCGACGATCTCGTCGCGGCCGGAGAGCACGACGGAGAGGCACCACTCGGAGCCCTGCTCCTCGACGACCACCGCCACGGGCTGCACGGCGCTGCGCACGAGTGCTCGCGCGCGTTCCAGCGCTCCGGCGCGGTCCGCGAAGCGCGCCTCGAGCACCGCCTCGCGCGCCGGACGCGGATACAGGCGCAACGTCGTCTCGAGCAGCACGCACAGCGTCCCGGACGATCCGCACCACAGCCGGTGCAGGTCGTAGCCCGTGACGTTCTTCACGACGCGTCCGCCGCTCTTCACGAGGCTGCCGTCGGCGAGCGCGACGGTGATCCCGAGCACCTGGTGGCGCACCGGGCCGTGGCGCAGGCGATCGAGGCCGCTCGTGCCCGCCGCGAGCACGCCGCCCAGCGTCGAGGCGCGCGGCAGCGCGATCTCCGGCGACAGATGGTGTGTCGCGCTGACCGCCTCTGACAGCGCGGCGAGCGTCGTCCCCGCGCGCGCCGTGATCGTCCCGTCGGCCGCTTCGAAGGCGCTGACGCCGTGGAAGCGCGCGCTGGAGAGCGCGAGGTCCAGGCGCTCCGGCGTCCGGAGCCACCCGAGCTTCGAGCCGAGCCCGAGCGGGAGGACGCACAGGCGCTCGCGACCGGCGAGGCGTAGCACCTCGCTCCATTGCTCCGCGCTGTCGGGAGCCGCGACGGGAATCTCACCCAGCAGGTCGTCCGCAGGACGCCGCGTGATTGCCGCGCGCGGCAGAGCGCTCTCGAGGAGAGTCGCGGTGCGGTCCGGCGAGCTCACGGCGCGGCTCCGGTGCCCGCGCGCCGCGCCGAGCGCACCTCGAGACAGGCGTGGCTGGGCACGACCTTGCCCGGATTCATGCGCCGGTCGGGATCCCACGCGTCGCGCAGGCGGCACGCCGCGGCGAGGTCGTCGGCGCTGAAGTAGAGCTCCATCTCGGCCAGCTTCTCGAGGCCGACGCCGTGCTCGCCGGTGAGCGCTCCGCCCGCGGCCACGCACTCGGCGAGGATCCGGTGCCCGGCCTCGAGCACGCGCTTCACCTCCTCGGGGTTGCGCCGGTCGTAGCAGATGTTCGGGTGCAGGTTGCCGTCGCCGGCGTGGAAGACGGTCGCCAGGCGCAGGTTGGCCTCGCGGCAGATCTCGACCGTGCGCGCGACGAGCTCGCGCAGCTTCGTGCGCGGCACGACGGCGTCGGCCACGTACAGATCGGGAGCGATGCGCCCCATCGCGCCGAAGGCACCCTTGCGGCCGGCCCACAGCTGCTTGCGCTTCACCGGATCGCGCGCGCGACGCACCTCGATGGGGCGGTGGCGCTCGAGGATGGCGAGCACGTCGCGCGCCTGCGCCGCGACGTCGATCTCGGTGCCTTCGAGCTCGACCAGCAGCACGGCCTCGGAATCGAGCGGATATCCGGCGGCGAAGACGCTGCGCTCGACGGCCTCGATCGTCAGCCGGTCGAGGATCTCGAGCGCCGAAGGCTCGAGGCGCGCGGCGATGATGTCCGTCACGCTGTCGCACGCGTCGTCCAAGGAGCGGAAGAGCGCGAGCAGCACCTCGATCGCGGCCGGCGCCGGCGAGAGCCGCACGGTGACCTCGGTGGCGATGCCGAGCGTTCCCTCGCTCCCCACGAACGTGCCGACGAGGTCGTAGCCCAGCGGATCGAGGACGGGCTCCGAGAGATCCAGCACCTCGCCGTCGTGCGTCACGATCACGAGCCCGAGCACGTGACGCGTCGTGGCGCCGTACTTGAAGCAGTGCGGACCGCCCGAGTTGTTCGCGACGTTGCCGCCGATCGTGCAGGCCATCTGGCTCGACGGATCGGGCGCGTAGAGGAGGCCGTGGTGCTGGCAGAGACCCGTGAGGTCCACGTTGACGACGCCCGCCTGCACGCGCGCGAAGCGGTCCTCGACGTTCAGCTCGAGCACGTCGCGCATGCGCGCGGTGGAGACGACGACCCCGCCGGCGACCGGCGTCGCGCCCCCGGCCAGGCCTGTTCCGGCGCCGCGCGGGACGACCGGGACGCCGTGGCGTGCAAGCAAGCGCAGCGCCGCGGCGGTCTGACTCGTGTCACGCGGCAGCAGGACGAGCTCGGGCGGGACGGCGAGCAGCGCCAGCGCGTCGGACTCGTACGGCAGTAGGCGCGTCGGTTCGTCGATGACGCCCTGCGGGCCGAGCAGACGCCGCAGCTCGCGGGCGAGCGCCTTCGTCATCAGAACGCGATCCTCGAGAGGCGCCAGCAGCCGAGCGCCAGCATCAGCGCGGCGAAGGCGAGCGACGACCCGATCGAGAAGGCCGTGTTGTATTGCCACGGCGCGGTGAAGGTGAGCTGGCTCGCGTACCAGCCGTCCGCAGCGACGACGTCGAGCCCCAGCTTGTCCGTGAAGCGCGCTCGCTCGGCGACGAGCGCGGCCGGAGTCGGATCGCCGTCGACGACGACGAGCAGTGTCGTCAGGTGCTTCGAGCTCACGCCGCGGAACACCAGCGCTTCGAGCGTTCGTGACTCGGCACCGGACGCTTCGCGCCAGTGAACGAACGAGGCCGTCATCTGACCGCCGCTCGTCCGCGTGCCGATCCGCGTGGAGTCTCGCGAGAGATCGCTCACACCCGGAGCGACCTCGAGCAGATCCTGCAGGGTCGAAGCGGCCTGGGACGACGTCTCCGTCCGCTCGCGCGTGCGCTCGCCGAAGTGCGTGACGCTCTTCTCGGCCTCGCGCCGCCACAGCGAATAGGAGATGCGGCCGGCGCCCGCGATCTCTCCCGACCATGCGCCCAGGGGCTGGCCGAGACGCCCGTGGAGCTCGGCGGACGCGGGCGGCGGCTCCGAGGGCTCGATCCCCGAGGGCAGCTGTGACAGCTGCAAGAGCGACTCCTCGTCGCGGAAGACGGGAGGCCGGATCTCTGCGCGGAGCTTCTTCGCGAGGTGGTCGGCATCGGTCGTCTTGGGGAGGACGGCGTGCACGACGTCCAGCAGCGTGCCCAGGATCGTCATGCCCGACACGGGTTTCTGCGATGCGTCGGCCGGATCCGCCGGTGCCGTCGCCTCCTCGTCTTCCGGCTCGTCGTCCTGCGCCACGCGCGCGACGTTCCCCGTCACCTTCTGTTCCTTGATGATCCAGGCGTTGTGCACGCAGCCGTTGAAGAAGAAGAACAGGATCGAGAGCAGCATCGCGGCCACGGTGCTGCGCGTGACGACGCCGACGAGCATCGAGACCGAGTAGATCAGGCCGAACACGTACGTCAGGCTCAGCGCCGCCACGAGGACGCCCGGGTCGTCGTGTCCGGAGGCGATGCGCAGCCCGAGGTACAGTCCGGACACGAGCAGGAACGACAGCCCGGAGATGAACAGGAGCCCCGCGGCGTAGCGCGACAGGAACAGCACCCAGCGCGACACCGGACGGTGGAACAGGAGCTCGGCCGCGCCCTTCTCGAGCATCTGCGGGACGAATGCGGCTGTGGCCGCCAGCGCGACGAGGAGCCCGAAGCTGCCGGCGAGGAGCTCGAACACGACCGAGAGGACGCCCTCGATGAGCATCCCCTGCGGATCGTTCTCGAGCAGGACCTTGGCGCCTTCGAACGACCCGAAGAGCTCCTCGTACGTCCAGCTCTTGAGCCCGAAGCACAGGACCAGGCCCTCCTCGCGCAGCCCGATCAAGAAGAACGCGAGGATCGGCAGCAGCGTCAGCCAGGCGAGGATGCGGAACACCCAGTTGTCGAGCACCTGGTACCAGGCGTCGCGACCGAGCGCGCGCACGACGCTCGCGTTCACGCGCGGCCTCCGTGGACGAGGTCGATGAAGGCGTCCTCGAGCGAGACCTTGCCCGGCGAGATGCTGCGGATCGAGATGCCCGCGCGGCGCAGGCGGTCGATCACCTGGTCCTGGCGCACCTGGTCGAGCGCGAGCTCGAAGCCGCTCGGCACGATCTCGAGCCCGTCCCCGAAGTCGGCGAGCAGCGCCCGCAGGTCCTTCGGCACCGGCTCGATCTCGAACGTGACCCGGCCCGTGTGCGGCGTCAGCTCGTGCACGCTGCCCTCGCGCACGATGCGGCCGCGCGACATGATCACCACGCGGTCGCACATGCGCTCGACCTCCATCAGGAGGTGCGAGTTGATGAACACGGTCACGCCGCGCTGCTTCAGCTCGCCCACGATCTCGCGCACCGCGGCGCGTCCGACGGGATCGACGCCGTCCGTGGGCTCGTCGAGGAACACGAGCTCGGGCTCGTGGATCAGCGCCTGTGCGAGCCCGATGCGCTGCTGCATGCCCTTCGAGTACTCGCGCAGCTTGCGGTCGGCCGCCTTCTCCATGTCGACGCGCGCGAGCCACGCCGGGATGCGCTCCTCGAGCCATGCGGCGCTCCTGCCCGAGAGCATCCCGTAGAGACGGAGGAGCTGGCGTCCCGTGAGATAGCCCGGCAAGCGCTGCGCCTCGGGCAGGAAGCCGATGCGCGCGCGCGGCCCCCGCGTCCCCGCGCGCTCTCCGAACACGTGCGCCTCGCCCGTCCAGCCGGGCACGAGGCCCATGAGGATCTTGATCAGCGTGGTCTTGCCGGCACCGTTCGGGCCGAGCAGGCCGAACACCGTCCCGCGGCCGACCTCGAGCGACACGCCGTCGAGCGCGCGGAAGCCGGACTTGCGGAAGCCCCTCCCGAACGTCATGGAGAGGTCGCGGACCGAGATCAGCGCCGCGGAGGCGGTCATGGTGCGCAGCCTATCCGAGCAGGAGGCGCGCGGCTCCGATCCAGCCCGCGCTGCCGCCCAGCGTGGCCCGGATCAGCTGCACGCCGGCGAGGCGCTCGCCGTAGGACCAGTCGCCGAGCGCGCGGCGGATGCCCGGCTCCAGCACGTCCAGCGCGGCCGAGAAGCCGCCGCCGAAGACGAACGTGCGCACGTCGAGCAGGTCCACGACGTCGGCGAGCCCGCGTCCGAGGTCGTAGCCGACGGCCTCGAGCAACTCGCGCTCGGGACCCGCGCTCGCGCGTCCGCGCGTGGTGAGGAGCTCGAGGTCGCCCGGAGCCTCGCGCGGCAGCCCGCGCTCGACGGCTCGCCGGCGCGCGGCGGTGGCCGAGGCGAGCGTCTCCAGGCACCCGCGCGATCCGCACCCGCAGTGCAGACCGTCCGGGTCGACCGTGATGTGTCCGACCTCGCCCGCCAGGCCCTCGCCGATGAAGAGACGCCCATCGAAGATCAGCCCGCCGCCGATCCCGGTGCCGAGCGTGAGCAGGAGCAGGTGGCGCATGCCGCGCGCCGCACCGAGCCACTGCTCGCCGAGCGCGGCGACGTTCGCATCGTTCTCGAGCAGCACGCGTTCGGGTGCGAGGCCCAGCGGCTCGCTCAACAGATCGCGCACCGGCGCGTCCTCGAGCCAGGGCAGGTTCGGGCTGTGGCGAACGCAGCCGGCCTCGCGATCGAGCAGACCCGGCAGTCCCACCCCGACGCCGCCGAGCGGACCCGCTGCGAGCGGGGCGAGCACCTCGGCCACGTGCGCGAAGATCTGTTCCGCGGAGCGGCCGGGCTCGACCGCGATCGCGCGCTCCTCGCGACGCGATCCATCCGCCGAGACCATCCCCAGCTTCACCGCGCTGCCGCCGACGTCCACGCCGGCGAGGCGCGCGGGCGCTCGTCCGCTACTCGACACCGCTGCGCGACTTCGTGCGTCGGGTCACGCGCCGGTACGCCTTCAGGTACTCCTCGGCCGTCGCCTCCCACGAGAAGTCGCGTGTGAGGCAACGGCGCACGAGCAGGCGCCACTTCTCCGGATCGCGGTAGGCCGCGAGGCACTCGTTCAGGCCCTCCATGAGCCCCTCGGCCGTGTACGGCTGGAAGTGGAAGCCCAGGCCGGCGCGCTTGTCCGTGGTGAAGTTGGCGACGGCGTCCTCGAGCCCGCTGCGCCCGTACACGACGGGGACGACGCCGTACCGCATGCCGATGGCGAACAGCGGATTCGCGGGCTGGTAGTGAGAGGGCAGAAGCAGGATGTCCGCACCGCCCATCATCAGGTGCGCGGTCTGCGGGTCGTAGCCGTCGATCACGCGCATGCGGCCGACGAATGCACCCTCCCAGGTGGTCAGGCGCTGGGTCATCTCGGGGCTGCCCTGGCCCATGACCACGAGCTCGACGTTGCGCTCGAGGATCTCGGTGAGGACTTCGGCGACGAGGTCGAAGCCTCCGTCCGCGTCCCAGCGCCCGATCGTGCAGGCGATGGGCGTGCGCGGGCCGTTGTCGAGCTTGAGCGAGGCCTGCAGCACCGCCTTGCAGCGGCGCTTGCCGGCCAGGTCCTTGTCGTTGGGCCCGAAGCCGGCCGGGAGCGCCTGGTCGTTCTCCGGGTTCCAGGCCTGGTAGTCGATGCCGTTGGAGATCCCGACCAGCTCCTTCTTGCGCCGCTGGAAGGTCTCCTCGAGCCCGTAGCCGCGATCGCGCTCCTGGATCTTCAGCGCGTGGCCGGGCGAGTGCGTGCCCACGATCGTCGCGAACTCGGCGCCGGCCTTGAGGAAGTTGACCTTGCCGCCGAGCTCGACGCCCTCGATCGCGCGGAAGTAGCGGTGGGGGATGCCGACGTGCGGCAGGATCTCGCGCTCGAACACGCCCTGCATCGCCAGGTTGTGGATCGCGAAGTAGGTGCCGGCCTGCGACAGCAGATGGTCGGGCTGGGCCTCGAGGAACAGCCGCCGGTGGTAGAGCGGGATGAGTCCGGTCGTCCAGTCCATGCAGTGCAGCACCTCGGGCATGAACCCGATGGAGTCGAAGCTCTGCAGCACCGCCATGGAGAACAACGCGTAGCGCCGCCAGTTGTCCGGGTAGGGGCCTTCCTGGTTCCCGTACGGGTGGCGACGGCCGAAGAGCAGGTCGTGCTCGAAGAGGAAGATGCGCAGGTCCCCGAGTCGACCCTCGCTGACGCGGAAAGTCTGGGTGCCCTGGACGTCCTTGACGCGCACCTCGGCCCGCTGCACCAGGTTCGTCAGGAGCTGCGGGTCCACGTCGAGCGTGGCGGGGAGGAAGACCGCCACTTCCTGGCGCACCGAGTGCAGGGCTCGGGCCAGGGACTCCGCGACCCCCGCCAGGTTCGTTCTCCGAACCAGCGAGTGCAGTTCCGGCGTGATGAGTGCGATGTGCAAGAGCGAACACCCCCGGGGGCCATGGGGAAGGGGAGCCGCTCGGTGTCGTCCTGTTGGCCCCGCTGGGCAGGGAGAAGCTAGGGATGGGCGTTCGCGGCGCCAGGGGGGAATCCTGCCTGCGAGCTACAACTCAGTTTCAATTCACAGCTTGCGGATTGAAATCTCGTCCTACGGGGAGGCCCGGCCGCCCGCCTCCCGCCACTTCTCCATGGCCTCGGGGAGCTTCGCCTTCAGTCGCTCGACGCGCGTCTCGTGGGAGGGGTGCGTCGAGAGGAACTCGGGTGGTTGGCTCCCGCCGCTCTGGGCCTCCATCCGCTCCCAGAAGCTGATCGCCTCGCGCGGGTCGTACCCGGCCATCGCCATGTAGATGAGACCGATTTCATCCGCCTCGGACTCCTGCTTGCGTCCGAACGGTCGGTTCACGAGCACGTCGAGCCCCACCTGCGCGAGCGAGGCGTAGTCACCGATGTTGAGGTAAGAGAGGAACGTGTCGATGCCGAGCGTGCTCGAGATGCGCTCGGTCCCGTGCTGCGCCACGACGTGACCGATCTCGTGGCCCATCACGACGGCGAGGCCCGCCTCGGTCTTGCACACCGGGAGGATCCCCGTGTACACGGCCATCTTGCCGCCGGGGATCGCGAAGGCGTTCACCGTCTGGTCGTCGTCGAGCAGGTTCACCTCCCACTCGTAGCCCGGGTCGTCGGCCACGGCGGTGAGACGCGTCATCGCGCGCTTGACCATCTCGAGCTCGGGACCGCTCTTGACGACCTTGCCCTCGGCCAGGACCTGGGCGTAGGCCTCGCGCCCGATCTGGACGTCGTCCTGTGCCGAGTAGAGGTTGAAGGACTTCCGGCCCGTGACGGGAGTGGTGTGGCAAGCCACCGCCACCACGATCAGGAGCCCCGTGGCCATCCATCGCCGAGGGTGCGTGATGGGATAGGATCTCGCGCGCGTCGTTCTCTGCATGTCCGATCGCCTGGTCGCTCTGTCCCTGTCCGAATTCGCCCACCGCGTTTCCGACCGCAGTCCGCTCCCCGGGAGCGGATGCGTCGCCGCAGCCGTGGGTGCTCTCGGTGCCGCCCTCGGCATTATGGTGCTGCGCTCTGCTCCCTGCGAGGGGGAGGAATCCCGGCTCGTCGCCCTCCGGGACGCGCTCCTCGACCGTGTCGATCGCGATGCAACGGCCTATCGGGCGTTCCTGGATGCACGGCGCGGGGGCGGTGACACGAAGGCCGCGCTGGAGGAGGCGACCCGCGTTCCGAGCGAGATCGCCGAGCTCTCCCTGACCGCCCTCGAGGGACTGGCGGGATCGGTTCACGACGTTCGTCCCGCGCTGGCCTGCGAGTGCTGGACCGCGGCCCAGGCGCTGGTCGCGGCGGTCGAGAGCGCGACGACGACGGCGCGGGCCAACCTCCCGCCGGACGAGCTCGGGAGAGGGGGCGAGACGGGCTCGCGCGCCGCGGAGCTCGACGCGCACCGCCGGCGCGCGCACGAGCTGCTCGCGGACGTGGACCGCGCGCTCGGAGCCCGCGCATGAGACACCGGCCCCTCTTGCTCGTCGTCCTGGACGGATGGGGACACCGCGAGGCGCTCCAGCACAACGCCATCCGCAGCGAGGCGCACTTCTTCCAGGAGCTGTGCGCGCGCTACCCCAGCACGCTCCTGTCGGCCTCGGGCGAGGAGGTCGGGCTCCCGCTCGGCCTGATGGGCAACAGCGAGGTCGGCCACATGAACCTCGGCGCGGGACGCATCGTGTGGCAGGAGATCACGCGCATCGACCGCGCGATCCGCGAGGGCTACTTCTTCGAGAACGCGACGCTGTGCTCGGTCATGGACCACGCGCGTGCGAACGGCTCGACGCTGCACTTGCTCGGCCTCGTCAGCGACGGGGGCGTGCACTCGAGCGATCAGCACCTGCGCAGCCTGCTCGAGATGGCGCGCCGGCGCGACCTGCGCCGCGACCAGGTCGCCGTCCACGCGATCCTGGACGGTCGCGACACGCCGCCGCGCTCCGGTGCGGGCTACGTCGAGCGCCTCGAGCGCGACGTCTCCACGCTGGGGGTCGGGCGCATCGCGTCGGTCGTCGGTCGCTACTACGCGATGGATCGCGACAACCGCTGGGACCGCGTGCAGCGCGCCTACGAGCTCCTCGTGCACGGCCGCGGAGGCCACTTCGCCTCCGCCGTCGAGGGCGTGCGCGCGTCCTACGCGCGCGAGGTGGGCGACGAGTTCGTCGAGCCCTTCGTCGTGGGCGAGCCGGGCGCCCTGCGCATGCGCTCGGGCGACGCGCTCCTGTGCTTCAACTTCCGTGCAGACCGCATGCGCGAGATCTGCCAGGCGCTCGGTCTCCCGTCGTTCTCCACGTTCCCGCGCGTCGATCCGCCTCGGCTCCAGATCGCGACGTTCACCCAGTACCGCGCGGACTTCCCGTTCCCGGTGGCCTTCCCGCCGCAGGAGCTGAGGGGCGTCTTCTCGGAGCTCGTCAGCGCCGCCGGCCTGCGCCAGGAGCGCATCGCCGAGACCGAGAAGTATGCGCACGTCACCTTCTTCTTCTCCGGCGGTCGCGAGGCCGAAGTCGCGGGCGAGTCGCGCACGTTGATCCCGAGCCCGAAGGTGGCGACCTACGACCTCCAGCCCGAGATGAGCGCGCCGGAGGTCGCGCAGGCGATCGAGCGCTCGCTCGAGCGCGCCGAGACCGACGTGTACGTGATCAACTTCGCCAACGCGGACATGGTGGGCCACACGGGGATCGAGCCCGCCGCGCGCGCCGCCGTGCGCGCCGTGGACGAGGCCCTGCAGCGCATCGTGCCGGGCGTCGTCGCGCGCGGCGGGCTCGTGGCCGTCACCGCCGACCACGGCAACGCCGAGCAGATGTGGGACGAGGCCAACGACCAGCCGCACACGGCCCACACGACCAACCCGGTGCCCATCGTGCTCTGCGCGGAGGACGTGCGCGGTGCGCGCCTGCGGCGCATGGGCATCCTGGCCGACGTGGTGCCGACGCTGTGCGCGCTCACCGGCATCCCGACGTCGGCGGGCATGGACGGCGCCTCGCTGCTCGAGTGAGCACGCCTCCGAGCTCGTCCCGCGCGCGCCTGCTCGGGATCGCGGCGATCGTGCTCGCCAACCTGCTCGGCGGAGCGTCCTATCCCGCGCAGAAGCTGGCCGTCGAGGGCCTGCCGCCGGCGACCGTCACGTGCCTGCGCAACCTGGTCGCGTTCGTGGCGCTCGGCGTCCTGATGCTGCGGCGCGGCACGCGCCTCCAGGGCTGGGGGCGACGGGACCTCGTGCGCGTCTCCTGGCTGGGCACGATCGCGTTCGCCGTGCCGATGTGGCTGGGCATCGTGGGCGTGGAGCGCTCGTCGGCGGCCAACGCGTCGATCCTGGTGCTCCTCGAGCCCGTGACCATCGTCGCGCTCGCGTGGACGTTCCTGGGCGAGTCCATCGGTATGGCAAAGCTGGCGAGCCTCGCGCTCGGGCTCGCCGGAGCGCTCGCGATCGTGCTCGAGGGCGCGTCGCTCGGCGATCTGTTCTCGGGCGAGCACTTCGCCGGCAACGCGATCCTCGCGCTGCACGGGGTCCTGTGGGGGCTGCACACGCCCATCGCGAAGCCGCTCTCCGCGCGCCACGATCCGCTCGCGCTCACCTGGCTGACCGTGGCCGTGAGCCTGCCGATCCTCGTCGTCGCGGCGGCGCTCGAGGCGCCGGAGTGGAGGAGCGGGCCCGAGCTGTGGCCCGCGCTGGCCTGGACGGCGGGGCTCGGCTTGACGGTCTCGTTCCTGGCCGTCTTGCTGTGGCTCGGAGCGCTGCGCTTCATCCCGGCCTCGAGCGTGGCCGGCTTCGTGTTCCTCCAGCCGCTGACCGGCATCCTGATCGGAACGCTCGTGCTCGACGAGCGACTCTCGACGGCCGCGCTCGTCGGCGGCGGTCTCATCGTGCTCGGCGTCGCGCTGGACGTCACCGTCACGGCTCGTCGCGGGCGCGAGCAGGCGGTGGGCGGCGCGGCGTCCTGATCTGCGGCGTCAGTCGCGCTCGTCGAGCCAGGCCATCTGGATCGCCTCGAGCACCTTCTCGTTGGACTTCTTGGGATCGCCCGCGAAGCCCTCGAGCTCCGTGACCCAGCGGTGGAGGTCCGTGAAGCGCACGGAGAGCGGATCGACGTCCGGATGCGCGTCGACGAGACGCCAGGCGATCTCGTGCACGTCGGTCCAGGTGAACGTATCGGCGGCCATGGCTGTCACACCTCGCTCAGCTTGCGGCCCTGCAGCGCGGAGCGCGCCACCTCGTCCATCAGCAGCGCGGCGAGCGGCTGGCCGGCGTGCTCGAGCACGTCGCGCGCCGACTGCAGCGCGTGGACGTCGTCGCCCGCCTGCGCGCGGCGAGCGCCTTCGACCGCCTGCTCGAGATCGGCGAGGCTCTCGCGGTCGAGCCGGGCCCGCGTGGGCGGCAGGTTCTTCTCCACCGCGCGCAGCATCGTGCCGAGCTCGACTTTGAGGTTCGCGGCGCGGCTGCGCTCGAAGTCGGCGCGCGCGTGCTCGAAGGACTCGCGCAGCATGCGCTCGACCTCGTCGTCGTCGAGCCCGTTCATGGGCTGCACGTCGATCGAGGCCTCGGCGCCCGTCGACTCCTCGCGCGCGGTCACCGTGAGGATGCCGTCGGCGTCGAGCGCGAAGCGCACGGCGACGCGCGGCATGCCCGCCGGCATCGGCGGGATGCCCTTCAGCTTGAAACGGCCGAGCGTGCGGCAGTCCTGCGCCAGCTCGCGCTCGCCCTGCACGACGTGGAAATCGATGCCGGTCTGGTCGTCGGCGTACGTGGTGAAGGTCTCGGTGGCCTGCGTCGGGACCGGCGAGTTGCGCACGATGATCTTCGACACGGCGCCGCCCATCGTCTCGAGCCCGAGGGACAGGGGCGTCACGTCGAGCAGCAGGAGGTCGCGCGTGCCGCCGCCGAGGACGTGCGCTTGCACGGCCGCGCCCAGGGCCACGACCTCGTCGGGGTTGAGCTCCTGGTGCGGCTTCCTGCGGAAGAACCGCTCCACGGCCGCGCGCACGGCGGGGATGCGCGTCGAGCCACCGACGAGGACGACCTCGTCGATGCGGTCGACGGTCACGTCGGCGTCGGCCAGCGCGCGCGTGCAGCAGTCGAGCGTCCTCTGCACGAGCGGGTGGATGCGCTCCTCGAACTCCTCGCGAGCGATCTCACGCTTCCATGTGAAGCGGCGCTCGGGCGAGGCGGCGCGCAGCTCCGCACGTGGGCGCAGCGTGAGCTCGAGCTTGCAGCGTTCCGCTGCCAGGCGCAGGCCCTGGAGGAAGGCGGGATCCCCGGCCAGTTCGGCCGGCGGCCGCGCCTCCTCGAGCGCCAGGGCCACGAGCTCGCGGTCGAGGTCGTCGCCTCCGAGGTGCGTGTCGCCCGCGGTCGCCAGCACGCGGAACACTCCGCCCTCGATCGACAGGATCGAGACGTCGAACGTGCCACCGCCGAAGTCGTACACGGCCACGAGGCCTGACCTGCGCTGGTCGAGCCCGTAGGCCAGGCTCGCCGCCGTCGGCTCGTTCACGATGCGCGCCACGTCGAGGCCCGCGATGCGCGCGGCGTCGCGCGTCGCCTGGCGCTGCGCGTCGTCGAAGTAGGCCGGCACGGTGATCACGGCGCGGCGCGGCGCGTCCTTGCCGAGCGCGGTGCTCGCCGTGCGCCACACTTCGGCGAGGATCAGGGCGGAGAGCTCCTGCGGCGTCCAGCGCCGACCGCGGACATCGAACTGGATGACGCCGTTCGGCGTGGCGCTCACGGGGAAGGGGACCGACGCGAGGTCGTCGCGCGAATCCTCGAGCCCGCGTCCCATGAAGCGCTTGACGGAGAGCAGGGTCGAGCCCGGGTCCGTCGCCGCGCGGTCACGTGCGGTCCATCCGACGAGCGGTCCGCCATCGGCGGGGAAGGACACGGCGGAGGGAATGCGTCCGTCCGGACGTCCGCGCGGGCGCAGGATCGTGGGCCGTCCGTCACGCCACAGCGCGACGAGCGAGTAGGTCGTGCCCAGGTCGATGCCCAGGATCTCCCGGTCGCTCTCCTGGACGACGTTCAGCTCGACGAACGGCATGGGTCAACCCGACGGCAGGGCCAGGCGCAGCTCGCGGATCTCGCGCCGCGCGCGGTCGAGGTAGCGGACGGCGTTGAGCACCTTGCGCGTCTCCGCGAGCGCGGGTGAGCGACGCGCCGGGAGCGGAGAGAGCTTCTCCGCGATCTCGCGCATGCGCAGAGCCCGCTCCTCGTCCAGCCCAGCGCCCAGCGGATCCAGTCTTGCGCGCTCGGCGGAACCCGGCTGCGACTCGCGCGCCTCCTCGATGGCCTCGTTCCACTCCAGGACCTCCTGCAGGAACTCAGCGGGCATGGCGCGCTCCTCGGATTCGCGCGGCCCGCCGAGGTCGGTCACGAGCCAGTCGGCGCGGCGCACCTCGTCGGCCAGCAGCTGATGGGCTGCGTTGAGCTGGGCGCTCGCTTGCTCCGCGAGCTCGCGCCGGCGGGCAGTCTCGCCCCCGAAGAAGTCCGGGTGGACGCGGCGAGCGAGCTCCAGCAGGCGTGCGCGCAGGAGCGCTGGATCGAGCGCGAACGAGGGTTCCAGTCCGAACACGGCGAAGGGGGTGGGGGAAGAACCGGCGTCGACGAGTTCGCCGCAGGACTCGCACACCACGGCCGAGCGCAGCGGGGCCCGACAGCGAGGGCAGGTGCTCACGCGAAGCGCGGCTAGACGGAGAACGACTCCCCGCAGCCGCAGCTCTTGGAGGCGTTGGGGTTCCCGAACTTGAACCCGCGGCCCATCAGGCTCTCCTCGAAGTCGAGCTGCGTCCCGTTCAGGTACAGGAAGCTCTTGGGGTCGCAGACCACGCGGAAGCCGTCGATCTCGCTCACCTGGTCCTCGTCGTGCACGGTGTCGTCGAAGCCGAGGCTGTAGCTGAACCCGGAGCAGCCGCCACCCTTGACTCCCAGGCGCACCACGGTGGTCTCGGGCAGGCTCTGGTCCTGCACGATGCGGCGTAGCTCCTTGACGGCACGTTCGGTGAGGGTGATCACGGCTTGCTCCTTAGGCCGACTTCGCTTCGGGCTCTTCGGCCTCGTTCTTCTTGCGGTAGTCCGCGATGGCCGCCTTGATGGCGTCCTCGGCCAGCACGCTGCAGTGGATCTTCACGGGCGGGAGCGAGAGCTCCTGGACGATCTCCGTGTTGCGGATGCGATCGGCCTCGGCCAGCGTCTTGCCCTTGAGCCACTCGGTGGCGAGCGACGAGCTGGCGATGGCCGACCCGCAGCCGAACGTCTTGAACTTGGCGTCCACGATGCGGTCGCCATCGACCTGGATCTGCAGCTTCATGACGTCGCCGCACTCGGGGGCGCCCACGACACCCGTCCCGACGTCGTGGCGTGCCTTGTCCAGCGCGCCGACGTTGCGCGGGTTGTTGTAGTGATCGAGAACCTTGTTGCTGTAGGCCATGTCAGTTGCCTAGTGGTTGCCTTGCCATTGGACGGTCTTGAGGTCGACGCCTTCCTGAGCCAGCTCGAAGAGCGGGGACATCTCGCGCAGGCGTCGCACTGCCTTGATGACGGCGTCCGCGGCGTAGTCCACCTCCTCGCGCGTGGTGAAGCGGCCGATCCCGAAGCGGATCGAACTGTGGGCCAGGTCCTCGCCGACGTCCATCGAGCGCAGGACGTGGCTGGGCTCGAGGCTCGCGGAGGTGCAGGCCGAGCCCGAGGACACGGCGATGTCGCTGATGCCCATGATCAACGACTCACCCTCGACGAAGTGGAACGAGAGGTTGAGGTTGCCCGGGAGCCGGTACTCGGCGTGGCCGTTGAGCTCCACGTGGCCCAGCTCCTTGCGGATGCGGCTCTCGAGGTGATCGCGCAGCTCGCGGCAGCGCCGCGACTCCGCGTCCAGCTCCAAGCGCCCGATCTCGCAGGCCTTGCCGAGCCCGACGATCCCGGGGACGTTCAGCGTTCCCGAGCGCATGCCGCGCTCGTGACCGCCGCCGTCCATCTGCGCGGCGAGGCGCACGCGCGGGTTCTTGCGGCGAACATAGAGCGCTCCGATGCCTTTCGGCCCGTAGATCTTGTGCGCCGAGAGGCACAGGAGGTCCACGTGGTCGGCCTCGACGTCGACCGGGACCTTGGCGACCGCCTGCGTGGCGTCGGTGAAGAAGATCACGCCGCGCTCGCGACACAGCGTGCCGATCTCGCGGATGGGGTTGAGCGTGCCGACCTCGTTGTTCGCCCACATCACCGTCACGAGGATCGTGTCGGGACGGAGAGCGTCGCGCACCTGCTCGGACGAGATGCGCGCGGTGCGATCGGGCTTGAGGTAGGTGACCTCGTACCCGAGCTTCTCGAGGTGCTTGCACGTGTCGAGCACGGCCTTGTGCTCGGCGAGCGACGTGATCACGTGCTTGCCCTTCGAGGCGTACATCTCGGCCACGCCCTTGATGGCCAGGTTGATCGCCTCGGTCGAGCCCGAGGTGAAGATGATCTCCTTGCTGGATCCGCCGATGAGCGCCGCGACCTGCTCGCGCGCGTTCTCCACGGCCTCCTCGGCCTTCCATCCGAAGGAGTGCGAGCGACTCGCGGCGTTGCCGAACTGGTCGTGGAAGTACGGCAGCATCGTCTCCAGGACGCGCGGATCGACCGGCGTCGTGGCCTGGTAGTCGAGGTAGATCGGGAGCTTCATGACCGGGCGAGGATGGACTCCGCGCCGGGGCGCGCGGTGGAGCGGGCTTGCAGGTCGCGCAGCGTGGTGCGCTTCATCAGCCGCCAGATCTCGAGGCGCAGGGCCTCGATGGGGTTGCGGATCGGACAGACGCTCTCCACGTCACAGCTGTGGGCGACGTAGAGGCCGAGCGAGGCGCAGCTCGTGAGCGAGGGATGTCCCTCGAGCGCACCCACCACGTCACCGATCGAGATCCCGTCGGGCGTCCGGGCGAGCGCATAGCCACCGTTCATGCCGCGATGCGAGGTCACGAGGCCGGCGTGGCACAGGTCCTTCAGGACCTCGGCCACGAGACGCTTCGGCACGGGGTAGCGCTCGCAGATCTCGCGCACGCTGCAGACCGACCCTTCCGCCTGCGCGAGGTGGGTCAGGGCGATCAGCCCGTATTCGGTTCTCTTGGTCAGCTGCAGCACGGTGCAATCAGCACTGATTTGGTGCGGTTTTGGCGGCCAAAAAAGGGCCGTCCTGGCGGGACGACCCTCTTCGGCCATCCGGATGATAGGGCCGGTCGGCCCCCGGGCATAGCGCCGCGGGGCGAAAACCTGCCGCGCGCGGGAGATTCGTCGACCAACCGCGAGGCCGGACTCAAGCCCCCGGGGTCGGAACGACGAAGCTCTACCGATGTCCCGTGCGGCGGTATGCATCGGCTGCGGTCAGGCGATCGGACCTCTTCCACGCCTGAACCGCCTTCCTGACGGGAAACCCTGTCCGACATGCCAGGACAGGCTCCTCGAAACCCTGCCGCCGGTGCTTCCGGCCCCGCTGGCCGAGCTCTCGTTCGAGGACTGGTCCGACGAAGGCGGGGACGAGCCCCCGGACGACTACCTGCGCGGCGCCTGAATGTCGGTTCCCGCCTTGCCGGGAAGGTCCAGCGCGTAGCGCTCGAGGTGTGAGCGGATGTCCTCGGGCAGGGGGACAGGCTTCAGCCCGTCGCGAATGCTGAGACAGGCGACCTCGACCGTGCCCGTCGCCAGGAGCGCCGAGTCCGACGAGCGCACGATCTCCGAGGCGTACTGGATCGACGCCCCGCGGAAGTGTTCCACCGCCGTCCGGACGACGATCTCGTCGCCGTAGCGAGCGGCAGCGCGGTAACGGACCTCGACGCGCCGCACCGCCATCGCGAAGCCGCGCCGCTCGACATCGTCGTAGGGGAAGCCCAGGGCGCGCATCAGCGCCGTTCGCCCTTCTTCGAGGTACACGAGGTAGTTGGCGTGGTGGACGATCCCCATCTGATCGGACTCCGAGTAGCGCACCCGGATGTCGAGCTCGTGGGCGGCGGGCATGGCGGGAGCATAGCGCGCCGGCCTGACCGGGCCTTCCAGACTCGTCCCCGAACGGCTTCGCCCGTAGGATCACGCGCCCGATGCCCGAGACCGGCCCCCCGGAGCGGCGTGGCGACCCGAACGTCGCCGTGCTCCTCAACTGGTTCTTGCCGGGAGCAGGACACGTCTATCTCGGGCGCATCGGAGTGGGGCTCGTCGCGTTCCTGCTCGTGGAGGGCCTCTACGCGCTGGGATGGCTCCTGGCCGGCGGACGAACCTTCGAGTTCCTGAATCCGGACCTGCGTGGGCCGCTCGCGACGCTGCTGACTCCGGAGGCCGGCAACCTCGGCGCGATGATCCTGCACCTGCGCCTGTCCGGGTTCGGATCGCCGGACCCGTTGCCGTTCCCGGCCTGGATCCACACGGCCAGCATGCTCACGAGCCTCTCGGGCTTGCTGAACGTGTGCCTGTGCGCGCTCGCGCACCTCGACGCTCGTTCGGTGCCGCGCTCGGGCCGTGGACCGCATCCCGTGCTGGCCCTCGGGTACGCCTGGCTCGTTCCCGGCCTCGGGCACTGGCTGCAGGGACGGCGACTGCGCGCGGGGATCGTGTTCGTGCTGCTCGTCGGTCTCTTCGCGGCCGGGACGTGGCTCGCCGCCGGCACCAACCTCAGCCGCGAGCGTCACTTCTACTACTGGTCCGGCCAGTTCCTGCTCGGAGCGCCCGCGCTGGTCACCGAGGTGCTCTCGGGTCGGCCGCCCGTCGTGAAGGAGATCCCGCACGTCGACGTGGGGCTGCTCTACGCGTGCATGGGAGGGCTGCTCAACGTGCTCGCG
>Ga0111539_10004217_pt1 | contig 18850 bp, 14 predicted proteins | sample RhiMethybrSRZTD1_FD_79667 | JGI IMG/M metagenome (GOLD analysis project Ga0111539, IMG submission 79667) | Populus rhizosphere microbial communities from Tennessee, USA - Rhizosphere MetaG P. TD hybrid SRZTD1 (version 2) (version 2) | ecosystem: Host-associated > Plants > Roots > Rhizosphere >... | reverse complement strand
TAGCCCTCGCACGGCAGCCGCGGTCCACGGGATTCCCAGCAGACCGAAGTTGAACGGCATGTGCAGCTCGTCGAGGTGCAGTCCGTAGTAGCGGGCCCAGCGATCCCACTCGAACTCGTGGATCTCGCCCACCGCCATCCGGTCGCCATACGAGTCGAGCAGGACGCGGACCTCGCGGTAGACCGCGTGGAGATCCGGGTGGCCGCGGTCGTGCACGTGCAGCTGGGTGTCGAAGTCGCCGAACTCGCGGTGCATGCGCGAGGGACCTTCCGCCGGCGGGTTGTCGCGCAGCTCGGGGTCCTTCATGATCGCGTGCGCGACGTCGATGCGAAATCCGTCCACCCCGCGCTCGAGCCAGAAGCGGAACACATCGAGCATGGCCGCCTTGACCCCCGGGTGTCGCCAGTTGAGGTCCGGCTGCTTGGCGTGGAACAGGTGCAGGTAGTACTGCCCGGTGCGCGGGTCGAGCGTCCAGGTCGGCCCGCCCCACACCCTGAGCCAGTTGTTCGGCGGCGATCCATCCGGCCGCCCGTCGCGCCAGACGTACCAGTCGCGTCGCGGGTTGTCGCGCGAGCTGCGCGACTCGACGAACCACGGGTGCTCGTCGGAGGAGTGGTTGGGCACGATGTCGATGACGACCGCGATGCCCAGCGCGTGGGCCCGCGCGACCAGCGCGTCGAAGGTGTCCAGGTCGCCCAGCCGCGGGTCCACGTCGACGAAGTCGCTCACGTCGTAGCCGCCGTCGGCCAGCGGCGAGGGGTAGAACGGCGAGATCCAGATGGCGTCGACCCCGAGCCAGGCCAGGTAATCGAGCCGCGCGACGATGCCGGCCAGGTCGCCGATCCCGTCTCCGCTCGCGTCCTGGAAACTCCGCGGATAGATCTGGTAGATCGTCCCGCGCTGCCACCACGGAGCCGTGCTCATCGCCGACTGGTGCCACGTCTTCCGCCGCCCCGTCAACCGGGCGCCGCGCCGACCGGCTGAACCCGGCCTGGCATGGCGGCTGCTTCGCTGTCGCTCCGTGACCCGGCGATCGTCATCCGCGACCACGTTCGACGGCTGGCACGCTGCAGGCGATGCGAATGACTTTTCACCGATCGTCGGCGGCCCGCTGTACCGGCTGTACCGGCGCCTTCACCTCCTGGTCCCCCCGGTCGAGAAGGTGAGCCAGCGCATCGCCGCGATCCTGATCGTCACCTGGCTGCCGCTGTCGCTCATCGCGCTCTTCGGTCCGCACCAGGCGGGCGGCGGCGGAACCTCCTTCTGGCACGACGTCTCGACCCAGGTCCGGCTCTTGATCGTCATGCCGCTCCTGCTCGCCGCGGAGGTGACCGCCCATCGCAACCTGGCGCACACGGTCGGGCAGTTCGTCGACAGGCAACTGGTCAGGCCCGGGGACGAGCCGCGGTTCGCCGCCGCCGTGGCGTCGGCGCAGCGCTGGCGCGACTCCGCCGCCGTGGAGGTGGTGCTCTTCATCGCGTCGGTGACCCTCGGTCACTGGATCTGGCTCGGCGGGATCGCGGAAAGGTCGCCGAGCTGGATGGCGTGGGAATCGGGCGGTGTCCACCACCTGACCCCGGCCGGCTACTGGCTGGCGTTCGTCAGCCTCCCGCTGTTTCGCTTCATGATCCTCAGGTGGTGCTACCGGCTGCTGGTCTGGCACCGGCTGCTGTGGCAGCTCTCGCGAATGCGCTTGAACCTGAGCGCGCTCCACCCCGATCGCGCCGCGGGTCTCGGCTTCCTCCGCTATGGCGTCCTGGCGTTCACGCTGGTCCTGGTCGCGGTCGGGGCCTCCTTCGCCGGCCTGGTCGGCCACGGCCTGTTGAACGAGGGCACCTCGCTCGGCGACTACAAGATGCAGCTGGTGGCGGTGATCGCGATCGCGCTTCCCTGCGTCCTGGTGTCGCAGGCCTTCTTCATCCCGCTTCTGTTCGCCGCCAAGCGCGCGGGCCACTTCCGCTACGGGTCGCGCGTCAGCTCCTACGTGCGGGCGTTCGAGCACAAGTGGCTGACCCGCAACGCCCGCCCGGATGCCGCTATCCTCGGCAGCAGCGACATCCAGTCCCTGTCCGACCTCGGCCAGAGCTACTCGGTCGTCCAGGAGACGAAGCTCGTCCCGATCGGCAAGGTGGATGTCATCGTCCTGGCGATCGCGCTCCTGATCCCGGTCGTGCCGGTGGTGCTCGCGACCATCCCGCTCCGCGCGATCGTGACCGGGGTCTTCCACGTCCTGGTCTAGCGCGGCCGGCCCGGTAGCCGTCGACGCGACGCGTCGGACGGGTGTCGAGCCCGCTCGACAGATCGCTGGCTGATCGACCCAGCCGGCGCCGCGCGCTGCCGGCAACGCCGCAGGCCCACGTCGATCGGTCCTGGCCACTCGCTTGCACAGGGCCGCGCGCAATGAAGCGCGTCCTCGCCACCGTCATCGCCTCCTGTGTCGCCCTCGCCTGCGGCCCCTCTTCCGACCGCGACCCGCCCGCGTCACCGGACGCCACGCCACCCGCGGACGCCGCGCCGCCGGTCGATGATCCGGCGATGGTCTGCGCCAGCGCCCACCTCTCGGTGGCCGACATCATTCCGACCGTCCAGCTCCTGGTCGACCGCTCCGGCAGCATGGACCAGGACTTCGGCTCCCTGTCGCGCTGGGACGCGGTGCGCCGCACCCTCCTGGATGACGCCGGCCTGGTCAGCCGGCTGCAGGACCGGGTGCGCTTCGGCCTCAGCACCTACACCGCCGACGCCGGCACGCCCTGCCCGCTCCTCCACACGGTCGAGCCGGCGCTCGACAACCTGGCCACGATGGACGCGCTCTTCGCCGGCCTCGACCCGCTGGACGAGACGCCTACCGCAGCCTCCATCGACGCGATGCGGATCCAGATCGCGGCGCTCGACATCCCAGGCCCCAAGGCCATCGTACTGGCGACCGACGGCGAGCCGGACACCTGTGCAGTCCCGGATCCCGACGGCCTGCCCGAGGCACGCGCCGCCGCGGTCGCCGCCGCCCAGGCCGCGCACGACGCGGGCATCGATCTCTACGTCATCAGTGTCGGCGACGACATCGCCGCATCCCACCTGCAGGCGATGGCCAACGCCGGTCTCGGCCTGCCGGTCGACGGCGCCGAGGCAGCGCCCTACTACCGCGCGCTCGACGGCGACGACCTGGTCGCGGCCTTCACGGCGGTCGTCGACGCGACCCGGACCTGCAGCGTCGACCTCGATGCCGCCATCGATCCGACCATCGCCGCCGCCGGCACCGTGACGCTCGACGGCGCCCCGCTCGTCTTCGGCGTCGACTGGCGCCTGGCAGACGAGGACACCATCGAGATCCTCGGGGCCGCCTGCGAGGTCGTGCTGGCGGGCGGCGACCACGCGATCGACGCCGAGTTCACCTGCCCGGCCGGCTGAGGGAATGGCACCCCGTCGGGGTCATGCGATGAACCGTCAACCCTCGGCGGCGAAGGTGATGCCGGCGCAGTCGGCGGCGCGGAAGGGCAGCGTGAGCCACGGCTGGCGCGGGTGCGCCTCCGGGTAGACCGGCGGACGCCCGTCGAACCGGGTCGGGTAGTAGTTGCGGACGAAGAGGAGGTCCATGGCGCGCCGGCCGAGATCGCGCTCTCGCCCCAGCGCCTGCCGGGTCGCCAGGTCGCTGCAGCGATCGATGGCGCCGGCGATGGCGGCGGGGTCCCAGGCGGTCGGAGTCACCGGGGGCTCGGCGAGCCCGGCGGCCGCGGGCCGCGGCTGGTTGCCGTGCAGCCACAGCGGGGGCTCGTCTCCGGCGGCGAAGGGATCGACGTACTCGCCGTCGAGCCAGACGTTGAAGTGGACGTGCGGCACGCTCCAGGGAAACGCCACCACCGCGTCGAGGCCGGAGTAACCCGACAGCGCGATCGGCTGGCCGCGGGTGACCCGCTGGCCGACCTCGACCAGCGGGCGCGCCAGGTGGTTGCTGGTGGTGATGAGGCCGCGGCCGTGATCGATGAAGACCTTGAGGCCGCCGCGGTTGAACTCGCTCGAGATCCGCTGCACCACACCGGGCGCCGCCGCCACCACCACCGTCCCGACCGGCACTGCGAAGTCGGTCCCGTTGTGACTGTCGTAGGTCAACCTGCCGCCGCGGAAGTCGCGCACCTGGGTCTTGCGCACCGACCAGCCGTCGGCGAGCGGGGTCGGCGTGTGATTGTAGAGGCACGAGATCGGCACCCGGCGATCGCCGCGGCGCAGGCCCAGCCAGGTCCGCAGGCTGAGCGCCGGGTGGAGGATCCCGAGGCTCGAGAGCCCGAAGCGAGTCGCCGGCACGCCGGCGTCGCCCCTGAGCGCGAGCCAGGCCTCGCGGGCGCGCACCGGCAGCGGGGCCAGGCCGAAGGTCTCGCCGAGCGACAGGCGGGCGCGCGCGGTGGCGCTCGTCATCGCGCCGCCTCCGCGATCGGCGACGCGGCGCCGCCCGGAGCGCGCAGGAGCGGGTCGTACGGCCGCCAGTCGTCGAGCCGGGCGCCGGGATGGGTCGGCACCCGGGTCGCGCGCGCCCTGACCCGATCGAGGCTGGTGGCGCCGCCCTGGCTCACGACCGGCAGGTGTCGAAACGAGCTGGTCAGATAGAACATCCGGTAGTGGAAGAAGTTCTTCTGCACGATGAGGTCGGCCGCGCGGTGCGAGAGGCCGAGGTCGCCCCAGAAGCGGGGGTGAATGGGCAGGGGCGGCCTTTCGGAGACGACGACATGGAAGGAGCCGACGTCGAGCCGCACCCGGCGGCCGAACTCGCCGGTCACCCGGGCGGCGACGGTGGCCGAGAGCGGTACCTCGGGCTGGCCGTAGCCCGGCGTGCCGCGCAGGACGACCGACGCGCGCCGTCCAATCGGCACCTGCCAGAGCGCGTCGACCGCGGCAGGGTCGTGCAGCGGCACGAAGGCGCAGAGGTCGCGATCGTCCCGGGCCAGGGCCGCCACGATGTGGGTGTTGCCGCCGGGGGCGCCGGCACTCACGACGTCGTCCACGTCGACCAGCGTCACCGGGCCGACGTGGCGCCACCGGCCGCGCGCGACCTCGTCGAGCGCCTGGTCGACGGTGCGCATGGGCGGCAGCGCGACCGCGCGCTGGGCCCAGGCCCGATCGGCGAGCTCGTCGACCAGCCGGTCGGCCAGGGCCTGGTCGCCGTCGGTCGAGACGTGCACCGCCCAGCCGAGATCCGCGGCGCCGGTGTAGGGATGCACCATGAACAGGCTGGCGCTGACGACCCGCGGATCCCTCTCGAGCCGGCGCATGAAGCGGAACACCTGGCGCATCGGGGCGAGGAAGTCGATGGTCACGCCGCCGCCCAGCACCAGCGGAAGCTTGCGCCAGGCGTGGACCGGGCGGATCTGCCCGCGCAGGGCCCGGATGAGCCGGTTGCCGGCGCGAAAGCCGGTCGGCGCGAGATCCCAGTGCGGGTTGCTGCGGTAGGCGATCAGCACATCGACCGGCTCCACCAGCCCGGCCGAGAGATTGCCGTGCAGGTCGTAGCTCACCGCCAGCCCCGCCTCCGGGCCGATGAGCGCGCGGACGCGCCGGAGGATGACCGCCTCGGGCGCCTCGCCGAGGCCGGCGACCTCCATCGATCCGTGCAGCGCCAGGTAGACCCCGTCGACCGGGCCGGCGGCGCGCAGCCGCTCGAGGAGATCGCCCACCAGCCACTCGAAGCAGGCCGCCGACAGCGGCCCGCCCGGCACCGCGAGCGCCGAGGAGAGCGGCACCGCGGTGACGCCGCCGGCGGCGCGCGCCGCCTGGACGAACCCGGTGAGCTCGGCGTGCGGCATGAACGAGGCCAGCTCGGCGCCCCGCAGCGAGGCGGCCCGGGCCAGCGCGTCGCCCCCGAGGAGGTGCATACGCTCGAAGTCCTCGCGCTCGGTGGTGAGCGGCGAGAAGACGTTGGCCTCGTGGAAGATGCGGCCGTAGGCGATGCGAAGCGGGCGCCCGCCGCGGCCGAGGCGCTCTCTCAGCCGGCGCCCGATCACGAGAACAGCTCCCCGAAGAACAGGATGAGGAGCTCCTCGCGAAGGGCGGGCGGCGCGGCGTCGATCAGCCGGTGGATGGGAGCCGCGCGCGCCGGCAGTGCGCCGTCGGCGACGCCGAGCGAGCTCATGAACGCCCGGGCGTCGAGCCTGATCCCCTCCGCTGCGATCACGCCCAGGACCTTGTTCATCGGCGGGATCGCCTCCGGCAGGTCGACCAGGCAGCCCACCAGGTCGCGGGCCAGCTCGGCGATCCGGGTGGCGTTGCCCGGATCGATCGTCAGGTGGATGTGCGCCGGCGAGGGGCCGACGGCGTAGGTCACCTGAACGTGCCAGCCGTGCTCGGCCAGGCGATCGGCGAGCGCGAAGACGTCGCCCGATTCGGTGGTGAAGGCCAGGAGGTTCATGTCGGGGCGCCCGACCATGCGCACCCCCTCGGTCCGGTCGATGACGGCGCAGAGCTCGCGGGTGGCATCCCACATCGCCCGGGCGCGCTCGCGGTAGCCGGCCTTGCCGAGGTGGCGCATGACCGCCAGGGCGGCGCCCAGCGCGGCCAGCGACTTCGAGCCGAGGGTGGTGGCGTTGACGACCGGGTACCCGGTCCAGCGCGCGCAGGCGAAGTACTGGGCCTCGCGCAGTGCGCGTCTCCGCTGGAGGAGCAGCGACACTCCCTTGGGCGCGAAGCCGTACTTGTGGAGGTCGAGCGACATGCTGGTGACCCCGGCGACCTGGAAGTCGAACCCGGGCAGGCTCATCCCCAGATCGCGCATGAACGGCAGCACGCAGCCGCCCACGCAGGCGTCGACGTGCATGAGCGCGCCGCCCGCCGCGGCCAGCGCCGCCAGCTCCTCGATCGGATCGATGACGCCGTGCGCGTAGCTCGGCGCCGAGCCGACCACAAGGATGACGTCGCCCGTCATCTTGCGGCGCGCGTCGTCCGGGTCGGCGCGGAAGCTCACCGGATCGACGGCGACCTCGACCACCTCGACGCCCAGGTAGTGGGCCGCCTTGTGAAAGCAGGCGTGCGCGGTCGTCGGGAGGAGCATCTTCGGTGCGGTCACCTCGGGTCGGATCCGGCGCGCGTGGTCGCGCGCGCTCTTGACCGCCAGCATGACGCTCTCGGTGCCGCCCGCGGTGGCGGTGCCGACCGCGTCGTCCGGCGCCCGGAGCACCTCCAGCCAGGCCTTCACCACCGCGTTCTCGATCGCGCGCGCCGAGGGGTAGATGGTGGGATCGAGCCCGTTGATGCCCATGCAGGCGGCGAAGGCATCCCGTGCGATGGCGCGGGCCTCGTCTCCGGCGTCGTAAATGAAGGCGAAGGCGCGGCCGTCGCTCTTGAGGTCGCGGGCGCAGGTGTCGGCCAGGGCGGCGAGGATCTCCTCGCGGCGCTGCCCGGTCTCGGGGAAGGAGGTGCTCATCTCGACTCCGATCGCTTCTTCGGTTGCTTCTTGAGGGGCAGAAGGACGTGCTTCCACAGCAGGCGGTGCACCGGCGCCAGCGGGGCCCCGGTCACCACCCGCTGCACCATCAGGCCGTCGATGACGGCGCGGACCAGGTTGACCAGCGCGTCGGCGTCGCACGGCACCACCAGGCCGTCGGCGATGCCCTGGCGCACCCGGTCGGCCGCGGCCCGGCGATGCGCCTCGAACACGCGGTTGCCGGCGGCGACGATGTCGGCCATGCGCTCGCCGCTGGCCGCGATCGCCTGGCTGAGGAAGACGATCCGCCCCTCGCGGCCCTGATGGAAGGCATGCACCGCGCGCACCTGGGCGTACAGCCGATCGATCGGGTGGCTGTGCTTGTCGACCGCGGCGAGCACGGAGCGGGCCTGCTCGAGGAGGAGCGCCTCGAGGGCGGTCTTGACGATGTGGCTGCGCGCCGGGAAGTGGTAGAGCAGCGTCGAGCGGTTGAGGCGGAGCGCGTCGGCGATCCGGCTCATCGGCACATCGAGACCTTCGCGCTCGAGGACCAGCGCGGCCTGGCGGGCCAGCTCGAGGCGCTTCTCGGGTTCGGCGGGGCGGGCCATTACCTGACGAAACGTCAGATAACAATTTCCTGTCACTTTGTCAGTAAAAAAGAGGCCCAACCGGGTCATCCCCTGTGATCTGGGTTCGCGTTCGGGAGGGGACCGCTCGGTGGGGGCGCCGCCGGCCGCCTCGGGCTCAGCGCCGGCGGGCTGCCTCGGCGTGCGCCGAGCGGGCCAGGGCGTCGAGCAGGATCTCGAGTCCGAAGCTGAAGACGTCGTCGTGGTGCTGCGGCGGGTCCATCCAGGCCTGCACCGACGACACCCCGGGGAACCGGGCCCGCAGCGCGGCGGGCGTGAGGTCGGTGCTCGATCGGCCGGCCAGCTCGTTGAGCGCGATGCCGCTGCAGTAGGAGCTGACCACGCGGTAGAAGCGCGCGGTGGTGCGGTCGGACAGCCCCTGGCGCCGGGCCAGCTCGAACAGGCCGTCGAGGAAGGCGTAGGTGCTCTCGGTGGCGAACCGCCGGGTGGCCAGGAGCGGGAAGGCCTTCGGGTGCCGGCGCGAGAGAGCGCGGTAGGCGTGCGCCAGACCGCGCAGCGCGGCCACCCAGTCGCCCCCGGCGTGGCCGGCGGCGAGTCCGATCCGGGACATCAGCTCGTCGACCACCGCGTCGAGCAGGGCCTCCTTGCTCGGGTAGTACCAGTAGATGGCCATCGCCTCGCAGCCGAGCGCGCGGCCCAGCTTGCGCGTGCTGAACGCCTCGACGCCCTCCTTGTCGATGAGGCGCAGCGCCTCGCGCCGGATCTGCTCGTGCGACAGCCCGACCGGGGCGCGACGGGCGCGTGACGCCTTGGTCCCCCTGGCCCTGGCCGCCGTCGCCGCCGTCCGCGTTCGTTTCTGCCGGGTCGCCATCGGTCCCTAGGCCACGCACCGGTAGAGCGCGGCGCACAGCGCGCGGGCCCGGCGCGAGCGCACGCGATGGTCCATCTTGCCGGTGACGTAGCCGAGCGCCAGGCGGGCCCGCGGATCACACCAGCCGAGCGCCCCGCCGGCCCCGGCGTGGCCGAAGCTCTCCCGGTTGGGCGAGAACATCCCGACCTCCTCCTTGAGAAAGCCCTGGCTCCAGCCGATCGGCTTCTGCAGCACCCGGTCGCGCTCGGCCCACGACTGGCGCGCCATCACCGGTTCGATCGCGCCGGCGCCGACCAGGCGGACGCCGTCGATGGCGCCGTCGTTGGCCAGCGCGGCGTAGACCCGGCACAGCCCGCGCGCGCTCGCCACCGCGTTGACCCACGGCAGCTCGAGGGCGCGGAACCGGCGCCGGTTGAAGTTGGCCAGGCCGCGCGGGCCGAGCTCGCGCGGGTTGCCGAGGGCGCGGGCGGCGTCGCGGCCGAGCGCGACCTGCCGGTAGACCCGCCCGTCGCGCCCGGGATCGAAGAGCAGCTTGGGCACGATCTTGAGCGCGCGCTCGGCCCGGGTCGCCGGGTGGTTGCGCGCGACCCGGGGCTCGAGCTCGGCCGGCAGTCCCAGGTAGACATCGGCGCCGAGCGGGCGCGCGACCTCGCGAGCCAGGAAGCTGCCGAGCGTCTCGCCGGCGATCCGGCGGAACAGCTCCTGGGCGTAGAGGCCGAAGGTCACCGCGTGGTAGCCCTGCTCGGCGCCGGGCGACCAGCGCGGCCGGGCGGCTGCCAGGATGCCGGCGACCTGGTCCGGCCGGTGCTCGAGGAGATCGAGGGTGAGCGGCGCATCGACCGCGATGAGCCCGGCGGCGTGGTTGAGGAGGGTGCGGACCGTGATGGCGCCCTTGCCGGCGCGCGCGAACTCCGGCCAGTAGTCGGCCACCGGGCGGTCGTAGTCGAGCGCGCCGCGGTCGGCCAGCATGAGGAAAGAGAGCGCGACCAGCCCCTTGGTGGCGGAGAAGATGGTGGCCAGGGTGTCGGCGCGCCAAACGGCGCCGCGTGCGCGGCCGGCCTGCCCTCCCCACAGATCGACCACCACGCGGCCGGCATGCCAGGCGCAGAATCCGGCGCCCCACTCGCCGCGGCGGGCGACGTTGGCGACGAACGCGCTGTGGACCGGCTCGAAGCCGGGTGCGACCGTGCCCTCCACCTCGATCCGGCCGCGCGGCGACATGCCTCTACCGGCTCCTGGCCCGACCGAGCGTGTAGGTGGCGGCGTGCTCCGGGCGAACCGCGCCGGTGGCCGGATCGAGCAGCCAGACCATGCACAGCCGGGGCGGCACCACGATGCGCTCCGCCTTCCGGTAGCTGCCGAAGACGAGATCCCACAGCGGGGTGGTGACGCCGTGGTTCGTGCGCGCGTCGACCAGGTGATGGCGGAAGTGGTGGCGGCGGAGCCAGCGTCCGTACGGTCCGATGCCGGCGTGCGTGTGGAGGCGGCGATGGAGGACCTCGTAGACGCCGTAGAAACCGACCAGCCCGGCCACGTAGGCCGCGCCGAGCCCGACCCCCAGGAGCGCGATGGCCGGACCGGCGAGGAGGGCGGCGACCACGGCGGCCACCTTCAGCTTCTTCCCGGTGGGCGCGAAGTAGTCGCCCTCGATGTGGTGGCGGATGTGCTCCTTGCCGAAGAGCGTCCGGCGATAGCGCCGGTCGTGGCCCATGAAGCGGTGGATGAGGTACTCGAGGAAGGTCCAGGTGAAGGCGCCGGCGGCGAGAGCGATGACGACCCAGGTGCTCATGCGGCACCTTCCGCCCGGCCGGCGGCGTCGCGCAGGCGAGCGACCCGGGCGATGGCGGCATCGACCGCGCGTGGCCGGGCCCCCCAGCCGATCAGGAGCGCGCGGATCCCGCGGGCGGAGAGCCGATCGCCGTCGAGGATCCCGGGGGCGTAGCGGGCCTGCTTGTGCAGGAGCAGCACCCCTTGCAGGAGCGCGAAGACGCACACGGTGCGCTCGGCGACCTCGCCGGCGCTGATGAGCCCGGCGGCGGCGGCCGCCGCCAGCGCGTCGGCCAGCGGCTGCATGGCCGCCACCATGACCACCACCACGGGCTCGGCGTCGCGCGGCGCCGGCAAGAGCACGCGCGGCGCCGCCATGGTGCTGGCGAGCAGTCCGAAGCGATGCGGCTCGCGGCGGGCGTAGGCGCGGTAACCGGCGACCAGCGCGAACACCTTGGCCAGCGGCGAGGCCGGGGCCGGCAGGGCGGCGACCGCGCGGTCGAGCTCGGCCCTGACCTCCTCGAGGGTGCGCGCGACCAGCCGCGACAAGAGCGCGTCCTTGGAGTCGAAGTAGCGGTACAGGGCGCCCGGCGTGTAGTCGACCGCGGCGGCCAGTCGGTTCATCGACAGGGCCTCGAGCCCGCCGTCCGCCACCATCCCCATCGCCGCCTCGAGGATCTTCTCGAGGTTGGCGTCCCGCCGGCGCTCGCGCGGGGTCGTCCGTATTTCGTGAGTCATGGTTATTTAGTAAATGCTATTTACGCTTCTTGTCAAGCGCGGCGCCGCCCAGGCGCATCAGCCGGCCGGGCCGCGCTCCGGTGAGCGCGCCGCCCTCGGCGATGACCTCGCCGGCGACCAGGGTGGCGAGGTAGCCCTCGGCCCGCTGAACCAGCCGGCGGCCGCCGGCCGGCAGGTCGCGCTGCATCACCGGGCGCAGGAGCGCCAGGCGGTCGAGGTCGACCAGGTTGATATCGGCCCGCATGCCCGGCTCGAGCGTCCCGCGATCGCCGAGCCCGATGAAGCGCGCGGTGTCGTGGGCCTGCATCTTCACCACCTGCTCGAGCGGGATGGGTTCGGCGCGATCGCGCGCCCAGTGGGTGAGGAGGAAGGTCGCCATGCTGGCGTCGCACACGGTGCCGACGTGGGCGCCGGCGTCGCCCAGGCCGCTGAGCGCGCGCGGGTGGGTCAGCATCTCGCGCACCACGTCGAGGCTGATGCCGGTGTAGTTGTAGATCGGGAAGTAGAGGAGCGCCCTGCCCTCGTCGGCCAGCAGCCCGTCGTAGATGCAGTCGAGCACCGGCCGGCCGGAGCGCGCCGCCTCGGCGGCGATGCAGCGATCGAGCGCCGGCTCGTAGTCCGGCCGGTCCGCCATGGGATAGAGCCGCATCGCGACCATGGGGAGGTTGGCCAGGAAGAAGTCGGCCAGCGGCGGGATGGGGGTCCCATTGCCCGCCACCGGGTCGCTCTTCTCGGCCAGGATGCGCGCGCGCAGCTCCGGGCTCTTCATCCGGGCCACCCGCTCGGCGAGCGGCAGGTGGGCGATGGCCTTGTAGGACGGGAAGCCCATGAAGGGGTGGAAGGTCGCCTCCAGCCCGAGCAGGACCCCGATGCCGCGGGCACCGACCTGACAGCGCAGGTCGAGGCCGCGCTGGGCCGCGCGCTCGGCACGCGCGAAAATCCGGCGCCACTGATCCGGGGCGTGGTCGCGCTGCATGGTGGAGATGGACAGCGGCCGGCCGCCGCTCGCCGCCGCCATCGCCTCGAGGAGATCGAACTCGGGGTCGAAGCGCTCCGGCCCGCGCATCATGTCGAAGTCGCTGACCGCCTGCAGGACCCCGCGGTCGAGCCCGCGGAAGGCCGCGGCGATGCCGGCGAGCTCGCGCGCGTCCACCTCCGAAGCCGGCGTCGCCGCTCCCCGGGCCGTGCGGTGGTTGTCGCTGCGCCCGGTGGTGAAGCCGGCGGCGCCGGCCTCGAGCGCCTGGCGGAGGAGGCGCTGCATGGCTGCGATGTCGTCGTCGGTCGCCAGCTGTCCGGCGACCGCGCGCTCGCCCATGACGTACATGCGGAGCGGGTCGTGCGGCACCTGGAGGAGGAAGTCGATGGCGTGCGGCCGGGCGTCGACCGCGGCCATGTAGTCGGCGAACGACTCCCAGCCCCACGGGATGCCCTCGGCGAGCGCCGAGCCGGGGATGTCCTCGACCCCCTCCATGAGCTCGACCAGCGCCTCCTCGCGCCCCGGCCGGACCGGGGCGAAGCCGACCCCGCAGCTGCCCATGACGCAGGTCGTCACCCCGAGCGACGAGCTCGGCGACAGCTCCGGGTCCCACGAGACCTGACCGTCGTAGTGGGTGTGAATGTCGACGAATCCGGGCAGGACGTGGGCGCCGCGCGCGTCGATGGTGCGGCGCGCCGAACCCGGACAGTCGCCGACCGCCGCGATGCGGCCGTCCTGGATCGCGACGTCTCCCGACGCGGCTCCTCTGCCGGTTCCGTCGACGATCACGCCTCCGACGATCTTCAGGTCGAACATGCTCCCTCTCTTTTACACTGTAAAACGGAGGCGCTCAAGACTAGGATTCAGCCCCGATGCTGTGGCGCACCTCCTGCCTGACCGGACTCCTCTCGCTCGTCCTCACCTCGGCGACCGCCGCGGCCGACGGCTTCGACCTCGAGGGGGATCTCGAATACCGGGCCGACACCACCTATATCAATCCGTTCGAGCTGGGCGGCACCCGGGTGAGACACGCGACCTGGACCGATCAGCGCCTGCGCACCGACTGGCGCCTTCGCCACCCGGGCACGGTCGAGCTCCACCTCCAGGCCGACCTCCTGTCAGGCGTCCTGTTCGGCGACACCGGCTCGTACGGCGGCGATCCGTCGACCAACTCGGGCGTGAGCATCGCGACCAAGCAGCCCAACACCACCACATGGGACATCGGCCTGCGCAAGGGCAGCGATCCGCTCGATCCCGACAGCTACGTCCCGGTGCTGCGCGCCGCCGAGCCGGTCCTCATCAACCACGCCTACGCCGACGCCTTCCTGCCGGTCGGCATGCTGCGCGTCGGCCGCCAGCCGCTGTCGTACGGCGCCAGCCTGTCGAGCCACGAGGGCACCCGGATCAACCGCTGGGGCGTCAGCCGCTTCGTCGACTCGGTCGACCGGGTCGCGTTCGCCACCAAGCTCGATGAGGTCTATCTGGCGCTGAAGGAAGGCCCGGGCCACAAGCCCAGCCTCGCCCTCGACGACGGCGTCTTCCTGGCGGTGTTCCACGACTGGCTGAACCAGCGCTCGATCTTCTCGGTCGGCGACGACACCCGGCAGATCGGCGCCACCCTCCAGCTCCGCCGGCCCCGGCTCGAGATCCTGGGCGCGCCATTCGAGGACGTCTTCCTGTCGGCCGTCGTCATCCGTCTGTCCGACGACCGCTTCGCCTCGCGGGTGTGGGCGCTGCCGCTCAAGGCCGAGGGCCGGCTCGGCCCACTGTCGCTATCGACCCAGCTCATGCTGATCCGCGGCCGCTCGCGCGAGGTGTCGGAGGGCTTCGCCGCGCTGGCCAAGACCGAGGCGGTGTCGCAGGACATCCGCGCCATGGGCGCTCAGGCCATCGTCGACTACGACGTCGGGCCGGTCACCGCCACGATGGAAGTTGACTATGCCTCGGGTGACGACGACCCGCGGCCCGAGAGCCCGATCACGCAGTTCAGCTTCGCCCGCGACCTGAACGTCGGACTGCTCCTGTTCGAGCAGGTGCTGGCGTTCGAGAGCGCGCGCTCGGCGGCGGTCGGCATCGAGAACCTGGCCGGGATGGGCGCCGCGTCGTTCCCGCTGACCGAGGTGGCGACCGACGGCCGCTTCACCAACGCCATCGCCCTGTTCCCCCAGCTCGGGGTGCGCCTGTACGACGCCCCCGGCCAGCGCCTGCGGGCGCGCGGCGGGGTGCTCTTCGCCTGGCCGGCCGCCAACGGCGTGGTCGATCCGATCATGACGGTCCTGCGCGAGGACGGCGACGACATCCGCGACGACGCCGTCAACTTCCACGGCGGCCGCCCCGGCCACTACTACGGCACCGAGCTCGACCAGCAGCTCGAGTGGACCTTCCGCGAGCACTTCATCTGGACCGTCGAGTCGGCGGTCCTCCTGCCCGGCAGCTCGCTCGAGAACGAGTTCGGCCGGGCGGTTCCTGCCTTCCTCATCGACAACCGCTTCACCTACCTGTTCTAGAGGACGCGATGGACCACGCCCGCCCCGCCTTCGTCTTCGTCTTCATCTTCATCTTCACGTTCACCTTCACCTTCATCACCCTGACCCTCGCCGGCTGCGCCTACGATCCGCCCCCCGAGGCGACGCTGGACATCCCACCCGATGGCGCCTTCCTGGTCGGCGATCCCCTCACGCTCCGCTTCTCGGAGCCGATCGATCCGGCCACCTTCGCCATCCGGGTCTGGCCCAGCACGCGCGACCTCGAGGGCGAGATCCCGCCCGATGCGGCGCCGCTGCTCGACACCTGCCGGCTGTCCGACGCCCCCTGCGGCGACGCCGACCTCATCCTGGCCGAGGACGGCACCTCGGCCGAGATCGTCCTGGCCCGCAGCACGCTCGGCGCGCCCGGCCTGCCGCTCATCCTCGAGGTGACGCGCGAGCTGGCCGACCTCGGCGGCGCCGCCCGCGGCATCCCGGAGTACTTCGACGTCCAGTTCAGCCCGCGCCGCCAGGCCAACACCGAGCCGGTCGAGTTCGACGACGGCGTCTACATCATCGTGGCCGAGATCGACGATCCGCTCCCCGCGGTCATCTCCCTGGTCACCGACATCCAGGTCATCCCCGACGGCTCGCTGGCGATGGCCGCCGCCGAGGCCGACGAGATCGGCGACGCGCCGAAGAACACCAGCGACCCGACCGAGCTCGAGGTCGATTCGACGGAGAACGGATTCGCGCTGTTCGCCTGGGGCTTCGTCCAGCAGGCTGACGGCGCTCGCTTCATCGACACCGACCCGATCGAGGTCTCCCTGTCTCTGGGGGTCGTCCTGGTGATCCACGACATCCGCATCAGCGGCGCCATCGTGCACAACGATGAGCAGGGCAGCGACCGGATCGACGGCACGGTCTCGTTCAGCGGCATCACGCTCAACCCGGGCGACGGCGAAGCCAACTACCCGGCCGGCAACAAGAGCTTCACCGCCGACCGCGTGCCGGACGCCCTGGTGCCGGCCGGCGCGCCCCGGGTCTGCGGCGATCTCTGCGGCGCCGTCAGCGCTCAGTGCCGGCCGCCGTTCGATTTCCCCGGCGCCACCATGTGCCAGTAGCCGCGGCCGGCCGATGGCGCGGCCCCGCACGGAAGTGGGGCCCCAGCTGTCACGCGCGCCGTTACACCGGCGGCAAGAGCCCTTTCGCCACCAGGTGGTTGCGCTGGCGCGAGAGTTGTAGCGGCCGGTGTCATGAGCCGAGCGAAGCGCGCCGCGCTGGTGATGTGTGCCGCCGTCGTCGTCCCCTCGTGCGTGAGCCCCGGCGGCGACGGTGATCGCGAGCCGCCGGTGCTGTCGGTGGAGACCCCGGCGCGCGCCGCGCAGCTCGACGCGGAGTCGGTGGTCGTCGGTGGGCGAGCCAGCGACGCGGGGAGTGGCATCTCGTCGGTGAAGATCAACGGCGTCGCCGCCGAGCTCGGGGCCGACGGCGCCTTCCAGCTCGAGCTGCCGCTGGCCGGCGGCGTGTCGCTCATCGAGGTGGTCGCCGGCGACGGCGCCGGCAACGAGGCGCGCGACGTCCGCGCCGTGCTGTCAGGGCGACGCTCGCAGGATGGTGTCATCGGCAACGGCCTGATGGCGCGGGTCGGCGCGGGCGGCTACGGCGTGATCGCGGCCGGCGTGCGCGACTGGCTGGCGGCGACCGACCTGGGCGCGCGGACGCCGGGCAGCCTGATGAGCGTGCCGGGCTGCTTCGACCTGCATGTGGTCCGGCTCCAGCACGGCCCCATCGATGTCGATCTCGCGCCGCGCGCGGGTGGAATCGGCGTCGCGGTGGAGGTGCGCGACGTCGTCGTCGACCTCAGCGTCGACCTCGGCGGCTTCTGCGGCGACGGAGGCTCCAGCATGCCGGCGCGCCTCCGCGCCGACTCGCTGTGGCTGCGCGGCCTGGTTCCCCTCGCGGTGTCAGGTGGCCGCGTGACGCCCGATCTGAGCGGGCTGGCGGCCGAGCTCGAGGCCGTCGATGTCGACACCGGGTCGCTTCCCGGCGAGGTCGCCGATCTCCTGCTCGACGGCGCCCCGGCGGAGCTGGCCGACGCGCTGGGCGGGACCATCGGCGCGCTGGCAGGGGATGTCATCGGCGATTCGCTCGGCGAGCTCGACGCGGTGGAGTGGACCAGCGCGATCCTGGGGCTCGGCCTGACCGTGCGGCTGGCGCCGAGCAGAGTGGACGCCGGGGTGGACGGGCTGGCGGTCACCTCGTCGGTCGAGCTCAGGTTCGGCGAGCTCGGCCCGGTCGAGTACGTGGCCGGTGCGGCGCCCGTCGAGGTGCCGGAGCTCAGCAGCGACAGCGCGCTGCGCCTCGCGGTGGCCGACGACGTCGCCAACCTGACGCTGGCGGCGCTGTGGTCGAGCGGCTCGCTCGACCGCTCGCTGGTGATACCGGAGGGAAACCCGGCGCGGACGCGGCTCGGGCTGGACCGCCTCGAGCTCGCCCTGTCGCTGCCGCCCATGGTCACCAGCCGCGACGGCAGCGCGCGCATCGTCGTCGGCGACGCGCTGGTCACCGCCTATGACCTCGCGGGCGACGCGGTGATGCGGCTGGCGACGTCGGCGGTCGCCGACCTGGCGCTGTCGGGCGGCGGCGGCGCGATCCTCACGCTCATCCCGGACGAGGCGCAGCTGTGGGTCTCACCGCTGGACGACCAGAACGGCTCCTCCTCGACGCTCGAGCTCCCGGAGGCGCTGCGTCTCGCGGCGCTCGACCAGATGACCCGCTTCCTCGACGACTCGCTCGCCTCGCTGCCGGTGCCCGACCTCACCGGCATCGCCGAGGTCTCCGGGCTGGCGGCGGCACCTGGCTACCTGGTGCTCGACGCCGACCTGGTGGCGCCGTGACCCGGCCCGTCCTCGCGCTGGCGCTGGCGCTGGCCGGGGCGACATCGTTTGCCGCCCCGGCGCGTGCCGATTCGGCGCGCACGCTGCCCGCCGGCGCCTGGAAGGCGGACGTCCGCTACATCGCGGTGGCCGGCGGCCCCATCCGCCTTCGCCGCGAGCTCGTGGTGCCGGGCGAGCTCCTGGGCTCGCTCGGTCTGACCCCGACCGACGGCGGCGCGGCGGCCGACGCCGACAGCCTCCAGCTCGGCGAGCTCGATCTCGAGGTCGAGTTCTCCGCTCAGGTGCTCGCCCCCGGCCTGTCCTGCGGTGTCACCGACTGGCTGTCGCTCGGGCTGGTCGTCCCGGTCTTCCTCGAGAGCGCGGTCATCGTGCGTCGCTTCGACTACACGGGCGACTGGGGCTACAACCCGGACTTCCCGAGCGACCGCTCGCGCTCGCTGCTCCTGCCCGCCTTCGACAGCCGCGCGGTCACCGGCGCCGCCGGCCTGCAGCGCGCGCTGGTCGAGGCCTTCGAGTACCAGCCCATCGAGGACGTCCACCAGCGCGGCCTCGGCGACGTCATCGTGGCGGCGCGCGGGCGCCTGTGGCAGACGCCGCGCACGGCCCTTGCCGTCCAGCCCGAGCTCCTCCTGCCGACCGGCGCCACCGAGGATCCCGACAACCTCATCGACTTCGGCCTGGGCGACGGCCACGTCGATCTCGGCGCCAGCTTCCTGGTCGACCTGGCGCTGGCGCCGTCGACCGTTCTCGGCCTCTCCGCCGGCGCGACCCACACGTTCCCGCACCTCACCAACGCCCGCGTCTACCAGGATCCCTCGTTCCCGCTCGCCTCGCGCACCCCCTGGCCGGCGCCCTACACCTTCGTCGGCTCCCAGCGCGCCGTGGAGCGCGATCCCGGCGACGTCCTCGAGCTCGGCGCCGCGCTGACCCGGGAGCTCCACCGCGCCTGGCAGCTCACCGCGCGCTACGGCTACCTCGCCGAGGGCTCCGATCACTTCTCCGACGGCGCCACTCGCCTCCCCGCCCTGGAGGCCAGCACCGCCAAGCGCGTCCACACCGCCGGCGGCGGGGTCCGATTCACCCTGGTCGATTCCTTCCTGCGCGGCCGTGCCCCCCTCCCCGTCGAGGTCGACCTCGACCTCGC
>Ga0111539_10004215_pt1 | contig 18856 bp, 21 predicted proteins | sample RhiMethybrSRZTD1_FD_79667 | JGI IMG/M metagenome (GOLD analysis project Ga0111539, IMG submission 79667) | Populus rhizosphere microbial communities from Tennessee, USA - Rhizosphere MetaG P. TD hybrid SRZTD1 (version 2) (version 2) | ecosystem: Host-associated > Plants > Roots > Rhizosphere >... | reverse complement strand
TCTAACCGCCGCTGAAGGTCTTCTTGAAGAACTCCCCGATCGTCTTGCCGGCGTACACCGTGCCCTCGACGATCGTGATACCGATGCCCACGACCATGTCCTTGGTGCCGGAGCCGATCTCGCCGTAGTGGATCGACCGGGCAGCCTCCACCACCTGGTCTGTGGCTTGATCCAGCCTCGCCTTGTCGGCGGCACCGGCGTGGCCAAACGACAGCGCCACGACCATCAGGCACGCGGACCCGAGCTGCACCCACCGAGACCTCAGGCTCATACGCACCTCCCCCAGTAAGGTCGGATGATGCCAACACCCTATCATCCGACCTTCGGGAAGCCGTCATTCTGCGTGCGGTTCGCCGCCCTCCGGAGGCTTCAGCGGCAGCGTGAGCCGAAGTGGTCATCGCCGCCGACCAGGCAGCGCGCGAAGTCCGGATCACGAGACAGCTCGAACAGGGCGCGCGCCACGACGGCAGTGTCCGCGAAGTCGGCGAACACCCCATCGACGCCGAGCTGATAGAACTGAAGATATTCGTTCACCGGATTGCCGGCATAGTCGGCGGCCAGACGCTTGGCCTCGTTGCGGAATGTCCACGTATGGCACGAGCAGGCCGCGCGCGTGCGCGCGTCGCACGAGGTTGGTCGGAGGCGAGAGCGCGCGGTCGGCTTCGTCGGTGTTGCCGTCACCGTTTTCGTCGCCGACCGTGCCGTCCTGGTTCAGGTCCACCGCGGTGGTGCTGACGATGTAGCGCTTCCAGGGGCCGATCCCGTCGGCGTAGGTGGCGACCTCGCGCAGGCCGGCGTCCGTCACGAAGAAGCCGAAGGTGCGGGCCAGGAGCGGGGATCGCCGGAGGCCGTCCAGTCATAAGGGCGATCGAACGGGGCGGTGAAGTCGAGGCTCCCGTCGGGATTCACGTCATTGGCGTCGATCAGCTGGACCAGGCGGACCCGGGTCATCCGCCGCAGCTCCTTGAGATTTGACTGCTCGAAGGACTGGATGAACACCGGCGCGTCCCGATGATCCAGGCCGGCGGCCCGGAGAATCCGGACGAGGGGGCCCTCGATGGGCAGGCCGATCGACTTGTGATACGTGGAGTGCTTGATCTCCGGATAGATCCCGATCGTGCGGCCCTTCTCCTGCGACTTCCGCTTGGCCAGCGCGATGACTTCCTGGAGGGTCGGGATCTGGAAGCGACCGTTGAACTGCTGGGGGCGCTCGGCCAGTGGCTGGATGGCCCGCAAGGTCTTGATCTCGGCGAGCGTGAAATCGGAGGCGAACCACCCCTCGTCCTCGGCGCCGTCGACGATGGCGGTACGCCGTCGGCTGGCGAACTCGGGGTGACTCGCCACGTCGGTCGTGGTCTTGATGTTCGGCTCGTGGCGGGCGATCAGATGTCCGTCGCGAGTCATGATCAGATCGGTCTCGATGAAGTCGGCGCCCAGCTCGACGCCGAGCGCATAGTTCTCCAGCGTGTGATCCGGCAGGTATCCCGTCGCTCCGCCGCGGTGACCGATGACGAGAGGCGTCTTGAACCCGCCGTGCCGCGAGTCGGCGGTCGCCGGCGTCGAGACGGATCCGAGAATCGCGGTCAGGACGAGGATGCTCGGTAGCAGCGTGCGGACGACGGTCCCGGCATTGCGCATGGTGGCCCTGTCCTCCCGGCTGACGTGGTTGACTGGCGAGAGCATGAGGTGGGTGACGTCTACGATGCTGCGAAGGTTGTGCATCAAGGGTATTGCGATCGTGGGGTCATGGGTACACGTCTTGCACAACGTAAACGCACGGGATTCAGCGGGAGGTGCGTCATGAGCAAGGCGAAGGAACAGCCGAAGAGCGATCAGTCGAAGAACGAAGGAGAAGGCAACCGCACGGCCGATCGAAACTATCGTGAGGGGGTCCGCCGCCACGTGGAGTCGGGCGCCTCGGAACCCGCGGCCGAGGAAGCGGAGCACGCGCTCGAAGGCTCCGAGGCCGACGAGTTGCGCAAGGCCGAGTCGGCGGCCAAGGACGGCCGCAAGGCATGATGCCCGAGCCGGTCGACTTCGCGTAAACTCCGCACCGAGCGGAGGACAGCGCGATGACGACCGAGCTCGTGATCGATTGCGACGGCCACATCCTGGAGCCGCCCGATCTCTGGGAGACCTACCTCGAGCCCGCCTATCGGGACCGCGCGCTTCGCATTCGTGTGGGCGACGACGGCTTCGAGTTCCTCGAGATCGCCGGCCAGCGTTCCACGATCGCCCGCCCGGGCCAGCTGGGAACCCTCGGCGGCATGGGCAAGCGGGTCGACGAGGCGAAGGAGCTCCGCGAGCGCGCGATGCGCGGGGAAGTCGCGCCTCAGGACGTCCGCGGCGTCCGTTCGACACCGGAGCAGACCTATCTGCGGGGTGCGGCGTTCGGCACCATGGACATGAAGGAGCGCGTACAGCTGCTCGATCGCGAGGGGATGGCCAAGGCCGTGCTCTATCCCACGCTCGGCCTGCTGTGGGAGGCCGAGCTGTTCGATCCCCAGCTTTCGAGCGCGTATTGCCGCGCCTACAATCGCTGGATCGCCGACTTCTGCCGGGATTCCGGCGGCCGCCTCGTCCCCATCGCCCATCTGTCGCTCGGTGACCCCGCCGAGGCCGCGCGCGAGCTCGAGCGCGCGGTGAAAGATGGCTGCCGCGGCGCCTTCGTCTGCCCGTTCACCATCACGCGAGTGCCCCACGGTGATCCTCGGCACGACGCGGTCTTTGCGACGGCGCAGGACCTCGACGTGCCGCTGGCCGTGCATCCCACCTTCGAGCCGCTCGCCTTCAACGTCCATCATCGGTTCGACAAGTTCGGCTGGGCGGTGTGGTACTTCAACCTCTTCGCCGGGCAGGGAGTGCAGCAGGCGTTCGCGACGTTCTTCCAGTTCGGCGTGTTCGAGCGCTTCCCGCGCCTGCGCGTGGTGGTGCTGGAGTCCCAGGCCGGCTGGATCGGCTACTTCCTCGACCGCGCCGACGCGACCTTCACCGGCACGCCGCTCGGCGCCACCGTGCGACTGAAGGAGAAACCGTCCTACTATTTCAAGCGGCAGTGCTTCATCTCGGCCGACCCCGACGAGCGCACGATCGCCGCGCTGATGCCGCACGTCGGCGAGGACAAGTTCTTCTGGGCCAGCGACTACCCGCACCCCGACCACCCCGGCGCGTATCTCGAGGAGCTGCGAGGAATGGTGGCACCGATGACCGAGTCGGGACGCCGGGGCATCCTGGGCGAGAACGTCGCGCGGGCGTACCGGCTCGGGTAGGCTGGCCCATGGCCTTCGAGGACGCCGATCGCTGGCGTCGCCCGACGCCCTTCGTCGACAGCGACGCGCCCGCCATCATGACATTCGCCCGCGCTGCCGCGGGTGGCCGCGCAGACGCTCGCGAACGCGCGATCGCCCTCTACTATGCGGTGCGTGACGGCGTCACCTACACGCCGTACTGCGACTTCCGCTCGCCTGACACCTACCGTGCCAGCGCGGTGCTGGCCAAGGGCGCGGGGTTCTGTGTGGGCAAGGCGGCCCTGCTCGCCGCGGTGGCCCGCGCCGAGGACATCCCGGCGCGGCTGTGCTTCGCCGACGTGCGCAATCATCTGTGCACGCCGCGGCTGCGGGCGCTGGTCGGCGGTGACGTCTTCTACTACCACGGCTATGTGGAGCTCGAGCTCGATGGACGGTGGGTGAAGGCCACGCCGGCGTTCGATCTTGCCCTGTGCGAGCGCTTCGGCGTCCTGCCGCTCGAGTTCGACGGCCGGGAGGACTCGGTCTTCCAGCCCTACGACCGGGCGGGTCGGCGCCACATGGAGTACGTGCTCGAGCGCGGCGTGCAGGCCGACGTGCCCATGGCCGACATCGTGGCGATCTTCGAGCGCGAGTACCCACGGCTCGTCGAGGCCGGCGAGTCGGCGGCGACGACGCGGTTCCGAGACGAGGCGAGCCAGACACATCCAAAGTGACATCGTCCGCGGCATCCTGGGGCAGGCGCGGCCGATTCTCATCGGGCAGTTCGCCGCGATGGCCTTCGCGGTGGTCGATACCGTGCTCAGCGGGCGGGCCTCTCCGGTGGATCTGGCCACCATGGGCCTCGGGCTCAGCGTCTACTCGACGGTGTTCGTGGGCCTCATGGGCGCGACCAGCGCGCTGAATCCCATCGTCGCGCAGCACTTCGGCGGCGATCGCTTCGCCGCCATCGGCGCAACGTACGTGCAGGGCCTGTGGATGGCGCTGTTCCTGTCCGCCGTCGGCATGGTCCCGCTCCTGTTCGCCGGCGTCTGGCTGCCGTGGCTGCGCGCGCCCGTCGAGGTCGAAGCGCAGGTGGCGAGCTACCTCCGTGTACTGGCCCTGGCCCTGCCCGGCGCGCTCATGTTCCGCGCGATCTACGCGGTCAACACCGCCGTGTCACGCCCCCACGTCGTGATGACCCTGCAGCTCACGGGTCTCGCGCTCAAGGTGTGCCTCAGCTCCGTGCTCATCCTCGGCGGATTCGGCGTGGCGGGGATGGGGGCGGTGGGCGGCGCGGTGGCGTCCGTCGTCGTGTTCTGGGCGCTGTTCGTGATGGGCTTCGGCTACATGCACCGGAGCGCCTACTATCGCCGCTTCGCCATCCACTGGACGGGGCCGCGGTGGCCGGCGCTACGCGAGATCCTCCACCTCGGCATCCCCATGAGCCTGTCGTACGCGCTCGAGGCGACGTCGTTCACCGCCATCACCTTGCTCGCCGCTCGCCTGGGCACGACGGTGATGGGCGGCCACCAGGTGGTGGCCAATCTGGCGGCGCTGTGCTTCATGCTGCCGCTCTCGCTGTCGGTGGCCACCGCCACGCTCACCGCCCAGGCCCTCGGCGCGGCGGATCCGCCCCGCGCCCGCCGGACCGCGCTCGTGGGCATGCGCATCGCCGCGCTCGTCGCCGGCGTCACGGTGCTCACGGTGTGGACGTTGCGGAGTGGCATCGTCCGCCTCTACTCGCAAGATGCCGCGGTGGTGGCGACGGCGCTGACCCTGATTCCCTATCTCACCGCTTTTCACTTCTTCGACGCGCTGCAGACGGTGGCGAGCTTCGTGCTCCGAGCCTACAAGATGGCCATCGCGCCCACGGTCATTCACGCCGTGGCGCTGTGGGGATTGGGCGTGGCCGGCGGCTACTGCGTCGCCTTCGGCGGGCTCTGGGGGCCGCCGTGGGGCATCGCGGGCATGTGGCTGATGCAGTCGATCGCCCTGGCGCTGGCCGCGCTACTGCTGGTCGGCTTCTATCGCTATCTCCCCGCGCGACGACGATAGTCGGCCACGGCCTTCTTGAGGTCGTCGTACTCCTCGCACTTGATCAGGCAGATGCGCTCCAGGGCGGCCAGATGCTCCTCGGCCTTGGCCACGTTGTTGACGAGCAGATAGGCCTCGCCCACGTACTCGTGCGCGCCCCGATGGCGGGGATTCAGCTGGAGCGCGCGCGCGTAGTGCTTGAATGCCGGCTCCAGCTGGCCGGACTGGCGATACGCGTAGCCCAGGTAGTTCTGGATGTCGGCGTTGCGCGTGTCCCGGAGCGCGGCGGACGAAAGCGACTTGATCGCGGCCGGCCAGTTCTTGGCCTCGATGGCCGCCTTCCCCGCCGCGTAGTCCGGATCGACCTGCTCGGTCGGCGGCGCCTCGTCCTTGGCGTCGCCGGCGCTCACGCCGGGCAGCAGGACCACTCCCAGCATCATCAGGAGCGCCCCCGAGAGTTTGAGACCGATCATGAGTCTACTTCGCCTCGCGCCTACGCCTCAGATCACTTGCTCGCCAGACGCTGCTTCACGTCGCGTAGCTCGGGGCGATCGCCGTCGGCGTTGCGGGTGAGCTTGGCCAGCTTCTCGTAATAGGCGCGCGCCTTCTTCGTGTCCCCGGTGGCCTCGGCCGCTTTGGCGGCACCGTAGAAGCCGCGCAGCCGCATCGGCGCGTTGCCCAGCGATTTCTCGTACTGGGTCAGCGCGGCCGCGGCCTCGCCCTGGGCCATCAGCATGTCGCCCAGCAGCTCACGCATCGGGTACAGCCGATTCTCCATGGCCACGTGCTTCTCGCTGGCGTCTTCGAGATCGGCGGCCTCGCGCATGAACTTCAACGCGTCGGCCTTGTTGCCCTGCGCCTGAGCGAGCCAGGCCTGCGCGGCAATGATCTGCACCTCGACCTGGCCGGCCCAGTACCCCTGGTTGGCCTTCTCCAGAGACGCCCGCTGCTCCTTCAGCTTCTCGATGTCCTCCTTGGCCGCGGTGGGGTCGCCGCTTCGCGCCGCGCCCATCGCGCGCGCGAAGTACGTGATCCCCTCGGCCATGGGGAAGCCGGTGGCCAGCGGTGGCAGCTGCGCGGCGCCCGCCCAATCCTGACGCTCCAGCATGTAGCGCGCGGGGACGGCGGCGCGCGCCGTCGCCCCGGCCAGCGGAACGCCGATGACCTTCTTGATCGCCGCCGCTTCCTGGATGAGGCTGCGCGCCTTCACGTCCTGGCCCATCTGAAGATACGCGTAGGCCATGAAGTCGTAGGCGTGGGGAACGCCGCCCAGCGTGCCGTCGAGCTTGGCCTTGGCCACATACTCGTTGGCCACGGCGACCGAGCGCCAGTTCGAGACGACCGACTCCTCCCACATCCCCACCATCGAGTAGATGTGGGAGGGCATGTGCTGGGCGTGCGGCGCCGCGGGCGCGATCTTCGCGTACTTGTTGGCCGCGGCGACCCCGCGCTTGGCGATGGGCGGGAAATCGTAGCTGTGGATCAGGTAGTGCGTCACCCCCGGATGGTCCGGATACTTCTTGTCGATCGGCTCCAGGATGGCGATGGCCTTCGTGAGCGGCTCCATGTTCTTGTGGTCGAAGGTCTCGTTCAGGGCCAGGGCCCAGAAGATCTTCGCCTCGACGTCATCGGGATACTTCTTGGCCAGCGCCTCCATCGCCTTCGCGTAGTTCTGGGTGCGCGTGTCCTGATCGACCTTGTCGTAGGCCTTGTAGTACTCCTTGAGGGCGGCGAGCCAGTCACGCTCGCGCTGGGTCTTGGCGCCGAGCGACTCCCCCTTCTCGATCGCGTCGAGGCCCCGCTTGAGCGTCGCTGCGTCGAAGGGGCCCACCAGCGGGTTGGGCCGCTGACTGATGGCGATGCCCCAGTAGGCGATGGCACAGCTCGGGTCGGTCTGGGGGATCGCGTTGAACGCCTTCACGGTCTCCGGGAAGAAGAACGAGTGCAGCATCGCCAGCGCGCGCTCGAACTCCTTCTGCGCGTCCGCCGAGCACGAGGTCTTGAAGAGCACCCGGCCGAGCTTCTCCGGGGTGCCCGTGCGGGGCTCGTTGTCCCCCCACGCGGATGTGACCAGGGCCAGCGACATGATCAGTGCGGTCACGATCGAGCAGGTATGTCTCATCACAACCTCCCACGTATCTCGCCCCGCGTCGTGGCGACAGGATCCCCGATGTCCAGGAGAGAATTGTAGCCCAACACCTCAGCGTGTTGAGCGTTCCGCGATAGCGTCGGCCAGGGCCAGCACGCGGCGGGCGTCGTCGACGTGCAGGTTCTCGATCAGGCGGCCGTCAAGCACGACCACGCCGCGGCCGCCCGCGACGGCGTCGGCATGGGCCGCGATCACTCGGCGCGCCCAGTCCACGTCACCGGCGGCCGGGGCAAAGACCTCGTTGGCGGTGGCCACCTGCTTGGGGTGGATCAGCGTCTTGCCGTCGAACCCGAAGTCGGCGGCCTGGCGACAGGCCGCCGCGAAGCCGGCGTCGTCGTCAAGATCGAGGTGGACGCCGTCCAGCGCGGTGATCCCCGCGGCCCGCGCGGCGAGCACGCAGAGCTGCAGGCTGGTCAGCAGCGGGACGCGCTCGCGGGTGGCGCGCGCGTGGAGGTCCTTGGTCAGATCCGAGGTGCCCATGACCAGCGCCGCCACCCGGGGGCTCGCGGTGGCGATCGACGATGCGTTCAGGATTCCACGCGGCGTCTCCAGCATGCACCACACCGCCGGTGCTGCGCCCAGGACGGCCGTCGCCCCGGTCACGGTCTCGGCGGATTCGACCTTGGGCAAGAGCACGGCATCGGCACCCGTGGCCGCCACCGCTGACAGGTCATCGCGGCCCCACGGCGTGCCGAGGGCGTTCACCCGGACGACGATCTCGCGACGCCCGTAGCCGCCCGCCCGCACGGCCGCCACGACCTGGGCCCGCGCCTGCGCCTTCATGTCGGGCGCGACGGCGTCTTCCAGATCGAGCACGAGGGCGTCGGCCGGAAGCGTGCGGGCTTTCTCGAGAGCTCGCGCGTTGGAGCCGGGCATGAACAGCACGCTGCGCCGTGGCTTCATGCCCGTCGAGGGCGGGGGGCGCTCACTCCTCGCGCGATTCGCGGATCCGGCGGGTCCCCCGCACCACCGGCACCTCCGGGTCCATCACGAAGCGGATGCGCGGGAGGTCGGTGTCGGCCGACGTCACCGTGGCGGCGATCGGATTGAGCGGCCGTAGCGGGCCCGCGCCCCACGCCGGCGGGACGAGCGTGCCGACGTGGGGGCGGCCACGCTCGGCCTTCTTGAACGTGTAGCGCGAATCGACCTGGATCAGCAGCGGGCCGGTCTTGCCCTCGAGCGTCGCGTGCGCGAGCGTCACCGAATGGATGTACTGCACGTCGCCGCCGGAGATCGGTTCGGGATCGATCAGCTCGCAGTCGAGCACCGTCACGCCATCGCGGACGACGCTCGCCGTGATGCGATCGTGGCGACGGGTGAAGGTGACCTTGCCCGGCACCACCGGCAGTCCCCACCGCTCCCGGAGCGCCCGCGCCGCGTCATCGGTGCTGGCGACGGCACCCAGCACGAATCCGCGGGGATGCGCTCCGGCGCGTCCCATGAGCCGCAGCTGCGCCAGGGTGAATGGGCCGACCGGGCTCTCGGGGTAGCGCGTGACCCAGATCGTGGCGTACGGCGGAATCGCCGGGTGCATGGCGCGCGGCAGCAACGATTCGGTCGCGCGCGGCACTTCGAACGCGAGCTGGAGGACTTCGGCGCCCGGCAGCGACCACGCCTCGGTATCGAGGTCGAGCATCGTGGCCAGACGATCGACGACCGAGGTCAGCTCGAGCGTGCCGAAGGTGGGCATCAGGCGCTCGTCGCCGGCGCGTCGTTCGCCGGCTTGTTGTCCGCGAAAGCGGGCATGACTTCCTTGGCGAATAGACGCAGGCTGGCGAGGACGTCCGCCTGCGGGATGACCTCCATCGCGTTCATCAGGAAGTTCACGCGATCGACCCCGACCGCCTCCCACCGCTTGAGCGCGTGCAGCACGCGCTGCGGGCTGCCGAAGGCCAGCCCTTCACCCGCCTGCTCGGTGGCGTCGGGGCCGGTGGCCTGGCGGCGGAGCTGGGGCAGGAGGCCGAGCGACTGGTACGAGCGGCTCGGAAACGCCTCGCGCGCGGAGATGAGCTGCGAGGCCAGGTAGTTGAAGGTGTCGGCCATGCGACGGCCGGTGGCGCGGCCCGTCGTGTCGTCCTCGTGGCAGTAGAGGAAGTTCACCGTGCTGACCTGGTCGTTGACGAACGCGCCGACCGGCTCGCAGCTCCGGATGCGCCGCCGGTACTCTGCGATGCGCTTTTCCTGCTCGGCGAACTGACCGAACGTCAGCCCGAGACTGCCCAGGCCGCGGTCGGCGGCATCGAGCTCGGTGCCGGGCGAGGTCACGGCCACCCACAGCGGCGGGTGCGGCTGCTGGTACACCTTGGGCACGATCGTCCGCTCCGGCATGGACCAGAACTCGCCGTCGTAGCTGAACGTGTCCTGCGTCCACATCTTCGGCAGGCAGCGCACGAACTCGTCCCACGATTTCTTCGTCGTGTCCGGATTGGCCCGGAACCCACCGAGCTCCGTCCAGGTGGCCGAGCGCCCGGTACCGACCTCCAGGCGACCACCGGAGAGGATGTCGAGCACCGCGGTGCGCTCGGCGATCTTGATCGGATGATTGAACTCCGGCACGCAGATGACGATGCCGTGGCCGACGCGGATCTTCTTCGTGATCATGGCGCAGGCGGTGAGGAAGAGCTCGGGGGCCGGGCAGTGCGAGTACTCCTCGAGGAAGTGGTGCTCGACGGCCCACACCTGGTCGAAGCCGAGCTCGTCGGCCAGCCGCACCTGCTCGAGCGCGTTCTGGTAGACCGTCCGCTCGGACTCGCGCGTCCACGGCCGCGGCACCGAGAGCTCGTAGAACAGGCCGAACTTCATGGGCTCCTCCTTGGCTTGCCCGCCGCCCTGATGATAGCGCGGCTGCGGTGAAGGAGCTGACGTCGCTAGTTGGGGTACTCCATACTGGTCGGCTCCATGCTGGTCGCCGAGTTGGCCTGCGTCGGCGTCTGGGCGGTTCTGGCTGGCGTTCCGTCCGGGAGGAACATCGTGTAACTGGCGCCGCCTTTGGCGGTGCTCCGCTCGGCCGAGAGGTCCTTGACGCGAGCTCGCTTCGTTCCGCGCTTGCCTGCTTTCTGCGGCTTCTTCATGGTGTCCCTCCGCCATCCACGAGCCTACATCATGGGCCCGGCATGCGGGGATCGTGAAGGCGAGGCGGCGCCGAGGTGTCCGCCTCAGCGTCGCCTCGTTTGCCTCAGGCGGTCAGACTGCGGACGGTCGGTGAGTCGAGGCGCCCTGTCACGGTCAAGCCGCGGTCGCGCTGATATGCGCGAAGCGCATTTTCCGTGGCCGGGCCGAGCACGCCGTCAACCGGACCGGCATAGTATCCGCGATCCTTCAGCTGGCGCTGGGCGGTGCGCTCAGGCCATGATCGCGCTGATGACCCGCTAGGAGTGCAAGACGCTGCGCAGTGGCGGGCTGGCTATGTCGACCGTGGCGGCCACACCGGCTCGTTGTAGCCGAGGGGCACCGACGGTCGCGCCCAGCGCGGCGGCGTCTCCGACATGCTGACCACCGGCGCGAGATGACGCAGCCGCCCGACCGGGGTCTCACTCGTCGTCGACCACCGCTCGATCTCCTCGGCCGTGAACTCCTTCGGCACATCGCGGAGCTGGGTCTCCGGCACTTGACCGCGCCCAACGAGCCATCGCCCGGTCTGCGCCAGCGAGATGCGCACGAGCCAGCTGCCGCCCTCGCGGGCGCGTCGAGTAAGCGCGACGATCGCGCCGAACGCCATCAAGTAGCCGGTGAGATAGTCGATGGCCGACACTGGATAAAACTGCGGGCCGGGCTCCGCACCGGGGAAGAGCTCGCCCTGACGGCTGGTGATGCCGCTGACCGTTTGCACCACCGTGTCGAAGCCGCGGCGCGAGGCCCACGGCCCGACGTGGCCGAACGCGCACAACGAGACGATCACGATGCCGGGGCGCAGCTTCGCCAGCGCCTCGGGGGAGAAGCCGCGCGCGCCGAGCGTACCCGGCCGGTAGCCCTGAGAGAACGCGTCGGCGTCCCGGACGAGCCCGCGGAGCGTCTCGACATCCCTTGCCTCGCGCAGATCGAGGTGGGCGGAGAGCTTACCGTGGCCGGTGTCGTACTCCTGGTAGCCCAGGTTCGGCAGGTGCGCGCCGGTGATCTTCAGGACGTCGGCGCCGTGCTCGGCGAGCGTGCGCGCACACGTCGGTCCGGCGAGGACGCGCGTCAGATCGAGCACCCGGATGCCGGACAACGGGCGATGGCCGTCAGGCAGCTTCTCCGGCGCGCTCTCGCCGATCTTGACGATCTCCATCAACGGCAGCGAGGCGATCGCCGCGGCCTGCGGGTGCTTGGCCCACTCGTCCATGGTCCGCACCATGCCGCCGGCGCCCTTGGCGGCGATGATCGCCTCCTCGAGCTCGAGCGCATCCCATCCCGCCACCGCCTTGCGGACCGCCTCGCGATCTTCCGGGACGCCGAGCACGCTGAGCGCAGCGGCGCGATGGTTCGGGAAGTTGCAGTGCAGGTAGCTCCACCGGCCGTTCCGGGCGGGATAGACGCCCATGACCGTGTTGCGCTCGGTGGACACGGGCGCGCCTTCCATCTGCATGTAGTGTCCGCTCCGGAGCGAGGCGGTGGCCTGGCGGGCATCGACGGCGACCTGCTGGCTCCGTCCGGTGCGCAGGGTCCAGATGTCGGACACCGCGAGACCGACCGCGGCGAGCGCGGCGGCGCTGGTCTCGCCGATGCGGAACGGCGTGGGCAGGATCGGATCGGTCTCGCTGGAGATCTCGACCGCGCGGGCGCGGTCGTCGCTCCAGCCGGCGATCGGCAAGATCGTACGCAGGGCGTCATTGGTCATGGTCAATGTCCTCTCGGCAGCGCGCTCAGCGGAAGTCCCAGAGGTAGACGCGCAGGCCGAAGGCGACGACCAAGGCCTGCAGGGTGGCGGTCGTGGAGTGACCGGGACTGATCGTGATGCGATGGCCCGGCGAGTACAGGTACTTCGTTTGCACGCCGAGCGCGATATTTTTCGTGATGAAGTAGTCGAGACCCACCCCCCCAGTTGCGGCGACGGCGTTCGTGTTGGCCTGGATGTCAAACCCTGCACCGTGTGGCTTCTTGTCGTTGTCCTCGGTGTGACCGAGCCCGACTCCCGCGAGCGCATAGGGGACCCAGCGGCCGTCGCCCAGCGGATAACGCAGCCGGAGGCGCGGCATGACCGCGTAGAAGGCATACTCGACGACGGTTCCCACGCCGCGCACGGCCAGCGACACCTCGTACCCCTCCGCGCCGAGCTCGACGCCCAGGTACCGACCGAGGTCGACGCCGAAGGCGATACCGAAGTACTGAGCCAGCTCGCCGAAATAGGCGGGCGGGACAGGCCGGAACTCGATGCCGTCGCCCTGATCGGTCTGAGTCGGCACGGCGAAGCCGATCCGCCCATCGAAGTACAGACGCAGGGGGGCCGGCTCACGCAGCTCGGCGGCCGGCGTCGGCCTGAGCTCGGGGTAGAACATGCGTAACCCGAGCGAGGCGAGCGGATTCGAGGGGTTGACGGTGTGGTCGGCGCCGGCCACTTTCAGCGTCTGACGCCCGGCGAACAGATACTTGAACTCGGCGGTGAACGCGATGTTGTCGGCGATGAAGTACTCGACACCGGCACCGAGCGTGGCGACGGGCGTCGTGGACTCGTTCTGGACCGTCAGGCCGAAGGCCGGGGGCTTGCGATCGTTGAAGTCGGTGAAGCCGATGCCTCCTCCTCCTATCACATAGGGCACCAGCCGGTCACCGAACAGCGGGTAGCGCACGCGCAGCTGGGGCATGAGCGCGAACACGCCGTACTCCCCGATCGTCCCGATCCCCTTGACCTTGGGTTGGATCTCGAATCGATCGCCGGACAGCTCGAGACCGAAGTAGCGGTTGAAGTTCGCGCCCACTCCGAAGCCATAGTAGTCGTGTACGCCGGTGCGGTTGTCCGTGTCGCGAAACTTCAGGTGCAGGTAGCTGCGGACCTCGTCGCTGTCCTCCGCCCGGGCCACGGGCGTCGAGATCACAAAGGCGACCGCCAGCAGCGCAGCCACTCTCGCGAGGTGTCTCACAGGGTCCCCCTGGCTTCGCGCTCGCATAGCTTCACGTGCCGATGTCTTCCGCCCACAACGCCGGGTTGGCGTCGATGAACTGCTTCATCAGCCGCTGGCATCGCGGATCCTCCAGCACCTCGACCATCACGCCACGGCTCCGCAGCAGCGCTTCCTCGCCGAGGAACGTGCGATTCTCGCCCACCACCACGCGTGGGATGCCGTAGAGCAGGATGGTGCCACTGCACATCGCGCACGGCGACAGGGTGGTGTAGATGGCGCACTCCCGGTAGATGTGCGCGGGCTGGCGGCCGGCATTCTCCAATGCGTCCATCTCGCCGTGCAAGACGACGCTGCCCTTTTGCACCCGCCGGTTGTGGCCGCGCCCGAGAATCCGGCCGCGGTGCACGAGGACCGAGCCGATGGGGATGCCGCCCTCGGCCAGGCCCTGCTCCGCCTCCTCGATCGCCGCCTGCATGAATGCGTCCATTCCGTGCCGCCCGACGCGGTCGATCTACGCCGGCAAGGCCTTCTCGGTCGGATGCGCGGGCGCGTCCAGCTCGTAGGTGTTCATGTTGTACGCCAGCACCGCGTAGCAGGCGATCAGGTTCGTCAGCGTCATGACTCCGCGCGGTCCGAACCGGGCGGTGGCCGCGTCGAACGTGGGCCGGCTCACCTTGCGGTTCTGAAGGAGCTCGCGCGTGAAGGTCACCACGGCGTGCTCGTCGGGATCGAGGTTGGCCAGCGGGCGTCGCTCGCGGATGTTGTCGACGATATCGTCCCGCACCCCGGTGTGCCGGGCGGCGGCGGCGTGCGCGTACCAGATGAAGGCGCAGCCCATCTCTCGGGCCACCGAGATCATGACGATCTCCTGCAGCTTCTGCGACAGGCTGGCCTCGTCGCGGAGATAGGTCCGCAGGGCCTCCAGCCGCTGCGCCATCTCGGGCATGTGCAGGAGGAGCGAGTAGGGGCCCACGTTGGGCCGGCCCGCCCGGCTCTGCATGAAGGCGTCGTACGCGGGCTGTTCCTTCTCGGCGATCTGCTCTCTGGTGACGAGCGGTATGCGAGCCATGCATTCTCCTCGGGAGGTCGAAGCCTCCGGGCGAGTCTAACGGACCAGGGCGTCTTTCGCCGAATGTCGCTCCGGCCCCGGCTCGCCGGGACCGGTCGGTAATCCACGCCGACGCCGAGACCGCACGTACGTCAGCTCGGCGCCGAAGAAAAGGATCAGGGACGCGTAGTAGACCCACACGGTCATGACGACGAGCGACCCGGCCGCCCCGTAGGCCGAGCCGACCCCGGCTCGCCCGAGGTACAGACCGATGACCTGCTTGCCGAGCGTGAAGAGCACGGAGGTGGTGACGGCGCCGAACCACACGTCGCCCCAGGCGACATCGGCGTCGGGGAGAACCTTGAAGATCAGGCCAAACAGGAGCGTGGTGATGAGCAGCGAGCCCAGCGCATTGGCGCCGACCACCAGGCCGTACCCCTCGCCGACGATGCCACGGGCCGCATCCGTGGCGGCCGAAAGTGTCGCGCTGATGACGAGCGAGACGAGCAGGAGAAAGCCGATGGCCAGCACCATGGCGATGGACAGTAGCCGCTCCTTGAGGAAGCCCCAGATCGCGCTCCCGCCGGTGTTCGAGTCGACCCGCCAGATGCGGTTGAGCGTGCCCTGCAGCTGCACGAAGACCGTCGTCGCCCCGACGAGCAGGATGACCAGACCGATCGCGAGCGACCACGCTTCCTGCTCGGCGTCGTGCGCGTTCCGCAACACGGCGTGCGTGACCTCGGCGCCGGCTGCACCGATCAGATCGCGCATCTCGGCGACGAGCTTGCGTTCTACCGCGGCACGCTCGAAGACGAGGCCGGCCAGCGCCACCACCATCAGGACGAGCGGGGCGAGCGAGAGCAGCGTGTAGTAGGAGAGGGCCGCGGCGAGCTCCATCGGCCGGTGAGCCCAGTACTCGCGCAGGACGTCCTTGAGCGCGGACGGGTGGAGCAGGAAACGCCGCGCGAGGCGAGCTGGGCCGGCCACGAAATCTCCGCGGCTACCTGCCGCTTCCGGTCGCGGCCTGACGCACCGCCTTCAGATAGGCCTCGCTGCTCTGCTGCAGCAGGCGGTTCACGCCGCTGTGGAAGTACTGCACGCCAAGGCCGAGGAACTTGGGCACGAGATTGTCGGGGCAGCTGCACCCGGCGATCTTCCCGGCGCCGGTGATCGTCTTCACGCCACGCTCCACCATCTGCTGCACGTCAGGATGGGTCATCTGGCCGGTGTAGCCCATCGACTGCGAGAGATCGCCGGCGCCGATGAAGAACACGTCCACGCCCGGCACCTCGACCATCTCCGGCAAGTTCTCGATCGCCTCTACCTCTTCGAGCATCAGACACACCAGGGTCTGGCGGTTGGCGTCCTTCGCATACTCCGCGGTGGTGCCCTTGAACCCGTAGCCGGCCGGGCGGCCGCCGCTGAAGATGCCGCGGTGCCCCTCCGGGCTGTACTTCACCGCGTCGACGGCCGCGCGCGCTTCGGCCGCCGTGTTGACGTGCGGCACCTGCACGCCCCAGGCGCCTCGATCCAGGAACGGCGCGATGATCTCCGGCCGGTTGCCGACCGGGCGCACGATCGGCGCCATGCCGGTGAGCTCGGCCGCGGCGATGCACGCCTCGGCGGTGTCGACGGTGACGGAGCCGTGCTCGTTGTCGAGCAGGATCCAGTCGAACCCGAGGTGGCCCAGCATCTCCACCACGGGCGGCGAGGGGAAGGTGCACATGACGCCGAAGGCGGCCTTGCCCGCGTAGAGCCGCTGCTTGAGAGTGTTCTCACGCATGATCGCCGGAGTATACGCGAGGGGCTGTATCTTATGACGATGAGCGATACGTCCCTCGATTCGCGCTCGCACGCGGCCGTGGCGGTGTCACCGGCGACCACCCAGGCCATGGGCACCACCTTCTCGGTCATCCTCGCGCTGAGCTTCTGCCATTTGCTCAACGACATGATGCAGTCGCTGGTGCCCGCGCTCTATCCCATCCTCAAGAGCTCATACGGCCTGACCTTCAGCCAGGTCGGTCTGATCACCCTGGCCTTTCAGTGCACCGCGTCCATGCTGCAACCCCTGGTCGGCCTCTATACCGACCGCCACCCACAACCGTATTCCCTGGCCGCCGGCATCAGCCTCACGCTGGTCGGCCTCCTGTTGATGTCCCGAGCCTCGACGTATCCCGTCATCCTGCTCGCCGCCATGTTGATCGGGATGGGCTCGTCGATCTTCCATCCCGAAGCCTCCCGCGTGGCCCGCATGGCGGCCGGTGGACGCTATGGGCTTGCCCAGTCCCTCTTCCAGGTTGGCGGGAACATTGGCTCGGCTTCGGGCCCATTGCTCGCCGCCTTCGTCGTCGTGCCGCACGGGCAGTCGAGCATCGCGTGGTTCTCGGCGGCGGCGCTGATCGCCATCTTCGTGTTGCTACAGGTGGGTGGCTCGTACGTACGCAACCTCACGCCGGTGCGACGGGCCCCGCGCACCCCGGCCGCCGCCGTGACGTCCGCGACGGCGAAACGCCAGCACGTCTTGCCGCGTCGGAAGGTCATCCAGGCGGTGGCCATCCTCGTGGCCCTGCTCTTCTCCAAGAATGTGTATAGCGCCAGCTTGGGCTCGTACTACACCTTCTATCTGATCGACAAGTTCCACCTCCCCGTCGACGTCGCGCAGTTCTATCTGTTCGCGTTCCTCACCGGCATCGTGGCCGGTACCCTTGCGGGCGGAGCGGTGGGTGACCGCGTGGGGCGTATCCCCGTCATGTGGTTCTCGATCCTGGGGGCCTTGCCCTTCGCGCTGCTCCTACCTCACGCCAACTTGTTCTGGACCGGCGTTCTGGCCGTGCTGATCGCCATGATCATGGCGTCGGCCTTCTCGGCCATCCTGGTCTATGCGCAGGAGCTGCTGCCCGGTCGGGTGGGTCTGGCGGCCGGGATGTTCTACGGCTTCTCGTTCGGCCTGGGCGGGCTGGGCGCCGCCGCCCTCGGCAAGCTCGCCGACCTCACCAGCATCACCACTGTCTACCGCGTATGCCCGTTTCTCCTGCTTCTGGGACTCTTGACCGCGTTCTTGCCTCGCCGCCCGGCGCGTCTCGATGAAGCGAGCGCGGCATGAACGATCTCCCCGCGGCGGGCGCCCCACTCGTGGCGCGTGAATCAGGTAGTATCGGCGGTACTAACCCAAGGAGGTCTTCGTCATGAACGATGCGAGCACGTCGAACGCACGGCCCGGCGCGGTGAACCCTCCCGGCAAGCTGGCGTACGCGACGCCGACCACCGCCCCCCTCGTGGCGGGCCGGCGCTCCTTCTTCAAGTATCGCGACCTCGGAGTCACGGCTGCGAGCAGCGGGAAGCTCCGCGCCCAGGTGACGATCGGCGCCGATGGGATGACGCAACCGACGGGATGGCACTACCACGTTTGCGAGGGGCAGTTCGTCTACATGCTCAGTGGATGGGTCGACCTGGAGTTCGAGGACGGCCAGAACCTGCGCATCCAAGCCGGCGAGTCGCTCTACATCCCGGGCGGGCTACGCCACAACGAGACGGCAGCGTCGAAAGATCTCGAGCTCCTGGAAATCTCCGTCCCCGCGGACATGGGCACCGTGGCGTGTGAGCCGCCCGAGGGGTGGCCCGCGCGCACATAGACGCTCGGGACGGTCGCCGTGACCCTCGTACGCTGACTGGGCGCAGCGCCGGGCGCCGGGACGTTCCGGCAAGGAACGCCTCCAGCGCCCGGACTGGGCGCGGGAAAGGATCGGACCATGCCTCAGCCGCCCCTCCTGCCGACCACGGTCGTGGGCAGCTATCCGCAGCCCGACTGGCTCGTCGACCGCAGCCTGCTGGCCAAGGGCGTCCCCCGCGTGCGGCAGCGCGACATCTGGCGGGTGCCGGAGCCGTTCCTCGAGCAGGCGCAGGACGATGCCACGATCCTGGCCATCCTGGAGCTGGAGCGGGCGGGCATCGACGTCATCACCGACGGCGAGATCCGGCGCGAGAGCTACTCCAACCGCTTCGCGACGGCGCTCGAGGGGGTGGACACCGACCGCCCCGGTGTGATCCGCGACCGCAACGGCAACGAGACGCGCGTGCCGCGTGTGGTGGGACGGATCGTCCGCAAGCGGCCGGTCGAGCTCCGCGATATGGAGTTTCTGCGGCGTCACACCCAGCGCCCGGCCAAGATCACGCTGCCGGGCCCGTTCACGCTGGCCCAGCAGGCGCAGAACGAGGCCTACCGCGACGTGGAGGAGCTGGCCATGGACTTCGCGGCGGCGGTGAACGCCGAGGCGCGTGATCTCGAGCGCGCCGGGGCGGACGTCATCCAGCTCGACGAGCCCTGGCTGCGCAACGATCCGGCGGCGGCCGGCCGCTTCGC
>Ga0111539_10004214_pt1 | contig 18862 bp, 13 predicted proteins | sample RhiMethybrSRZTD1_FD_79667 | JGI IMG/M metagenome (GOLD analysis project Ga0111539, IMG submission 79667) | Populus rhizosphere microbial communities from Tennessee, USA - Rhizosphere MetaG P. TD hybrid SRZTD1 (version 2) (version 2) | ecosystem: Host-associated > Plants > Roots > Rhizosphere >... | reverse complement strand
TCCCCCCCGCTCCCCCAACATCCCCGGTCCCGGCCTGACCGCCTGCCGTGCCGGCCGCCCCGGTGGCGCCGCCGGTTCCCGGAGGCGAGGTGCCCCCCGTGGTCCCCCCCGCAGTCCCTGCAGAGCCGGGCAGCGAAGGACCGGAGCCGCCGGATCCCGCCTTGCCGGCCGGGGTGGCCCCGGTGCCGGCCGAGCCCGCGGCGCCGGTCCCGCCCGGATCCGCGGGCAGACAGGCGCCGGCGAACATTGCGGCGAAGGCGACCGAGCGGATGTGCATCGCCATGACGCTGATGGACTGTCTCGAGGCAGCACCACTTGGATCGAATTGTTCGGGCAGCCGAAAAAACGCCACAACGGCCAGGTCCCCGGGACAGTAGGAGGGTGCGATGAAAGCCGGTGTCTCACTGCCTGCTGTCGGTCTAGCGGGACTCGCTGCGGGGTTGATGCTTGCGGCCTGCACCGGAAACATCGGTGACGCCCGGGGAGGCAGCGGAATCATACCGGGCAGCGCCGGCGCCGGAATGGCCCCCGTCGGGGTCGGGGGCTCGGCAGGGAGCTCGCCGCCGACAACGCTGAATTGCACCGGCGCTTTGCCGCTGGCCCCGTCGCGGGCCTGGCGCCTGACCACCACGCAGATCGCCAACACGCTGCGCGACCAGTTCGGGTTCGTTCCGCCCTCGATTGGCTCACTACCTGCCGACACCCGATTGGATGGATTCGCGAACCAGTCGGCGAAGCTGACGATCTCGCCCTTCGTCGCGGAGACGTACTTCGCGATGGGGCAAGAGCTCGGGGCCAACGCGGTCGCCAACCCGAGCCGCTTTGGCATCACCTGCGACGTCACGAAGCTGGCTCCCGGCGCGTGCCTGAGCGGCTTCCTCAGCGCAACCGGCCAGAAGATGTGGCGACGTCCGCTCACGCCGACCGAGCTCGCTTCGTTGACCACGCTGTTCACGACCACGTCGGGCCAGGGCGGCCCGGGCGCGGCCGTCACCAGCGTCATTCAGGCCCTGTTCCTGTCACCGAATTTCCTGCACCGAACCGAGCTCGGAACCGTCGCGCAGCCGGGTTCGGTCACGCCGCTGACCGATCACGAGATCGCGTCCGCGCTGTCGTATCTGCTGTGGGACAGCGCGCCGGATGACGAGCTGTTGTCGCTCGCGAGCCAGTCGCAGCTCCGCGACCGGACGGTCCTTCTCGCACAGGCGAGACGCCTGTTCGACGCACGCGACAAGTCCGGCGCCGCGATCAACAACTTCCTTCAGCAGTGGCTGCGCATCGAGAACCTCTCCTTTGCCGTGAAGGACGCCGCCATGTTCCCGATAGCGACGCCCGAAATCACGGAAGACCTCAAGGAGGAGCTGCGCCTGTTCTCGAACAGCATCCTGTTCGACACCGGGGGGGACCGCAGCTTCAAGACGCTGTTCACCGCCAGCTACACCTTCGTAAACGCGCGAACGGCCCCGATCTACGGCATCACCGGAGTCACGGGGAACGCGATGGTGCGGCGCGACCTGGATCGCACCCAGCGCCGAGGCGTGATCAGCATGGCGCCCTTCTTGTGGGGGAAGTCGCACGCCTCGGAGACGAACCTGGTCGGCCGTGGCGCCTACTTCCGGGCCGAATTGCTCTGCCACCGGGTGCCGTTGCCGGCGGGCGGCGTTCCCCCCGGCGCCTTCGCGCCGCCCAACTCGACGGGTCGGCAAAAGTTCGAAATCCATTCGACGGGCGGCTGCGCGTCGTGCCATCAGCTGTTCGACGGCATCGGCTTCGCGCTCGAGAACTACGACGCGATCGGGCGGTTCCGGACGACCGAGTTCGGACAGACGATCGACCCGACCGGGACGCTTCCTCTGCCCAGCGAGAACAACGCGCTGCCCGGCATGGCGTTCTCGACCTTCGTCGACCTGGTCGACAAGCTGGCCGAAAAGCCCGACCTCTACGGCTGTTTCGCGCAGCAGTACGCGTCGTACGCTGCGGGCCGAGACCTGCCCGAGATCGACGCTTGCGAAAAGCAGGCGATCGCCGACCAGTTCTCGCGGGCGAACTACAAGGTCGACGAGCTGTTGCTGGCGGTGATCGGATCACCCAGCTTCGTGGACCGAAAGAACTAGGCGGACCTCCACCATGCGCAACATCAAATTCTCGCGACGTTCGCTGCTGCGAGGCCTCGGTTACGGCGCGCCGTTCTGCGCGGGGCTCGCGAAGAACCTTTATGCGCAGACGGCGCCCCGGATCACCCGCGTCGCCATGTTCGCGTACGCGAACGGGTCTCATTATGGGTCGGAGCCCACCGGCAGCGGCACGACGTTCGCGCTCAAGCCCCACCTGGCGCCGCTCGAAGCGGTACGCAACGACATCATCGTCTTCAAGAACCTGACGATGATCCGCGATCCGGGAAACGCGCACCGAGGCGCGTCGTTCTCCGTGTTCGGGCTGGGGAATGCGACCAGCGTCGATCAGGTGTTCGCCAACCAACTGAAGAGCACGACGCCGCTCGCGTCGTTGGAGCTCGCCGTCGGGCAGACGTCGGGTGACGGCGGCGTCATCCCTGGACTTTCACAGGTGAACGGGAGCTTCCTTCCCGGCGCGAACAATCCGGTCGCGGCCTACCAGCGCATTGCCGACCGCATCACCGGAGGCGCGCCGCCGCCGTCGACCGGTACGCCTCCCATGACCACCCCGACCGAGGCCGAGCAGGCCCTCCTCCGGCGCAAGAGCGTGCTCGACTTCGTCAAGGAGGATGTCAAGACGCTCCGCGGCCGCCTGGGCTCCGCGGAAGCGGCCAAGCTGGACTTCTATACGGAGTCGTTGCGGACGCTCGAGCGCGACATCACCGGCATCATCCCGACGCCGACGAATCCGACCACGCCGCCGCCACCAACGACCACGCCGATGTGCACGAAGATCCCCGCGCCGACGATCACGACGCGGACGATGATGAACGACATGCCGGCCCACAGCCGGCTGTACCTCGACGTCGTCGCAATGGCGTTCGCCTGCAACGTCACCCGCGTCGCCTCGATGATGTGGGGCGGCGGCGAGAACAACGAAAGGATCAAGTTCGGGAACATAGACATCTCGGCCTGGCACTCGGTCTCGCACGGCGATCCGGACAGCGGACCCGGCCAGCAGATCATCAACATGCAGGTCTACTTCGCCCAGGAGTTCCTCTACTTCGTCCAGAAGCTGAAGAGCATCTCCGACGGCGGTTACACCCTGCTCGACAACACTGCGGCCATCCTCTGCACGCAAAATGGCAGCAGCCAGCTCGGGGCGGCCGCGAACTTCGCGGCCACCGACCACCCGCCCCAACACGCCCCGTTCGTGGTCGCCGGCTCGTGCGGTGGGGCCTGGACGACGGGCCGCCTCATCGACATCGGCGGGCGCAACCACAACGACGTCTACGTCAGCATCGCACGCGCCATCGGCATGAACGTGACGACGATCGGTCGCGCCTCCTGGTGCAAGGGCCCAGCGATCACTTGACCGAATCAGACCAGCCCGAGGAGGGTCACGGGCTCGACGGCTGCTCGCCTCGCGCGCCGGCCGGCGCGCGGCTGCCGCCCAGCAGCACGGCCATCCCGACACCGACCGTCCAGTACTGATCGATCGCCCCGCCCGCGAGGAAGGCATCGCCCGCCTTCGAATGCATGTCGTAGAAGTAGCGACGCAGCTGGCCCGATCCGCGGATCTCCAGGTTGGGGGTGACCCGGTATCCCAGCGCCAGCTCCGCATCCACGCCGCCGACGGTACGGTGCGGGAAATATCCGTCGAGGTGCGCGCCGCCCGCGTTGAGGATGTAGCGATACCCACCGCCGAGCGTGACGGACAGATCGGCGGGCATCTCTAGGCGCAGCCCGATCCCGGGGCGGCCATAGCGGTAGACGGTGTCCGGGATGCGGAGCATCGCTCGGCAGTCGCTGCAGTCGCTCGGGCTCGTGAAGACGAACGCGTGCTCGCCGGCGCTGCCCGAAATCCAAGCCTGGTGCCCCGCGCCGAAAGGGATTCGGTAGCGAAGACCGCCCGCATAATCGTGGACCGAGTTGCCGAAGGTCCTGCCTGCGAGCGCGCTGCCGTCGGCGCCGGCGGCGGATCGCAGACCGAACGCTTGCTCGATTCGTACCTCGATGCCGAGGTGTTGCATCGGGCCGCTGGACAGCGCGCTGATCGGGTACCAGACCACGTGCAAGGCCGGCGCTGCGGCCATGGGCAGCGCGTAGGGCCGCATGCCCATCGGGCTGAAATCTTGATGATAGACGAGGGCCCGGTTGGTGCCGGTCGGCGCGATGAACGCGTCGAACGTCGGCGGCACGGCGCCGGGCGAAGGGCCGGCACTCGCCTTTTCCCGGAGGACGTCATCGTTCGCTTCGTCGTCCTTGTGACGCGGGGATCCGGAATCGCCATCGCCATCGGGCAGGCCTTGTCCGTCCGATGCGCCGCCGCGCTCGGCGAGCGTGGCTTTGGGCTCGGTCGCGTCATCCGCGTCGGGCAAGCCTTCGTCGTCGTCCGGCGCCTCCGCCACGATCTTCTGCGCCTTCTTGGCGCCCGGCGGCACGCGGCCGCGTTCGATGTCCCCGCCGAGCTTGCTCCAGAACATGCGGGCGACCTCGGCCGCCATCTTCCGCGGGTTTGCGCCGGGGAACGCGGCGTCGCCGAGGCGCGCACCGTCGCGGCCGTCGTGAACGGTGATCTTCGCGCGCTTCCTGCCGATCTCGCCGGTCACGATCACCGAGAGCGCGAGCTCCTTCGCGATCTTCGCGAAGCCATCATCGGACTCGAGCAGCTCACCGGTGTTCGCCAGTCCAAGCTCCATCTCTCGAGACTTCGCGAGCTCGTAACCGTGCGCCTTGAGCACCTTCATCACCTGCTTGCGGACGACGATCTCCTGAACTCCGTCGAACCTCGGCACGCCGGCCCGCTTCCCGCCCGCGCCGAGGGCGCGTCCGCCGGTCACCCCGACGAGCAACGGCACGATGATGGCCGCCCTCGCGACGAACATCGTTGCCGATCTGGTCGTCATTGCGTGATCGCTCCCGTCGTGACGGCGGTCGCCCAGGCGGAAAGGCACGCGATCTGAGACGGATTGAGCTGGCCGAACGTGGACATCGCGCTTCCGCATGTCACCGTGGCGCTGTCCATCTTGTCCACGAGCAGCCCCGCCGCTGGGTTCGAGCCTACGACCAGGTACGGCTTGCCGACGCTCGCGCAGACCGCGCCGGCGGCCACGTTGGTCGATGGCCCTTGGCCGAGGAGGCGGGCGACCACGCCGGCCGACACGAGATCGAGACCGGCCCCGCCGGCGGAGCTCGCGGCGTGGCAGCCGGGTATCGCGCACCTCGCCGCGAACACGATCTGGGGCGCGTCGCAAACCGTTGCGATGCCTCCATCGCCGCCGCTGCCTGCCTGACCGAGCGGGCTGCCACCCCGTCCCGGAATGAGCGATGGATCGATCTCCCCGGCGCAGCCGACGAGTGCCGACAGCACCGCGCCCGCGACGGCGAACTTTCGTGAGAGACGAGCGAAGGTACAGCTCATGTTTTCCTTGGTCGGCCTTTCAGTTCGGCGCCGGTGTGACGTTCGCGAGCAGGAAGACATAGTCCTGGTAGTCGCTGTTGCTCGCTTCCTCGCAGACGAGCAGGAAGCTGTTCGCGACCGCTTGCCCGGCGCGGTTCTTGAGCGGATAGACCCGGAAGCGGTGGACCGGCAGCACCCCTGCCTGGTCGTTGTTGAGGGCGTCCTCCTGATAAAAGCGCGCATCGCTGCCCAGCGAGGGCGCGTTCATCCCGCTCTCCGCGAAGATGCCGAACGACTCGGTGCCCGGATCGAACGTCAGGGTCGCGCCGGCATCGACTGGCGGAAAGAGCGTGCGGTTGGCGACGTTATCCATCGGTCCACGAGACATTGTCCCGAGCACGTGCCGCGTCACGGCCGGCGCGGAGCCGGTGTAGTAGCCGTAGTCGGCGGCTTCGAACGGCGCGTAGCGGGCGACGGGCTCGACCCTTACCTGCGCGGCGCCTGGCGCCTTGATGAAACGTCTGAGCAGGATTTCGTCGCCGATGGCCGCGCTGCCCGTACCCAGGGTGATCGTCGTGCCGCCGACGTTGATGGCGAACCCGAGGGTCCTCACCACTTGATCCAGGGTGGGCTCCGAGTTGGACGTGTTCATCGCCAGGCCGTAGAGGCCGGCTCTGGCCATTCCTGTTCCGCCCCCGCTCGAGAAGGTAGCGGTGAACGTAGCTGAATAAGTGCTGGTCGAAGAGTTGGTGGGTGGCAGAAAACGGACGGTGAGGTTCAAGGCGCTGCCGGCACCGACGATAGTGGGCAGCGTCGCTGGCCCGTCGACCATGAAGCGCGCGGCGTCGCTACCTGACATCGTCAGACTGGAGATGTTGATCGGTGCGCCGAGACCGTTGCGAAGTGTGAGCATCTCGGTGGCGCCCGTGGTCGTCACGCTGAGCGCCACGGAGGTGACGGCGTCCGCCGGGTCGAAGGTGACTGCGCCTCCAGCGCCGGCCACTCCGCCCGTGCCGCCGGCACCTGCGCCGCCGTCGCCACCCGTTCCCGCGCGCCCGCCACCCCCGCCGCCTGTGCCAGCCGTGACGCCTGCCGTTCCGCCTCCGCGTCCGCCCGGCCCGGTCGTCCCGCCCGCGCCGGCGCCCGCGCTGCCGCCCGGCGCGTCGCCGCCCGAGCCGCCGGCGCCGCCGCCATCGCCGGCAGCACCGCCGGCCGTTCCGCCGATGGCTCCGCCCGATCCCGCCACCGCGGTTCCGCCGCTGCCGGTCGTTCCGCCTCGAGACGTGCCGGCGCCACCGCTCCCAGGCGCTCCGCCCACAGGATTGCCACCGGTGGAGCCCGCCGAGGCACCCGCGCCACCGCCCGAGCCGCCAGCTTGTCCGGCGACCCCGGCGCCAGGGCCGTCGCCGGCGCCACAACCCGCAAGCCCCTCGACAGCCACGGCCAGGACGACGAGCATCCTGGTCCAAATCGATGGTCGCCTTCGCATTTCAGCCGCGACTACTTCTGGAGCTCCGCGGTGGCGGCGGCGATCGCCTCCGGCGACAGGGCGCCCACGCGCCAGGGAGGCATGCGCGCGCCGATCGCAGTCGCGTTCAGGCGCATGATCGCGAGCTCCTTTTCGGGCCGCGACATCTGGTCGAGTGCGCGAACGTTGAAGTGGTTCTTGGCGAGGTCGGGATTGCCGCGCCCGTCGTGGCAGCGCGCGCACATCTGCAGTAGCACCGTCTTGCCGTCGGTGCCCTGCCGGGGAACGAAGCTGAGCTTCTCCGTCGCGTCGGCGGAGAAGACCTTGCGGAGGTCCAGCAAGCTGTCTCGCGCGGCCGCGCCGCGGACCACGTCCACGTACGAGCGGACGGCGGCCGTTCGTTTCGCCTCGTCGGTGACGTCGGTCCGTGGGTACGGCACCGCGATCGCCTCACCGGCGAGGTGCGCCTGGAAGCGCGCTTCCCACGTCACGCTGGCGCCGGTCTTCATCTCGGCGGCGATCTGGGCGTCGAACGGGTTTGGTTGATCGCCGAACCCTTCCGCGCGCACCAACGCCTCGAGCTGCGCGCCGCTCCCCTCGTCGAGCGCATCGGTGATCGCGTCGATCGGGATCCCACCGTACTGTCGGTCGTACTGATGCGCCGCCGCGAACGCGGCGCTCAGAGTCTCGTCGGATTCTGTCCGCTGCACGAACCGCTGCGGAAACCAGTGCATCCACGGGCTGGCGAGCTCCTGCATCCGCAGGATGCGCTTGGTGTTGGGCCCGTTCGGCTGATGACACGATTTGCAGTCGAACGACGTCGACTCGAGGTCGTCCTGATCATAGACGCTGTAGGCGATCCAGTTGCTCTCGATCTCGTCGGTGAGAAGGCTGGCGAGATCGCAGCCGCCGCTGTCGTAGCCGCACGTCTGCTCGAAGCTCAGCAGATAGAAGTTGAGATCACCGGTGGAGGGATCGCGGCTCACCAGCTCGACGAACGGCTCGCCGCGCACGAAGCCGAGCGCGGTCAAGCCGTCGGGCGGCTTCAAGTCGCTGTCGACCCGCGGAAACACCAGGATTCGGGGGTTGATGGCCGAGACGCTCATCGCCACGAGCGAGGTCGAATTCCCGGTCATCGCGAACGCGCGTTGGTCTGCCAATCCGACGAGCTGCAGCAGCTCCTTCATGTCGCGGATCTCGGGCCGCCGCCCGCCGGCGCAAAGGGCCTTCGCGAAGCTGTCCCCGTGCCCGCGCCCACAGATCTTTTCGTGGCTCGCCGTGCGCGCACCGAGCGGCGCGAGCTCGGGATCCGGGCTCGCCAGCGCGGGCAGCTTCGACCAGTCCGTCGGCTGCCGCGAATCGCCGGCGTCCGGCCGGCAACCGGTCGTCATCGCGATCGCTACCAGTACGAGCAACGACCCGGTGCCAACGACACGACGACCCCGCCGCACCATCGCGAACAGAAACAGGCCCAGGAGCAGCCCGCGCCCGCCGCTTCGGCCCGACGCTTCGCACGCGCACCCGCCGGTGATCTCGCCCGGTCCACCCGTGAGGCGCCCGCCCGGCGGATCGAACGGAAGCCGCTGCACCGGCGGATCGCCGTCGATCTGGGACAGGTAGGCGACGAGCTGGTCAATCTGCTGCGACGAGAGCGAGCCCACGTACCCGTGCAGGCCGGTCGGATTCCGCGTCGTGAGGACGTCGCGCAGCGTCGGCGCTGAACCGTCGTGGAGATAAGGCGGCGTCTCCCAGACGCCCAGCAGTGTCGGCGTGTCGATGCCGAACAACGGCCCACCCGCGTGCTGGCCGGAGAGCGGCGTGATCGTTCCGACGTCGTGAAGCAGCCCGCGTCCGCTGTCCGTGAATTCTGGACCGCCATGGCAAAAATCGCAGCCCAGCTTTTCGAACACCACCTTGCCCGCGACCGCATCCGCGGTCAGCGATCCGTCCTGGTTGCGGTGGGGGCTGGGGTTCACGTGGTCGAGCGAGGTGACATACGCCGCCAGCGCGTCCAAGTCCCGGCTCACGCCCGCCGTCGTGTCACCGAGCGGCTGGTCGCGCGTCCCGACGTGGTACATCTCGTCGGGGATGAACCCTGTGCCGTCGAACAGCTCACGGATCTGTTGCTCGAAGTCCTGCACCTCGTCGAGGGTGCCGGTCCAATTGAGGCGCCCCTGTCCCGTTCCCTTGCGGCCGAGCAACGCCGGGGTGTTGCGCAGTCCCTCGCCCCGGGTGCTGAAGTCCCAGACGCGGCCGTCGTCGTCGCCTTCGAAATGGCACGCGCCGCAGCTCAGGTAGCCCTCGAACGCCATCCGGGTGTCCTCGGCGTTGTGAAAAATCTTCTTTCCCCGGAGGACCTCCTCGGACAGTTTCTCGCTGGCGACCGTCGGGATCTCACCGAGCAGAGGCGGCGTTGACTTCTGGAAGGTCTCGAGCATGACGGACAGGTCGTAGACGAGGACGTTGCGGCTCAGCGCGCCTTGGACGAAGAGGCGCCCGTCCGGGGCCAGGACCGCTGCGCGTGGGAACGTACCCACCCCACCTATCGCAGAGAAGACCTGGGTGGGATTGTTGACGTCCCGGACCTCGACGCGGTTCGACCCCGCCAGCGTCAGGATCGCCAGGTTCCCGAGCGGACTGAACTCCACGTGGACCGGGGGGCTGCGATCGTCGAGGTCGATCCGGTTGGCGTACATCTCCTGTGCCGACGCCGTGTCGACGATGGCCGTGAGCGGCCGCACCGTCGTGTCGTGCGTGATGTCGTCTTGTTTCGCCCTCAGCTTCCCGCGCACGACGTTGTCCTTCTTGCCCGGGATCCAGGCCTGGCGGCCGTCGGGGGTCAGTCCGACCGAGAAGAGATAGTTCGGAAGACCGCGCGCCCTCTGATCGCTGTCCTCGGTCTCCGTGTCGAGCTTGAGCACGATGCGCGCCGCGACCGTCATCGCCGCCGCGTCGACCTTCACGACCTCACCGCCGGTGTCCGGCGAGATGAAGCGGGTGACGTAGACGTCTCTGCCGTCGTGTGACACGGCGATCCCGCGCGGCCGCGCCCCCACCTGCGCCTCAGCGATGACGGCGCCGGTCTTTGGATCGAGCTTGAGGAGCTTGCCTACTGCCATCAAGGTGACGTACGCCGCGTCGCCGGTCGGGCTCATGGCGACGCCGACCGGCTGGGACGCGTAGGGGAGACGAAATCCGCCCGCGATGATGAACTGATCCGGATCGACGATCGCGACGGCGTAGTCGTCCTGGTGGACGACCCAGAGCTTCCCTTCCGGCGTCAGCGCGAGTGACTCGGGCCGGCGGTAGACCGGCAGCTCCGCGATCTTCTGCAGCTTGTCCGCGTCGATCGACGTGATCGTGTCGTTGTCCTGGTTGACGGAGTAGACACGCTTCCGCGCGGTGTCGTAGACGATCGAGCTGGAGGAGGTCGGTCGCTTGGGTGTCAAGGGGTAATGAACGAGGTGCTGCATGAAGGCACTGCCGGCGTCGCCGGTGGCGTCAGTCACGAAGACCTGGACGTCGACGAGCCCGGGCGCTGCGAAGACGTGCGACATCTCGGCGCCGCCGATCACGGCCGGGGCGGCGCCGAAGGTCCACTCGTAGGCAACGGGGACGGTCGCCCCGGTCACGGTCGCGGTGAAGGCGTGGGCCTCCCCGACGATCGACGGGCCGGCGTGCGTCACCTCGACCGTGAGCGCGAGCGCCGGCCCCGCCGCGAGCCAGGCTGCAGCCAGCGCGAAGCAACCAACGACACGCGACGCGCTCACACCGTTCTCATCAGCTCGTCAGTTGGTCGTGAACGTCGACTTCCACTCGACCGCGAGTGTATTGCCGACGAGATCCGCGATGCCGCCTTTGGGCAGCACCACCTCGTAGGTGGTGCCCGGTTGGAGATCCTGATCGGGATCGAAGTTCACGACCCCCATCCGCACGCCCCACTTGCCCACGAGGGGCTGGCCGCCGACCGGGCGAACGATGAAGCTGGCGGCGTTCACGGTCGCGATCTCGATGTTGTCGGTGAACGTCAGGCCAATCCGCGACTTGGTGGACACGGCGGTCTCCTGGTTGCGGGGAATGACCGTGTCGACGATCGGCGCCTTGCTGTCGGGATCCGTCTGGTGCACGGCGATGAACCAGCCGTGATAGGGCGCCTGGTCGTCCCCGATGACGACCAGAGGGCCGAGCGAGATGCTGAACTGGTCGTCGTTCTTGTTGGCGAGGTTCATGCGCCCCCAGACGCGGCTCATGATCCGCATGCTGCGCGGGTCGGCGACGCTGATCTTCGAAACGCCCGGGCTGCCGCCGATCTCGGCGCGCACGTGGCCGAGGTACATGACGTCGTCGCTGAAGCTCATGTACTCCGAACCCTCGGTCGGGAGTGAGCCGAGCGGCATCGTGCCCGTGCCGATGCTCTTCGGATTCGTGAGCACGTCCCAGGCCTTGACGCCGATCAGGAACACGTAGCGCTTGTAGAACATCCCGATGTAGGCCGTGCCGGTCGTGAACGACGCCAGGCGAACCGGGTTGAGTGGGTCGCTGATGTCCAAGGTGGCGACGCCGCCGCTCTCCTTGGGCGTGGTGACGACGAGGACGTTGCCGATCGCGTCGAGGGGGCCCGCGCTGACGCCGCCGTAGGCCGACGTTGGAACCTCCTTCACGACCGCCGCCGAGGCGGGGTTCGAGGCATCGACGACCTTGATGCCGTTGTTGGTGGCGCCGACGTAGATGTATTGCCCCTGCCAGCTGACACCCCAGACCGATTCGGTGTAGTCGCCGTAATTCGTTCCTGGAATCGCCACCGCCTTGATGTGCTTGGGCGCGGTCACGCTGGTGACGTCCCAAATATTGATCCCGCGGCCGCCGATCGTGACCGCGTAGAAGGTGTCTCCATAGCGAGCGTACGAAATGGTGTGGCTCTCCGCTTCGCCGCCGGTCTTGTTGGGCGTGGCAAAGGTGGACAGCTGCTTGGGCGAAGCGGGGTTGGAGACGTCGTACACCCAGAACTCCTCGTTGCCAGCGACCAGCAGGTAGCCGTTGATCACGGAGGGCTGGTTGATCTGTTTCCCGACTTGCAAGGAGGGGGAGATGATCCCCTTCTGCCAATCCGCTTTCGGTAGATTGACCATCGACGCCGGCTGCGGCGAATTCGGGATCGTTCCGGCTGCCTTTTGGAACGTGCCCGTTCCCGTGCCGCCAGCGCCGTTCCCGCCGCTGCCGGATCCCGCAGCACCGGTGGAGGCGCCCGCGCTGCCACCGCGTCCCGCCGTCGCGCCCGCACCGCCGCCCCTTCCCGTGGTGTTGCCGCCGCTGCCGACAACAGACCCACCCACGCCACCCACGCCCGTCGAGATGGACGAACCGCCCGTCCCCCCGATCGAGCCGCCGGTGCCCGTGCCCAAGCCGCCCATTCCGGTCGCGTTCGAGGAGCCGCCGGTGCCCGCCGCGGAGCCTCCCGTTCCAGTCACCGTCGTGTTCCCCCCGGTTCCCACGGTCGGCGAGACACCACCGGTGCCGGTGCCGGTCGTACCTGCGGCGCTGCCGGCCGTGCCGACGTTGCCGCCCTTGGCAGCCGATTGACCCCCGGCACCGGTATCGTCTCCCACGCCGGTGGGCGCACAGGCCGCAAACAAGAGCGCAAGCGACACGCGCCAGAGGCGCGGGGAGCGAAATCCATTCATGTCAGTCGTCGCGTTGCGCATCGGGTCGTCTCCTTGGTTGTGGGAACGCTCGGGCGAGCCGAGGCGAGGCGATCACGCTCGCCCACCGGCATGCGCCCGGACGGGCAGCGTGTAGGCCAAGACCTCGTCGGAGGTCCGGGTCAACAGGCGACGCAAAGCCGATGCGAGCTCCCGACGGCCCTTGCGCAACCGCCCGTAGACGGTGAACAGCCGGATGCCGAGAACCGACGCAATCTCGGCGACCGGCACCTCTTCGAGATCGTGCATCAACAGCACTGCGCGCCGCGCAAGCGGAACGCTATCCAGCGCCGCGACGATGAGTCGGCGCGCCTGCCTGCTCTGCATGGCCTCGTCGAGGTCGGCGGTCTCGTCGGCCGCCGCATCGATTCCCCCGAACGCCACCTCACGGCGGTGTTTACGCCGATGCGCGGACGCGATCCTGAATGCGATGCCGAACAGGTACGGACGCAGAGGACGCGTGTGATCGCACCGCGCCCAGGCCCCGCGAAGCGCCAGGAACACCTCTTGCGCGAGGTCCTCGATGTCCGGCGGCCAGGTGCCGAGGCGTCGCAGCGCCGCGTGAATGTAGTCGAGCTCTCGCTGGAACGCGTCGAGGCAAGCGGCGTCCGAGCCAAGCGGCCACGCGGCGATGCCCGAAGCGCGGACAGCCGGGACAGCATGGTTCTTTGCATTCAGCCGCGTCATGGAGGGGCCTGTGGCACGAGCCAACGCGAAGACACGCGGTCTCGCGGGGGTAGAAGGGGGCCCGGCTCTGCAATTCGGGTCTATCGATCTTCGTTGCGATTCGCTTTCGCGTGGCCGCCCGCGTCAGCTCAGCAATTGAGTGTGTTGCGTGCGCTATGCAAACGGTGCCCACATTGACGTGCTGAAAATCGCACTGCATGCTCGTTCAATGCTTCGTCTCATCAAGGCGCCCGCGCCGAGAGACGTCGAGGGAGCGCAGGAGGCCGGCGCGCGCGACCTCTCGAACGAGACGGAGCTCGACGACCGCGCGCGGGCAGCGCTCGGCGGTGATCCTCCCGCCCTCCGCAGATTCCTGGGTGCGGTGGCACCGCTCATTCGCCGTATTTGCCGCGGCGTGATGGGGCGTGACAATCCCGAGCTGGAAGACGCAATCCAGGATTGCTTGATCGATGTCGCGCGCGCTCTCCCCCAGTTTCGATTCGACGGCAGGGCTTCGCACTACGTCACCAAGATTGCGATGCGACGTGCGATCGCGTGTCGCCAGCGGGCTCGAGCCCAATCGCAGCAGCATTCGACGCTGGAGCCTTCCTCGCTGCCCGCAACGACGTTCGACCCTGCACGCGAAGCGCGCGCCGATCTCGTTCGCAACCTTCTCGACGCACTCAACGAGGAGCAGGCTAAGGCGCTCCTGCTCCACGTCATGCTCGGTCATTCGACGGAAGAGATCGCGAGCATCACGGGCGTCTCCGTGAACACGGTCAAGACGCGACTGCGCCTCGGTAAGGAACAGCTCCGCCGCTGGCTGGAGCGGAGTGGGGAGGGCCGCCGTGCCGGTGGATGAACATTCTCACGATCACCCTGGCGAACAGCTGATCCGTCGCGCCGTCCGGGGCGCGCTGGACGCGAATGACCGAGCGGCGCTCGAGCGGCACCTGGCGGGCTGTCCGACCTGCGCCGCCGAGATGGAGGCCAGGCGCATCTTTCAGGTCTCCCTCGCGCGCGACCCCGAGGACGATGCGCGGGATCGCGACGCCATCGAAGGCGCCATGGCGCGCTACGCCCGGGGGGCGGCAGTCGACCCGCGCCAGTCCGGAACGGACGACGCGCTCGATCGCGTTGCGATCGACCGGGCCATGTCGCATCTGAGCAGGCGAGAAACATCCCCCGCTGGGGCAAGACGATTCGTCCGAGCGGCGGTGGGCTTCGTCGCGCTCGGCGCGGCGGCGGCGGCGGCAATCACGTTCGCTGTAGTTCGCACGCCGGGAACGACGACCACGGCGACGACAGGCACTGTCCCGTCCACGCGACCGCTCGTTCTGGCCGACGGCTCCGAGATCGCTCCCGAGAGCGCAGCGACTCCGATCCAGATCGCCGAAGAAACACCGATGCGGACGACCGTCCGACTCTCGGCAGGCGCCGCTCGATTCCGCGTCCGTCACGACGTCAGGCGCCTCTTCCGGGTCGACGCCGGTTCGATCGAGATCGAGGATCTGGGCACGGTGTTTCGCGTCGCTCACGAAGCGGAGGGGCGCGTCCGGGTCACGGTGTCCGAAGGGCGCGTGGCCGTCGTCAGCATCGCCAGCCGAATGCGGGTCGAGCTCGGCGCAGGCGAAGATCGTGTCTTCTCGGCGACCGCCGCGCCGCCTGACCTCGTCGAGCAACCTTCCGAAGCGATACCCACTGAAGCACCGAAGCCCGCGACCGCGCCGGCAAGAGGTCCCCTTCACGCACAATCACGTGCACACGGCGGCGACGATCCGGCCAGTTTGCTGGCCGCCGCGGACGTCGCCCGGCGATCGCGTTCGTCCCGCGACGCCGTCGCGCCCCTACGGCGCCTCGTCGAGCGGTACCCCAAGGATCCGCGCGCACCTTCCGCCGCGTTCACCCTTGGGTGGGTCTTGCTGACCGACCTCAATCGGCCGCGCGACGCCGCGGTCGCGTTTGCGGATGCCGAGCGAATCGCGCCACGGGGCGCGCTCGCCGAGGACGCCGCCGCGCGCGTCGCGGAGGCCTGGCAGAAAGCCGGCGAGCCGCGCCGAGCAGCAACAGCAGCCCGCCACTACGCGCAGATGTATCCAACGGGGCGATACATCGTTCTCATGCGCGGGCTCATCGGCGCGAATTGATCAGCACCATTGTCGCGCTCGCGCTGTTCGCGGTGCCGGGCGAGCAGACTGCGGACCCGACCGAGCAGAAGCCGACGCTCGACATCGATGTCTGCGTCGAGATCGATGACGCGGCGGTCGCAAATCTCGTCGACCTGGAGCTGCGCGACGCCCGGCAGCGCGGCCAGGAGGCTCCGATTTCGGTGCGCGTGCGCTGCCTGGACGTCGGCCAGGAGATCAGTGTCGAGCCGTGGGCATCGCTGGGTGGCGACGGGATCCGCGCGATCGAGCTGCCTGCCGTGGACGACGCCGATCCAGCCGCTCGCGAGGCCCGATCGCGTGAGCTGGCGCTGGCGATCGCGGAGCTGATCCGCCGTCTGGAGATCACCCAACCTCTGTCTCCCAAGCCGCCGCCTCCGCCGCCTCCACCTCCCCCGGTCGTCATTTCGCCGCCCCCGGTGGCAGAGGAGCCTGGGCGTCGATGGCAACTGGCCGCCTTGTCCTGGTTCGAAGCTTTCACGGGCGGTCAAAAGATGGCGGGCGGAGACATCGCGTTCGCGACGCGCATCGGGCGATGGTTCCTGACCGAGGTCCGCGTCGGAGGGCGTCTCGTCGCCGGCCAGACGTCACCCGTCGTGCGCCTGACAGGTCGCGCGGGCACCGCGGCTGTGGCGGCGGGGCCGAGCGTCTGGTCGAAGCACCGCACAGTTGGTTTCGCGCCGATGCTCCGCGCGCAAGGATACGCGATCGACTACCGTGTCGAATCTCCTGGCGACAGCGCCTCGGGAACGGCGCGCCTCGGCGCGATCACCATTGCTGTCGAACCGCGCCTGTTCGTCGCCGTCTCACGCTGGATCTTGCTGACCGCAGCTGCCGGTGTCGGAATTCCACTTCACGGGATCGTGGTACGTACGCAGGGGGCGACGACGGACAGCATCACCGGTGTCGCCCTCTCGGCTAGCCTCGGAGCGGCTGTGACGTTTTGATCCATCCCGACGACATGAGGATCGCATCCCCACCCCGCAAGACGCGCGGCCGCCCGTCGGCAAGCGCCGTCGCGGGCACGGTGCTGGCGCTGTTCGCCGGCGCCGGGTGCGGCAACAGCACACTCGACCTCTTCAACCCAGATCTCGGTCTGCTCGCGCACTGGGCCTTCGACGAGAGCCAGGCGGGCAGCACCGCCGCCGACTCGTCCGGGTTTGGCCTCCACGCCACGCCGTCTGCGAATCCCCCGACCCCGACCCGAGACATCCCCCCGGTTCAGTTTTCTGATCCGTACAGCTTGTCCTTCAACGGGCAGGACCAGTGGATCGACATTGGCAATCCGCCTCTCCTCAACGCCAGCGGGCAGGTGAGCATCGCGGCGTGGGTTCGCCCAGCCAACATCGACGGCTACCACAACATCGTCGCGCACGGCTGGCGCATGGACCCGAATCACGATGTCGCGCTGCGCATCAACTCCGGGAGCTACGAATTCACCTACTGGAATTTTCCCGACCATCGGGCCGTTGCTGCCATTCCGACCTCGGACGTCGGCACCTGGGTGCATCTTTGCGGCGTATTCGACGGCAGCGCCTACCACGTCTACAGAAACGGAGCGCTGGCCGCGTCTACCGCGGATTCAACGGCGCCCCCGCCGAATGTCGATACGCCGTGGGCGATCGGCGCACGCGCGCCCCAGCCAGATGGCCTCGAGCGTCTGATGCAAGGCGAAATAGACGACGTCCGGATCTACGGTCGCGCCTTGAGCGCCCCCGAAGTCGAGGCCCTGTATCGACGCTGACCAATCGCGCCGCCGACGTCGCGCCTCGCCCCAGCAGCTACCGACCGGCACCACCTGCCGCGCCGGCGCCGCCTGCTGGCCTAGTTCGCGCGCGTGACATCGATGACCGTCAGCTCGAGAAAGTTGCCGTTGTAGGGCTGCGCGGTCTTCAGGTTTGGAACGGTCATCGTCCCGTTGTTCGTCACCTGGTGATGGTCCCCGTCGATCGTGTAAAAGTCGAGACGCGCCTGACCCGCGATCGGGATCGTCACCGTGTAGTCGGTCTTGTAGACGCTGTGGGGCTGCCGATCGGCGCCGTCGAAGTCAGCGGTGTAATTGAGGTAGTAGCTCTGTTTCGGCGCCGACACCGTGAGAGCGAAGACGTTGAAGCCGTTGTAGCAGCCGTCCGACGGCCTGATCTCCACCGGAACCGCGAACGGCAGCGCGAACTGGGCATCCGTCTCGGGCGGGTGAATCTTGCATGCCCCCTGCCCCGGTCGGAGGTTGTTGTTCGGCGCCGCGGCGCTGTGAATCGTCGGGAGGCCGCCGCTGTAGAAGATCCGGCTCGCCGCGTCGAGCGTGCCACCCGCGTACCAGTAGCGCTCGGCCACGCCCGCGATGCGAACCTTGACGTTGTAGGTGACGCCGGCGGTGCCGCCGAACTGCTTCGTGATGCGCTGGTTCTCGTTCGCCGCGAGCTCCTCGCAGCAGCAGTCGCCGTTGTTGTTGGGGTTCCCGCTCGGTCGGAAGCTGCTGACGCACGGTTTGAGGATAGCGAACCCGTCGAGCACTTGCGCCGCCGCGCGGACGTCGTCGCCACCCGTACCGCCCGTTCCGGACCCTGCAGCTCCGCCGCGACCTGCGGCTCCTGCCGTCCCTGCCGCTCCGGAAGCTCCTCCCCCGGCGCCGCCGCGTCCAAGGCTGGCGCCACCGGTGCCGCCTCCCGTACCTGCGCCGGAACCTGCTGCGCCTGCGGAGCCACTCGTTCCGGCCGAGCCCGAGCCCGCGGCGCCAGCCGTTCCCCCGGTGCCGCCCGTGCCGCCCATACTGGCGGCGCCCGCGCTCCCATCCGCGCCGCCGGAGCCGCCTCCGGTCCCGCCACCCGAAGATTGGCCACTGCCGCCCGAGCCACCAGCGCCACCGGCAGCCTGACCGGCGTCGATCACCCCTCCCGAGCTACCTGATCGACCGCCGCTGTTCCCGCCGGTCGTCCCCCCGCGTCCATTGCCTTCGCCCGGGCCCGCGCTGGTGACGCATCCCAACAGTGCGCCGACCACGCAGAGCGCAATCGCCGCGCCGATCCTGCTGAGTGGAATTCCGGCGAAAATCGATGATCGCGATGGACCCGCCGGAGGCCCCACGCGCGCGGTGCTGCATTCCGAATCGAAATCGTGAATCGCCACCGCCATCATCTGTCCCAAGGCCTCCGCTTTTGGAACGAAATTTCCGCACAAGAGGAGAGGCGGCACGGCAGTAGCTGTTGTTTGCCGATGGAGTCTTCCTCCCCTGAGAGCTCGTCCAGAACGGTGCTGCCCGCCCCGAACTGCGTGATCGCACCGAACTGGGAGACGGCGAGACTCCTGATGGCGTTGCGCGCCGGGGATGAGGCTGTCGCGCGTCCGCT
>Ga0111539_10004213_pt1 | contig 18873 bp, 12 predicted proteins | sample RhiMethybrSRZTD1_FD_79667 | JGI IMG/M metagenome (GOLD analysis project Ga0111539, IMG submission 79667) | Populus rhizosphere microbial communities from Tennessee, USA - Rhizosphere MetaG P. TD hybrid SRZTD1 (version 2) (version 2) | ecosystem: Host-associated > Plants > Roots > Rhizosphere >... | reverse complement strand
TTGTTTCTCCATGTTTTACCCCGACAGGGCCAAAACTGTTAAGGACCACGTTGGTATTCTCTTCTTCGTCATCGCATGAAGTGAGGAAACCGTTGCTCAATAGCAATACCAGCATGACTACCAGTAGGCCCTTCGTATAGTTTAAGATTTTCTTGTTCATAATTGTAGCTTTTACTTGTTCGGTACGATCCGAATGTTATCGATGTAAAACTCAAAAGGAGAATTATCAGCTTCCGGCGCTGATAGCACCCATAGTGACAGACTACCGGTTACGGCCTTGTTAAATTTCATTTCAGTGTATGTAACCTGTCCGCCGGTTAGCCCCATGGCCCATTTGAATTCTGTCATCGGTATTGTCACGGTGAACCATTGACCGTTTGTATTAACAGGAGCTTTGCTTCCCTCCCATGGTCCCCAGACTGCTCTTGCATTGATGGTGTTGCTCCAGATCTCCTGGTTACTACCCGAATGATTCCAGGGCGCAAAACAGAAGTTCAGATGTGATCCATACCAGTCAACTACCTTGACTTCAAATTTCATATCATAGTCGCCAGGCTCACCGGGCAATAAATTACCTTCCGGTCTGCCGCTGCTTTGTGCCCAGAACTGGGATTCATACGGACTTCCTTCGCCTTCAATTCTTTCACCTGCGTTATACACACCTTGAAATTTCACGTAGTTACCGTCAAGGCTATTCGCATCGTTGACAATAATCCCATTTCTCCAGGCGTTCGTAGGTGTCTTTCCCGGCTCATCGTAATTGAGAAAAACATTTCGTTCATCACGGAAATGGAGTACTGACTCGACAACACCAAAATTTGTTGTAACACGAACGGGACCGGATCCAGCACCTTGTGGCACGATTACTTCCAGCCTTGTTTCTGTCGTTTTTACGACTTCGGCTGGTAAATATCCGCCCGAACCATCGGAGAATTCTACCTTTACGGGTACAACGTCAAAGAAGAACTGACCATTGATGAAAGCCGTTTCACCGTCTGCCACATACTCAAGGTCCATCGAGGTGACTACCGGTGGCGGAATACTAACATTGAAATCGTAGAGCAATTCAGATCCATCTTTAAATACTATTCTAATCTTATTGCTGATATCCACGGGTGCCTCATTGGGTACGCGTACGAGAATTGAAGTATTCGTGACAAACGTCGGTGTGATTACTGCTTCTTTATCGTTAAAATAAACATGGCGTGCTTCTCCGAGATTATCGCCCATAATTGCGACGAGATTCCCCAGAAAAGCGCTCACGATCAATGAGTCGGAAGACTCCGGGGTTGTAATCCGTACATAGTAGATGGCAGGCTCTCCGCCATTCTCCACCGCGTCATCGTCGCATGAAGAAAGCAACGCTCCCGCTATAACCATCGGCACGATGAAGAGGTATAGATATTTTATTAATGTTTTCATTTTCATTAGCAGTTTAATCGATCAATTAAGAACATAATCCACCGGTTCGTCGGCAAAACGAGGATTAACAGCTGCCTCATCCCCGGGAATCGGAAGTTTAAAACTATTGGCATTGATGTTCACCGGCGTTGTTGGTTGTCGTAGTTCATAGGCTTCGTAAACGTTCCGGTCGCCCTGCCATCCGCTTTTCTGAACTAGTGTTACCCCGCGGTTTTGCTTGTTCAAATAGTCTATTGCCTCTGTCTCGTCCCGGTAAAAGCGGCGTTTTACGTCATACCATGCAATCCCTTCAATCCCAAATTCTACTCTCCTTTCGCTCATCAGTTGCTCAAAGGTGAGTGAGGTCCTGGGTTGAAGTTTACCATAGGCGCCATTTCCACGCGTGCGAACTTTGTTGAAAACTTCTAGTGCTTTTGCATCGGTTGTCGAACCGTTTAATCCTAATTCCGCTTCTGCATACAGTAAATACACGTCGGCCAATCGTAACATGTATTGATTCAAAGGCACACCTTGATTTTTGATTGGGACGCCCGCATCATCTTGCGTACCCACAATGTATTTCTTCAGGTTATTTAGCAAAGGAGCTTTGTATTCGAGATCGCCACCACCGTCAGGATTAGGAGTCACTATGTTATAGGTATAGTTGTGAACTTCAGGATATTTTTCTCCCAAGGTCATTACAATCTCACGCATCCGCGGATCTTTAATAGGTTGTCCCTGTGCATTGGTTCCAGCGTTTGTAGTCATGTTTACGATGAAACTATTTGTTGCAGACTTGCCTCCGCCCCACGCTTCATCATTTCCCGTTACGATGCTGTTTCGACCAAATACCGCCTGGCGGCTATTGCCCACGCCCCAATTGTTGTTACTCCACTGCAATGCAAAAAGTGATTCCTGATTATTGTTGTTAGCAATTTTAAAAAGGTCACCATAGTTGGGCATGAGGGAAAGACCACTGTTCTCAATAACATCTAATGCATATTCTTTTGCCAGATTAAAATCTTGTTGTGATTTCGAGTATTGTCCCAAAGTCACGTGCAATTTTGCCAACATCCCTTTTGCTGACCAAGAAGTGACTCGGCCTGGGGAGCTTGACGTTGGAAGATTCTCGGAAGCAAACAAAAGGTCACGTATGATAAATTTATAGACACTTAACTGCGTATTTCGAGGCAACTCCATATCGTTACTGCTAATCTTTTCAACTGGATTTTCAACGATAGGTACATCGCCCCAAAATTCGGTTAGGAAAAAATAAGCCGCTGCGCGCATAAAACGTGCTTCACCCAATCCGCGATTTATGACATCTGGTGCAACACCATTCTTGCTGGCGATCCTAGGCATATCATTAATAATGGTATTGGAAATTGTAATTACATCATACAAACTGATCCACGCGTTATAGACGATAGAATTCGTGGCTGAATAGGTGAAGAAGAATAATTGCCCCTCATCCTGATAATCGTTATACAGGTCACCCGCCATTCCATCGCCGGCGGCCCATGAAAACTTATCATTAAAGTTAAACCAGGGTCTGCTGTACAAGGATCCCGTTACCGATTGTATCTGTACCTCATTTTTAAAATAATCATCCAGCACGGCTTGATCCTTCGGGAGAACGTCCAGAAATTCTTCCCCGCATGAAATCCCCATAAAACTCAGGAGAAATGCTAGTATATAATTTGTTGTTTTTTTCATAACAATAATTTTAAATCTTATCAAAAACCAATTTCGAGGCCTGCAGTATAGATCCTCGGTGCGGGGATACGTCCCATATCAATATTCTGCATCAATGCACTTTGGTTGAATGCACCAATTTCCGCATCGTACCCGCTATAATTAGTAAAAGTGTAAGCGTTCTGTACATTGACATAAACCCTCGCTCTACTCATCTTTATTTTGCTGATCAGTGGTTTAGGTAGCATATACGAAAGACTGATATTCTGAATTCTTGCATATGATCCATCCTCAATCCACATATCGGACATCCTTCCATTGGCATTTACGTTGAGTTGGGAGAAGCGAGGAATGGTAGCATTCGGATTAAGGAGAACATAGTTGTCAATGTTATCTACTGAACCCGCAGGATCGATCATTTCAAATTGCGCTCGATTAGCTACATCGCTTAGCTGGTTGTCATTTAATGAGTTCATTCCCTGGTTCCGCGACCGTTGGTAGTTGAATACATCAAAACCATAAACACCAATGATATTAATATCAAGCGTTAGATTGCCGTACGAGAAGCTATTATTAAATCCAAAACTGAATTTAGGATTAGGATTTCCGATTGCGACCTGATCTTTTTCGTCAATTCTGTTATCGCCATTTTGATCCTTGAATTTAAGATCGCCTAACCACACGCCATCACGTTGATGAATCAGACTTGTCTCTCCCGTTCCTACCTGCACGGCATGGCCTTCAATATCAGCGCGGTCGACAAAGATGCCTTCCGTTTGATAGCCATAAAACTGACCGATCGGATTATTGATGGTCGTGCGTGTAACCGTTTGGAAGCCGGCGTACCAATATAAATTCCGGATTTGTGGTCGGTCTATCGCTGTTATTTTATTCCGGTTTACGCTGTAGTTAAGGTCCGTGCGCCAGGAAAATTTTTCACCCTGAACATTTCTGCTGGAGACTGTAATTTCCAGACCCTTGTTTTCAATCTTGCCATAGTTTGAATAGGGAGGATTTATCATCGAGCCGAGGATGTAGCCTGGAGGATTTAGTTCTAATAATAAGTTGTCAGAATATTTTTTGTAAGCATCCACAGTTAAGTCGATTCTGCCGCTCAAAAAAGATGCATCAATTCCGGCATTGTAAGTAGCTGTAGCCTCCCATCCCAAATCAGGGTTGGGTATTCGATTAGGAATGTAAGTAGTTCCCAATGCCGTATTTTGGATCGACGATAACGAAGCGCCGTAGGCATAGTTGGGTATATCCTGATTGCCCACTTTGCCATAACCGATCCTCAATTTTAAGTCGCTGAGGAAATCAGACTTAGGCATGAACCCCTCATTGGCTATACGCCATGCGAATGAAACAGCGGGAAAATTTCCCCATTTACTATTGGGTCCAAATCTGGACGACCCGTCCCTTCTGATCATCGCCGTTACATAATAGCGATCTGCAAAATTATAAATCAAGCGGCCGTAGTAGGACGACAATGTATTTTCGCCTTGCCATCCATTGATCGAGGTAGGTTCACCTTGATTTGGCGTAATGATGTCGTTGGACGTGAGATTGGATTTCGTAAAATCAGATCCTTCGTAAGTACTCCTTTGCGATTCTTGCCCTAACATTGCTGTAAAATGGTGCCTGTCAACATCAAAATTATAAGTGAGGTAGTTTTTCCAAATCCAGAAGAAATTATTTTCCTGGCGATGTCTTAGTTGATTCGCATCATTTTTAATAGCACCCCATTCGTACGTTGGCTTAAATACCTTGTTCAGTGAATGGCTGTCGTTTATGGCATATTCCGTTCGGAAAGTCAGCCCCTTCGTGAGCGTGGCCTCAGCATAAAAATTGGCGGTAAGCGTTTGTTTTTTAACCTTGTTATTAATCAGAAACGACACGGCTACTGGATTCGAAGTGATTTGCGCTGACCCCGCATCCGGTCCGGCAAAATTTCCGTCGAAATCATAAACGGGCGTGCTCGGCGGCATTTGAAGAGCCTGCGCGATTATTCCATCTCCGCCGTCGCTTCGTCCGATCACTTCATCGGTGATTGCAAAATTCAGACTGGTCCCGACCTTTAACCAATTGGTTGCTTTCGTGTCGAGGTTTATTCGGCTTGAAAATCTTTCGAACCCTGAATTTCTGAGAATACCATCTTGCTGGAAATATCCGCCCGATAAAAAATATTGTGTTTTTTCGGTACCACCGCTGGTAGATAGTTGATGATTTTGTATGGGTGCTACTTCAAAGATTGCATCCTGCCAATCGGTACCAGGACCGAGAATACTTGGATCAGCAAATCTTGCATCGGGGTTTATACTCGGGATTTCTTTAGCCACGCTAAATTGGTAGGCGGCATATTGAGGCAAGTCCATCATGTCAAGCGTCTTGGGCACTTGCTGAAGACCATAGTATCCATTGTAATCTATTTTTGATTCTCCTGACTTTCCTCGCTTAGTCGTAATCAGTATAACTCCGTTGGCCGCCCGGGAACCATAAATTGCAGATGCCGATGCATCTTTGAGCACTTCGATGCTTTCAATATCATTAGGGTTAATATTGGCGAGTGGGTTCACGATACTACCCTGTCCGTTAGCCCCACCTGCAAAATCAAATCCTGCGATTTGTCCCGCGCCACCTCCTACTTGTACTCCATCAATAACATATAGTGGTTCGTTACCTCCATTTAGGGACGCTGTACCCCGAATTCGAATGGATACCGCACTACCAGGTTGACCGCTATTCTGCGAAACATTTACCCCTGCGATTCTGCCTTGAAGCGCCTGGTTAACATTCGCCGCCATTGAACCTCTCATTTTATCGCCGCTGAGAGACGCAACTGATCCGGTCAGATCGCTTTTCTTTTGCGTACCGTACCCAACGACAACAACTTCTTGAAGTTCGGCAACATCTTCCTCCAACAGTACGTCGACTTTTGCGCGACTGCCAACAACTATTTCCTGAGATTGATAACCGATAAAGGAAACAACTAGAATGTCGCTGCTTGTGGCTTCAATGGAATAGTTTCCATTTGCATCGGTACTTGTCCCGGAGGTTGTTCCCTTTTTAATAACGTTCACGCCAGGTAGGGCCTGGCCGGCTTTGTCCGAAATTTTTCCTGTTATCACGCCCTGCGCATGAAGCACAGAACTTCCAATCAGGAAGAGCATTACGGAAGCAAAGCATACGCTTCTGTAAAATTGTTTTATCATAGGTTTAAGGTTTAGTGTTTTTCACGTCAGCCGAAGCAATCGTTTTCATCTTTCGATTTCTAGAAAACGTTTGTTGACCGAATTTAAAGGTATGTACAAGTGAGCCTCACCGCGGGTATTGAATTGTTACATTTTGCTTATTGGCTCGTTAACTGCCAGCGATAAATTGTTTCAAAATCCTGTTCAGATTGTTAATTAGAACGTGTCAAAATGTTTTAAAACCGCGGATTAAGGGTGAATATCAATGGTTGGCCGGCATAGTTTGGTAAACTTAAGAAATCGTAAAACCTCCTGGTCAGGAGATCGAGTTTCTCCTTTTTTTACAAACTAACATGAAGTCTTAAACGTGATAATTAAATCGAAGGGACTGAAATGACTAATTGATAATCGCGTAGGCCATGCCACAAGCGATAGAAATGTAAAGCACGATTTCAATGAAGAGCAAAACTTTTGAAATCTTATTCTTTTTATTCACGGCCATGAAAAGAAGCGTTTACTCAAAACTACTTCTTCACTCAACATTATAAGGTTATTAAATCGTCAGAATGTAGGACTAAAATGTTTCTTCCACGACAATTTACTTTCACACAACGATTCTTTTACAAGTTTTCGGTTGAAGCTTCTTTCTTTTTTGCTTGAACATAGGCAGAGGGCAGCATGCCAAATTCATCTTTGAAATATTTCGCAAAGTATTTCGGACTGTTAAAACCAACTTTATAAGCTACTTCGGAAATGGTCAATTGACTCTTTTCCAACAATTGTGCGGCGCGTTGAAGGCGAATGGTGCGAATAAATTCCAGGGGCGCCTTTCCTGTTAAGGATAACAATTTTTTATACAAATGTACCCGGCTCATGCCCAATTCGCGGCTTAGATCTTCAACAGAAAAATCAGCATCAGAAATTTTATCCTCAACAAACTTTATCGCATTCTGAATCAGCTTTTCGTCCATCGATGTGATTTTGATGTCCGTTGCCTTGACTTCAATCTGCCTTCTGAAATCCTTATGAAATATTTCTCTTTGGTGTATCAGATTTTTGATCCGGGATTGCAAAATTTCAAAATTGAAAGGTTTGGTGATATAATCATCAGCGCCAATTTCAAAACCTTGCATTTTTTGCTCTTCGCTGGTGCGTGCCGTTAGTAGAATTACAGGTGTGTGCGAAACGGTTGCATTGCTTTTGATCTTTTTACACAGCTCAATACCATCCATTTCAGGCATCATGATATCGGACACAATCAAATCCGGAAGATGTTTTAAAGCGAGCTGCAATCCTTCCTTTCCGTTCCGTGCTTCGAAAATATGATACGTTTGTCTAAGATTATCCTTCAAATAAAAACGAAAGTCCTCGTTATCCTCTACCAACAATAATGTAGGACTCTTATGAACCGACTGTCCGTTTTGCAGGACGGGCTCCGTGGAATCTTGTACAGGTACAGGACTTTCGTCCCCCGTCTGCGATGGGAGAGCGTCAACTTTAATATCAACAAACGGAATTAGGATGCTGAAACAACTTCCCACATTTACGTCGCTTTCCACGGTAATGACACCACCATGCAGTTTTACAAACTCCTTGGTAATCGACAATCCAATACCGCTACCTTGATTAACCATGCTGGGAGGCACATCACTTTGAAAAAATCGCTCAAAGATTTTATCCTGTTTTTCGGCCGGAATCCCAATGCCAGAATCTTTCACGCGTATAGCCACCCATTTGGTCTTTTCTTCCGTTTTTTCGAGTAGGCCGAGATTTACTTCAACTTTTCCATACAGGGGAGTGAACTTGAAAGCATTGGATAAAAGATTAAAAAGGATTTTCTCCAACTTATCCTTATCGAACATAGTTTCCAAAGATGTCAGATCTGAATGGAAGGAGAACTCAATTTGTTTTTTTTCTGAAAGATCGGTAAATGAGTGTGCGGCCTCTTTTACAAAAGCTACAATATCACCTTCAGATTGATTGAGTTTCACTTCCTGAACCTCTAACCTTCTAAAGTCCAAAAGCTGATTAACAAGATTTAATAACCTTCTGGCATTGCGATGAATCATTAAATATTGTTTCCGTTGTTCCGGATCAGTGGCTGCCCTTAACATTTTTTCCAACGGTGTGAGAATCAGGGTCAACGGCGTGCGAAACTCATGGCTGACGTTGGTAATGAATTTTATTTTCATCAAATCAAGCTCATGAACCTGTTGAGCATCCTGGCGTTCCTTTTCAATTTTATATTTCATCCTTTCCCGGGCCAAAATTAATTGTCTTGACAGGAGCAAGGCGCCTAAAATCAATGCTATGTAAATGACAAAAGCAATACCCGATTTCCAGAAAGGAGGCAAAATCGAAATCTTTAACTGAGCACCTTCTTCATTCCAGATGCCATCACTATTTGATGCCTGTACATAAAAAGTGTAATCGCCTGGGTCCAGATTCGTGTATGTAACTTTTCGCTGACTTCCATTCGTCATGAGCCAATCTTTATTAAATCCGTCCAGTTTGTATTTGTACTCACTTTTTTCCGGATGAAAGAAGTTCAAAGCGACAAATTCAATCGAAAAAACATTGTCGCTGTATTTCAGTACGATTTCATCCGTTTCGGTGATTGACTTGTTGAGAATGATTCTTTTTTTAATGGATTCCCCAATCGCTACACTCTTATTGAAGATTTGAAAATCAGAAAGCTTTACCCGAGGTTTAATATTATTGATCTTTATCTCCTCTGGATGAAAGATGTTAAAGCCGTTTATCCCTCCAAAAATAATTTCTCCCGCCGAAGTCTTAAGACGTACATTTTCATTGAATTGTCTCCCCTGCAATCCATCCGACTCGCCATAATTTTTATAGCTCAGTGAAAAATTCCTGGTTTCGGGTTTGTAATTCACAGTTATGTTGGAAATGCCGTGCGGCGTACTGATCCATAGGTTATGATCATCGCTCTCCACAAGCGTTAATACCGAATTGTGCAGCAGACCATCACCTTCATTGAAAACTTTGAATGTACCGTTGGCCTTGTCGAAAAGATTTAATCCACCATGCGTTCCCACCCATATCAATCCGCGGCTATCTTCATACAAATCCAGCACGCTATTGTTGCTGAGACTGCCCGGGTTGCCGCCATCGTTCAAGTAATGGGTAAACCTGTTTGTTTTTTTATCTAACACATCAATTCCATAGCCCGTCCCAATCCAAATATTTCCCTGGCTGTCTTCCATAAAAGCCGAAATGTATTTCGAGTGAATCGAGTTCGGTTCGCCTTGCCGATAGTGATAAAATTCCTTGCGCTCGCGGGTAAGAACGTCTACCCCTTGCGTTAGAGTGCCAATCCATAGGTTTTTGTTGGAGTCCTCAAAAATTTCCCAAATACTATTGTCTGAAATACTCTTAGGATTGGAAGGATCATGTTTATAACGCGTGAATTTTTTTCCGTCATAACAATTTAACCCTCCGAAGTAGGTGCCTATCCATAACTTACCATCCCTGTCTAAGTATAAACTAACAATTACATTATTGCTCAGACTGTTTTCATTCTTTGGATCATTCAGATGCTGAATGAATTTATTGTTTTTACGGTCAAAATAAATAAGCCCTCCACCGTTCGTTCCAAGCCACAGGTTGCCCTTTTTGTCTTCCACAACACTATTGACGTCGTTGAAAGGCAAACTTGAAGGATCCGAAGTCTGATTTTGAAGTAAACGAAAGCGAATAATATCTTCATGATAAAAGGAAATACCTTTTTTGAACGTGCCAACCCAAATGATCCCCTCATAATCTTTATACAATGCGCTGGTGCTATTTTCGCTGAGGCTCCTCCGATCGTCGCGATCAGTCAAAATGTATCGTACGCTAAAATCTTTTTTATCCAGCAGGTTAACGCCTCCATGATCGGTGGCGATCCAAATTAATCCTTTATTATCCTGCACAATTCCTCGCACAATGTCAGAATTTAACTTTGCCACTGGAGATGTTTTGTTAATGCGGGTCAACGATTTGTCAACAGACTTAAAGTAAAATGCACCCTCATTTTGATCACTGATAAAAAGCCATACGTCGTCGTCGTTATCCACCGTAAGGCGATAATCAAGGATCTGATGGTCGTATAATTCATTTAAGTAATTATTTCTATAGGTAATGGTGTGCGTCTTGCCGTCTAATTTTTCAAAAACACCATTTTTGTGAAGGATCCAAAAGTTACCTTGTTTGTCTTCAGCGATTGATGAGATCTGATTGGATGCAAGTGACGTTGAGTCGAGCGGATTATAAAATAACGGCGTGGTTTTTTTATCTGCAACATTATACTTAAAAAGTCCTTGTGAGGTGTGGATAAACCAATAGTTGCCGCGCCGGTCTTTTTTAATTTCTGATATCCCGCCATCTGGGATATATAATTTTTGCAAGTAGCTATCAGGGTCGTGACTAAATGTTTCTGTATTGGGATCATAAATATCAATACCCGTCCACGTCGTCATCCAAATGTTACCATCCGGGTCTTCAAACAAACTATTGATATCACTATTTCTGACAGATTTCGGGTCGCCTGGAATATTTCGGAAAGTCTTTATGGCATAACCATCATATCGGTTTAGCCCGGATATTGTTCCAAACCACATAAACCCTTTGCTGTCCCTGAAAATGCATTTTATCTGGTTATGAGAAAGTCCCTGATTAACATCAATGTTTGAGAATTTATATTGATCAGTTTGCGGCAACGCCGGAAGGGCAAAACCAAAAAGGAAAAGTAACCCCCAAAAGATGCGTAAATCACTCATAGTAGAATCGGCTGCCAGGTCCTGAAAATTAGAAAAATCTCCGGACAAAGATGACCTCAGAAAAACACTATGTTGGCTGTAATCTTACAGCTTGACCCGTTCAATTCTAGGCGCTAGCAAATGCAACGTTACCCAGGCAAGCAGATAAGCTGATCCGCAAATAATGAACATGATATAGTAAGCTGTTTCGATTTGCCCAATCGCACGATAGTGAACGAATAAACTTTTCTGAACCAGCAAAGTGAGTAAGATCCCACCCAAAGACCCAAACATTCCGCCAATGCCAGTGACAGATCCTACAGCTTTCTTAGGGAACATATCGGAAACTGTAGTGAAAATATTCGCACTCCAGGCCTGATGGGCAGACGCCCCCAGCCCGATCGTCAGCACAGCAAACCACATGTTTACGCCCCCCAAAATCTGCGCAAACACAATAGGCGTTACCATAACTGCATAGATGAGCATAGATGTTTTACGCGCCTTGAAGGCGGCCCAATTATTTTTGATTAAGTACATGGGCAACCATCCTCCTCCAACGCTTCCAATAGTGGCAAGAACATACACCGTTGCGACGGGCAAGGCCATGCCGGTCCCCTTAATTCCGTATTGACTTTCCAAAAAATCGGGGAGCCAAAACAAATAAAACCACCATATCGGATCAGTCAAAAATTTGCCCATTACAAAAGCCCATGTTTGTTTGAATCCCAATAGCCGTACCCAAGACACCTTCTCTTTTTTCGTTGCTTCATCCGCTATATCGTCCACATCGCTATGGATGTAATCGAACTCGGGTTTTAAAAGCTTTTTATGTTTGGCTGGAATTTCATAATATATCAGCCACAGAACTACCCAGATAAAACCGATTGCCCCGGTTAGGATAAACGCCCACTTCCATCCCCAAGCCTCCGTTATATAAAGGACCGTCAACGGAGCGACTACAGCCCCGATATTTGTTCCCGAATTAAAAATTCCAGTAGCGAGGGCCCGTTCCTTTTTAGGGAACCATTCAGCAACTGTCTTTATGGCGGCAGGAAAGTTGGCGGATTCAGTAATACCCAATGCGCTCCGGGCAACAATAAAACCCAACGTACTGTTGACGAGTGCATGCCCAACGGCTGCTAAGCTCCAAAAAAACGTGGCCAGGAAGTATCCCATCTTTGTACCTACCTTGTCGATGACACGGCCTGAGAACACCATCCCCAACGCATAGGCTATCTTAAAAGCAATTTCAATGTTGGCGTAGTCGCCGTCATTCCAATTGAACTCACGCGTCAAATCAGACTTTAGTAAGCTGATGACCTGGCGATCGATGTAATTGACCGTAGTAGCGAAAAAAACAAGCGCACAAATCGTCCATCTGTATTTTCCGACCGTCTGGTTTATCGTGTCCAGGTTTTCCGCAATTCTGGGGTTGGTTGTCATTTTTGGTCAGCAACTTGTGCTGCATTAGTTTCTAAGTTTATGAATGGTCTGAAGGATGTCTCGGACATTGTTTTCCAATGCCGTCCAATCCTTCTTCTCTAAGATTTCCTTTGTGAACAACTGCGAACCCATTCCTACACTCATGGCTCCCGCTTTGAACCATGATGCTAAATTTTTTTCATTCGGTTCGACTCCTCCTGTAATCATCAATTGGAGGTCAGGAACTACGGGCATAATCGACGACACAAAACCAGGCCCTAACACGGATCCGGGAAAAACTTTGATAACCTGTGCTCCGTTCTCTTTTGCTGTAACTATTTCCGTCAACGTTGCGCAACCGGGCATCCATAAAATGTTATGGTCGAGGCAGACCTTTGCCATCTCAAGTTTTAAGATGGGAGAAATAATAAAGTGAGCGCCAGCGTCAATAAATTTTTTTGTGGTAGCGCCGTCCATAACTGTTCCAATTCCCAACATCAGGTCAGGAAATTTTTTACAGTAATCCAGCATGGCCACAAAAACTTCGAAGGAATTTTTTCTACGATTGGTAAATTCAAATACTCTTACACCGCCGCGATAAGCTGCTTCTATTACCTGTTGCGATGTCGGTATATCATCGTGTGTAAACAGGGGAACCAGCCCCAGCTCCTTCATCTTTCCAACAATTTGTTTATTCGTAAATCCCATGATTTTAACGTAACAGTTTACCGATATTTTCGCCTTTGACTAGCGTCTCTATTTCCTCAGCTGAGGCAACGTTGACATCTCCTTCCACTGAATGTTTGAACGCTCCCGCGGCAGTCGCAAATTCTATCGTCGATGCGTCATCTTTTTTATTTATCATACCATAAATCAACCCAGCCATAAAAGCGTCACCCGCTCCTACCCGATCAACAATGTGCGTAAGGTCGTACTCTTTAGATTGAAACAATTGCTTTCTGTTCCACAGGATCCCCTTCAATTTGTTGTGCGACGAACTAATTGAATTACGCTCTGTTGTTGCAACCTTTTTGATATTTGGATAGGATTTTTTGAAGGAAGCGCATGCTGTATCAAATGTGTCGCCGGAAATCCCTACACAATTTTCCATATCTGTTATTCCAGAGACAATAACGTCAGTCGATTCTATTAACGCAGGCATTATTTCACGAGCGGTCTTTCCGTACTGCCAGAGATTTCTCCGGTAGTTTATGTCGCCGGACACCGTAATATTATTTTTGCGCGCAACCTGAATGGCCTCATAACACACATCAGCAGCACCTTGCGAGATGGCAGGTGTTATTCCCGTCCAATGAAACCACGAAGCATCTTTCAAAATCAATTCCCAATCAATCATTCCAGGCTTAACGTGAGCAAACGCCGAATTGAAACGGTCATAAACGATACGAGACGCCCGATGCATTGAACCGTTCTCCAGAAAATAGACGCCCATTCGCTCAGGTCCATAAACTATAAATTGTGTATCCACGCCATAGCGCTGAAGCGTTTGTGTAGCCGCCTGTCCTAAATCATTATTCGGAAAACGTGTTACATGTGCCGCGGAAATTCCGAAGTGGCTCAAAGACGAAGCGACATTCGCTTCTGACCCAGCATAGAGAACATTAAAACTGTCTACCTGCGTAAATCTCGCGAACCCTGGCGTCGAAAGACGCATCATGATCTCCCCAAATGTGATTACTCGTTTTTTCATTTGAAAAAAATAACGCTATAGTTATACGCCGAATAAATCTTAAACGCCAGCGTAAGAGCTAAATCCACCATCAACAGCTACTACTACACCCGACACAAACTTAGCACCGTCAGAACACAGCCATATAAGTGTGCTGGCCAACTCATCCGGTTCTCCAAACCTTCCGAAGGGGGTATGCGCGATTACAGATTTTCCTCTATCAGTCAATCCTCCATCCGATGTCGTCAGAAGGGTTCTATTTTGTTCCGTTAGAAAAAATCCTGGCGCAATAGCATTTACACGAATACCTTCGCCGAATTTTTTTGCCATTTCAATGGCCATCCATTGTGTAAAATTGCTGATCGCGGCTTTTGCAACGGAATATCCAACGACGCGTGTGATTGGAAGATAGGCTGCCATCGAAGAGATGTTTATGATGCATCCACTCTTGGCTGCCATGATGGGCTCAGCCAAAATCTGAGAAGGTAACACCGATCCCGTCAAATTGAGCTCAACCACTTTCCGAAAATCTTCAATATTTAAATCAAGAAAAGTTTTATCGGTTGGGATGGTCGCACCGGGCATATTGCCACCGGCGCCATTCACTAATATGTTGATAGTACCAAACTGATCCAGAATAGTTTTCTTCGCGGCGTTTAATTGCTGTGCATTTAATACATCGGCTGAAACACCAATGGCTTCGCCCCCTGATTTTTTTATCTCTTCTGCCAGTTCGTCGGCAACATCTTTTCTCCTTCCCACAATTGCTACTTTCGCGCCGGCTCTTGCCAGTGCCTTAACCATCGAACTGCCCAGCACGCCCGTGCCTCCTGTGACAACGGCAACTTTCTTCTCCAGACTAAAAAGCGAATTCAAATACGACATGGTATAATTATGATTTAGATTTTAGATTTTATACACATTTTAAATTCTAATTGCTTTTCGAGCACGGTTGCTTTCATAGCAGGCTTCAATTAACCTGATAACATTTCGAGATTCTTCAGGCTTAACGGCTAACGGTTTATCGTTACGAATGCTGTCATGAACACTTTTATAAAATTGTGTGTAGTCGCCGGCAATTGTTTCTACGGAACCTTCCAAATGTAGTCCTCCCACCGTCGTATTCAGTTTTCCCCACAGATCTTTTCCTTCGGTTCCCCATCCCGCGGTTCCGGGAATTTTTCCATCCTTCAGGGCTTGTTCCTGCGGGTCAATACCATATTTAACGAAAGAACCTTCAGTACCGTGGAGAATATATCGGGGCGTTGCTTCACGAACTAAGTAACTTGATTTGACTATCGCATGAAAATCCGTGTAGTGCATGCGAATGTCATAAAAGTCTTCCACTTTTCCATTGGGTCGTTGCGTTCCAACCCGTGCATCTACTTCCGAAGGCATTCCGAACAACACGAGAACCTGATCTAGCATATGCGAACCCAAGTTGTATAAAATTCCGGAGCCGGGCCCCTGTTCTTCTTTCCAGGTATTGGCTTCGATGTAGTTTCGATAACGATCATAGTGTAGTTCAAACTCTGCGATTTTTCCAACCCAGCGGTTGTCCACCACTTTTTTTACCGTCATAAAATCGCCATCCCATCGGCGGTTTTGAAAGACTGTAAGCAGCCGACCCTTCTTTTTTGCCAAGGCAATAAGGTTGTCAGCTTCCTGCGTTGACACCGTAAAAGGCTTTTCTACGATTACATTTTTTCCAGCCTCAAGAGCTTGCGTGGCATATTGATGATGAGAATCATTCGGAGTGTTAATCACCACCAATTCCACGCCATTATCGTTGATCACTTCATCTACCGAGCGTGCGATTTTCGTATGTGGGTAGCGTTGTTTCGCTTTATCACTATTTCGCTGCAGAACCGTGGTAAGGTCAAAGTCAGGATTTACCGCGAGCAGCGGAGCGTGAAAAATTTCACCTGACATACCATACGAAAGCAAAGCAGTTTTAATTGGATTCATTACAAATTCTAATGGGGATTTACAGACTTAAGAGCGGACCTTATCTTGGAAATATTTTTTAAGTGGCCAAATATACCTTTTTCAATCAACCCCCAATCTTTTAATGTGATGGCTTCTTTTGGAAATAAGGGTGCCCCCAATTTTATACAAAGTGAACCGGCTTCGAACCATTTAGCAAGAATCGGCGGATGAAGGTCCATTATGCCGGAGGGTATAAACTCAAGATCAGGATATTCACGTTTCACCGTCTGTATAAATTCCGACCCCAAAATATTAGCGGGTAAAATGCCGATTACGCTTGCTCCTAACGACTTCGCCCAATTGATATCTGAAATGGTGGTGCACCCTGGTATCCACAAAATATTATGCTCGTGACATACTTCCGCCATTTCCGGGCGTAGAAATGGGGAAGCAATAAATTGAGCTCCTACCTGAATGTATCGTTCTGTCATGGTCGCATCAAGTACAGTGCCCACCCCCAAAATTATTCCCGGATAGCGGTGAATTCGTTCATTTACGTAGTTGAAGAGCCTAATACCTTTATTGTCACGTTGGTGCATGAACTCGAACACCCGAAGCCCGCATCTGTACGAAATATCAACCACCTGCATCAACACATCCACATCCGGGTGATAAAATACGGGCACTACGCCCGTTTGCTTCATTTGAGTTATAACATCCTGCTTGGTGAATGACATTCTTTGCGTAAAATTGGTCCGATTTAGATTTTGAAATTTCAAATTAATAAAATTAAAGTATAAATTGCGCAATCGATTGCGCAAGATAACAGTTTTCTCACTATGTCAACTAAATTTCTAAAAATTCATCCGGCTGATAATGTATACGTCGCATTGACGGATCTCAAAGCCGGCGAAAATGTAAACCTCAATGGTAAACTTCTTACATTGGTGGACGACATTCCTGCCAAGCACAAATTCACAGAGGTGGCCATCCAGCCTGAAGGAGAAATCTTTATGTATGGGACGGTTGTTGGTAAAGCACTCAAGCCTATACCGGCCGGGGGTGTGATTGGCACGCACAACTTAAAACATAAATCTGCTCCATTTTCCGGACGTACGAAAAGCTATCAATGGACTCCACCAGACGTATCCAAATTTCGCGACAAAACTTTTCTGGGATACCATCGTCCTGACGGGCAAGTAGGAACAGCCAATTATTGGCTTATTGTTCCATTGGTCTTTTGCGAAAACAGAAATGTTGATGCGATCCGGGAGGCTTTCATGGACGAGTTGGGCTTCAGCAAGCCGGACGCCTACAAAGATTATGTTCATCAATTAGTTCAGCTATATCAAAATAATAAATCCATTTCGTCCGCGTCATTTCAGCCCGCGACAACCAATGGTCATTCTCGGATTTTTAAAAATATCGACGGCATTAAATTTTTAACACATCAGGGAGGATGCGGTGGAACCAGACAAGACTCGCAAACACTTTGCAAACTTATTGGAGGATATATCCACAATCCCAATGTTGCGGGCGCAACCGTGTTGAGTCTCGGATGTCAGAATGCTGAGATAAAAACATTACAGGAATCCCTTAGCAAGCTGGACCCTACCGGCACAAAACCAGTTTTTATTCTCGATCAACAACAATCGGGAACAGAACAGGAGTTGCTGACGCAAGCAATACAAAAAACTTTTTTGGGCCTGGTCGACGCAAATAAAATCGAACGTAAACCAGCGCCACTAAGTAAACTGGTCGTAGGATTGAAATGCGGCGGGTCCGATGGATTTTCAGGAATTTCTGCAAATCCCGCCATTGGGCACACGTCTGATCTGCTAGTCGCACTGGGTGGGAGCACCATCTTGTCAGAATTTCCGGAGCTCTGCGGTGTTGAACAGGAATTGATCAACCGATGCGAAAGAGACGAAGCGGGCGAGCTGTTCATCAAGTTGATGCGTACCTATTCTTCAGCAGCAGAAGCTGTGGGATCGGGATTTGATATGAATCCTTCACCGGGAAATATTAAAGATGGCCTCATTACCGATGCTATAAAATCGGCGGGCGCTGCTAAAAAAGGAGGTACCGCACCCGTTGCAGATGTACTTCAATATGCGGAATACATTAAGAAGCCGGGATTAAATTTGCTTTGTACACCTGGCAATGACGTCGAAAGCACAACAGGAACAACAGGATCCGGCGCGCAAATAATTCTTTTCACTACCGGACTCGGAACGCCCACAGGTAATCCTGTCTCTCAAGTTGTGAAGCTTTCCACGAATACAAAGCTTGCGCAAAGAATGCCTGACATCATTGACTTTAATACCGGGCCCATTATTTCCGGCGAAAAGTCAATCGAACAAATGGGAGAAGAAATTCTTGACTTTGTAATCGACATCGCCAGCGGAAAGGTTAAAGCTAAGGCTGTCGAGTTAAATCAGGATGATTTTATCCCGTGGAAACGTGGAGTGTCTTTGTAGTAAGGATTTATCAGACAGTGACCACGCGGACACTTTAACGTAGAAATTCTTCGCGCAGCGGGTTGAAGCAATCAACCAGCTTTGCGGTATTCGTAAGCAATTGGATTGTATGTTCTTTTCCTGAGGGAACTGAAAACATATCGCCGGGTCTTAGTCGCTGGTCTGATTCACCCTCACAAAAAAAGATGATCTCGCCCTCGGCCACGTAAGTGGTTTGTTCATGCACATGACTGTGTGGCGGATCCGGTTGTTTCCACGGGCCATTATCAAAATCTATTACGACCATCATCAGCGCATCAGTATGA
>Ga0111539_10004212_pt1 | contig 18874 bp, 16 predicted proteins | sample RhiMethybrSRZTD1_FD_79667 | JGI IMG/M metagenome (GOLD analysis project Ga0111539, IMG submission 79667) | Populus rhizosphere microbial communities from Tennessee, USA - Rhizosphere MetaG P. TD hybrid SRZTD1 (version 2) (version 2) | ecosystem: Host-associated > Plants > Roots > Rhizosphere >... | reverse complement strand
TTAGCGAACGCCTTCGGCGTATTTTCAAACTGAATCACGGACCATTCTTACGGGAGATTGATATGAAAGCAGTCCAGGTAAAAGGTTTTGGAGATGTGGACCAACTCGAGCTGGTTGAGTTGCCGGATCCGGAGCCGCAGGCGGGACAGGTGCGAATTCGCGTGGAAGCGGCCGGGTTGAACTACGCCGACGTCATGCAGCGCGCGGGTCTCTATCCCGGTGGACCAAAGCCACCGTTCATCCCGGGTCTCGAAGCGGCCGGTGTGGTTGAGGCGGGCGCTGGATTGCCGATCGACGCTCGCGTGGTGACGGTTTCACCCGGTGGTTGCCATGCGGAGCGTTTGTGCGTTAGCGCGGCAGCGTGCATGCCTGTTCCCGAGTCGATGTCTTTCATCGAGGCCGCTGCGTTTCCGGTCCAATACCTGACCGCGTATCACGCGCTCACGACTGTTGGCAGGGCTGTGGCGGGTGAAACAGTTCTCATTCATGCCGCGGCAGGCGGTGTGGGCACGGCAGCAGTACAGATCGCGAAGTTGCTTGGCCTGCGTGTGATCGGCACGGCGTCGGCGGAAGGGAAGCGAGCTCGTGTGCTCGAACTCGGTGCCGACGAAGCACTCAGTTATGAAGAATTCGATCAAAAGCTAAACGGTAAGAATGCGCCCACTTTGATACTCGAAGCAGTCGGCGGCGAGGTGTTTCATCGTAGTCTCGCGATCCTGCCGTCCCTCGGACGGCTCGTAGTTTTCGGCGCGGCGAGCCGCGAGGTACAGCCGATCGACACATTGAAGTTGCTGTTTCGATCGCAAGGTGTGTTTGGTTTGCACCTCAATGCGATCTTCGAACGGCCGAATCTGATGGGTGAATCGGTGAAGCAGTTGTTTGAATGGATCGCGCAAGGGCGGTTGAAGATGCAAGTTGGTCACGTTTTGCCATTAGCGAAGATTCGTGAAGCGCATGAGTTGATCTCAAGTCGGAAGAGTTACGGAAAGATCGTGCTCGGGCTCGCGGATGAACGCGGATCTTAAGACGCGGATTTTAAAGCCATGTTTTATAGCCTCACAGATTGTCTTCACTTCGCTCGGATGTACGGGCGGAACCGGCGGCGGCAGCGCGTCTGGGGAAAGCTGTATGAAGAGGCCGTGCGGTCGCAGTCGTTTAAGCTGCCGGTTGCGACAGTGGTCCAGCTAATTCCTACCGAAGCCTGTAACCTGCGGTGCCCGTTCTGCAATCAGTGGGGAGAAAACGGTTACTTCTTCGATGGTGTGCGCCGTGTTGAGCACATGGACAAAGAGGGATTGACGGCGTTGATGCGCGGGCTCACACCGCGCGATTCGCTGATCAGTGTGCATGGTGGTGAGCCGTTCGTTTACAAACACATCGACACACTGCTCGAGCTGCTGCGCGAACAACAGTTCGACGTCATCTTCTCGACCAACGGCACCCTGCTCAAGTCTCATTTGGACGGGCTTGCGGGTATACGAAACCTCATCTTCCTGCTGTCAATTGACGGCGACGAGGAGACGCACGACAAGATTCGCGGCAAAGGAACTTTCAAAGCGGCGCGAGATTCCATACGAGCGCTTTGCGAACTTCGACGTCGTCGCGGCGTGCCTTTACCGGCGATAATCATGAGTACGGTTGTATGCGAGTGGACCACAGACGTGCTGGAGCGTGTCTACGATGTGGCGCGTGACTTCCACGCACTAGCGATCAACTACAACTTTCGCTGGTTTCTTACGGAAGAGATCGGCCAGGCTTACGAGAGACATTTGCAACACGAGTTCGGAGTGAAGTCGAGCGGCGCATGGCGTGGCTGGGTTTCGACAAATCATGAAAGCCATGATTACACCAAAGTCGCTGCCGCACTCGATCGCGTCTTGCGAAAGCGGCGACGCTTGTCACCTCCATTCGTGGTGACCACGCCCAATCAGTTGCGTGGCTCAGACTATCAAACCTATTTCACCGACTATCTCAACACGTTCGGCAATGAAAGCTGCTTCATGCCGTTTTACTGGGCGCGCGTACACGCCAGCGGCGAGTTGATATTTTGTCCCGGACACCCTGACATCATCGCCGGCAACGTCTTTCGTGACGGGTTCATGGAATCGTTCAATTCCGACGTCGCGATAAAGTTTCGCAAGCACATGCTCACGAACCGGCTACCGATCTGCAACCGGTGCTGCGGACTTTATATGACCAATCCGGCGCGTGCCTTCGAACAGAAAGCAAGAAAGAGACTCGGACTTCCTAAAGAAGTAAACACCCATTGGCCCGAGGTGCTCCCGTGATTACTTTGACTGTCCTGGTTCTCGCGACTCTTTTCCTCGCCTATTCAAACGGCGCAAACGACAACTTCAAAGGCGTGGCCACGCTCTTCGGCAGCGGCACCACGAGTTACAAATCGGCAATCACATGGGCCACGATCTCGACGTTTGCCGGATCGATAACTTCGCTCTTTCTTGCCGCGACATTGCTCAAAAATTTTTCGGGTCGCGGTATTGTCCCCAACGAGCTCGCGGCCTCGCCACAGTTTGTATTAGCAGTCGGACTCGGTGCTGGGCTGACGGTAATGCTCGCGACCTTGATCGGCTTTCCGATTTCGACCACGCACGGACTGGTTGGCGCGCTTGTGGGTGCCGGTTTGACTGCGGTCGGCACAAAGGTCAACTTCGGGACGCTTGGCGCGTTGTTTTTTCTGCCGTTGCTGGTTAGTCCCTTGCTTGCTGTCGGCCTCGGAGTGGTGAGTTACGTCGCCGCGCGTTGGGTTCGCGTGAAGTTTGGCGTACAGAAAGAATGGTGTGTTTGTGTTGGTGAAGCTGTTCAATTCGTTCCTATTCCCCAACCGGCAGGACTGCTCGCGCTCGCGCCCGTCACTTTGCCTGAGATATCTGTCGGCGCAGCCGAACAGTGCCGGCAGCAGTACAAAGGAAAGCTCTTTGGTGGCGAAGTTCAGCGTGGACTCGATCTCGTGCATTTCCTTAGCGCCGGTAGTGTGGGCTTTGCGCGCGGGTTGAACGACACACCGAAGATCGTTGCTCTCCTGCTCGTAATCAACACCTTCGACGTTAAGTTCGGAATGTTGCTGGTCATGGCCGCGATGGCAAGTGGCGGTTTATTGAATGCGCGTAAAGTCGCGATCACGATGAGCAAAAAGATCACGCCGCTGAATCCCGGACAGGGCTTCACGGCCAATCTGGTGACGTCGAGTCTGGTGATTCTTGCCAGCCGTTTTGGTCTGCCGGTTTCGACGACGCATGTATCGGTTGGATCGCTGTTTGGGATCGGGTTGTTCACGGGAGAAGCGAACCGGCGTGTGGTGTCGGGGATCCTGATGTCGTGGTTACTTACGTTGCCGATCGCCGTGATTATTAGTGCTTTGGTTTATGCAGTCGTCGTACGGATTTCATGAAGCATCACTACACCACCCGCGACTACCTGCACTTCGCGCGCTTTTACTGGCGTGGGCGGCGTCGACTGGAACAGTGGCGGAAAGATTTTGAAGCGTCTGTGCGTGGCGGCACCTTCAAACTGGCGAACGCCGCCGTGGTTCAACTTATACCCACTGAAGCCTGCAACCTCCGTTGTCCATTCTGCAATCAGTGGGGTGAGGCCGGTTACTTTCTTGCCGGCTCGCGCAAGGTCGAAAGCATGGACGAAGATGCTATTACCTCGGTGATTGGTAATCTCTCGCCACGATCGTCGATGATCAATGTTCATGGCGGCGAGCCCTTTGCTTACAAACAGATCGACCGTTTACTCAAAACACTCGCTGATCGCGATTTCGATGTGCTGATCACGACCAATGGTACCCTCATGAAGAGCCATCTTCCTGCGATGGCGAGGATTAAGAATCTCGCGTTCATTCTTTCCATCGACGGCGACGAAACAACTCACGATAGCGTCCGTGGCAAAGGTACCTTCACACGAATCACCGAAGGACTCGAATGTCTCTTCGATCTGCGTCGTGAACTGGGATTGCCGTTGCCGCTCGTCATCATGAGCACGGTCGTTTGTGAGTGGACCACAGACGTGATCGAGCGCGCCTACGAGACAGCGAAGCAGTTGGGCGTCTTTATGCTTAACTACAACCTGCGTTATTTCATGCCTGAGAGTGCGGGCGTTGCTTACGAGAAACATTTGCAGGAAGAGATGGGGGTGTCTTCATCGGGGGCGTGGCGGGGTTGGATCGCGCCGGCTCACGAGCGGCACGATTACAGTGACACAGTCGACCGGTTACGTCGGTTGCTGTCACAAAAGCGATTTCGAATGTTGCCGCCCTACGTTGTCACCGGTCCAAGCCATTTACGCGGCAAGGATTTCGACCGCTGGTTCTCTGATTATCTCGACACGTTTGGAAACGAGAGCTGCTTCATGCCGTTCTACTGGGCAAGGATCCACGCCAACGGAGATCTGATCTTCTGTCCGGGGCATCCTGACGTCATTGCCGGAAACGTGTTTCGCGACGGTTTTATGGAGTCGTTCAATTCCGAGATGGCAATCAGGTTTCGCAAATACATCCTTACGAATCGCCTTCCGATCTGCAACCGCTGCTGCGGCCTCTACATGACGAATCCCGCGCGCAAGTTTGAACAAAAGGCGCGGCGCAATCTCGGTCTCGGCAAGAAGGTTACGGTTCATTATCCTTGAAAAACGGCCCGATCCAAGTGCGATTTCTACTTTTGAGGCAAAAGCATTCACAGGGAATAAAAACGGTTTCAGACCGGTATTAATGGTAGCTCACGCAAAGTCCCATTCGCGCGAAAGGTCCAAAAATTGAGTTGTCAAAGAATACAGGAATCGATCCATTCATACGTTGACCGCGAGTTGGACGCGGTTCAAACGTCGGAAGTTGAACAGCACCTTGAACAATGCGAAGAGTGCGATCTCGTCTATCGCAGCCAAATTGCTTTGCGTTCATCCCTACAGGACGCTTCCTTTTATTACCGTGCGCCGGCAAATCTCAAAAGCCGCATCACCTCGTCCTTGCAAAAAAAGACAGAAGCAAGCCAGGATGCTCACACGGCTACCTCCTCCGCAGCTACCTCTCGGCAATAGTTAATTACTAGTTGGGCCAGGAGCTTGCGAGCGCGAGCTAAGCGCGACATTACCGTGCCTATAGGAACCTGAACCAGATCCGCAATCTGCTGGTACGACAACTCTTCAAATTCTCTCAGTACAATCACCTCGAGAAAGTGTGTGGGGAGCTTCTGTAATGCACGCCTGACTAGTTGTTTATCCGATTCCTGCAGCAACAACATTTCCGGATTCGGAGCCTCTGAGATGAGGTTATCTTCCTCAACGTCGGATGGGTCCAGAGCCTCTGTTAATCGATTGCGATGGATCCACGTATAGTAAGTATTTCTGACGATAGTCAACACCCACGGCCGGGCGTTGCCGCCTCTGAAAGTCGCAAAATGCTTGATAGCTCGCAGGTAGGCTTCCTGCACTATATCTTCAGCATCTCTTTCGTCGCGAGTGAGCCAGCGAGCGAGATTGTATGCTGCATCGAGATGCGGTAAGAGTACTTCCTCATAGTTTGCAGTGCCCACTCGCATCACCAATCTTCCTTCAGTCGCCTGTAGCCGGCGCGTCCTTACATTTCCTGATCTGATCGGCCACGAAAAGCGGCGCGTTTGCGTGACGAACACCGCGCTCGATCAGATTTCTGATTAGTGCGATTCCGTCACAGTCGATGAAGGAAATGTTTTTTAGGTCCATACAGAGAGCCACTCCCTCGTCGAGCGCCGACTCTGCCGTCTCTCGTAATAATTCAACCCATTGACCTGAAACTCGACCGTCCAATTGCAAAGTAACTTCCTTATCCGACAAAACAGTTCTGGTAATCTTCAACATTCGTTTCAACCTGTTTTTTGTTCAATGTCTGCGGCCCTCTGCGTCTCTGTGTTGTTGTCACTGCCGGGACGGCAGTGACAGACAACACAGAAATACATAGAGCATCCCACGTTATGGCGTGGTCTGAGGATGTGGCTCTCCATAGATGAAGTCGTCCATCATGACGACGTCGTTAGCCTTGTCATCGTCCGGACCTGGCGCGACATTGCCTCCAATAATCCGCACCGCTGCGATCCGCGGATCGTTGAACTTGATCCCCAAGAAAGAAAAACCGCCATCGCCCGGAGCGGCCGGAACAAAACTGCTGAACAGCAAGCGGCCATCAGCGCCGAAAAACTGCATCAACGTGCTCGCCCCGCGGTTGCCGCGTTTCGAACCTGGACCACTACCGTCGGGTTGATCGACGTCAGTGAAGACCGCACCGAAGCCGGTAACCACCGCTCGAGTACCACCGTTTGAACCAGCCACAAAGAAAGCCGTGTCAGTGATATTGCTTCCCACCGGCGTAAACAGACGGGCATTACTAAACGGACGAAATGCAGTGGCGTAAGTTGTGTTGCCAAACAGGGCCGCTAGACCCAACGGCGCCGCCTGCGAGAGACCAATTCCCGGCGTCGTGAACTGTGCCCCACGTGTATTCAAAAAAGTATTGAAGGGAGTTACAGGGGGAGTCGTTACGTCCGTGAGAGGATTTCCGTCCCAGTTGATCTCGCGATGACCTGAGCCGACTTCGTTAAGTACGTTGTTGTTAACCTGAGCACCTAACGCATTCCGGTAGTCTGTGATCGTTCCTTGAATGGACGCAATGTTTGGCCCCGCCGCCTGGAACACAGTGGGCGGAACAAAGTCGATGGTTGTGTTGTCCTGAATTGCGACCGGAGCAATCGTTGGGTCGCTGGAGCTAAAAAGATCCTGGGCTTTAGCGTGCACTGCCAGGACCATAACAATGATTGCAAGACTAAAACTGACCAGCCAGCGCCAATTAGGTTTGGGCTTGCGCGTCTTTCCCTGCGGGACATTTCCCGCCGAAAGATAGTTGCTTAAAACGTTCATTCCAAATTCTCCTTTTGTTCTGTAGAACTGTCGGGCATGGTCCAGTGCAGCTTGCATGCCGCAAAAGGCACAAAGGCACAAAGCATTTTCTTGTGCATTTTGTGCGTTTTCGTGGCTAACCCTGGTGGCTAATCGGAGGGTCCTACCGGATTTGGGAGTTGAGAGATTGGAGCGTTGGAGGCGAGCTACGAAATGCGGTGGCCGGAGCGTTTGATACCGAGTTTTTCCATCCGGTGTCTCAAGGTATTCGGATGGATGCCAAGAGTCCTGGCAGCGCCGTTCGAACCCTCGATCACGCCGTGCGTTTGCTCCAGCACTGCCAGAATGTGAGTTCGTTCAACTTCCTGCAAGGTTTTGAGCGGCGACTGATCCGCCTGGGGGAGGACCTGAGCGACTTCAGGAACGGGATCTGACAAAACAGGAGACGTCGAGACGTTGTTCAGATCGCTTTCCAGTTCGAGTATGGGCCCGTTGCAAAGAATCAGTGCTCGCTCGATCAGATTTTGTAACTCGCGTATGTTGCCAGGCCACGAATAGGACAACAGCTTTTGCGTAGCGGCCTCGGAGATGCCGGTTAATTTTTTGCCGAGGTTCCGCGCGTATCGGGAAACAAAGAACCTTGCAAGCTGATCAATATCGGAACGGCGCTCCCGCAACGGCGGCACCTCGAGTGGAAAAACATTCAACCGATAATAAAGATCCGACCGGAAAGTGCCGGCCTTGATAGATTCCTCAAGATTTCGATTTGTGGCGCAGATGATCCGCACATCGACGTGCACGGAACGATTGCTGCCGACCGGTTCGAACTCGCGCTCCTGTAAGACCCGAAGCAATTTCACCTGAGTGTCCAGAGGCAACTCACCTACTTCATCGAGGAAAATCGTGCCACCATCGGCGAGTTCGAAGCGGCCAATACGACGTTCAAACGCCCCGGTGAAAGCGCCTTTCACATGGCCGAACAGTTCACTCTCCACTAAACCTGCGGAAATAGCGCTACAATTCACCTTCACCAACGGCCGGTCTTTGCGATTGCTGCGATTGTGAATCGCGCGTGCTATCAATTCTTTTCCAGTTCCGGTCTCGCCGTAGATCAGCACAGTTGAATCCGTTGGTGCGACTTGATCCACTCGCCGCAGCAATGCAAGCAGAGGCGGACTGTCGCCGACAATTTCCTCAAAATTGTGTTCGGTGCGTATCTCCTCCTGGAGATACACATTCTCTTTCTCCAGTCGTGCCTTCAAAGACGCGATCTCTTCGTATGACTTCATGTTTGCGATTGCTAAGGCAACCTGGTTTGCGACTTCTCTGAGCAACTCAGCATCTGCCTCTGTATACCGGTTCTCTGTCTCACTCCAGAGTGCGAAAGTTCCAAGACTCTTTCCCATCGCCACAAGTGGGACCACGCAATACGATTGAATACGCTCGGCGACGAGGCTCTTTTCACCGGGCGACTGCTGTTCCCGCTTCAGATCACCTCGAGTAACTGCCTCCTGGTGCTCAAGGACCCAGGCGGAGATGCGAGTTTCTTCCAGATCGTATTCTCTGCCGACGCGAAAAAATTCCGATTCATTCGCGCCCTGCATTGAGACCAGCTTCAGCGTTTTAGTTTCAGGCTGATAAAAGAGAAACGCGGCCCGGTCAAACGGAACTACGCGTCGTATCGCTTCATAGGCTGACGAGAAGAGCGCGTCAGGGGTCAGGTTAGTGATGATGGCATTGTTAATCTCGAGCAGGGTATGTGTGCGTTGTTCACTCTTTCGCAGGGCCTCTTCTGCGTTTTTTCGCTCGGTGACGTCGAGAAAAGTAACAACGGCGCCAACGGTCTTGCCCTCCCGTACGAGCGGGTGAGACCAGTACTCGACGGAAAAACTGCTACCGTCTTTTCTCCAAAAAATATCGTCATCAACGTGCACGCCTCGATTTTCGAGGAATCCTTGAAATATAGGACAGTCGTCGATGGGAAAGGGTGTGCCGTCCTTTCGGGTATGGTGTTGGAGGTCATGCATGTTCTGACCCAGTAACTGCTCAGGACCGTCATAACCGATCAGCTGCGCTGCGGCCGTATTACAAAACAAGCAAGTTCCATGAGAATCACAGCCAAAGATTCCTTCGGCCGCGGAATTGAGAATCAGACGGGCTCGCTCTTCGCTTTTTTGCAGCGCTTCTTCTGCTAGTTTTCGCTCCGTGATGTCTTCCGACAAGACGAGCATGAACCGTGGCGTGTTCTCTGGTTCGCGGACCAAAGAGACGTTGTTTCTTACCCAAACGAGGCTGCCGTCTTTGCGACGGTATTGCTTCTCGATTTGAAACTGATCTCGCTTTCCTTCCAACAGTTCTGTAACGAGGGTCCAGTTGGCTTCACGATGATCGTCATGAGTAATGTCGAGGAATGAAAGTCCGTGGAATTCACTTTCCGTGTACCCCAACATTTTTTGATAGTTGGGGTTGGTAGCGAGCACGCGGCCATCGAGATCTGCTACGGCAACTCCGATAGCGGAATTCTCAAAGACAGATCGCCACCTGAGCGCCTCCGTTCTCTCTCGCGATATGTCGAGCTCCGAGGGGGAATAGGTGTCCGGGGATCCGCTAGTTGGACCAGTGCGTCCCATATAGCAGTTGGAATAGACTCTTAATGTGGATGGAGTTTGTGTCACACCGGCTAGGAAGTCAAGAGGTGCAATCGGTTCGAATCTGGGCTGACCTCGGCAAAATCTTCAACGTAAGTCGTGAGCGCACTTGTCTATTACCCAAACCGAAATCGACAGTGCGCTCACGTCTGCGGCCAGCTCCACCCCCGTGTCACCGGCCTTTTCGCGCCCCCCCTTGTTCCCTTTCTACTCTCTATACCGTTTAAGCCGTTGAGTTATTCCTGCGCCTGTTCCCGAACGTTAAGAATCTTGTCGTGAAAGATGATCCGGAACAGTTGCTGCGACATCTCATAATCTATTGATTTGAGCAAATGGTATTCGTCAAGAGCCAACGATCGCTGGCCGCGCTGAAGATAAAGCACGGCCAGATTGTGATGCGCTTCAGCAAAATCAGGTTTAAGCGCCAGCGCCTGCTTGTAGCACGCGATGGCCTGCTGCTGTCGATGCGCCTGAGTCAAAGCGTACCCGAGGTTGTAATGAGCCAGGACCATGTCCGGTGATAAACGGATGGCTTGCTGCAATGATTCGATCGCTGCGGAAATCTGGCCCGTTTTGAAATAGACAACTCCGAGATTGTTGTAAGCATCACCGAAATCCGGTTTTAGACGGATCGCTTCCTGCAAAACTGCGACCGCCTCCTGAGCATGGCCTGTTTTGGAATATGCAAATCCTAGTTCTGTTAGTACATCAGCTCGACCCGGCTGGAGCTTAACCGCCCGCGTCAAACACTCAACCGCCTCCGCGTAGCGCTCACTTCTGTCGTATGAGATACCGAGTTCATGAAGTGCATCTACAAAGCCCGGGTTTATATCCACCGCATGTTTGAATGCCTCGATCGCAAGATCCAATTCATTTCTCATCTGATAGATGCGACCGAGATTGTAGTGGCCGGTGGAAAGGTCAGGCCGAAGCGCAATCGCTTTTTTAAGCAACTCGACGGCTTGCTCGTACTGGTGATCCTTAACACAAACGACGGCCTCGTTGTTGAGCTCAGCAGCTTCAGCAATGGATTCATCGCGGCTCTGGCTCGCTCCTGCGTTGGTTCCCAAAAGCAGCAAACAAAGGAGTGATGCTGCGACTAACCTGAATTTTTTTGATCTGAACATCGGTCACACCTTCGTTCTGAACGTTACGTGCTGCCGCTGTACATACCGTTAGTGGGTTTCGTTTATTCCGGCGGGTGGGAGCTTGATGAGCGTCGAGGTGGACCAGACGATTTCAAGATCGGAGAGGCTTTGCCTCAAGGGTCAACCATCGGGATGGAGAAAACATTAACAAATCGAGCGCCTCTATTTGGTACCTGTGTTTTTGACAGGATTTACAAGATTTTCAGGATTAACATGTAAATCCTGTTCAATCCTGTAAATCCTGTCTAAATCTACCGCCGGCGCTGCTCGCTCGCCTTTACGATTTCGTTGATGTCAGCCGTTGGACGTATTTCGAAAACGTTGCCATACGTCAGCGCCGGATGCTGCGACATGAGCTGTAATGCGTGATTCATATCGCGAGCCTCAAGGATCAGAATGCCGCCGAGTTGTTCCTTGGTTTCCGCGTATGGACCATCCGTAGTTGCCACTTTGCCATTCTTCCAATACAGAGTCATGGCGTTTTCCGCAGACTGAAGCGCTTCGCCGCCGGCCCAGTGACCGTTGGCGCGAAGATGTTCGTCATATTCAAGGCAGGTGTCGAACATGGCGTTTCGTTCGCTCTCCGTCATGTCATCGAATTTGCTTTTGTCGTAGTATCCAAAACATAGATATTTCACGTTCTTCTCCTCTTCTCCTCTTCTCCTATTCCGTTGCTCCCTGAGGGTCCGGGAAGAAAAGAAGCTCGCGCACCTCGCCCACCGTATCGCACGCGATGGCACCCTTGCGTGCCCACGCGAGTGCCTCGTCCATGTTGGCGGCTTCGAGGATCCAAAAACCGCCCATGTGCTCCTTGGTTTCGGTGTAGGGCCCGTCGGTGACAAGCACCTTGCCGTCTGACTGCTTCCGCACCGTCTTTGCGTTGGCGACCGGCGAGATGCCGCAGGCGAACTTCCTTACCCCCGCAGCAATCATTTCGCGGTTGAGCGCGTGGATCTCTTCGATCATAGCTTCGGTTACGGTGGACGGGTCGAAGTCGTCGGGCAGGTAGTTGGCAACCAGATATTGTGGCATTACTTTTTCTCCTTGTTTTCTATTTTGTTCCCGATGACGCGTTTCCTGTTTACTCAGGAGCCGTAGCTCATCGTTCTTTTGCCCTATAGTCGTTGGCCAGACGGAAAATCGACAGCCACTCCAAAATTTATTTCAACTGCCGAATTCGCTCTTGCAGGAATTGCCGCTCCGGTTCCTGTTGAGTCAGCGCCAGCGCCTTCTCGTAAGAAGCCCGGGCCTCAGTTGTCCTGCCGAGCCTGCGGTACATTTCGGCACGGGCGGAATGCGCGAGGTAGTAATTGGCTAATTCGCCATGTTCCAGCACCGCGTCGATATGCCGCAGACCAGCCTCTGGACCATCGCGCATGGCAATGGCCACGGCACGATTCAGATGTACAACTGGCGAAGGTTGAATTCGCACCAGTTGGTTGTAGAGCGCAACAATTTGCCGCCAGTCGGTTGCGGCGGTTGATTCCGCCTCAGCATGGACGGCCGCAATCGCAGCCTGCAACGTGTACGAGCCGAAGCGGCGGGAGCTCAGGGCTTTCTCCACCAGGGCCACGCCCTCCGCGATCTGCTCTCGGTTCCACAGCGAGCGATCCTGGTTCTCCAGTAAGATCAGCTCGCCCGTCGGAGAAGTTCTCGCGGCGCGACGCGATTCCTGCAGCAACATCAGCGAAAGCAGACCAATGACCTCCGGCTCCGGCTGGAGGTCGGTCAGCAACCGGCCCAGACGAATCGCCTCGCCGGTCAGCTCGGCCCGCGTAACCTCCGTTCCCGCCGCAGCCGAGTAGCCCTCGTTGAAGACGAGATAGATGACCTGAAGCACAGCGTCCAGTCGCTCCGGCAATTCCTCCGGCGCCGGCACCTCGTAGGGAATAGGCGTCTCGCGAATCTTTGCCTTCGCGCGCACGATTCGTTGAGCAAGTGTTGCCGGTGTCACCAGAAATGCCCGGGCAATCTCTTCCGTTGTCAGGCCACAGAGTTCGCGAAGCGTGAGCGCAACCTGTGCTTCAGGAGGCAGGGCGGGATGACAGCAAGTGAAAATCAGACGGAGGCGATCGTCCTCGATCTCTTCATCCTCGAGGGGAGTATCGTTGACCCGCGACTCCATATGCGCAATGAGATCTCTCTGTGCTCCATCGAAGCGCGCGCGCCGGCGCATTCCGTCGATGGCCTTGTAGCGTGCTGTTGAGATCAGCCAGGGACGCGGCTTTTCGGGAATTCCCGTTTGTGGCCACGACTCCAGAGCAGCAGCGAACGCCTCATGCATAGCCTCTTCGGCGAGATCCAGATCTCCGAGGAGGCGCACGAGCGTCGCCAGCACCCGGCCGGATTCCGACCGGTAAAGGGTCTCGATGGTTCTGCTAACTTGTTCGGGTACAGGCGGCGGCATCAACGCCAACCTAGCAAACGGACTGGCTTGAAACAACTGCGACGCGGCGTTCGCTACTACTTGAGTCTTCGTGCGAGTGCTCGTTTAAGCCAATAGTCGATTGAGAGTCGTGGCGTTTCGCTGAGCGCGAGAGTGATTAGGCCGGCGATGTACAACAGGTCAGGTAACGATCACGGAGTTTCGTCACCACGATTGGTTTTGTATCACTACGCGATAACCATCGGGATCCTCGTAAGTTTGGCCGAGGCGATCCCAATAAGGATTGAACGACGCCACGGCCTGATAGCCGGCGGCAGCCATACGCTCAGTAGCGTTTAGCCACTCCTGTTTGTCGCTGATATAGAACACAAGTAAGTTATCTTGAGTCGGAGCACGGCCAGCAGAGTGTCCGTGCTTATGAGTGAACTCAAGGTGGTAGGCTGCACCCGGCAAGCCAAGCATTACACCATCGAATCCTTCGTGGTCTTCAAACGATCCGAGAATGCTCAGACCAATGCCTTCCGTATAGAACCTGATGACTTCTTCCAGATGATCCGTTGGACGTGCGACGCGTAGAACAGTTTGTTTGTTCATAGGCTGTCAGTGTTAGCGGCTACAGTGGATGCAAAACACTTACTGGAGGAATAACAAAGCGCGCACAGTTCACGGTTTCCCACTCACGTGCCGCGCGCGCTTCATCCGCACCGAAGCCCCTTTCTGCGGTGCGAAGTCTAACCTCTTCCCTTCAACAGATATATCTCCAGCGCGCACAGTTTATTCCCACGGTAGTCTAAATCCACACCGGGAATAGAAAGTCAGAGAACGGGTATTAACAAGCAGTGTGACTGAGCCTCAGCGAGGGCTCAGAATAATAGAAGAGGAGAGACGCAATATGCTGAAGAGAATGCTTGCTGCCGCAATGTTAGCCGCTACTCTTACAATCTCTGCATTCGCTCAGAATCAAAGTGAACAATCCATGCAGTCGGAAACGAAGATGGGTGACACGATGATGAAGAATGGCGATACGATGAAGATGAAGAGTCACAAGAAGTGGAAACACAAGTCCCGGAAAAACAGGACGCACAAGAAGTCCGCAATGAAGAAGAACTCAATGTAGTGCAACCATCGCTCAAAGTCGGACTGTGCAACCTCTGTGTGTTCTCTGTGTTCTGAGTTGATCAACCACAGAGCACAGAGAACACGAAGATTGCACAGAGAAGATGGGTGTCGTCTATAGGAGCGGCATTGAATTCTTATTTCTTTTCCTCAAAATTGAGCGAGATCGAGTTAATGCAGTAGCGCAGGCCGGTCGGCCTTGGGCCATCATCAAATACGTGCCCAAGGTGAGAACCGCATCGACGACACCTCACTTCCGTACGCGCCATACCCAGACTACGATCCGTCTCAGTAATTATATTTTTCTCTGAAACGGGAGCGTAGTAGCTGGGCCAGCCGGTGCCAGATTCGAATTTTGTGTCCGAGCTGAAGAGCTCGAGCCCGCAAGCGGCGCAGTGATACACACCCTTGCGGTGATTATCCCAGTAAGCACCGGTAAATGCCCTTTCGGTGCCGGCCTCGCGCAGCACGTGATACTGCTCAGGCGTCAATTCCTTCTGCCACTGTTCGTTAGTCTTCTCAATTTTGTCTGTCATTTCTTGCTGCTCCGTGCTTGATGTATTACCGGATTTCTCGTTTTCCATTAGCAGTCTTTCTCGCGCGTTGAGTAAACCAACTGGTCTCCAGCCTTTTCCATAACCTGCCGTTACGACGAAAGCGGACGCGACAATCAGCAGGCCCGCTCCAATTATCTTTTGTTTGTGCATTACTTTGAGTCCTTTATAGCCTGATACGTTCAAGCGACACGTTCGGCGTCTCTGATATGCCTTGATACCAAGGGTTCGATCGCTCGAGCGATCGAGAGAGTCTCGGTTTCGCTCAAACGTGAAACAACATAGACGGCGTGTCGCGTAGTTTCAAAGTGGGTTATTTGAAATCCATTCGCTTGCACAGCCGGAAATGTGTCCTTCAATTCTGTTGAGCTGCCGAGATCTTTTTCATCAATGCTCGTTACCAGCACCGAGACCAGTTGGTCGCGATACCTCAAGATTACATGCCCGAAGCGCCGATTTTTAAAGACGCAGGAATGCGCCTCGACCAGTTCAACACCCGCAGGAAGACGGCCTTCTGCCATCACCGCACTCGCAAGATTGATATAGACACGATCGTATTTGCGACCAGCCTCGTCCAGGTCGATGGATTTCTCGTCTAAACGATGATTTAGAGCGCAGTCACGATGATCACCGACAACGCTTTCCACTAAGGACGCGGTCAACTGTGAACGCCGGCGTTGCTGCACGACCATAAAAACCAATGCCGCCACAATCACCAGTGATGCCGCAATGGCGACGTACTTAGTAACTGATATACGAGTTCGACTCAGGTCCACATCTCGCAGTTGAGTGGATAGCCTCGCCTCAAACTCCTTACGCATCTGCAAGTCGGGAGCGCCCTCGAATCCGCTTCGCAACTTGCTGCGCAAGTTTCGTCGTGCCGCCAACTCCCTGCGACAGTCGGCGCACTGCTCGAGGTGTCTGATCACATCGTGATTCGTTTCTACTAGCAGTTCATCGCTGAGATAAGAATCAGCAAGCTCCTGGAAATCACGACACCGCACCTGATTTTTCTCCCTGTCTACCGGCATGAGTTTCTTTAGCCTCAGTCGTTCGGCCGATACCGACAGCATTCGCGTACTCGACCAACTCCGCCCGGAGTAGTCGTCGGCCCCGATGCAGCCGCGACATCACCGTCCCCGTAGGAATCGAGAGCGCGTCGGCTATCTCCTTGTAGGTCATATCTTCAATATCGGAGAGAATAACGACCTCTTGAAATTGCTGTGGCAGGCGCTTGAGCGCGTCCAGCACTTCTTGTTCGGTAACGTTCTCGGGCGTCGGTGGTTCGTAAGCTACTGTTTCTGCAATTTGCTCTTCGGTGTCATTAACCACACGCAGGCGACTCTCACTGCGTCTGCGTTTGCTGAGCGTGTGGTACATGATCTTGATCAACCAGGCGCGACAGTTGGTACCTTTTTCGAAACGATGAAACGACCGCAGCGCCTCCAAAAGGGTCTCCTGCACGAGATCTTCGGCCTGGTCGCGATTGCCTAGCAGCCATTTCGCCATTCGGTAGAGATCGGCATGGTACGGCAAGGCTTCGTTCTCAAACGAAGCCCATTCCTCCAGGTGTGCCTTCGCTCTTGTGAATCTGAACATCAAGCGGAACGGCGCCCTTTGTCGCCCCCGATCCTCGATTCCTGATGAATAAATACCAATATGGGCGTTTTATATTCCTTTATTTCTTCGAAAAATGAGCTTCCTGGAGACACCAAATCCTCTCAGTCGTTCCAACTCACATTCTTGACTTTGGTCGGGACGCTCGGCTATTTAGATGTCGTTGCTCAAGACATAAATGAAAATCAACACCCTGACGCAGCCCGGGAGATTCCGTCGAATATTCTCTCGCACAACCGTTTCCCTGGCGCTCTTTGCTTTAGTCGCCCTTGGGCTGCCATTCATTACTCGGTACGGCTCTCAATCAAACAGCCCAGATGCCAAAGTTCCGGCGCTGCCCAAACGCCAGGCCTCAAATAATTCAGATAGAGACTCACAGGCGCAACCCGCCCTGCAAGGCAAGCCCGCCCGAGATTATCTTAAAGAGCACGGCCTTTATGTTCGACTGCAGAATTTGATCGAGGCGGAGCAGTACCAGATCGACCAGCAGACGCAATCCGAAAAGTTCCGATCGGGACCAGGAAAGAACAATGCGGCGGAGATTTATGAAGCAACAAATCCGGCCCACAAGCTGCGGGCCCGTTTCAACGGGCGCGATGTGGTCTTGCAGCCTCTCACCAATAAGCGCATGACAAAGTTACAGGCGCGGTTAAGCCTGCGGAGTTACGGTTATGGTCGCCGAATGTTGACTGCCGGAGCGGGAACGATCCGCGCCGACGGCAACCGCATCGAGATTGCTCGACGACTTACTACCAACACTGACCAGGGCAGTTCGAATGAGATCGTCGAGTGGTATCAAAACCGAAAAGATGGTCTCGAGCAGGGCTTTACCCTCACGGCACCGCCCGGGGAAAGGCACGACGGAACGCCACTGCAAGTACGCCTGACAGTTACGGGTGAAGTCAGGCCGGCACTGGTGGATTCGGGAAAGGCGGTAGAGCTGGTCGGCGGCAATGGCAAGCATTGGTTGCGCTACGATCATCTGATGGCCACCGATGCTTCAGGCCGACAATTACAAAGCCGCTTCCAGGCTGACGGAAAACAGATTTCGCTCTTGATAGACGACACGGACGCAGTTTACCCGCTACGGATTGATCCACTCTTCACTCAGACGAAGAAACTAACAGCTAACGATGCGGCGGCAAATGACCGATTCGGTTTCTCGGTAGCGACCAACGGCGACACAGTGGTGGTCGGAGCTTACACCAAGAACTCAAACACTGGCGCGGCCTATGTCTTCGAGCGCAATCAGGGTGGAGCTGACAACTGGGGACAGGTGCAGAAACTCACCGCCAGTGATACGGCCGTGAATGACCAATTCGGCCGGTCGGTAGCAATCGATGTCGACACGATAGTGGTCGGAGCTTACGGCAAGAACTCCAACACTGGCGCTTCCTATATCTTCGAGCGCAATCAGGGTGGAGCTGAACATTGGGGACAGGTGCAGAAACTCACCGCCAGTGATGCGGCGGTATTGGACGATTTCGGTTGGTCGGTATCGATCAACTCCGACACAGTGGTGGTCGGAGCTTGGGCTAAGAACTCCAACACTGGCGCTTCCTATATCTTCGAGCGCAATCAGGGTGGAGCTGAACACTGGGGGCAGGTGCAGAAACTGACTGCAAGTGATGCGGCGACAAACAACTTTTTCGGTTACTCAGTATCGATCAACGGTGACACAGTGGCGGTCGGAGCTCACGGCAAGCTCCCTGGCGTGGCCTACATCTTCGAGCGCGATCAGGGTGGATCTGAGCACTGGGGACAGGTGAAACAACTAACCGCGAGCGATGGGGTAGGAGGCGACCAATTCGGTATCTCGGTAGCGATCAATATCGACACGGTGGCGGTCGGAGCCATTCATGGGAATCGCGCCACCAGCGGTGCGGTCTACATCTTCGAGCGGAATCAGAATGGATCTGAAAGCTGGGGGCAGGTGAAGGAACTGACTGCGGATGATGCGAATTTAGTTGACGAATTCGGTATTTCGGTAGCGATCGATGGCGACACACTGTTGGTCGGCGCTTGGGCCCAAAATCTCCTCACCGGTGGTGCGGCCTACATCTTCGAGCGCAATCAGAACGGAGTTGAAGGCTGGGGACAGGTGCAGAAAATCACCGCGAATGATGTGGTGGCGCATGACCAATTTGGTTCATCGGTAGGACTCGATGGCAACACGGTAGTGGTCGGTGCTGCGGGTAAGAACTCAAACACTGGCGCGGCCTATGTTTTCAATTTGACGTCACCGACACCGACTCCTACTCCGCAAGCCACCAGTTGCAGTTTTACAGCGAATCTCGGCAGCCCGCCGGCGCCGGCCACGACCGGTACGATGACGACGCGATTGTTCCGAGCTACAGATAGGCAGGGTACCTGCGGCACCAATACTTCTCCCGGGAATACCGGCTCCGGCTCGTTTCCATTCGACGCTTATACGTTCACCAACTCGTCGCCCTCCCCGGTCTGCATATCAGCGGCGTTGATCGTAAATTCTCAGTCGAATGCGAACTATCAAATCGCTGC
>Ga0111539_10004211_pt1 | contig 18875 bp, 20 predicted proteins | sample RhiMethybrSRZTD1_FD_79667 | JGI IMG/M metagenome (GOLD analysis project Ga0111539, IMG submission 79667) | Populus rhizosphere microbial communities from Tennessee, USA - Rhizosphere MetaG P. TD hybrid SRZTD1 (version 2) (version 2) | ecosystem: Host-associated > Plants > Roots > Rhizosphere >... | reverse complement strand
TGTGGATTAAACTTTGAGGAAAATCTTTCGGTTGTAAAGAATCCACATTAGTCCGAGACAGACGAGAACAAAACAGATCGCCATTGCGAGTGAGGCATTGATTGGCGATGCCCATGAAGCAAATAGGTGAGTGAAGATCCACCCTCCGAGCGAGTCTCCGCCGACTTTGATCACACCCAGCGCCATCGCAAGGACATCAGCCACGACATACAAAGCGATCGCATTTAGACCAAAAACCTCGAACGGCTTGGCCCAACGCCGATAACCCTGAATATCGATGAGCCAATAACAGATGGAGAGAAACTGTAGCGCCAGTCCACCCGTGAAAAGCACGTAAGAGCTCGTCCAGAGCGCCTTGTTGATCACGAAGAACGAATTCCACGCCCAGCCCACTGCAACGCAGACTGCACCAACGACAAACATCCCTGCAGCTTTTTCGTAACGCGTCTTTTCCGTCCGCAGCCAGGTGCCGGTTAACACTCCGATTAGGGCGGTGGAGATCGCGGGAATCGTGCTCAGCAAACCTTCCGGATCGTAAACCTTCGCCTGTGCCCAGACATGTTTTCCGAACACGACGCGATCGACATACGACGGCAGGCTTCCCTCTTTCGTGAGATCTCCAGGCGCAAAACCCGGCGCCGGAACAAGTTTTACAAGCAGCCAGTAAAAAACCAGCAGGCCGAGGGCAATCGCAATCTGAGTCCTGACTTTCGTATTGAGAAAGATGATCGACGCGAAGAAATAGCAGACCGCGAGTCGCTGCAGCACTCCCGGGATGCGATATTCAGCAAGACCGAAGTACGGCAGGCCATTCAGAAAAAGCCCGATCGCAAAGATGATCAGCGTGCGTTTGATGATCTTTAAATAAAGATCGCGAGTGCTGCCGCCGCTTTCCATTCGTTTGGCAAAAGCGAGCGGGATCGACACGCCGACGATAAACACGAAAAACGGAAACACGAGATCCGTCGGTGTCCAGCCACTCCAGCTTGCGTGTTCGAGTGGCCAGTAGATGTGTTCCCACGTGCCGGGATTGTTGACCAGGACCATCCCGGCAATCGTGATACCGCGAAATACGTCGAGTGACACAAGCCGCTGCGATTCGATAGGGGAAGTGGTTGGCATCGGGCGCGAATTCTAGCACAATCGGATTTCAGCGAAAGGAATAACAATGAGCGAATACGTCACTCCGATGATTCACGTCCCTGATGTGCGCGCGACTGTCGAATGGTATGAGGGTATCGGTTTCAAGGCGGTGAACACTTACGACAACGGAACACCCGACGGTTTGAGTTTTGCGATCCTCGCCTTTGGAAACAGCCAGGTGATGTTCAATCAGGGTGGCGAAATCAGCACGAAGCGGCGACGCGAAGTAGATCTGTATACCAACACCAGCAACGTTGATGAGATTTATGCGCGGCTCAAGGATCGCGTGGACGTAATCGAAGAACCGCACAACACGTTCTACGGAATGCGTGAAGTCATCATTCGCGATCTCAACGGCTTTTGGATCACGTTTGGACAGGAAATTTGAGCCACGGATTACACGGATTTAATCGAATCATGACTCACAAACCTTAAGAAATATTTCTCGATTGCAAATACTGTCCGACGAGACCGGGCGACATCTCCGACGAAATAAACGCGATCTGATTGTCAGGGCGCAGAAACACACAGAACTCATCTTCAGTCTCAAACAGCTCACGTAGTTTCTCAGTAAGAGGAACGACGTGACAGTCTGCGAGGTGTCCGTACGAGCTTAAAAAGTCTTCGCAAAAGTCGTCGCCATTGCCCTGCGAAAACAACAGCAACTGAAACTTCGGTTCCTTGAGTCTGTCGAAGATGCTTTGCCCATCAACCAGGAAATACGGTAACCGGTCTCCCGCCTTGACATGTTCCGGTTCGTCGTCAGTGTGTTGGCTCAACGTAGCGTTGCGATAGTTGATTCCGATCTGCGAAATCAACGGAAATATGCGCTTGCTCACTGATTCGAGACTCGCCACAAAACCAGCAACCGGAGGGAAAATGGTCGTGCGAATAAAACTCATCAGCCAGTGTGAGCCAGCGGCGAGCTCAAACATGCGATCCGTTGATTCGAGTAACCGCTGGGCATTTGCGAGTCGCTCTTCGTTGTAAGTGTCCAGCAACTCCTGGCCTGCGATACCTTTCACGACGAGCGCGAGTTTCCACGCGAGGTTGTAAGCATCTCCAATTCCGGTGTTCATTCCCTGCGCGCCCGCGGGACTGTGAATGTGTGCTGAATCGCCGGCGAGAAAGCAGCGTCCTTCGGAAAATTTGTTCACCCGTCGCGAGTGGACCTTGTAAAGCGAGAACCACCGCACGTCTGACATCTCGAGCTTCAGTTTTGCCTGCTCTTTGACCTCGCGCTCGATCTCCTCATAGACAACTTCACCTTCCTCTTCGTTCTTGCTTTCGGGAAACGTGCCGATGACGCGATAACGATTCTCGCCGGGCATCGGAAAGAAAGCGACGAACACTTCCTTCGCCAGGCAAACGTGCAACGCGTCATGCGGCATGTCCCAATCGACGCGTGCATCGGCTACATAAAAGAGTCGCTCGAAAGTGCTGCCACCAAACGTGAGCCCTAAACCGTGTCTGACAGGACTACTCGCACCGTCGCACCCGACCAGAAACTTTCCTCGGATCGTTTCTGATTCGCCTGATGGTGTTTTGATTTGCGCCGTCACACCGGTTGCATCCTGAGAAAAACTCTCGAGCTCGGTATTCCAACGCACGTCATGTCCCTTACTGCGAACAAAGTTGTAGAGCAGCTCCTCGTTTTTGCTCTGTTCGAGCATCAGCATGTACGGGTACTCGCTCAGATCTTTACCGAAGTTTCCGAGATTCATTTCGCCGCGAACTTCGCCGCCTTCGATCAGTCTGACGCGACTGGCAATCGTGCCGCGCTCGATCGCGGGCTGCGCCAGTTCTATCTGATCGTAGATTTCCAACGTTCGCGCCTGGACGCCGATCGCTTTCGAGAAACGCGTGACCGTGTCGTTCTTTTCCACGACCACGAAATCGATTCCGTGTCGAATGAACTGGCACGCCAGTGAAAGGCCGGTCGGCCCGGCGCCGATGATGATTATGTCTGTATTAGTGGTCTTCATAATGGAAACAAAAATACGGGATTCCGGCGGCCTGGTCATGGCCAGGAGCAGGAGCATAAAGCAGCAGGCAGGAGCAGGAACTCAGGACCTGCTCCTGTCCACTGCTCCTGCTCCTGAATTCTTTATGTGCCTTTTATGCTTTTTTGTGGCTTACCTTTTTTTGTGCTTTTTGAGGCGCGCTCGTATTCAGTGATCGCCTGTGCTTCGGCGAGCAGAGCGTTTCGAAACGACCCGAGCACGTTCAACAACAGATCGAGTTTTCGCAAACTCTCACGGCGCGCTCGCAACGTGCCGAGGAAGAACTCGAGCTGAATACGTCGACGACAATCAGCGATCGTCAACATGCAATGGCCCCACTTGTACTCCCCACCGCGGCTCGATTCAACTTCCGCGAGAATATACGAAGTATGACCACTTGAAACTGATGCCAGAAAAACGCGTTTGCGAAAAAAAGGATTAGTCATGTGAGGTAATGCTCATTTCGATTGAAATAATTTGCCGCTTGCGTATAATACGTGGCCTCAACCTCATTGTCAACGATGTTGGTTAAATCTTATCCTCATATAGGATGAAAAAGAGGAATAGCAATGGACCTGCACGATCACATCGCAGCGAAAATCAAAGAACTGCGTGTTAGTTACAACAGCGGTGAAGGACTTTCGCAGGAATCACTCGCAACTCACGTTAAAGTTTCCACGAACACAATCTCACGCTGGGAAACAGGTACCTATCGGCCCAGCACCAAAGACCTGGAACGCCTCTCACGCTTTTTCGGTGTTCCGATCAATGCGTTCTTTCCTTCGCAGATGGTCCGCGAGGATGAAGACGAAAATCTTAAAGCACTGCTGCGAGCCGCGCGACAGTTACACCCGGCTGATCTCGAAGAACTGCGAAAGTACGCTGAGTTTCGCAGGGCGCGAAGTATTCATCAGGGTAAGAGTCGGCCCCGGGCGGGTCGAAAAGGGGGGAAACAGAAGTGAACACACAACGCTACTACGAGGATCTGAAACTGCTCGCGCGACAAGTTCGGGCGGAAAATGGATTGTCTTCACCACGCGTGCTCCCCAGCGACTTGATGAGGATTTATGCAAAGCATGGAATTGAAGTCGACGAATGGCCCTACAGGTTTAGAAATCTGCGCGGCGCGTTCATTAACGATGAGATCGGTACGACAGTCATGCTGGCGAAAGGCCTTCCACGTGATCCGATGGTCTTCACCATGGCTCACGAGCTCAAGCACTTCTTTCGCGATCGAGATCTCGGTATCTCATATTGCGATCAGTCAAATTTGAATAAGAGTCTTGAAATCGGGGCTGAGATTTTCGCCGCAGAACTCATCTTCCCCGATCGTGATTTCGTTTCGCTCATGACGCGAATGAGAATCGGAACCAATCAGTGTCTGCCGAAAAATCTCGTTCAATTGAAACGTCAAACGGGCACAACGCTGAGTTATGCAGGCCTTGCAATCAAAGCCGAACGACTCGGGTTCGCGCCCTCGCATTCATTGACGACAATCAAGACGTGGCGCAGGCTCGAGGCAGTGTTCTAATTATCGTCGCCGGCTACTCGGTCTTCCTGCGGCACTGCCGCGAGTAGCAAGCGGACGAAAGATCGGCGTTACCTGTCCTCGTACTCTGGCTTCTCGAAAAGGAATGGAGATCGCGGGCGGCGAAAGAGACTCGAGGTGTGAGATCAGGCGCAGCGTTTCCCCACGACGCTGCGCGTGACAACAATAAAACCTGGTACGATATTCGATCAGATAAATCGGACGCTCAAACTCCGACCACGAACCTTCCGCAACCGTCCGCACCTTCGAATCCAACTGCAGAAGACTGCCCGGCGGAAGTAGCGGCCACATCATTCTGTCAGACAATCCAATCAGCACTAACGGACCGCGATCCCAATCGACGTCGCGCATTAATAATAGGGGAACGTCGGCCCAGCCATTGAGAAGACGTCTCATGGCGCTCGCCGGATCCTGTAAGACTTGCGTCAGTTCCCTCTTATCCATAGCAATTCGCCCAACCAGACACTGTTAAGAGCTACTCAGCTTGCGGTCGTGCTTCAAATGGGAGGGATTGAGTGAGCAGATTCTAACACGCTCCCGATCCCACGTTGAGTTTCTCTCTGCCTGGGACCGTCCCAGGCACGTACACCATTCATTTATTAATACTCTTCACCGACATCGTCGTAGCTTTTCGCGACTCAGCGTGAGACTCGATATCCACACACGGCGTGTTGTAACCAATGACTCGACCGAGAATTTCTGCCTCTCGCGGATAGCTAAACTGCCGCACGCTACTCGGCGAGGAGTGATGTGGAATGATGAGCAGTTGATCGCGCTGCAACTCGCACCAACCACAGGCATATGCCTGGCGCAACTCTACGAAGTAAATGGGCCGTTCGTATTCGTTGTACCAGCCATTTGATAGGAGCTTGTTCTGGCCCGTATCAATTTTCAAGAGCGCACCCGGCCTGATCATCGGATACATGGCGAAATCGGCGAGACCAAGATGCGCGTAGATGACGTGTGGACTCTTGTCATCAGCGCCGGCAGGTTGAGTCGCTGGCACTGTGAGAACCTCTGCCAGGGCGTGTTCGTCCGGGTAAGATACCAGTTGCGTCAGATACGGATCGGCGACCCGCTCGTACTTTTCCTTGTTCTCGACGTCGACGTTGTACAGACGAATGAGGTCCAGAAAGTTGGTCCGATAGATCACGCTCATACTAAACAGCTTGCAGATGCTTGGTTCGGAGAAGCCGTTTTCGAGTTGGGCCAGCCATCCATTTGAGATACAGAATCTCTTGTCTCCTTTAACATTTGCAATCCGCCGGCTTGCTTGTTCGACTTCACGACCGGTGATGTGGCGTCGATTGCGCAGCGTTTTCAGCTCCTGACCAGTGATCACAACAAACCTCCATCTTTAGGGTGGCAGGCAATTGATGTGGGAGTCTGAATCGTTCGTAAATTAACGGAATAAGCCACAACGAGGCGAAGGCTTTGCGAACGCTTTCGGGCGCTGCAGCGCAGGCTAAGTTTTGAGTTCGGGAGGGGTGTAATGCCGCTATTTCAACTGCAAGAGCGGCGGAGTTTACAGGAGCAAATGTTCAATGGGTACAAAAAAATCATTTGTCTGGAATCGTGGTCATGAAATGAAGATGTTTGATCAGCTAAGACATTTCTTTTTAGTGATTTAACATTTCAAGAAGCGCGGCTCAGGTGTTTACCTGATAGAAGCCTAAGGGTAGTGAAATCAGACGGTTTTTAACAAAGGTATTCCACGGGCGTCTTGCAAACAATTGACTGCTCGACTCTTAGGCTGTGGATAACTACCGACATTAGTTCGTTATCGTGGAAAATTAACCTCGCTTGGGATAAACCACGCCGACGACCTGTCCAATTATCGTCACCTCGTCACGGTTGAATTCCTCGCGCATGTTTCCCGATGCTGGATGAGGTATCAAGACGATCTTGTCGCCGAGTCCGTTTTCAGCGTAGACGCATGTGAGTCCGGCCGGCGTCAGAACATAAAACAACTCACGCTCATGAAAGCTTACCTTCTCCGCCGGAGGCACCTTGGTTAAGAGTTTGTTCACCAGCAAACGACTACCGGGCGGCGCGATCGGCGTTGCATTCGTGTCCTCCTCACCGACAACTACGTACGCCATGTATGGCGGGTAGAACGATCCGAAATACTCGACTTCAACATCGGTCCAACGCTTCAACGAGCCCTCGAAGAACTGCGTGTCCTCGAGGCTCGCATCCTCGCGAACGACCGGCATCTTAATGCTTCGATGACGTGCCACCGCATCGAGTGGGACTTCATGAGTCCGTGCACGACTCATCTCCAGTTGTTCGATGAAACCACGTTCCGGTTGCAGTCCGATAGCCGCATCCATATCGGCACGCGATAGGTTGAGAATGATGCGCAGACTATCAAGCTTTGCAGTCCCGGGTTGGCGAATACTTCCGCTGATGACGTTTCCCAGCGTCGACTTGCCAATACGCATATCCGAATTGTTATTGAGCTTCGCCAGGCGTTCGCTTTCCGCAACGATGTCTTTGTAACCCAGACCGAGAAGTTTCATCGCGGTCAGAATCAAGTTACCCAGCGGCGCGCTTGTTTGTCGTTGCGGACGGCCACGCTTTGCTTGAACGGGACGGCGTCCTTTTTCTTCAGGGGAAGCATCATTCCTTCGCGATAGAGTCATGCGAACGTGAATCTCCTATCTCCAAACTTTGCGACAGGGGAGGCATTCAGACTCGACTTTTAATGGTGTCCGTAATCTATCGGGAGGCTGGTGCAGACAAATCTTACACTATGCCGGTCCTTTTTGAATAAAGAATACGCGTTCCTTTTAAACCGAATAATTTCGCCGCTGGAGGTTTTATGTCCCGTCCATCCCCGGACCTCTTGTGCAGAGCTTATTCTCTTAGCCTCGCGATTGTGCTACTGATCGCCGGTGCTCCAAAAAGTTCGGCTGCGCCATTGATTCAAAGTCAAACGGCGCCGATCCCGCTCGAGTTATCGAAGCCTTTTGAACGAGCGCTCAATGCAGGCGAAACACATTCGTACACCGTAACTCTGACCGCAGGTCAATACGCTTACATCACTGTCGATCAGCGCGATGTTGATGTCGTGGTGTCTATTTACTCACCCGATGGGACCAAAGTCGCAGAGGTGGACGGTCCGAACGGAACGTATGGCCTCGAGCCGGTCTCACTGGTGGCTGAAACCAGCGGTGTGTATCGAGTTGAAGTGCTATCAACTTCGACGAAGCTGCCCGGTCGTTATGAAGTAAAGCTTCAGGAGCTGCACGCCGCGACGGAGGCGGATCGAAGCCGTGTCGCCGCTCAAAAGCTGTTTACCGAAGCGAAGGCTTTGCGTGCCGAGAGAACACAAAAATCCTATCAGCAATCGATTGAAAAATATGAGGCCGCGCTTGCTATCTGGCAAAACCTCAACGACAAGTTGATGGAAGCATTCACGCTTCATGAAGTGGGAATGATCTACGGCGACATTGGTCAGTATCAAAAAGCCATCGACGCACACACGAAAGCCGCGGCACTGTACAAAGAACTGAAGCTTCCAAGATGCGAAGCTGCTGTGACCGTTAACATCGGCTGGGTGTTCGGAGAGTTAGGCGACACTCAGAATCGTCTCGCGACGTATGACCGCGCGGCGGCGATTTATCAAACAGTTGGAGACATCGACCCGGTACTGGTAAGCAATTTCGGGACGACGTACGCGAAGCTCGGTCAGTATCAACGCGCGCTCGACATCCACCTAAAAGTGTTGGAAAAGCGACGCATACTGCAGGAGCCACTGGGCTTGGGTGTCACCCTCCGCAACATCGGCGACTGTTATGCCCATCTTGGAAACAAAGAAAAAGCGCTCGACTTCTTCAACGAGTCGCTCGTGTACATGCGGAAAGCCGGCAACCACTTTAATACCGCCTCAACTTTGGTCAGTCTCGGTCTGATCTACGAGAGCCTCGGGCAAAAAGAGAAAGCGCTCGACTATCTCGAGCAGGGCCTCAAGGTTCGACAAGATATCAATGATGAAAAAGGCGTTGCGAGTGCGCTCTTTTATATCGCTCGCGTTGAACGTGATCTTGGGAACCTCAGCGACGCGCGTAAGCGGATCGAAGCAGCGTTAGAGATCGTTGAGAAGTTGCGCACCAGGGTCGCCAGCAAGCAGTTACGCGCTATGTTCTTTGCTTCGGTGCAACAGTTTCGAGAGTTTTATATCGATCTCCTGATGCGTTTACACAAAGAGAATCCTTCACTGCATTTGGACGCGGCGGCTTTTAATGCGAGTGAAACAGGACGCGCCCGTTCGCTGCTTGAATTGCTGAGCGAAGCGAACGCAGAAATTCATCACGGCGTAAATCCGGAGCTGTTGGAACGTAAACGCAGTTTGGAAAAATCAATTGCCGACAAAGCCGACAGCCAGGTCAAGTTGCTGAGTGAAAAGCACACCGAAGACCAGGCCACGGCAGCAGCAAGAGAGCTCGCGACACTCACGACAGAATACGAACAGATTGGAGCGCGCATTCGCGAGACAAGCCCACAGTACGCAGCGCTAACTCAGCCGCTGCCACTGAATCTCGAAGAAACTCAGAAGCAAGTCCTCGATGCCGGTACCCTGCTACTCGAATACTCGATCGGCGAACAGAAGAGTTTCCTGTGGGCTGTCACGCCCGACTCGATCAAGACGTATGAACTACCTAACCGCGCAACTGTCGAACCTGTGGCGCGGCGTGTTTACGAACTGCTCACCGAACGTAATCGAAGCGTCGCGAACGAGACCATCGAACAAAGGCGCCAGCGATTGGAATCGGCGGATGAGGAATATCTGAAAGCCGCCGCGAGTTTGAGTCAGACAATACTAGGACCAGCAGCCGCCGAGTTGAAGACTAAGCGACTGCTGATCGTGAGTGACGGCGTCTTGCAGTTTGTTCCGTTTGCAGGTTTGCCTGATCCTGCAAACGGGCGACCTCTGATGGTGGATCACGAGATCGTGACTGCGCCTTCAACAGCAGTCGTCGCGTTGCTGAGACAAGAAACTACCAATCGTAAACCGGCACCCAAAACTCTGGCCGTGTTCGCCGATCCGGTTTTTTCCACTGAAGATTCACGCGTTCTAATTGCAAAACGTGCCCACGCGGCGCGTGAGGAGAAAACTTCGGGGACAGATGCCGTCAGATCAGCTTCGGAGGTTGGCTTGGGCGACCTGAGACGATTGCGATTTAGCCGCCAGGAAGCCGACGCGATCACGCGCTACGCCACGCACGACTTGAAACTCGAGGCCGTTGACTTTCAGGCAAACCGCACACTCGCGACCAGCGCCGAACTGGGCCAATATCAGATCGTCCATTTCGCTACGCACGGTCTCATCAACAACACGCATCCGGAACTGTCGGGAGTTGTTTTGTCACTCGTTGATGAGAAGGGCCGTCCACAGAACGGATTCCTGCGGCTATACGATCTCTACAATCTTAAACTGTCGGCAGATCTCGTGGTGTTGAGTGCGTGCCAAACCGCACTGGGCAAGGAGATCAGAGGCGAAGGTCTCGTCGGATTGACGCGCGGGTTCATGTACGCCGGAGCACCTCGGGTGGTCGCGAGTCTTTGGCAAATAGACGACCGGGCGACGGCCGAATTCATGAAACGCTTTTACGAAGAAATGCTGGGACAGAAGTTGCGCCCCGCTGCTGCGCTGCGGGCGGCCCAGGCCTCGATGTCTAAAGATCCTCGTTGGCATCAACCTCACTACTGGGCCGCCTTCACGCTCCAAGGCGAATGGAGATAAAGCCACAAGAAAGATAGCCACAAAAAGGCACAAAAAGCACAAAAATGAGTGAGATCATCTTTCGTGCTTTTGGGGCCTTTTTTGGCACCGTACTTGCGAACTTGATCGAAGGAATTAACGATGACGAGCAATGCGCCATGGTGGTGGTTTGAAGGCGGTACAGAAATCTGTTCGATGTGTGGGCAGCCGTACGCATATCAAACAGGATCTTACTGTCGCGATTGTGACTGCAAACTTTGCCCAATGTGCGTACAGGAAACTGAAAGTCACGACTTGCTTTGCTCGGCTTGTTGCGGCGAACGATAAGAGAGATTTTTATGGCAGCACGCGCTATCTGGAAAGGTGAAATCAAACTCGGCACGACTAAAGTGCCTGTCAAACTTTATTCGGCGGTGCAGGATCGCACCGTGCGATTCCACGTGCTCGACGATCGTCAAAAACAACGTGTGAAGCAACACATGATCGATCCCGATTCGGGCGAAGAAGTGGCAACCGAAGAGATTCAAAAAGGTTACGAAATCGAACCGGGAAAGTACGTGATCCTGACGAAAGAAGATCTCGAGAAACTCGAACCGCCGCCTTCTCGCGATATCGAGATCGTGGAGTTTGTTCCGCAAGCCAAGATTAGCCAGCAGTGGTACGAACGTCCTTACTACCTTGGCCCGGACGGAGACGAGAAAGACTACTTCGCACTCGCCGAAGCATTGCAGAACAAGGAGAGTGAGGGAATCGCGCATTGGGTGATGCGCAATAAGTATTACGCGGGCGCACTTCGCGCCATCGACGACTATCTTTATCTGTTCACGTTGCGTGATGCGAATGAAGTGATTCTCGCGGACGAGCTTACGAAGCCGGCAGGCGCTGCGCCGACTCAGAAAGAGTTGGCAATGGCGAAGCAGTTAGTGGAGATGTTGGAGGGCGAGTTCAAGCCAACGGATTACAAGGATGAATATCGTGAGCGCGTGATGGAATTCATTGAGAAGAAGGCCAAGGGGCACGCGCCTCGATTGAAAGCGGTCAAGGCGAAACGGCAGACAACGGCACTCGACAGTGTTCTTGCCAAGAGCATTGCGTCGTTGAGGAAGGAGAAACGCGCTGCCTAAGACAACACGCAAAAAAGCGGAACCCGAGGAGGAAGGGGGCAGCGGCGGGCGGCCGTTCTGGTCCGGAACGCTGACCTTCGGACTCGTGAGTGTGCCCGTGCAATTATTTCCGGCGGCGCGTTCGAACCGTACTTCTCTGCGTATGCTTGGACCAGACGGGCAACCACTGGCGCGGAAGTATTACGCGGAGAAGACGGGTAAGGATCTGGACGTCGATGAAGTGGTGCGTGGCTATGAGATTGATAAAGAAAAATACGTGATCGTTACCGATGAGGAGCTGGACCGGCTCGCTCCCGAGAAAACTCGCGACATCGATCTGAAGCAGTTTGTGCCGGCTGACTCGATCCCGCCGCTTTATTTCGAGCGTGGCTATTTCCTGACGCCGGCCGCCGGTTCGCAAAAGGCTTATAAACTACTCGCCGAAACGATGGCTGAGAGCGGGCTCGCCGGTGTCGCCACTTTTGTTATGCGCGGAAAAGAGTATCTGGTGGCGATCTTTTCAGATAAAGGAATTCTACGGGCCGAGACGATGCGGTTCGCTGATGAGCTGCGCTCGCCGTCGGATATCGGTCTGCCGAAGAAGAAGGAAGCACCGAAAGCGACAGTACACAAGTTTGAAAAAATGATCGCAAGCAAGTCGAAGAAGCAATTCACGCCGACGAAGCTCGCGGACAAGCAAGCCGATTCGCTTTTGAAGTTAGTAAAGAAGAAGCAGGCAAAACGCTCGAACGTCGTGAAGGTCGAGGAAGAGGCCGACACGGATCACAAGGTAGTCGACCTGGTAAAAATCCTCAAACAAAGCTTGGGTGCGAGGAAATAATTAGCCGCGGATTCACGCGGATGAACGCGGATCTGAGTTATTGATTTATCCGCGTTCATCCGCGTAAATCCGCGGCTTATTCAACTCTTATACTTCGCCACTTCCCTTGCCTGAAGCGGATCACACTCAACACACATCGCGTCGCGTGTCCGGCGAGAATCGCGAGCCAGATATCAATCGGATCGAGGGTGCTCATTTCCTTGATCACAAAACACGTACTGAGCGGCACGATGATCTGCGAAATGATCGAAATATAAAGCGGACTCCGCGTGTCGCCTGTTCCCTGCAATCCACCCGTATACGTCAACGCCACGGTAATCAACAGGCCTGAAATACTCAACACACGCAGCAACTGAACACCAATCTCAACTACGGCCGCGTCGTGCATTCCGAAGATCGCGAGCAGTTGCCGGGGGAAGAACAAAAAGAAGATCCCTACAAATGCTGCGGCCGCTAACCCGAATCTTGCCGCGACGTGCACCGCAGCATCTGCACGATCGGGATTTCCGGCGCCGAGATTTTGACCAGCCACGGCCGCGGCCGCACCCATTAGTCCCACCGACGTCCATGTAATCAACGAAAACAGTTCTGTATACGAGACGGCAAACGCCGCCTGCGACGCGGCACTCTGTGCGAGTGAACCAATGAACGACAGCATGAACACGCCGCCGATATTCATTGCAATTCCCTGCACGCCCGTTGGCAGGCCGAATTTGAAGATCGATTTGATGATGGACCAGTCAGGTCCAAAACCTCCGCCACGAGGAATCGAGACCACCCACTTCCCACTCCATAGTCGCGCGAGCGCGAAGATCGCCACGAGCCCTGACGCGATGCAGGTTCCCATCGCCGCGCCTTTTGTTCCGAATGACGGAATAGGACCAAGTCCGCGAATCAGCATCACGTTGAGAGCGATGTTGAGCACAGTCATCGTTAGCCCGAGCAGCATGGGTGTGCGCGCGTCTCCGGCTGAACGCAGTGCGCCACCCAACATAAAGAAAATCATCATGCCGAGACTGAAGACGAACATGATGCGCAGGAATGGAAGAGCTTCCGCTTTGACGTCAGGCGCCGCATTGACGAGATTCAGTAAAGAAGGGGAGAGGAAGTAACCTATCGGAGCTAAAACTCCGAGCGCAAGAAAAATTGCGGTAAGAAATGCCTGGTAGACAGTGCGGTTTACTTTTTCCTCGTCACCGGCACCGGCGAATCGGGCCACGAGCACGCTCATGCCCGTAAACAACGAGGAAATGAAAACGATTACGACGAGAAAGATCTGCCAGCTCACGCCAATTGCCGCATTCGCCTTGAAGCCGACGAGATTGCCGACAAGCGCGTGGTCCACCATGCCCTGCAAGCCACCGATGACATTCGTGAGCATCGTCGGCCACGCAATCTTCCACACTGCCGGACGCAGTGGTCCTTCTACAATCGAACGATCATAGCGAGGTTTAGCTGCGACGGGTGTTTTAGTCTCAGTTGCAATCGTAGCTGTTGCTGTCGCTGCCGAAGCGTCACTCATGTGTTGATTAAGCGTTTCTCCAACTTTCGCACTCTCGCGAGGAGTCGCGCACTCTCGATCTTTTCCGTGACTGCCGGGAATTCCGCAGTGGCGCCGCGCCAGCGCAACTCGTCAACATCCTTAAAGAGCGGCGCATCCGTACGCAACGTGGCAAGATCTTTGAAGAGCACTGCCAGCGCGCGATTCTCTTTGTTCAGGACATCCTCGCCAAAGTTTTCCAGTGCTCCATAACGATTGATGAGGGTGGCGGCGGTCTTTGGTCCACATCCGGAAATCCCGGGAAAACCATCCGCAGCATCGCCCACTAACGCGAGATAATCGGGAATGAACTCGGGAGCCACGCCATACTTCGCCCGCACCTCTTCGGCGCCACGAATCGCGCCGCTGCGCCTGTCCACTTGTACCACACGCTCATTGACGACGCATTGCGCGAGATCCTTATCGGGCGTCCAGATGCAAACCTTTTCGACGCGCTCATCCTGAGCTGCAAGATGCGCAGCAGAAGCGAGCGCATCGTCAGCTTCCAGTTCGACCATGGGCCAAACCACTACTCCCATTGCGGCCAGTGCCTCCTCGAGCGGAGTAAACTGCGCGCGCAACACACGCTCAATGCCTGCGCCCGTCTTGTAACCTGCCCAGAGATTGTTGCGAAATGATTCGATGATATGATCCGTCGCGACGCCGACGTGCGTCGCACCGTCTTCGAGCAGTTGCGCCACTCCGCCTAACACACCGGCCACCGCACCAAATGGCGGATCGGTCTTCTTGAAGCGACGAATTCCGTAGAAGTTGCGGAAGAGTTCGTAGGTACCGTCCACAAGATGAATGATCATACGCGTCAGATGTTAGCATTCGGCGATAAAAAAACTCTCCGGCCCATTGTCGAAATCGTTGTTACCCGTTCGACTAGTCAGTAGAAGGGCAGAAATAAGCTCTAATTTGAATGAATTGAGGAGATATTAAGATGCGAGTGATGGTCGTTATCAAAGCCAATGCAGAATCAGAGGCGGGAGTTATGCCGAGCGAGAAGATACTCGCCGATATGGGTAAGTTCAATGAGGAGTTGGTGAATGCGGGTATTTGGATCGAAGGCGAGGGACTTCATCCGACTTCGAAAGCTAAACGAGTAAAGTTCTCCGCGGGCAAGCGCCTCGTGACTGACGGCCCATTTGCAGAGACACGCGAACTGATTGCGGGTTTCTGGATCTGGAAAGTCAAATCGATGGACGAAGCGGTTGAGTGGGTCAAGCGTATTCCGTTTGACGACGATGCAGTGACGAGCAACACCGAAGAAATCGATATTCGTCCGCTCTTTGACGCTGAAGATTTCGGTGCCGAACTTACGCCCGAACTTCAAAAGCTGCAGGATAGAATCCGAACGAAGAACTCAGCGCTTAAAGAATAATCTGTGTAATCTGTGGACTATTTTCCGAACGAATACAGCGCGCTGCGAGTGCGAATGTAAATGTGGCCGTCGGCAATTGCGGGAGTGGCGTAGCACTCATCGTCCAATTCGTTGACGGCCAGAACTTGCCAATCGCCGCCAGCCTTGAGCACTGAGACCTGGCCACCCTGTCCTATTAAATAGACCTTGTCATCGGCCGCGACGGGTGATGAGAAATACTTGTCGATAGCTCCATGCAGGCGACCTTGTTTGAGCACGTTGCCGGTCGCCGGATCAAACGAAAGCAGAATGCCGCTGTCATTTATCATGTAAAGCACGCCCTGATAAAGCAAGGTCGATGGAACCTGCGGCACGGGTTTCGTGTAACGCCAGCGAATCGCATTGGCACTTTGATCGCCCTTGCCGCCCATCTTGATGGCGAGCAAGCCATTCTCAGACGCCATCATCGCGCGGAATACTTCCCAGTCTCTCGCGTTCAACTTCTCGTCGCGATTCATGTCAAAGGCTTCGAAGGCCGCCGCCAGCATCTTGTCCATCGGCGTGGTCCCGCCGGCCGCAGTGATCTCAGCTTTCGTGATCAGCTTATCTTTATCTTTGTCGTATGCGGCGAGCCCTTCTTCAAACGAAATCGTCGGCACCTGCCTGCCGGGTTGATTCTGAGGAAATCCCCAACCATTGATGTAGAGATATTCGGAGTCGTGACTCGCGATCGATTTCATCTCGCACGCGAGACCGCGCACCCACCAGACTCTTTTGCCGTCGGCCACTGAGTATGCCGACAGTTGAAATGACTCCGGAACGATGATCTGCTTCGGACCGTCTGCGGGTTTATAGACTATTGGCGTCGAGTAACCGGAGATCACGATTGGTCGATCGATTTTCCAACGCACCTTTCCGGTGTCTCTATCGACCGCGACCATATAGGAATTGGGATTGTCCTGATCGACAGGCAATATCACTTTATCGTCCACAAGGATTGGCGAAGCACCGAAGCCGTAAAACATATTGAAAGGGCCAAGCGGAAGCTTCCAACGCTCCTTGCCTTGCTGGTCATACGATATCATTCCGAAGTCCTGAAAGAAGACGTAGACGTTTGTGCCGTCAGTTACCGGACTCGGAGACGCCGGACCATTTACGTTCTGCAAACGTCCAGCTTGCGAGCGTGGCGCTTCCTTTTGCCAGAGAATCTTTCCCGTTTGTCTATCCAGGCAGATCACAAACAGCTTTTCCTTGTCGTGCGCAGTTAGGAAGATTCGATCGCGTGTGAGCACGGGAGACGAATGACCTGGCGGTAATGCGGTTTTCCAAACAACGTTCCTGGTAGGTCCAAACTCGGTCGGCAGACCTTTGGTTTCAGAAACGCCGGTTCCGTTCGGGCCACGAAACTGCGACCACTCGTCGCTGGCCAGGCTGGTTGATACACACGCGAATAGGATCGCGACAAGCAAAGTGATGACCTTTAACATTGTTACTGGCTCCGTCGTAAAGTTAGCAGATAATAACGCCTTCACGGTTCAGGGTAAATCTGTGTAATCTGTGGACTGAAAGGAACCCGATACGGATGAAAACAATTCTTCTCCTCCTGGTAAATGTCGCGTTTGTCACAGGCGCGGCGGCGCAGAATCCCATCCTGCAGAAAGAGCGTCAGGTGCTATTAGACTTTCGCATCGACCGGAAGTTTTCCGATCCCAGGATCCCGGCCGCAACTCAACGAACCGTTCTCTCAAAAGTGTTTCGGCGATACCTGACTGACTCGAACCGTTGTAACTCCGAAGTCGATACCAGCAGGGGAACAGATCCACTTGCCGAAGCACGCAAGGCCGGACAGATGGTGCCGTCCATTATCGACATGACGACCGGGAGCTTCACCGCGCCAAATCAGACGCAAACTCTTTACGTGATCTCGGTGAGTGAGTGCAATGCCTCGCACGCTGATAACTTCGGCACGAAACGCGTCGCGATCTTCTCGGGCCAACAACTTGTCGCCGACGTCGACGCTGATTTCGCAAGCAGCATCGTGCGCAAGACCGATCTCAACAGCGACGGCATTGACGAGCTTTTGATGATAACCGGCGACATGGCCCAGGGCACAGTGACTGAGATGGGCACGCTCGTCAGCTTTCAAGCTGGACGCCGGCGTGTAATTCAGGATTTTGGTGCGGTCGTTGAGGATTCCTGCGCTGCGGAAATGCCGGGCTCCACGTCTGACGCATCAGTGATTTACATTTCCGACGCCGTTCCCGGCAATATGCCGAAGATCACTCAGGAGAATTACACTGCGAGCTGCCGTGGAAAAACGAAACGCTGGCGACTCGTTTCGCGCGGCAAGCGGCAGTAATGTTGCACAGAGAAGAGGGTGGTCGTCTTTCGGTTATGCTTAGTCCTGCTTTCGAAGACATCGTTGCAGCGCGAGAGTTCATCGCGCCCTACCTGCCAAAGATCCTCTCGTCCGGATAAGACCACTATCCGAACTGCTCGATTGCGACTACTACGCGAAGCTGGAAAATCTGCAACCCGTCGGCGCATTCAAAGTGCGCGGCGGCGTAAACCTCGTCGGCACGGTGCGCGATGAGGAACGGCGCAAAGGACTCGCCTCGGCTTCAACCGGCAATCACGGCCAGTCAATCGCGTATGCGGGTCGTCTCTTCAGTTGTCGAGTCATTATCTACGCTCCTGCCGAGAACGTGAACGAATCGAAGATGCAGGCGATTCGAGATCTCGGAGCTGAAGTGAGATTACACGGACGCGACTTTGACGAAGCACGGCAGGAATGCGAGCGTGTCGCAGCCGAGGAAGGGTTGCGTTATGTTCACTCGGCAAACGAACCGAAACTGATTGCGGGCGTCGGCACGATCGGTCTGGAGATCTTCGAAGATCTGTCGGATGTCGACGTCATCATCGTGCCTGCCGGTGGCGGCAGTTGCGCCTCGGGAAATTGCATCGTCACGAATGAGCTCAATCCAAACGTGAAGGTGATCGCAGTTCAATCTGAAGGAGCGCCGGCGATGTGGCACGCCTGGCGCAATCGATCGCTGGATCCGTATCCCACGATGAACACCGAGCACGAAGGTCTCGCCACGCGCGTGCCTTTCGAGCTCACAAACAAGATCCTCTGGAAACTGCTCAGCGACTTTGTGCTCGTGAGTGATAGCGAAATCAACGAGGCACTCAGGTTGCTTGCGCGTGAGGCGAAGCAAGTCACGGAGGGAGCAGGCGCGGCTTCCCTCGCCGCCGCAATCAAACTTCGCGATGAGTTGCGCGGGAGGAAAGTTGTTGGCATCGTGTCTGGTGGAAATCTCCCGCTTGAACGCTTTGCCAAGTTGATAGTTTGAGATTGGACGCCTCTTTGGAGTGCGGTGACTTGTCACCGCTTTGCATTCGATCAAAGGGAGGGAGCAATAAGATGGCAGAACTGTTACAGCAATACACGACTGTTGTGAGTGGTCCGGACGATACGACTTACACCATCCTCAGTTATGGAGAAGAACGAGCCGACGGCACGTGGATTGGCTGGCTCGAGTTCGAACCGACCGACTCAACCAGGCCGACGCTTTTGACCGATCAGGAAACATCGCAACCCA
>Ga0111539_10004208_pt1 | contig 18880 bp, 16 predicted proteins | sample RhiMethybrSRZTD1_FD_79667 | JGI IMG/M metagenome (GOLD analysis project Ga0111539, IMG submission 79667) | Populus rhizosphere microbial communities from Tennessee, USA - Rhizosphere MetaG P. TD hybrid SRZTD1 (version 2) (version 2) | ecosystem: Host-associated > Plants > Roots > Rhizosphere >... | reverse complement strand
CGGCGGTAGCTCGAGCAGCGCCGAGGCCGATGCTGGCGATGGCAGTGGCGGCAGCGGCGGCAACCTGCCGCTCGGTCCCTGGTGGAAGAAAACGAACACCGACGGTTGCGAAGTCGAGTCACAGCCGAGCCACGCCGATCGCCCGAGCGCCGCTCTCGACGGCCCTTCGATCCCGTCCATCACCTTGGCGCAATCGCGGATCAGGATCGGCGGCGTCAAGGACGACGCCAACCTGACCATCGACGAAGAGGCCTGGAAAGACATCGGCTTCGATATCGATCAGACCTGCACACTTTCGCCGACCTGCCCCGAGCCTGACGCGGCGGCGGCGCTCCCCAAGGTAGGTTGTAAGCAGAATCCCGTTACCAAGGACGGCAACCGCTGCCGCGACAACGCGCTCGGATACCTGTTCCCGACCGGGGCCAGCGCTCAGAGCGTCGGCGAATGGGTCGGCGTGCGCGAAGAGAACTGGAATTGCATGTTGTACCGGGGCGAAAGCGGGACCCTGTTCCGGATCTCGAGCTACAACGGCCAGCCCTACGATCCGTCGGTTCGGCTCGACGTCTATCAATCGATCGGCACCAAGCTCTTGCCCTCGTGGACCTGCGTCGATCCCGTCACCTACGCCATCAACCCGAACTGGAAGACCCAGCCACCGTGGCTGGCGAGCCGACACTGGTACATCAGCCGCCGCTCGATCGCGCTCAACGCTCCTGACGTCGCGCCCGAGCTACCCAACGCCAAGATGTCGGATCCGGCCGCGTTCGTCCGCGGCGGTTATCTGTACGCCGCGTTTCCACCCAACGCCGAGATCTGGCTGCAAGGCCAGCGCGCCCACTTCTCCGGTCTGCGCACCGTGTTGCAGCGCGCGTTCATGGTCGGACGGCTCCGCAACACCAGCGAGGGCTGGGTGATGGACGATGCGACGATCGCGGGCGCCGTGCTGCCCGGCGACGAAGTGCAGTCGTTCCGCGAGATCGGCTACTGCCAGAACATGTGCCAGAGCTACGCCATCCTGGCCGACTTCTTCAACGCCACGGCCGACGTGCTCTCGACGACGACCGAGCCCTTGCCGAACACGCCCTGCGACGCCTTGTCGATCGGCTTCGCGTTCAGCGCCCGGCAGGCCACCGCCGAGGCCAACGATCTGATCGATAGCGACCCCCCGGTGGATTGTCCCAACCCGAAGAATCCCAATGCCCCGCGGCAAGGTTGCCCTTGCGCGGATGGTGGCGGTTGCCCGCTGCCGGACGGAGGGACCTGACATGAGATCGCGCTGCGCTACTCTGCTCGTACTGGCCGCCCTGGCGGCGGCTCCGAACGCGTTGGCACAGGGAGACGTCGCGGGCGCAGCGAGCGCCTATTCACGCGCGCAGCGGGCGGAGCTCGCTGGCGATCACTCGCGAGCCGCCGAGCTGTACGAGCTCGCGGACAGCATGGCGCCGACGCCGGAAGCGCTGCGCAGCGCGCTCAGGGCGCGCCTGGCGGCGGGCCAGCGCGCGATCGCGGCCTCGCGAGCCGAGGCGCTGCGCACGCGCTACCCGGACGACGCGGAATCGAAGGCGCTCGCGGACAAGACGCTGAGCGAGCTCGGCGCGCAGCTCGGGCGCTACGAGATCTCGTGCAAGCCGCGCGCCTGCGGCGTGATCGTGGACGAAGAGGCGTCCGGGACCGACACCCAGACCACGCAGGTGATCTACCTGGAGCCGGGCTCGCACCAGGTTGCGGCGGCCTTCGGCACGCAGCGCGCGGACCCGAAATCGGTCGAGGTCAAAGCCGGGGAACGCGCCACCCTCGAATTCGAGGCACCGCCGGCTCCGGTCGAGCCCCCCGCCGGACCAGAATCGCCCGCGCCCGGCGGGCTGAACACCGGCGCCGACGTGTCGCTGGACAGCGCGCACAAGGGCGGTTTGTCGCCGGCGTGGTTCGCGGTCGGGGCGGTCGTCACCGCAGGCGTCGGAGCCGTCGCGATCTGGTCCGGACTCGACACTCTGAAGCAGCGCGACGAATACGACAAGAACCGCACCCAAAAAGGTTACGAGGACGGACTCGATCTCGAGCGTCGCACCAACGTGTTGATCGCGGGTACCGGCGTGGCCGCTGTTTGCACCCTGGTGATCGCCGGATTCACCGACTGGTCGGGCGGAAGCAACGCCAAGCCGCAAGCCAAAAGCCGCGGGCTGCGCGTCGACCTGCGCGGCGCGCCGGGGGCCGCGGGAATCGGCCTGCGCGGGAGCTTCTGATGGCCGAGGCGTTATCGGTTGTCGGCCGGGCGGGCTCGCCGCGCCGAGCGCCGAAGCGCCTCGGCATCTACGAGATCATCGGCGAGCTCGCGCGCGGCGGCATGGGAATCGTGTACCTGGCGTGCCGCGCCGGCGAAGCCGGCTTTCAGCGTCTGTTCGCGATCAAGGTTTTGCACTCGCACCTGTCCGACGACGCGAACTTCGTGGCGATGCTGCAGGACGAGGCGCGGATCGCGGCGCGGCTGCACCACCCGAACGTCGTCCCGATCGTCGACCTGGGCGCGGAGGACGGACTCTACTACGTGGTGATGGAGTACGTGGAGGGAGCGGCGTTTTCGATGCTGCTTCGCGCCAGTGCCAGCCAGCGCCCGCCGCGGCTCGTGATCCCGATCCTGATCGACATCCTCGAGGGCCTGCACGCGGCGCACACGCTGACCGACGACGCCGGCGTGTGCCTGAATCTCGTGCACCGCGACGTCTCGCCGCAGAACATCCTGACCGGCATCGACGGCAATTCCCGGCTCACCGACTTCGGCATTGCCAAGGTCGGAACGCGCGTCACCGCCACCGTGCCCGGCACCCGCAAGGGCAAGCTCGCGTACATGGCGCCGGAGCAGCTGATCAACGACGGCGAGCGCATCGACCAGCGTGCGGACATTTTCAGCGCGGGCAGCGTGCTCTGGACTGCCTTGACCGGGCTCGCCCTGTTTCGCGCGTCGAGCGACGCTGCGACACTGCACAACATCCTCCACAAGCCGGTGCTGGCGCCGAGCGCAGTGGGTTTGAAGCCGCCGCCTCTGTTCGACGAGGTGTGCCTGCGGGCGCTCGAGCGCGATCCCGACAAGCGTTTTCAGACCGCGCTCGAGATGGCCGACGCTCTGCGCTCGATCGCGATCCAGGAGCGACAGCTCGGCTCGCGCCGGGAAGTGGCGGAATGGGTCGACTCGCAGTTCAACGCCGAGTTTGCCGCGCGCCGCGAAGCGATTCGACAAGCCGCGGTGCGGCGCGAGGTCGAGCAGACGGGCGTTTCGGTGGTGGCGCTGCCGGAAATCGCGGCGCCGCTTTCTTCGCCCGATGCCGCGCCGACCACGCAGTCGGTCAGCTTCGAGGTGGTCGAGCTTCCGACGTCACCGAAGCCGCGGCGTCTCTGGCTGGTGGGCGCGGCGCTGTTGCCGCTCGTTCTCGCGGGCATCGGCGTCGGGGTCTGGGCGTCGATGTCGCGTCCGAACGATCAGAAGAGCTCGTTCACCGAACCCGTCCAGCTTCCGGCGCAGGCGTCGAAGGCGCCCGCGGAAACGCCTACGACCGCGAAACCTGCGACGCCGCCTGCGGAAGTCGCGGCACCTGCCGCCGCCGCCAGTGCCGAGAGTGAAACGCCTGCCGCGCGCACACGCGTCATCAAACGTTACGTCCCGCCGGCGGCGCGACCCGTGGCACAAACTCCGGTCGCCGCGCCCGCTGCCGCGCCGTCACGTCCGTCGCCACCCGCCGCGAGCCCGCCCGCGCGCTCTCCCGCGGCAACGCCTTCCGAACCGGCGATCGAGCGCAACCCGTACCTGCGCCAGCGCTGAGCGCAGGAAATCGGCGGAAAATCGCGCTCCAGGCCTGGTGTGATTCGATAAGGTCCAACCACTGGACCATGCGAACAATGATGGCCTTACCAGCGACTGGCCACACCGCCCAAACGGCTGGCGAGTTGTAACGCGCGGTGCATTCGCGTTGGCGTGATCGCGAGCGGCGTGCAGATTCCCGAGTGGCGGGCTGGAGCTTTGACAGGCGTCGGCGCAGTCAGCGCGCGCCCAGAGATGATCATCATGCGTGTCTTCCTTGGTTTGGCAGGTGCTGTCGTGTTGGTCGGGTCCTTCGCCGGGCTCGGCGCGTGTGCCGCCGAACCGTCGACGACGGGAGTCGAAGGTCGAGGCACCGGTGGTAGCGGCAGCGGCGCGGTCGGTGGAGCGGCGGGCGTAGCGGGAGTAGCAGGCAGCGGCGGTGCCGCCGGCAGCGGTGGAGCCGCAGGCAGCGCCGGATCGGATGGGGGTAAATGCGCGCCAGCCACGGGTGGTCTCGATCCCAGCACGCTGCCCGAGTGTCCGACCTGCATCGGCAAGGCGGCGCACTGTCTGGCCAAGACGGTCGTCGAGTCGACGGCTCCGGGTCAGGTCGCGCAGCTCGAGCCCTGCAACGACACCGACGTCTGCGTGCCGGACGTGCTGATCTCGACCCTCGGCAAGTACGATCCCCCCGATTGCACTTCGATCGACGGCGCTGCCGGGCGTTGCCTTTCGACGTGCATCGGTGCAGTCGCGAAACTCGGCAGCTTCTTGCCGAAAGCGAGCTGCGCCGAGGGCGAGGTCTGCGCGCCCTGCGCCGACCCGCGCACGGGCCAGGATACCGGCGCGTGCACGCTGCAGTGCGACACCGGGCCGACCGAGCCCAAGGTGGTTTTTTCGCGCTGTTGCGGGGACATGGGCGGCATCTGCGTTCCGCCCGATCTGGTCGACGAAACGCAGAAGAAAGCGCTCGCCAAGGACAGCTGCGCCGAAGGCAAGCTGTGCGCGCCCGAAAAGCTCGCGGACGCGACCTTCAAGCCTGCGACCTGCACGTCGATCGCCGACGCCGAAGGGCGCTGCCTGTCGACCTGCGTCGGCCTGGTCGCGGAGCAGGCCGAGCTATTGCCGAAGAGCACCTGTGCCGAGGGCGAGCTGTGCGCGCCCTGCACCGATCCGCGCAACTCGGAGCTCACCGGCGCGTGCGCGATCAACGGTGACATGCCGACCAAGCCGCCGGTGATCTTCGACAGCGAGTGCTGCGCCGGGACCGGGTTGTGCGTACCGACCACCGCGGTGCCGGAGCGCTATCGGACGCTCTTGCCGCCGGACAACTGCGCGACCGCCGAGGCCGCGGGTTGGATCTGCGCCCCCAAGACCAAGCTCCAGGACATCAAAGCGCCGTTTCCGCAGTGCCAGGTGTTGATCCTCGGGCTCCCGGTTCCGACCACGGACCCGAATCACGTCGGCGCTTGCGTGCCGAAGTGCATCGCCGACGCTCAGATTGCGGCCAATCCGTTCACCGCGCTCGGCCTCGCACAGAGTGATTGCATGGCTGGCTTCATCTGCGCGCCCTGCGTCAACCCGCTCGACGGGAAGCGCACCGGCGCGTGTGACTGATTCGCAAAAAATAGGAGAGCCTACCGATGATTCGTCCCAAACTTCGTCTTTTCATGCCCGCGATCGCGGCAGTAGTCGTGGCGACCTTGGCGTCTGCCTGCTCCGACGACAAATCAGAACCGAGCGGCTCACCCGGCGGGGCCGGCGGCGCGGGCGGCGCGGGTGCGCGTGGGGGCAGCGGCGGCGCCGGTGGCAGCTCGGGCCGCGGCGGAGCGGGCGGCAGCGGCGGCACGGCCGGCAGCCCGGGCGACGGCGGCGATCTCTACGCGTGTTTCGCCAAGCAGAAGCCGAATACCGATCCCGGTGGCGCGGCAGCCGCGGGCGCGGCTTGTTGCAAGACCTTCGGCACCTGCACGGCGAAGTCTTCGGTTTCGGCGGACATCGCTTCGTCGCTCGGCAAGAGCGACTGCACGGCGACCGGGGACCTGGTGTGCGCGCCCAAGGATCCGGCGACGATTCCGAACTTGCCCGACGGCAAGATCCCGAAGTGCACCGGGACCTACGGCGCGCTGCAGCTCGAGGGTCGCTGCTTGCCGCGTTGCTTCACGCTCGGCAACAAGGCCGCTGCCAGCCTCGGCCTCGGCGACTGTCCGACCAGCCTGGGTCCGGCGCTGGGCCTGACCGCCGACGAGGTGCTGTGCGCGCCCTGCTATAACCCACTCGACGGCAAGCCGACCGGCGCCTGCTCGCAGTTCGGTGACGCGCCCGTCCAGCCGGCGCCGACGCCGTTCGCGAAGTGCGGGGCGTTCATGGGCGGCGCGCAGCTCGGGTACTGCGTGCCCAAGGAGCTGGTGCAGCGGGTTACCACCGAGCTCGACCTGATTCCCCAGGACACCTGCGCTGCGACCGAGCTCTGCGCGCCGATCAACAAGGTCCAGGATCCGAACATGTGCTTCGCCAAGTGCGATTCCATGCTCGGCGGCATCGCTGCCTGCGTGCCGACCTACATCGTCGAGGGGCCGACCAGCCCGGGTAAAGGGCTTTCGACGGCGCTCGGCCAGGCGACGTGCGCTGCCGGTGAAACCTGCACGCCGTGCGTGAATCCGACGGACCAGTCAGTCACTGGCGCTTGCAACAACTGACGCAAGCCGGTAGTCGGTGAACGAGAGGCGCGGCGCGTGCGACGAGCGCGCGCCGCGACGACGCTCGCGACGAGTCCGTTCCGACAGATGGCACTTCGGGTCATCCAAAATCGCTCGCTGGCCGACCAGGTTTTCGAACAACTGGCTTCCGAGATTCTGTCGGGGCGTTGCACAATTGGCAGCAATTTGCCGGCCGAGCGCAAGCTCGTCGATACCTTCGAGGTCAACCGGCACGTCGTGCGCGAGGCGCTGAAGCGGCTCGAGCAGGTGGGCTTGATCGCCATTTCGCAGGGCGGTGGGACCAAGGTCGTCGATTTCACGCGCCACGCCGGGCTCGACCTGCTGGCGCTGATGGCGGACTACGCGAGCCCGAGCGACGACATGCTGGGCTACTGGCTCTCGGTTCACGAGATGCGGCTCGCCACGGCGGCCGACGTGGCCCGGTTGTGCGCGCTTCGCGCCTCCCCCGAGCTCAAGCAAGAAATCCTCTCGATCGCCCAGCAGATGCGCGAGATCGCCGACGGGCCGGAGCTGTTCACGCTCGACGTGCGCTTCTGGGATCGCATGCTCGAGGGCGCCCGGAACATCGCGTATCGGCTGGCGTTCAATAGCCTGATCAAGGGGCTGCTCGCGCCGGCGGTCGCGGACATCGCGCGGAAGCTTTCGATCCGCGAAATCAAGGAGAGCGGCTATCGGCTCCCGATCGCCAACGCGATCGTCAAGGGAGACGCTTCCGCGGCGGAGAGCAGGACGCGGGAGGCCATGCGCAACGTGATCGAACGGCTGCGCCGGCAGCTCGGACACTCCGCGGAAGCCTCGTCCAACGGGCGCAAGACGCGCCCTCGCAAGCGCCGCCGCAAATGACTCGCGCCTACTGGAAATCTTTCTTCTGCACGTCCCAGGTCGAGTCGCTGCAAAGCCCGCAGCTGGCTCCGTAAAACAGGCTGCGCGCGCTCTCGTCGCCCATCAGGTGGAGTCGGAACCATGCGGTCGCCGGCCCGCGGTAGCCGCCGATGTTGCCGATCGCGGTGCCGGTGTGGGTCGCGCCCTCTAGCGTGCCCCAGAACACGGGCACGTTGGTTTGATCGAAAATCGGTTGCTGATTCGCGGGCGGCCGCGCGATCGTGTCGCCGCTTCCCGACATCAAGAACATCGCGCCCTTCTGGGCGGTGATCGAGCCGTTCTGGAAGCCGCCGAGCGGGAAGGCGACGTACGGTTGCAGTGGCGCCGTGACGATCACGCGGGCGTCACGGCCCGCCATCAGCGTCCCGGCGCCGCCCTGCGAGTGGCCCGAGGCGCCGACCTTGCTCGCGTCGACCTTGCCCGCGTAGGTGCCGGACGCCGCTTCGCCCTGCTGAATCACCCAGTCGAGGCAGGCGATCATTTCCGTGCCGCTGCCGGAGTTCGAGGTATTCGCGGCCGCGACGATGAAACCGTGACTGGCCCAGTGCGTAAACGTCGCTTGATAGACTGCCACGCTGGCTCCGGTGCCGTTGCCCCAGATAATCATCGGGTGCTTTCTGCCCTGTTCGCCGAGCGGCTCGGGACGGAAGATCGTGCACGCGGGGCCCTCGGCGGCGCGCGTGGTCTGGAAGGGACCCGGAGCTCCGAAGTCGGTCACCGGAGGAAAGCTCGACCCTCCGCCGGCTCCGCCGGCTCCCGCGGCTCCGCCGACTCCGTCCGTGCCGCCGACGCCGCCCGCTGCCCCCGCGCCGCCGACACCGTCGGTGCCGCCCACACCGCCGATCGCTCCGGCGCCCGCGGTCCCGCTCGCGCCCGCAGTGCCGGCGGCCGACGGACCGGGATCCTCGCTGCTTCCGCAGCCGGCAAGCAGAGCGCCGATTGCGAGCCCCATCGACAACGAACCGAAAGCGCTTTTCGACATCATTGAAGCCTCCTCGAGCAGACCTCGTCGATCGGAGCTCCGCCCCACGTGACTTCCCCAACGACGTGGTCCAACCTTTACATGATGGTCTCAGCCCGCGCCAGCAGAGCTCGTGGCACGATGTCGAAAGCAGAGTCAGGGTCTGCTTCGGCTGGATCCTTCCAATGTTGCTGGCCTCGTCAACCCGGGTCGCGGCACGATAGGTTTCTTCGATGAGCGGCGTCACGGCGGAAGAGTTCAAGCGCGCAATGGCGTCGTTCGCGGTCGGTGTGACCGTGGTCACGACGCTCGACGGCGCGGGCGCGCCGCGTGCGCTGACGGCGACCGCTTTTTCGTCGCTGTCCAAGACGCCGCCGCTGTGCCTGGTGTGCGTCGATCGGCAGTCGCGAGCGCACGCGCCGATTCTCGCGACCCGGCGCTTCGCGATCAACATCTTGAGCGAAGAGCAAGCCGCGCTGTCGGAGCGCTTCGCCGACGGCACGATCGAGGACAAGTTCGCCGGAGTCGACTGGTTCGGGGGAATCCGCACGGGCTGCCCGGTCCTGCCCGGCGCGCTGTGCTCGCTCGAATGCGAGCTGGTCGAGGTTCACTCCGGCGGCGATCACGACATCTTCGTCGGCCGGCTGCTCGCGGTGGCCGTCGATAGCGGAGCGCCGCTGGTGTATTTTCGCGGCGGGTACGCGGCGCTTTCGACCTCCGGACGCGAGCGCGAACGAACCGGGTGAACGTTGAGCGCCGCGAAGCTCGAGCGGCTCGGCCCGCGGGCGCTCAACCGCGCGCTTTTGGCGCGGCAGCTGCTCTTGCGCCGCAGCGCGCTCCCGGTGCCGAAGGCGATCGAGCACCTGGTCGCGCTCCAGGCGCAGAATCCGAAATCCCCGTACTTCGCGCTGTGGTCGCGGCTGATCGGGTTTCGCCCCGAGCTGCTCGGCGGTTTGGTGGCGGAGCGCAAGGCGGTGCGCGCCGTGCTCATGCGTTCGACGCTCCACCTCGCGACCGCACGCGATTGCCTCAGGTTGTGCCCCAGCTTGGTGCCGGTGCTGGAGCGCAATCTCTACACCGGCAGCCCGTACGGGCGGCGCATCCGCGGCGTCGACGTGAAGCGGCTGCTCGCGGTGGCGCGCGGGTTGGTCGAAGCGCGGCCGCGCACGCTGTCCGAGCTGCGAAAGCTCTTGGTCGAGCAGTGGCCGCAGCACGATGCGACCTCGCTCGCGTACGCCGTCCACAATCTCCTGCCGATGGTCCAGGTGCCGCCGCGCGGCGTGTGGGGCCAGAGCGGGCAGGCGGCCTGGACCACGGTCGAAGCCTGGCTGGGCAAACCGCTAAAGCGCCGAGTGAGCGTGGAAGCGCTGTTTCTGCGCTATCTGGCGGCGTTCGGACCGGCGAGCGCGCGCGACCTCCAGCAGTGGTCCGGGCTGAACGGTGTGCGCGAGGTGGCGGAGCGCCTGCGCCCGAAGCTGCGGGCGTTTCGCGACGACGACGGGATCGAGCTTTTGGACTTGCCGGGGGCGCCGCGGCCGAGCCCCGAAACACCGGCTCCGGTGCGCTTCCTGCCGGACTTCGACAACGTTTTTCTTTCGCACGCCGACCGCACGCGGATCATCACCGGCGAAGATGCACGGCGTTTTCGCAAGCCGGGCAACGTCGCTGCTCCGGGGATGGTGCTGATCGACGGTTTCATCCGCGCCACCTGGACCTTGCAGCAAGAGCGCGCGAAAACCACGCTGTTCGTCGCGCCGTTCTCCAGGCCGAGCAAGGCCGATTGCCGCGGCGTGATCGAGGAGGGCGAGCGGCTTTTGGCCTTTGCCGCCGCGAACCTCGCGGGCGACGTGCGCTTCGTGTCCGGGAAGTGACCCGGGGAGTGTTAAGCTCGTGAAGATGGGCTTGCGATCGTTCTGCGCCGGCCTTGCTGCGTTCGCGGGCGCGCTCGCCGCTTGCGGCAGCGACACGAGTGGTCCCGCGATCTCGCCCGACGCCGCTGCGGGATCGGGCGCCGGCGGAGGCACGGGCGGTTCCGGCGCGACGGGCGGAACCAGTGGCAGTGGCGGGCGCGCAGGCTCGGCTGCGGGAGGGAGCGCGGGCAGCGCAGGAGGCTCGGGGGGTTCGGGCGGAACCGGCGACGGGGGGACGGCGCGCGGCTGCGCCAATCCGGGCGCCGACTGGCTCTACTGTGAAGACTTCGAACGCGGCGCAGGCGACTTCGACAGCTGGCTCGCAGGATCGCAGTTTCTCGACAGCCCGGGCAGCGACGATCGCGGCCGTGTGACGCTGGCATCGGAAACGGTGCATTCGGGCAGTTTTGCGCTGTTCATGCCGGCGGCAGCAGCATCGGGCTATCAGGGGGCGAGCCTCGATTATTACGCGTGCGAGGGAGCGCCGCGAGCAAACTGCCCGCTGCGGAGCTTCGACAAGCTGTACTTCCGGGTTTGGGTCAACTTCGCGCCCGATCATCGCTACATCCACCACTTCTTGTCGATCGGCGGCAGCCAGCCGGACGACTTCTGGTATCACGGCAGCGCAGGCTGCATGCCGAACGGCGCGCTCGAAATGGGCACGACCGTCGACTACCGCGAAGACTCGCACGAAAGCTTCTTCTACACGTACTTCCCCGGCATGAGCTGCGATACGAGCTGCGAGCGCTACGCGGACGTGGCGTCGATCTGCGCCGGCTGCGCCGATCGCGGCCTACCCACGTGCGAGACGCAGCAACAGTGTTGCTGGGGCAACGAGTACGCGCCGCCTTCGCCGCGCCCGTTTCCGATCGGACGCTGGTTTTGCCTGGAAATGGCGATGCAGGCCAACACGCTCGGCGCGGCCGACGGCGTTCAGGAGTACTACATCGACGGCGCGCTGGCGCACCGAGTGGACGGTCTAAACTGGCGAACCAGCCCGACCCTCGCGCTCAATCGCGCGCGCCTCCAGCACTACATCGAAACTTCGGACGCCAACGGCCACAGCAACCGAGTGTGGTTCGACGACATGGTCGTGAGCACGTCGCGCATCGGCTGCGACTGACGGCGCTCACGCAGGTTTGAGCTCGGACAGCTTCTTCTTCACCTCTACCACGTGCTTCTTCATGTCGAGCTCGTGGTGGAATACACCGCGCACCACGCCTTCGCCGTCGATCAGGTAGGTCACGCGCAGCGCGCGTTTGAAAATCGGCCACTTCACGTCGAAGCGTTCGATCAGCTCGCCCGAGCTGTCACCCACCATCGGGAACGTCGCGCCGGTCGAGCGGGCAAAATCGCACTGCGTCTGGTGAGTGTCGGCGGAGACGCCGATCACTTCCACCCCGAGCTCGCTGAGCTCCGGGTACGCGTCGCGGAACGCCTTGGTTTCGATGGTGCAGCCCGGCGTGAACGACTTCGGAAAAAAGTACAAAACGTAGGGCTTTCCCCGCAAAAGCTCCGGGGTCAGCGTCTTTCCGTCGTTGGAGCGCACCTCGAACGGCGGCGCCTTGTCGCCAACTTTCAGCATGATGATCCCGGAGCTTTACCCAGAGGCCCGTGGCGAGCAACGCCTTCCGCGAAGCTCACGCAGCCGGTGCCGACGCCGCAGCCTCGAAGCTCGAGCCTTCTACGAGCAGCCGGCGAAAATGGATCAGTTGGCGCGGCTGATTGATGGCGAGCGCGCCGACCAGCCGCCCGGCGCGCCCGTAGAGGGCGGTGAGCTTGAGCTCGGCGAGTGACCCGACCACGATCTGGAATTCGTCGTGGCCGCGACAAAGCCCCGCAAACTGGAGCTTTCGGTCGTACTGGTCCGACCAGAAGTACGGCACCGACGCGAACGGGGTCTGTTCACCGGGCCCCGCAAGCAGATTGCGCGCTGCGGCGTGCGCCTGCTCGCCCGCGTTGGTCCAGTGCTCGACGCGCATCACTTCATCACACCACGGATTATGCCAGCGCGCGACGTCGCCGGCGGCGTAGATGCCGGGCGCCGCCATGCAGTAGCGATCGCAGAGCACTCCGTCGTCGAGCGTGAGCACCGAACCCTGCAACCATTCGACGTTGGGCACGACGCCGATTCCCACCACGACCACGTCGGCTTCGATCCTCGAACCGTCCGCGAGTTCGACCTGCTCCACGCGGCCGCGCCCGCCGATGCCGACGACCTTCGCCGAGGTGCGCACGTTCACTCCGCGCTGCTCGTGGAGCGCGACGATCGCGCGGCCGATCGTTTCGCCGAGCAGCGGCGCGAGCGGAACCGGCAAGGCTTCGAGCGCTGTCACCTCGAGCCCGTGCGCGCGGCACGACGCGGCGACTTCGAGCCCGATCAGGCCTGCGCCTACCAGCACGACCTTGCGAGCGCGCGCCAGATCGTCGCGAAGCCGGAGCGCGTCGTCGAGCCCGCGCAGCACGTGCAGGCCGGCGAGATCCGGCATCGCAGGAAGCGTCCGCACCCTCGCGCCGGTCGCGAGAAGCAGCCCGTCGCATTCGAGCACCGAGCCGTCCCCCAGCGTGACGATCCGGCGCGCCGCATCGAGCGCCGTTGCCCGCACCCCGAGCCGCAGATCGAGCTCGAGCGCGTCGTAGCCGAGCTTTGCCCGGAAAAAGGTCTGGTGCGGAGCGAACGCGCCCGTCAGCACCTGCTTCGACAACGGCGGCCGGTCATAGGGCAGGTAGGGCTCGTCCCCGATCACGACGAGCTTGCCGGCGAACCCGGCCTTGCGCAGTGATTCGGCCGCACGGAGGCCAGCCAGGGAAGCCCCGATGATCGCGATTCTCTTCATGCTTTGAACCGGCGCTCGTTCTAGCAAAAGGCTAGCGTGCCCGTAACCTCGCAGCGGTTCTGCCGTACGTAAACGGGATGCGCCCGTTGTTCCGTGGTTTGGTTCTGGGCTGCGCCTTGGTGGCCGGATGCGCCCGGCGTGCGCCCGCTCGTAACGAGGTGGCCATGCCCGCCCGCCCCCCGTTCGCCGTGGTCGAGCTCTTCACGTCCGAGGGCTGCTCGAGCTGCCCGCCCGCCGATCGCCATCTCGCCGATATCGAAGCTGCCGCCGCTCGGGCTCACGAGAACGTGTTCGTGCTCTCGTACCACGTCGACTACTGGGACTACCTCGGCTGGAAGGATCCATTCAGCGACCCGCGCCATTCGGAGCGCCAGCAGAGCTACGCGCGGCAGGTAGGCAACGGGCAGCTCTACACGCCGCAGATGGTGGTCAACGGGCGCGAAGCGTTCGTGGGCTCGGAGCGGTCGACCGCCAGCGCCGCGATCCAGCGCGCGCTGAAGGAGCCCGCGGCGGTCGCGATCACGCTTCATCCGAGCTCGAATGGCGGGCGCCTGGTTGTCGACTACCAGGTCGAGGGTGACACCCGGAACGCGGTGCTCAATCTGTCAATCACCGAAGCGGCCCGGGAGGTCGCAGTTTTGCGCGGCGAAAACGCGGGGCATACCCTTTCGCACCGGGGCGTCGTGCGGGCGTTCGTCAGCCGGAAGCTCGACGGCGAAACGCGCGGATCCGCCAGCATCGATTGGCCGGCCGGCGTGGAGCCGGAGCGCGTGAAGCTCGTCGCCTATGCCACGGATCGCCACACCCTCGCCGTCCTCGGCGCGGCCGCCTCGCCTTTGGGGCGCTGACGGGGCTGGTCCCGGGCAGGGATCGGCCTTACGGGTGGAGAGCGATGCCGATCACGCGCACCTTGCAGCGCGGCCCGATCGCGGTGACCGACTACCGCTGCACGGCCGGACCGGACGACGTCCCGTTCGTCGAAGTCCACGGCGGTTTCTCGGTCTCTTACGTGCGCCGTGGCAGCTTCGGCGTTCGGACGGCGGGCAAGGTCTTCGAGCTCGTGGCGGGCTCGATCATGGTTGGCCATCCCGGGGACGAATTCACCTGCACCCACGAGCACCACGACGGCGGCGACGAGTGCCTGTCGATCCGGCTCGCGCCCGATCTCGTCGACGCCGTGGGCGGCCGGGCCGAGCTCTGGCGAGTCGGCGCGCTACCGCCGCTGCCCGAGCTGATGGTGCTCGGCGAGCTCTTGCAAGCGGCGGTGTGCGGTGAAAGCGCCGCCGGCGTCGACGAAGTCGGGCTGCGGCTGGCAGCGCGGTTCGTCGAGCTGGTTTCGGACGAGCGCCGGAACGAGCCGCGTTTGACGGCTCGCGATCGGCGGCGCGCCGTCGAGGCCGCGCTCTTCATCGACGCGAACTCGCAGCGGCCGATCGATCTCGAGGCGGCCGCGGCTTCGGTCGACCAGAGTGCGTTTCACTTTTTGCGCACGTTCTCGCGGGTGCTCGGCGTCTCGCCGCATCAGTACCTGATTCGCTCGCGGCTGCGCCACGCCGCGCGCCTTTTGGCCGACGACAGTCGCTCGATCACCGATGTGGCCTTCGACGTCGGCTTTGGCGACCTATCGAACTTCGTGCGCACCTTCCACAGGGCGGCCGGAGTTTCACCGCGCGCCTTCCGCAAAGCCGCCCAGGGCCCGCGCCGTCAGTTCGTGACGGCGTCGAGCACGGCCATCGAAAGATCGCGCGCGTAGCCGTCCCAGTACTCGCCGCCGAGCTCGTCCTGCCCGACCCGGACAATCACGATGTCCGCCGACGGCAAGACGATGATCAGCTGCCCGAACACGCCGATCGCGTAAAAGCCGTTTGCCGGCAGATCGGCGAAACCCGTGGGATCGCACTGGAGAAAGCCGCTGCACTGCGGGTCTTGCTCGCCTAGCCGGAGCGGCAGGTTCACGTGCCAGAGATAGCGGTACTGGTCGTGGCACGGATTCGCGGCGCGCGTGGTGAAGTCGACCCAGCTCGACGGGACGATCTCTTGTCCGTCCCACTGCCCGTGCCGGAGAAACAGCAGGCCGAACTTCGAAAACTCGCGAACCGTGGCGGAAATTCCGGCGTAGGTGTTGGTGCGGCCTTTGGAGTCGGAGCTCCAGCGGATGCCTTCGAGCCCGAGCGGTCGCAAGAGCACCTCGCGCGCGTATTCGAGCGCGGTCTTCTTCGTCACGCTCTGCAACACGCCGCTGAGCAGCGCGGGGTCACCGGTCGAGTAGCGCTGCTTCGTGCCCGGTTCGTCGACGACCTGGCGACTCAGCGCGAGATCGAGCAGGTTGGGCGAGTAAGCGTCATTGGGTCCCGTGGCGCCGACGCGCCAGTCCTCGTGCCACTCGAGCCCGGTCGCGACGTTCATCGCGTGCGCGACCGTGATCCGACTGCGCCGGTCGTTCGGATCACAGCCCCATTCCGGATAGTGCTTGCAGATCGGTTCGTCGACGCCAGAGAGCAGCCCGTCCCCGATCGCGATGCCGACCAGCGCGCTCGAAAATCCCTTGGCCACGGAGTAACTCTCGTGGCGCGTGTCGGCCGTGAAGGGCGCGACGTAACGCTCTCCGACGATGTAGCCGTATCGGAGCACGAGGATGCCCTGGGTCGTCGTGTGCTGAGGTGCGAACGAGAGCGCGCTCTCAAGCTTGGCCGCGTCGAGTCCGGCCTCTGCGGGTGTCGCGGTGCGAAAATCCGTGGTCGGGTAGTAAGGCATGAGCGACGCCGGCGCGGGACCGGCGACCGGATCGTCGGCGCGCGGCGGCAGCGGTTTTCCGAGGCATTCGCTCGGTGGTGGTCCCGAGTCCGGCACGGGTGGCAAGCCGCCGGATCCCGCCGCGCCGCCGCTGCCGCTCATACCCGCGCTGCCACTCATACCCGCGCTGCCGCTCATACCCGCGCTGCCGCTCATACCCGCGCTGCCGCTCGCGCCGCTGATTCCACTGTCCGGCGTCGAGCCGGTGCCTGCATCATTTTCCGACGAGCCGCACGCCGCGGCGATCCCGATCGCGCCGAGCGCTGCGATTCCCCAGCCCAGGCTTCGAATCGCAACCATTCTCAAATTCGGCTACACCCGATCCCGGACAAGCTCAAGGGTTTACCGCCCGATCCCTCGTCCTTATCCTGGCCGAGATGAACGTCGTGGATCTGCACGCGAGTGACTCGATGACGATCCGCTATGCCGGCGACTTTCGGATGACACTGCTCACCGGTCGCACCTTCGCGATGCAGGTGTCGCATCCCGCGGTAGGTGCCGGTGTCGATCAATTCTCGAACTTCCGGCGCGATCCGCTGCGGCGGCTGCGCGAGATCAACCGCTCCGGCAATGCTTTCATGTTCTCGGGTCGCGAGGCTGCGGAGCGCGAGAGCCAGAGGCTCCGCAACATGCATCGCAACATCGCGGGCGTGGACAGCCGCGGCCAGCGCTTTCATGCGCTCGATCCCGCCGTCTACGGCTGGGTTCACACCGTGTTTTTCGACAGCGCCGTCGCCATGCACGATCTGTTCGGCACTCCGCTCACCCGCGCAGAGCAGGAGCGGCTGTTCGCCGAGTGGCGACAGGGGGGAATGCTGCTCGGCCTCGCGAGTGAAGACATGCCTGCCGACGTCGACGAGTACTTTGCGTACTACGCGCGCATGATCGAAACCACGCTCGAGTACAACGCGGTCACGCGCGACATCCTGAGCGGCGCGATCCCGCGCTTCGGGCCGTTGAAGCGGCTGCCGCGCGGCGCCTGGGGGCGAATCTCGGCACCGCTTGCCGCCCGCTCGCGCCGCCTGACCCTGGGCACGCTGCCGCCCGCCTACCGCCGGAAGATCGCCGCTTACGAACGCTGGACCGCCGAGGACGAGCGCTGGCTCGAGCGCTTTCGATCGGTCGTGAAGGCGCTGGCGCCGCGCCTGCCGACTCGGCTCCGCGTCTCGCGCGCCGCCTATCGCGCGATGCATCGCGCCGCGTGAAGCGGGACTTTTGCGGCTATTTCGCTGCGGCCTGAAGCTGATTCAGTGACGCCTCGCAAGCCTTCAGCTTCTGCCCGACTTCGATCCGCGTGTCGTCGGAATCGCTGAGCGCTTGCTTCGTCGCATTGAGCGCGGCTCGCGCGGAACTGAGCTCGGCTCTCGCCGTGGCGAGCTCGCCGTTCTTGGCTGGCTCGGGACCATCGTCCGTCGCGTGATCGATCCGAACCGCAGGCTCGGCGGCTCTCGGCGCCGGGACCGCCGCAGCGCGTGCGAGCTCGGCGCGCGCTTCCGCTAGTTCCAATTGCGCTTGCGCGAGCTGCTTCGCGAACCTGGTTCGGTCAGCATACCAACCGAGCGCGCACGCGCTGCCCACGGCGAAGCCGATCCAGGTGAGCGCGGACGCACGTCGCTTCGTTTCGTCCGTCATGAGCCGCACCATAGTCTCGACCAGGTTCGCGTGCATGACTTCGCTTGGCGCGCCGGGAACCTTTCGACGACTCGGATCTCGGTGTTCTGCAAACGGTGATCGCCGCCTTCCGTAGGGCAAAATGCCCTACGCGCCAGACGGACAAACCGACGTGCATTTCGCGCGCGCTCAAACTGCATAATTCAGCGCTCGCGGGCCCGCGACCGCCGGCTTCGCACTCGCGCAAACGCGCATGCATACGGGGCGTTGGCGGATTCGACTTCGAGCGCGTTACGTTTCTAGAGGCCCGATCCACTTACTTTGGTCAGTTCGTTGAATCGGGCAGGCGGGGCGCATGACCTGTGGCGGAAATGACGGTCGGCAATGCATCGACGCGTCCGCGCTTGGCCCACCAACCAGAGCGAAAGAAGGCCAAAAAATGGGCAAAAAACCAGCGTGGCGCGGCGAACGAAGTGCGCTGCTGATCGCGCCAATCGCACTGATCGGGTGCACGCTCGAGACCGGCTCCGAGGGCGAAGACTTCGGAGGAGCCGACTTCGGAGGAGCCGAACAGCAGTTGGCAGGCGACATCTTCTCCAATGGAACGGGCACCAGCCGCACGCTCACCGTGAACGGCGCGACGATCGACGAGAACAATCCGTTTTTTCAGAATCTAGGAGTCAACGGAAGGCGCTGTGTGACCTGTCATCAGCCTTCTGCCGCGATGACGATCACGCCGCCGCAGATCCAGGCGTTGTTCAATGCGAGCCAGGGACTCGATCCGCTGTTCCGTCTGAACGACGGCGCCAACGGGCCGCTCGCACGCGTCGGCACGCTCGCTGAACGCTCCGCGGCGTACAGTTTGGTGCGCACCAAGGGGCTGATCAGGATTCCGCTCCGTCTGCCGGCCAATCGCGACTACGACGTTCGGGTCGTGCTCAATCCGTACGAGTCTGCTGGCGCCAATCCACCGCAGAACTCGACGATCGCTCCCACCGCGACGCCCGAGCTGTCGTTCTATCGCCGCCCGCTCTTGTCCGCGAATACGCGTTTCATCAGCGCCGTGATGTGGGACGGCCGCGAGGCGACGGTGAGTCCGGTGCCGGCGAACCCGCGCGACGTCGACGGCAGCGGAATCCAGGCCTTTCAAGCCGACGCGCCGGTGCGCATCAACATGCTGACCCAGTCGAACAACGCGACCCTCGGGCATGCCGAGGGCGTCAACCCGCTGAGCGACGCCGTGCGCGCCTCGATCACCGATTTTCAGATGAACCTGGTCACCGCGCAGCTCACCGACTCGATCGCCGGTCCGCTGAATGCCGCCGGGGCTTCGGGAGGTCCGGCCGCGCTACGAGCTCAGCAAACGTTCTTTG
>Ga0111539_10004207_pt1 | contig 18883 bp, 17 predicted proteins | sample RhiMethybrSRZTD1_FD_79667 | JGI IMG/M metagenome (GOLD analysis project Ga0111539, IMG submission 79667) | Populus rhizosphere microbial communities from Tennessee, USA - Rhizosphere MetaG P. TD hybrid SRZTD1 (version 2) (version 2) | ecosystem: Host-associated > Plants > Roots > Rhizosphere >... | reverse complement strand
TTCCAAGCTCACGGACGACGTGACCATTCCGCTGTTCCAACCGGCACGCTAGCCAGGAGGCGAAACGTATGGCAGAGCGCAACGCGATGAGAGAGCTGTCCAATTCGGTCTGTATCGTGGGGGTGGACGAGAGCGACGAAATCGGTACGCTCCCCCACAAGAGCCAGTTGGCGTTACATCTAGAGGCAATTACTAACGCGGTCAGGGATGCTGGACTCAAAATCACAGATGTGGATGGCATCTTTACGGCCGGCCAGCATTCTCCGGCCCTGCTCGGCGAGGCTCTGGGGATCACGCCGCGGTATGTCGATGGCACGAGTGTGGGTGGGTGCTCCTTCATGATCCTGGTCGAGCATGCCGTCGCCGCCTTGCATCATCATCTGTGCAATGTGGCCGTGGTCTCGCACGGTGAGAGTGGACGCTCGGGCGTGGGGGTGACCCGGAGCCGTGATACGAGCATCAGTGGCCAGTATGAAATCCCGTATGGTTTTGGAGCTGCCCCCACGTACTTTGGCCTGATTACCACCCGCCATATGCACGAATATGGCACCACGCTGGAGCAATGGGCCCAGGTGGCAGTGTCCACACGCGCCTGGGCGGCGCTGAATCCGAAAGCCATGTATCGTGACCCGTTGACGATTGAGGAAGTGTTGAACTCCCGACCGATTTGCTATCCCTTTAACATCCTCAATATCTGTCTGGTGACCGATGCCGGCGGGGCTGTGGTCCTGACGCGCGCTGACCGGGCGCAAGATTGTGCTAAAAAACCTGTCTACGTCCGCGGCACGGGTGAGGGCACCGAGCACGTCTCCGTCACGCAGATGAAGGGGCTGCCCTTGAGCGAGGCCACGCGTATTTCCGGCCAGCGCGCTTTTGCCATGGCCGGCGTCACGCACAGCGACTTCGACCATATCATGCTCTACGATGCTTTCACCTCAGGGCCCCCTATCATGCTGGAATCACTGGGATTTGCCAAGCCGGGCGAAGGCGTCCACTTCTTTGCAAATGGGAAGTCGACCCCTGGCGGCTCATTGCCGATCAACACCAACGGTGGCGGCCTGTCCTACACCCACTCGGGCATGTATGGCGTCTTCCCGATCCTCGAAGCCACCCGCCAGCAGCGCGGCGAGTGTGGGGCGCGGCAGGTGCCCAATGCTAAGCTATCACTGGTCAATGGCATGGGTGGTATGCTTTCAGCAGCCGGTACGTTAGTGCTGTCCCACGAAAAGTAGCGTCTCGGCAACTCTGGGTAGAGAGGGTGAGGGTTGGCTCTCTCTCCCAGAGTGCCATGCTGGTAGAAGGGAGGACGATGGATATCCTGGCCAAAATTGCCGAACAGCGCATCCGCGAGGCGATGGAAAGAGGTGAATTCGATAATCTCCCCTTCCACGGCAAGCCTATCAAACTTGATGACCTGGTCGGCGTGCCCGAGCATTTACGCATGGGCTACAAAGTTCTCAAGAACGCCGGCGTGCTGCCCGAAGAAATGCAGCTAAAGAAAGAGATTGTATCACTGAAAGATCTGCTAGATGCTTGTTACGACGAGACAGAAAAACAGACCCTGCAGCAGAAAATGAACGAGAAGATGTTGCGCTATAACATGATGATGGAAAAGCAGCTCCACAAACCCACCTATCAGAAATACCACGCCAAGATCCTGAAGAAACTTGGCTCTTGAAATGTCCATATGGCACGCACACGGCTCTTCAGTGCCTTAAAACGTTGGGTGTGTCTCGCCTGGATAGCAGAACACCAGAGGCGTCCGACCCGCGAATGTATGGAACAGGTCTCGGCCGCGTGGCAGTCTACGCGTCGTGAGGTGTTACGTACAGCGCTAGGGACCACGGCCATGGCGGCCCTGCCATTCACGAGTTGCACGAGTACCATGCGCCCCCATAACGGCCCAGAACGGGTGGCCATTGTGGGCGCCGGGCTGGCCGGGCTACACGCGGCGTACCGGCTGCTACAGGCTGGAGTGCGGGCCCAGGTCTATGAGGCATCGACGCGTGTGGGGGGACGCATGTTCACGGCCCGCAGTCTTTATGAACCAGGGCAAGTCGCTGAACTCGGCGGTGAATTTATTGACTCGAACCATGTCTGGTGCCGTGCCTTAGCTCAGGAGTTCGGGGTACCGCTTGATGATCTGTTTACCCATGATCCCCCGGAGGGACACCGTATCACGTTTTTCTTTCAGAATCGTCACCTTGACGAGGCAGAGATTGTCGAGGCGTTTCGCCCCATTGCGGCGCGTATAGCGATTGACATTAACGCAGCGGTGGAGCATGCGTCAGCCTTCGCGCGCCTGGATGCGATGAGTATCACGGAATGGCTGGCGAGGATACCGGAGGCCAACGCACTCATCAAGGCCATTCTCGAAGTGGCCTACATTGGGGAGTTTGGCTTAGAGGCTGATGACCAATCTGCGTTCAACTTGTTACGACTTATCGCTTTCAAAACCCCGGAGGCTTTTCACCTCTTTGGTGATTCTGACGAACGCTTTCACATACGTACGGGGAGCGATACACTCACGACACGTCTGGCCGAGGCGGTAGCTGGACAGCTTAGGACGGATATGCGTCTTGTCGCTGTCACACAGCGGGCCGATGCAACGTATCGCTTGACCTTCGAGCGTGGGACGGCCCGCGTGGAGCGTGACGCCGAGCATGTCATCCTGGCGATACCGTTCACGCTCCTACGTCAAGTCGAGTTGCGCCTGGAGTTACCGCCAGTCAAACGTCGGGTCATCACTGAACTGGGCTATGGCACGAACGCCAAGCTCCTGAGCCAGTACGCCGTCCGTGTCTGGCGCAGCGTGCATAATGCCAGTGGTACAGTGTATACAGACAACGGCTTGCAAAATCTGTGGGACGCGGTGCGTGGTCAAGAGGGGGCCAGCGGCATCCTCACCACATTTCTCGGCGGGAAAAGTGGTGTACAGGTAGGCGCAGGGACACCAGAAGCCAGGGTGCTAGAGATGCTGCCACGGATTGAGGCCATTTTCCCGGGCACGGCAGCGACGTACCGTTCAGGCCAGGCTCTCCGTATGCACTGGCCGAGTGCGCCGTTTGCACTTGGGAGCTATGCAGCCTATCGTCCAGGGCAAACAGTGTTCGAAGGAATTGAGGGCCGGCGGGTGGGGAATCTGCACTTCTGCGGGGAACACACCTCAGTCGCTTTCCAGGGCCTCATGGAAGGCGCATGTGCCACAGGGGCCTTGACGGCACAAGTTATCCTGCACGATATGGGCTGGCCCAGGGAGCACATCATGACTGCCATGGGGGCGCGTTTCCCCTCTCCCCACATGGCCTTCAGTACGCTTCGCAGCAGCGTGGTGCGGCGCACTACTGCTTTTCTCAGCAGCTCCCACAGACGAGCTGAATAAGCAAATTGTACCTACTCGTTGAGCTTGTCACGCATGCGCCGGAGCAATTCTGCATACGAATTTTCTGTGATGATCTTGTTGAACTGTGACTGCAAATTGGCAGCCAGACTGACATCATCAAGCAAAATATCTTGCACGCGCCACACACCACTATCTTGGCTAAGCCGGTAATCAACTGATACCAACCCTTCCTTGGGGTGTTTGACAGTGGTTTTCACCGTAGCACGTTGTCCAGTGATATTCTCTTTCGCGAAGTTAATCTCCAAACCGTGGAAAAACTCCGATGATTTGGGATACGCCACTTTGGTAAACAGCTGTTCGAGCAGCGTGACAAATTCCTGTTGCTCAGCGGGGGGGCGGGCTTGCCAGTGCTTCCCCAACGTGCGCTGTCCCACCGCGGGAAGGTCGAGGATAGTGTTTGCCTCCTTGGCAGCGGCGGCGTTTGCGGCCTGCTCAGCAGCAGAGAGGGTACTGTTGTTGGTTGGCTTCATACGGGTGATGGCCTTCACGAGACGCTGCACAAGTTGCATCGGGGGCTCAGGGTCCGCCGCAACGTACTCACCAACTGTACTCTTTAGCAATGCACAAATGAGTATATAACAAAAAACGTTCCATCGGTTTCTCATATCAATATCCTTACTCTTACTTTATGCTTTCCTACGAGACAATTGGCCTTTATCACGGCCAATTACTGTAGTACCACACCAGACATACAACACATGATACGCTTTACTTATACCAAAAGTGCCTTGTAAGATTCTGGCAACACTTCTATCTCACCATGATACAGTGCTACCACACTTCAGTATCTTCGAAAATCATACGTCTAGACCGGTAGAAAAATTGTAGCGTGTCTGCCAATCCACAGCCCCTGGGTCAAGTATGCTCTTTGTCCGCGATCCCATGCCTTAATTATGACCTATAACCAGTTTACCAGAGGCCAAAAAAAGGAAACACTGCATAAGGCGCAGAGTTACTATGGACTCTCTATAATGGCATAGAGTACACTGTTGCGGCAGGGCCATCTGGGGCAGTCCCAGCAGTCGGGCCAAGGCACAATAATTCTAGGGCAACAGGAGGACGCAAGATGCAGTGGAAACGCCGATTGGCAATCGGAGTACTGAGCTTAGGAATCCTGGTTGGTTGTGCAACGACTGGGGAACAAATGGCAACCAAAGAGAAGTCATTGTACGACCGTCTGGGAGGCAAGCCTGCTATCACGGCCGTTGTCGATGATTTTGTCGCTCGTGTTGCCGCGGATCGTCGTATTAATCGTTTTTTTGCTAATACCGATGTTCCCTCCTTTAAAGCCAAGCTCGTCGATCAGATCTGCGAGGCGAGCGGTGGCCCCTGCAAGTATACTGGGAAAGACATGAAGGCGGCCCATGCCGGCATGGGTATTACTGACGCTGATTTTAACGCGCTGGTCGAAGACCTCGTGGCGACGCTGGACAAGTTCAAGGTACCAGAAAAGGAGAAAGGCGAACTTTTGGGCGCTTTGGGACCCATGAAGAAAGACATCGTGACGAGATAGTAACGAGAGTTCTCGCCGTCAACGTGAGGACGGTCGCTCTCTGTGGAGGCGGCTTGTCCTCACGTCTCTCGTTCACATGCGTTGGCTCCTTACCCCCACCGTTGTGGCTGTCTTCTGATTTGCCCTCTCTCCTGGTGTAGCGCACAACTCCTCGTCTGGCACATGGTTTGCTTTCTCCTCTGGTATGGCTATCATTCATGCATAGGAGGTCGTGCTATGCCACGTCAAACGCTTGCAGATGTCTCACAGGCCGGTACTGCCCCACGGCCTTCCCACCCGCTCCGCGCGCTACTTATGGCGCAATTCTTTGGGGCATTTAACGATAATATCTACAAAATGGTCGTGTCGCTGCTGGCCGTGCAGGAGACCCTCAAAGCTGGGGCGGGAAGCGCGACCTTAGCACTCGTGAGTGCAGTCTTTATCCTCCCTTTTCTGCTCTTTTCTGGCTATGCCGGGCATGCTGCCGATGTGCTGAGCAAACGCACGGTTCTCGTCGTCACCAAAGCCTTCGAGATACTCGTCATGGGGTTAGCATGCGGTGCGTTGCTGAGCGGTCGACTCGATTACATGTTGAGTGTCTTATTCTTGTTGGCGACCCAGGCGACGTTTTTTGGTCCAGCCAAATATGGCCTGCTGCCGGAGATCCTCCCTACGAGGGATTTGGTTCGCGCCAATGGGCTTATCGAGATGAGCACCTTTGTCGCCATCATTCTAGGGACAGCCCTCGGCGCGGCCATGTTCGTCCTCTGGTACAAACAGCTGGCAATCATTGGTCTCTGTCTTATTGCTGTGGCCGTGGCTGGCACGGGTGCCAGTCTCAGACTACCCTCTGTCCCACCGTCAGGAGCCAGGCAAGCGTTCCGTCTCAATCCCTGGGGCGAGATCTGTCGCGGGCTAAGGCGGCTGGCGCATGAACGCGTACTCGGGCTGACTGTTTTGGGCATCGCGTTTTTCTGGCTACTCGCGGCGCTCCTGCAGATGGCTGTTCTCTTGTTCGGCAAAGAAGTCATGGGCCTGGACGATCTCCGCGTGGGCCTGCTCGGCACCTTCCTCGCCCTCGGTATCGGGGCCGGCAGCCTGACAGCAGGGCGCCTCTCAGGTCAGAAAGTGGAGCTGGGGCTTATACCGCTCGGAGCACTCGGCATGGGCACGAGTACGCTGCTGCTCTCTGTCTCTGCGCCGTCGTATGTCCTCACGGCTATCATGCTGGTGGTGCTCGGCTTTGCCGGCGGTTGGTTCATCGTCCCCTTGCAAGCCTTCCTGCAATACAAAAGTCGGGGCGAGGAGCGCGGACTACTCCTGGCCACGACCAATTTCCTCAGTATGGGTGCAGTCCTGGTGGCTTCTGGGGTCTTATGGGTGTGCCATGACCTGCTCACATGGCAGGCCGATCGCATTATCTTGCTTGCCGGCCTTGGCTCTTGCTCGGTACCCTCTACGTGTTGCGCCTCTTACCGGCCTTTGTCGTCCGCCTGGTGTGCTGGATGCTGACGCATACCCTGTATCGTATCCGTGTGCTGGGTAGAGAACATATCCCGACGCAGGGGCCAGCCTTGCTTATCTGCAATCATGTCTCCTACGTCGACGCCCTCCTCGTAGGGGCCTGTGTACCCCGCTTCGTCCGTTTCCTTATCTATCGCCCAATTTATGAGCGCAAAGTCCTCCGCTGGCTGTTTCGCCTGATGCAGGCAATCCCTATTGCTGGTGGACCCGAGGCGCCAGCAGCCCTCGCCCAAGCGCGTCAGGCCCTGCAAGAGGGCCATGTGGTCTGCATTTTTGCCGAGGGGGCCATTAGCCGTACAGGCGATTTACTCCCCTTCAAAAGAGGGTTTGAGAGGATGATCGAGGGTCTGGAGGTCCCGGTCATCCCCGTGCATCTGGACCGACTCTGGGGGAGTATTTTTAGTTTCCAGAGCGGTCGTTTCTTCTGGAAATGGCCCAAACAGTTGCCGTACCCTGTCACCGTGTCCTTTGCGGCGCCACTGCCGGCCACGGCTACGGCGTTGCAGGTCCAACAGGTGGTCATGGAACTGGGCAGCGCTGCCATGGCCTATCGACCCAGGACAACAACGCCTCTGCCATGGCGCAACCAGGCATGAGCCTGGCTGCAGCTTCTGCAAACAGCATTGTGTCAGGAGACAAGATTTGCGACAATACACCGCCGCGTGGAATGTGCCGTATACCCCGCAAAGAGTGGCAGTGCCTGCGGTGAGGGGTAGCATGATCAGGGCGGCAGGAGGTAGAACGAGGAGTTACACGTGAACCCAGACGCACAGGAGGCATATGCGTACTGTCGAGAAGTGACGAGACAACACGCGAAGAATTTTTACTATGCGTTTCTGTTTTTGCCCAGGGCCCAGCGTGACGCTATTTATACAGTGTACGCCTTCTGTCGCTACTGCGACGATATTGCCGATGACGATCATGTCTTGCCAACCCAGCACGCCTTGCTGCAGCACTGGCGCCAGGAACTCGAGAATTGCTACGCTGGGAAGCCGACCCATCGTATCACTCAAGCCCTGCAACGCACCGTGACGCACTATGTTATTCCCAAGCATTATTTCGAGGAACTGATCTGCGGTGTGGAGATGGACCTCACTGTCCAACGCTACGCCACGTTCTCTGACTTGGAACAGTACTGCTACCGTGTGGCTTCCGTGGTTGGTCTGGCGTGCCTGCCGATCTTTGGGGCGAATCACGCTGGTGTGCAGAGCTATGCGCGGAACCTGGGTCTGGCCCTCCAGCTCACCAATATCATTCGGGATGTCAAGGAGGATGCCGAACGCGGACGGATTTATTTGCCCATCGAGGATCTGCTTGCCTTCCAGTATCCCGAGACAGATCTCTTGCAACAGCGTTACACAGCAGCCTTCGTCGCCTTAATGCACTTTCAGCAGCAGCGGGCTGTCGAGTATTATCAGAAAGCTGCCACATGCCTCCTGCCTGGTGATCGCGCCAAGTTAGTCGCCCCAGAAATTATGGCCGCGCTCTACCGTACCACACTGCGCAAAATCGTCCGTCAGCGCTACAACGTGTTTCGTGGACGCACTAGCCTGCCAATGCTACAAAAAGTTCTGATTGCCTTACGCGTGTTTGGGCATATCTGGCTGGAAACCACACTGCTCCAGTATCGTCAAACCTCATCAGGAAACTCGCTATGAGCCTATCTAATGGCAGTATGCAGGCAGCCATACTCTATGGCCCGCGCCACGTCGCTCTCGAGACGATTCCTATGCCGACACTCGGTGCCACCGATGTCCTCGTGCGCGTCGAAGCGGCGACCACCTGTGGCACTGATCTCAAAGTCTTTCTGCAGGGCGGACACGCCCGCATGATCACCCCGCCCGCCGTGTTTGGGCACGAGTTCAGTGGCACTATCGTGCAGGTAGGGGCTGGCGTGCAACACTTTCGAGAGGGCATGCGCGTGGTGGCCAATAACTCGGCACCCTGCTATCGGTGTTACTACTGTCGCCGGAACCTGCCGAATCTCTGTGACGACTTACTATTCATCAACGGCGCGTATGCAGAGTATATCGTGGTGCCAGAACGGGTGGTGCACACGAACTTACTCGAGATCCCCGCGGCGCTCCCCTGCGCCGTGGCCTGTTTAACGGAGCCGCTGGCCTGCGTGTTGCACTGTCTCGACCAGGCCACACTGCATCCTGGCGATACCGTAGTGGTCAACGGGGACGGACCGAGCGGTTTAATGCTGGCGGCGATGGCGGCGTGGCGTGGAGCCCGCGTTATTCTCTGCGGCCGTGCTCCTCAGCGTCTGGGGTTAGCCCGGCAATTTGGCGTCGAGGCGGTCATCAACTATGCGGACGTTCCAGACCAGGTTATGGCCGTGCGTGCCCTCACGGATGGCCAGCGGGGCGTCGATGTGGCCATCGAGGCCGTGGGGCGACCAGAGGTGTGGGAAACTACCGTGGCCATGGTGCGCAAAGGCGGCCAGGCTATCTTTTATGGTGGCTGTCCACGCGGTACCAGTGTGCATCTGGATACCCAGGCGTTGCATTATGACCAGCTCACGCTCAGGGGGGTGTTCCATAATACGCCGTATCACGTGCGCCTGGCGCTCGATGTGCTGGCCACAGGGCATCTGCCTGGAGCGGCACTGATCACCACCACCCTCCCACTGGCACGCCTCTGTGACGCCTTCGAGCTGATGCTCGCGCGTCAGGCACTCAAAGTTGCTGTGATCCCCGTTCCACAGCAAGCTTGATGCGCGCACATCGCATATGTGGGTAGGGAGCTTCCACTTTCTTACACCCCGAAAGTCGTGGGATAAGAGCTAAAACCTCCCTCTTTCCCGTCCAGCATATGTGCTTAGTGCAAAAATTTTATGTTTTCTGGGTGATTTTGCCCTACAAAGCCCTTGACGTCTTATTCTAAGTGGGTAGACTCTATTACACATAATATGCGGTAATGGTTACCGCAGGATCGGCAAATGAGCTCTCTACGAGCACGAGAGAGGGAGAGAGGACACATGACCAAGGCTGAGTTTATTGATCAGGTTGTCAAAACCAGCGAAGAGACAGATCTCACCAAGAAAGCGGCCGGCGAGCTCATTGACAGCATTTTTAACATTGTGGGGAGAGCCATCAAAAAGGATGGCCGCTTCTCCTACCCTGGTTTCGGGACATTCACGATGAAGAAACGGGCAGCCCGCAAGGGTCGTAACCCGCGCACAGGCACTGAGATTCGCATCAAAGCCAGCAAGACGGTTGGCTTCAAACCAGCTCCCGGCCTGAAGAAAGCCTTGTAAACACGCTGGTGTCCCGTGCGTCGCCCTCTTCCTTTGGAAGAGGGCGTTTCTGTTTAATAGCCTATGGCACACCCATCCTTGCGATAATCACTACCTCCCTGCAGCACCCCGCGCTCCTCATCGATGAGGATAGCCTGCCCCCCTCCATAGGAGATACTCTGCTCACCGTAGGGGGCGAGGACATGGCCCATGGCGGCCAGGATATCACGTACAGCAGGAGGAATAGCCCGTTCGAGGGCGACCCGCCTCCCACCCATGATGCGATAGCGAGGTGCTTCAATAGCTTCTTGCACGTTCATGGCAAAATCAATCATATTGAGCGCTACCTGCACATGGCCTTGGACTTGCATATCACCCCCCATGACTCCATAACAGAGCCATGGCCGCTCATCCTTCAGGATCATCGCTGGAATGATGGTCTGGAAGGGTCGCTTGCCAGGCGCCAGGACATTGGGGTGATCAGGCTCAGCGACAAAACTCGCACCACGATTTTGCAGGCAAATGCCGGTATCTCCAGCCACCACGCCAGAGCCAAAACTGAGGGATTCGAATAAACTATGGATGAGAGAGACAACATTACGCTCACGGTCCACACAGGTTACGTACACGGTATTGCCGAACGCTGCGGGGTTCCCAGGCACGTAATCACTGGCGCGCTCCAGTGAGATGTCGCGTCGCCGTGCGGCAGCGTACGCTTTCGACAGCAGACCAGCCACCGGGATCTTCGCATAGGCCGGATCAGCAATATAGCAATTGCGGTCAGCAAAAGCCTGTTTCGTAGCCTCAATGAGCAGATGGTAATAGGCCGCTGAACCATATTCCATCGTCCCTACGTTAAAACCTTCGAGGACGTTAAGCACCATCAGTGCCGTGAGACCCTGGCCATTGGGGGGGAGTTCGAGGACCGTGTAGCCACGGTAGTCAGTGCGTAGGGGCTCCACCCACTCGGTTGTATGCGACGCCAAATCTTCCAGGGTCAAAAAGCCCCCTGTCTCCTGTGAGAACTGCACAATACGGCGGGCGATATCGCCCCGATAAAAGGCGTCCTTGCCCTCTGACGCGAGCAATTGCAGCGTGCGTGCCAGATTGGGTTGGCGATGCACATCCCCAGCCTGCGGCGCCTTGCCATCCACCAGATAGGTCTGGGCGCTGGTGGGAAACTGTGAGAGCACTGGCACAGCCGCCTGCCACTGCTGAGCAATGATCTCGCTCACCGGAAAACCTTCGCTGGCGTAATATATCGCTGGTTCCAACACTTCCGCGAAGGTCAGCTTACCATGCCGCCGCTGCACCTCCACAAAGGCATCGATCCCACCAGGCACCGTCACCGAGCCCCAGCCATAGCGCGGAATACCCTGAATGCCCTGACGTCGCAAAGCCTCCAGCGTGAGATTCTGTGGGCAGCGGCCACTACCATTGACCCCGTAAATCTTACCGTCAGCGGCCCAGCGATACAACAAAAAGGCATCGCCCCCAATATTCGTAGACATTGGTTCCACCACACCCAGGGTCAGGGCTGTGGCAATCGCCGCGTCAAACGCATTCCCACCCTTTTTCAGGATCGCTACACCGGCTTCTGTGGCCAAAGGCTGACTGGTAGCAACCATACCGTTACGCGCCATGACAACGGAACGCCGCACAGCAAACCCAGCCCGTTCCAGACGGCTGGTCTTGAACATGAGAGGTCTCCTCTGTTATGTATGCTGTGGAATGGTCATAATGATATTGCCGTAGCTATCGAGATGCACCCGGTGCTGAGGCTGCACAACGATCGTTGACAGGTCTTGCGTGATGATGGCTGGGCCAGTGAGCGAGGCGCCAGATGGGAGAGTCGCATAATCATAGACCGAGCACTCCACGAAGCCGCCAACGGTGGGGAAGTACACAGCACGTGTCCCAGGGGGCGGAGTGCCATTTGCACCTGGCAGAGGCTGGAAGCGCCATGGCCGCGCTGGCCCACTGGCTGAGACACGCAGATTGACGAGTTCCACGGGCAGTTCAGGAGAAGCATACGTATAGAGACGCTGATGTTCCTGATGAAAAGTCGCCAGCGTCTGTGCCAGCGTGGTCTCGGTGAGTAGCCCGTCGGGTACCGACACCGTCAGTTCATACCCCTGATTGGCGTAACGCAGGTCAGCAAACCGCTCCAGGCGCTGCACACCTGGGGCAATGCCTTCCGCGCTGAGCCAGGCGCGTGCGTGCGTTGTGAGGTCGCTGAAAGCCGCGTTGAGCGCTGTCAGGTCAAAAGCATTGTGGCGTTGCAACATCGTCCGCACATAATCATTTTTGATGTCGCTGTGGAGCAGACCAAGCGTTGACAGGACGCCAGAGTAGCGCGGGATAAGCACCGTAGGCATCTCGAGCAGCTCTGCCAGGCGTCCGGCATGCAGTGGTCCAGCCCCACCACAGGCTAGGAGCACGAAATCGCGTGGATCGTAGCCACGCTCAATCGAAATGGCCCGAATAGCCCCAGCCATAGTGTTATGTAAAATTTCCAACATGCCATGCGCTGCGGCCTCGACGCTTAAGTGGAGCGGTCCGGCAATGCGTTCAGCAATCGCCGCGTAGGCTTTATCACGATGCAGGCGCAGTTCACCCCCCAACAGGTCAGCGCCGAGGCGCCCCAGCACGAGATGCGCATCCGTGATGGTCGGTTCACGTCCCCCCTGGTCATAACACACGGGCCCTGGATCAGCCCCAGCCGATTCTGGCCCCACTTGCAAGCTGCCACTGGCAGTCAGACGCGCAATGCTGCCGCCGCCGGCCCCAAGGCTGTGGACATCGATCATTGGGAAAGGCAGGGGTAGGTCCGCAATCTCTCCCTCGGTAGTCAACGTCGGTTTGTCTTCCTCGGCGAGGCACACGTCTGCCGAGGTCCCACCGACGTCAATCGAGATACAGCGGGTAAAACCAGCCTGACGCGCCACTGCCATGGCCCCGACCACGGCCGCAGCCGGCCCTGAGAGCACCGTGAGCACCGGCTGAGCTGCCGCAGCCGTGGCGCTCGCCATGCCACCGTTGGACTTCATGATCAGCAGCGGGGCATGGATGTGCATGTCGTGCATACGGCGGTCCAGACGGCCATAATAGCTGCCCACGTGTGGCAAGACATAGGCGTTCAACACTGTGGCCATGGTGCGTTCATATTCGCGAAACTGCGGCAGCACTTCTGAGGAGACCGATAACGGCGTGTCTGGGAGGTACTGCGCACAAAGGGCTTTGAGACGTTGCTCATGCACAGGGTTGGCATAGGCATGCAAGAGACTGATGGCAATGACGGGAAAACGCTGCTCCTGCAGACGCCGCAGGAGAGCAATACAGGCGGCCTCGTCCAGTGGTTCTTGCACGACTCCTGTATGTGCTAAGCGTTCAGGAATCTCGTAAATGTGCTCGGGAGTCACCAGCCGCGGTGGTTTCACCCAGAGATACATATGGGCGCTTTTAGGTACGTCGTGGCGCCCAATGTGCAGCACGTAGCGGCAGCCAACCGTAGTCAGCAGGGCCAGCGGTGAGCCCTTACGCTCGATAATCATATTGGTAGCGACCGTTGACCCATGCAACGTCGCCACCACATCCCCAGGCGTTTTGTCGGCTTGCTGTAATATCTTCGCCACACCAGTGGCAAAACCCTGTGACTGGTCATGCGGCGTCGTCGGGGTTTTGCTGGTCCACAACTGGCCTGTATCGAGATCAGCCAGCGCGATATCAGTAAACGTGCCCCCCACATCAATGGCTACCACGCAGCCCGCCATACACTTCTCCATTGAGAGTCCAGACCGCACTCGCAGCTCTACTGGCCCAGCGCCAGGCGTTCTGCCAGCGGTAAGGGCAGCATGGCATCGTAAATTTTATCTTGAGCCGTGGCCACGTCGTAGGTCACGAAACGAAATTCGACCGTCAGCGCCCGATCGTCCAGCAAGACATAGGAGGCTGCCGGACTCCCATAACGCGGTTGGCCCACACTACCGGGGTTGATGATGTAGCGTCGCCGAGGATGCAGCGGCACAGTGAGGGACGTAACCTCGGCAGGCGCAACAACGCCTTCAGGCGTGCACTCCCAGATCATCGGCACATGCGTATGCCCGATGAAACACCCACGCATTTCAGGCATGTAGTCATACAAATAGGCAAAGGCTTCCTGAAAGTGGAACTCGTGAAAGAGATATTCATCCGTATCACGGGGAGAGCCATGTGCTGCCAGCCAACAGCCGCCAAATATCGCCGTGCTCGGCAAATTGTACAGATACTGTTTCCATGCCGGGGTGAGCTGCTCACGCGTCCAATGCATGGCGTCCTTGGCGTACTCACTGAAATCGTCGTAGAGGCGGAGGTCGGAGGCTGCCTGATCATGATTGCCAGCAATGACAACGTCGCACACCTTCTGCACCAGTTCAAGACATTCATTGGGGTTGGCATTGTACCCGACAATATCGCCCAAGCAAATCACGGCCTCAGCATGTGGTTGCATATCTGCTAACACCGCTTCAAGTGCCTCAAGATTGGCGTGTAAATCAGAGATGATTGCGTACTTCATGCCCCATCCTAATTCCATTAAACCTCGGGAAGTTGCGGAGCGACTTCCACCGTACGGTACTCGGTGACCTGTACCTGTCCGGGGCGCGCCCCCCGAAACTTGCGCACGTATTTAGCTCGCGTATAGATGACTTCGACCGACGCAGCCTCTTTCCCCTTGCTATAGAATGCTGCCAGGGCTGCGGCTTGCAACAGCGTCTGGTGTGCCACCTCCTGCTGTGGAAGGACTTTCAGGACGACATGCGCACCAGCCTGTTGATGCGCATGCAACCAGATATCCTCTGGAGTCGCGACTTGCCGCAATAAGACGTCGTTCCCCTGATTGTTCTTCCCACAATACACGGTCGAGTTATCACGTAAGACAAACGTCCGGTATGGCAACGCGGCTGGTGTCGGGACCGCCACCTGACGTTGCGTCCCAGGCTGAGAGGGCGAGGCACCGAGTTCTACAGCAACCGCCTCCAAGGTCTACCAGTCCTCTGCCTGCTCGATCTGTTGCGCCACCCCTTCCAGGTACCGTTCTTCGGCGGCACACTGCGTAAGGAGTTCTTGCACTTTCACGAGGCCATGTTGCGCCTTGCGAGACCTCTTAAAGTATACCTGGGCATTGTCGTGGAGTGAGAGGCGTGAATCAAGAGGGATCGTTACCAGTGTCTGCTCAGGACTATAATAATCGACTACTGTGGCACTCGTCGCCCCACGTGGCACATGCTGTGCGACTAGCAGAGTCCCGTAGCGTTGATAAGGTAAATAGCTTTCTAGCTTGCGGCGATCCTGCGCAAGATTGGTCATTTTGTGATGCAGTTTATGCAGCCGCTGCCGGACCGTCTTCTGCACCGTGCTGCGGAGGTAGGCGAGCATGGTGCCCCCCAGACACGGCTCGTACAACGCTGCGACAGCGTCCTGAACGCTGGAAATCTCTGTGATGGTGCCGGCACAATGCGTCAACGGCAGGGCGCTGAGGTGTTTGGCCCCCTCTAGCGTCGTACAGAGAGACAGGGTGAGCGTGCCCTGCTCGTAGTGCTGCCGCAGTTCTTGCAGCAACTCCCAACACACCTGCGGCTCCCCCTGGCTACGATGCGCCAATTCCGTGGCACATACTGGCGAAAGCCCCACCACAAGACGCTGCAGGTGTGCGGCATCCAAGATGCCTTGCGCCCGGAGCTGCTGCAAAGCTTCGACGGTGAGACCCGAAACGAGGCAACGCTGGGATGGCAGAGGCAGTGGTTGATAGAGCTGACCTGGGAGAATAGCACGACGTGACGGGCTCTGCGCTGGCACATATTTTAACGCATCCAGAATGACGTCATGCGTGTCTAAAAGGATGATATTGGCCTGCTGCCCCTGCAGGGTATGGAGCAGGCGCAGTGCCGGACCAGGTTCGCCGGGCCGCTCCCAGGAGAGCGATACGACCCGTTCGTAGGGCTGCACCGTGATGTCGTACAACCGTACCTGGGTCAGATGCGCCCGCAAGAACGCCGCGAAACGCGGTGGCTGCGGCGGATTGCGAAAACGAGCTGTGGTCAGGTGCAGACGCGGCTCTGCTGCCTGGGCCGATAGCAGCAGGCGGAGATCCTGATGCCGCCAGAGTCGTAGCAAAAGGTCATCAGGACTCATCTGAAACACTTTTGACACGACCGCTCCACACAGGTGCTGTCGCAACTCATCGACGAGAGCTTTGAGTACAAAAATATCCATAGATCCTCGCATCCTCTGGCAGGTCTTCCTGCCATGCCTGGACGCAGGAGTATAGCACGTGAGGCATCTCTGCATAAGGAGGGAAGTACAGGGGTACAAAATACGTTATACTTAGAGAAATTCCTCAAAAACAGACGTTTGTGTCAGGCACGCTGAGGAGAGAGAACGACATGAACCGACAGCGAGAACAGCGATGCCTCTGGGCCTGGCATCTCTCAGCGTTAGTCTATGAGTGGTCATACGTCCAAGTGGCGCATCAGATTGACGAAGACTTCCTGGGCTACCTTGGCGAGCGCCTGATAGGTGCCGTGGTAGCTGACTGTGGCTGTGGCCCCGGTGTGGTCACGGAGAAACTGCTGCTGGCCGGTGCTTCTAGGGTCGTAGCGATTGATGCCAACGCCAGCATGATCGAGCGTGCCAGAGCACGTCTAGCGAAAGGCGTCGCGACCGGGAAAGTCCTGGTATGTCATGCCTCGTATGATGCCGGTACGCTCACTGGTATACGCCAACGGGCTCTGGCAGGACGCGGATTCGATGTTGTGCTGTTCAAACGTAGCCTCTATATGCCGCGTCAGCGGGCTTTGCTGACCCTGCGGCAGGCGTCTGCTGCCCTGGGTGCCAGAGGCATGATCGTGGTGGTGCATCCAGAACGCTCGCTCTGGCGCTATGCTTTTGCTCCGCCGCTTGGCCTCACCTCCTATACACCTCTACATTTAGTGAATCGAGCCATCTCACGTGTGCTTGAGTGGGGTGGCCTGGAGGAATATACCCTCTACACGTGCGCAGAACTGCTGGATCTGCTGCATGAGGCCGTGCCAGGGGCGCAGGTGAAGCGCTTGCCAAGTCAGCAACGTTCCTATAATCTGGTGGCATTGCAAGTGCCCTAAAGACTCTGGTACGCTCCCTGAAGTGGGGTGCGCTGTCACACGCACGTTTCTGGATGCACAAGCTCTCATGACAGGAGACCCAAGCATGACATCAAGCAAAATGCCCCGCCGTTTCTGGAGCTATACGGCGGGGAAAGGGAACACACGCACTGAAGAGCTAGAGGTGGCACGCGAGCGGAAGTGGCGCGAGGTACGGCAGACCCTCCCGGGCCTAGTAGCGTTCGGTGTCATACTCCTAGTAACATTATTGCTGTTGTTGATGCTGTTGGCAGAGTTCCGCGGTTTTTACCTGGACCAGATTATGGAGATCCTCCGCCCAGGCTAGAGCCCTCTAGCCACCAAGGAGCTTCGCATGCGCTTCGCTTACATTCTCATCAAGGTGGAACGCGGTCAGGTGCGTGAGGTCGCCAATCAGCTTATCGAACTCGACGAAGTCAGTGAAGTGCATTCGATTTCAGGGCCGTATGACCTCATCGCCAAAGTGATGGTGCCCACGTACGACGCCCTCGGCGAGGCCATCCCGGACAAAGTTCACACCATGCAGGGGATTCGGGAAACCGAGACACTTATTGTCTTTAACGTCTTTAAGTAAACCTTGCCAGGCTGAGGAAGCAGTTGATGAGCCGGCAGTATCTTTCTTGGTGCGTCTCCGCCCGGCGTGGCAACCCCTGCTTTCTCCGACCCTGCTTGAGGGCTGTAGCGTTACCCTAAGTTGCCTATTACATCGACATAAGGAAACAACATGCCTCGTGGTCCAGCCCGATCGTGGTGCGCTGGTTGACTTGACAGTATAAGACTCAACAAATATACTTTTGTACGTCGCATACACAAGAATTGATGTGCTATGTGCTGTGATTGGCACTGCAGAGATATCTTTGTCGCGTAGTCGCAACGAGGACAGCAGCAGGTCAAGCAGGTGTCTGGAGGCCAGGCATCTCTCAAAGACTCAAGACAGGAGGATCGAGCCCCATGGGTAAAATTATCGGCATTGATCTGGGCACGACAAATTCAGTAGTGGCGGTGATGGAGGGCGGGGAGCCAGTGGTTATTACCAACCGCGAAGGTAACCGCCTGACACCGTCCGTCGTAGCCTTTACCAAAGACGGCGAACGCCTGGTAGGGCAGATTGCCCGACGACAGGCGGTAACAAACCCCGAAAAAACTGTCTATTCGATCAAGCGTTTTATGGGGCGTCGCTATGCCGAGGTCAAGGAAGAAATTACCATGGTGCCCTATAAAGTGGTGGCGAAAAATAACGACGCCTGGGTACGCATAGACGATAAAGAGTATGCACCGCCTGAGATCTCCGCCCTGATATTGCAAAAGCTCAAAGAAGCTGCTGAAGACTATCTGGGTGAGAAAGTCACGGAAGCGGTGGTCACTGTACCGGCGTATTTCAATGACAGTCAGCGTCAGGCCACCAAGGATGCTGGTCGTATCGCTGGCCTGGACGTGAAGCGTATCATTAATGAGCCTACCGCCGCGGCGTTAGCCTACGGTCTCGATAAGAAAAAAGATGAGACGATTGCAGTCTATGACTTTGGTGGTGGCACCTTTGACATTTCCATCTTGGAAGTGGGCGACAATGTTGTTGAGGTCAAAGCGACCAATGGCGATACGCACCTAGGTGGGGACAACTTCGATCAGCGCATTATCGACTGGCTGGTCAGTGAGTTTAAACGCGAGCAAGGCATTGACCTGAGCCGCGATCCTATGGCGATGCAACGCCTCAAGGAAGCAGGGGAAAAGGCGAAGTGTGAGCTTTCGACGGTGGCTGAGACAGAAATCAACCTGCCTTTTATTACTGCCGATGCCAGCGGTCCAAAGCATCTACTGATGAAACTGACGCGTGCCAAGTTTGAGCAGATGATCGAGGATCTCGTCGAACGCAGTGTTGACCCCTGTAAGCAGGCGCTCCGCGATTCGGGCATGACTCTGAGTGACATCGATGAAGTTGTGCTCGTGGGTGGCTCGACGCGCGTGCCCCTGGTGCAGCAAGTGGTGAAGCGCCTGTTTAATATAGAGCCGAACAAGAGCGTGAACCCGGATGAGGTGGTGGCGGTTGGTGCCGCAGTGCAGGGGGG
>Ga0111539_10004206_pt1 | contig 18884 bp, 18 predicted proteins | sample RhiMethybrSRZTD1_FD_79667 | JGI IMG/M metagenome (GOLD analysis project Ga0111539, IMG submission 79667) | Populus rhizosphere microbial communities from Tennessee, USA - Rhizosphere MetaG P. TD hybrid SRZTD1 (version 2) (version 2) | ecosystem: Host-associated > Plants > Roots > Rhizosphere >... | reverse complement strand
GCGGTGCGCGCGCGTGGGAGACGCCGCCGCTCGCGCCGTACGCGGCCTGGCTCGATACCGTATGGCTCGAGCATGCCGGCGAGCGCGGGCCCGCGCTGTCGTCGAATCAGTCGTTCACGCTCTGGCGCCGCGTCGTCGCGGAGTCGGAGGAGAGCGGCGAGCTGATCGGCCACGCCGGCGCGGCCCAGTGGGCCGCCGCGGCTTGGGGGTTGCTGCACCGCTGGCAAATCGATCCCGCGGCGCAGCGTGCCGGGCCGCACGAGGTCGACTATCGCGCGCTCCTCTCGTGGTGCCGCGCTTATCGCGCTTGGCTCGACGGCCACGGCTTCGTCGATCGTGCCGAGATCGAGGCTGCGTTGCCGGCGCGCGTCGCTTCGCTCGGCCGGCTCGAGCTCGCGGATCTCGACGAGCCTTATCCGGCTAGGACCGAGCTACTCGGCAAGCTCGCGGCTCGCGGCACGCGGATCGAGACGCGCGCGGCGCCCGCCGCGCACGGGACGCGGCACGCCGCTCGGCTCGCCGACGCGGTCGACGAGCTGCGCGCGGCCTTCGCCTGGGCGGCGCAGCGGCTCGCCGCGGGCGCCTCGCGCGTCGCGATCGTCGTCTCGGGCGCCGCACGCCGCGCGCACGAGCTCGAGCGGCTCGCAACGGAGCTGCCCGAAGCTTGTTGGATAGAGGGACGGACGCCGGCCGTCGAGCCGACGATTGGCGCGGCCGTCGAGGCGCTCGCCCTCGCCGGCGCGCAAGCGTCGCACGCGACGTTCGGGAGATGGCTGCGCAGCCCATTCTTCGCGAGCACCATGGACGAACGCATCGCACGAGCCCGCCTCGACAGCGAGCTGCGCGCCGAGCTGCGTTCGCAGCTGCCGTTTCACGCCGCGTACGCTCTCGGCGTAGCCGAGCTCCTCGCGGCGCGCGCGCCAACGTCGGCCCGCGCGCTCTCGGCCGCGCTCGCCGTCGTCGGGGGTATTCGGCGTGCCACGCCGAGCCGGTGGGCACATCTCATGACGCGGTTTCTCGCCGAGCTCGGTTGGCAACCTCCATCGTCGCGAGCGACGTTGCTCGCGTGGCAGAGCACGCTCGATGAGCTCGCGCGCCTGACGCCGATCGTCGGCGAGATTTCGCTCGACGCCGCGTTGCGCGAGATCGAGCGGCTGCTCGAGCGCACGACTCGCGCGGCCTTGCCCATCCGCGGCGTGCACGTCCTCGCTCGCGTCGAGGACGTCGGCCCCGGTTACGACGCCGTGTGGGTCACGGGCTTCACCGATGCCGCGTGGCCACAGCCTCCGCTTGGGGTTCCGCTTCTGCCTGTCGCGCTGCAGCGCGCGCACGGCATGCCGTACTCGTCGCCGCGCGACGCGCAGCAGCGGTCGGCTCGTGCGCTCGATGGTCTCGTTGCGCGCAGCCGCGAGCTCGTCGTCAGCTGGCCGGCACGCGTCTACGACTACGACACCGAGCCGAGCCCGGCGATTCGCGACTGGCCGGCGCTTGCGGCCGGTGAGCTCGATGCGCTGACCGCGAGCCGGCCGCTGCGTACCGCCGCGCGCGAGACCGTCACCGACGACGCGCCGCCGCTCGCCGCTGCGCGCGTGCCCGGCGGGACGGGCGCGCTCGGGCGGCAAGCGCGCTGCCCGCTGCGCGCGTTCTATCAGGATCGCCTCGGCGCTCGGCCAATCGAGGCTCTCGCGTTCGGCGTGCCGCCGCGGCTGCGCGGTATCGCAGCCCATCGCGCCGCCGAGCGCTTGCTCGGCGACCAACCGAGCCAAGCGGATTTCGCGGCGAAAGCCGACCTCGTCGCGCAAAGCGTCGAACGCGCGCTCGGCTCCGTGTTCGGTCGAGCGCGCGCGCATCTTGCGGCTCTCTACGAGCTCGAAGCGGAGCAGCTCGAGCGAGCGCTCGCGGCACTGTTGCGCGCGGACCTTATGCGTGCGCCGTTTCGCGTGCGCGCCGTCGAGCAGCGCACCACCGTCACGATCGGACCGCTGACGTTCGATGTGCGCATCGATCGCGTCGACGAGCTCGGCGACGGCACGCTCGCGATCGTCGACTACAAGACGAACGAGCGCGCCACGAGCGCGGAATGGTTCGGTCCGCGGCTGCACGACGCGCAGGTGCCGCTCTATGCCAGTCAATCCGCCCAGCGCGTTCGCGCAGCGGTCGTCGCGCGGCTGACGCCCGCGGAAGTCCGCTACTTCGGCTTCTGGCCCGAGGCTTCGTTTCCGGGGCGCGCGGCCAAGGCCGCGAATCCCGACACCGAGGCGCAGCTCGCGACGTGGCGCGCGCAGCTCACGGAGCTGGCTAGCGAAATCGCCGCGGGAGACACGCGGATATTCGTCGACGATTACGACGACGCGAAGGGCCCGTACGCGCCGCTGACGCGCGTCTTCGAGCAGCTTGCGCTCGCGCGAGGCTCGGTGCCCCGGTGGTGAACGACAGCAGCGATGCGGAAGCGCGCGAGGCCGCGCTCGATCCGGCGCAATCGTTCATCGTTCAAGCGCCGGCCGGCTCCGGCAAGACCGAGCTGCTGATCCAACGCTACCTGGCGCTGCTCGCGACGGTGCAGCAGCCGGAGCAAGTCGTCGCAATCACGTTCACGCGCAAAGCCGCCGCCGAAATGCGGCGGCGCGTGCTGCGCGCGTTGCGCGCCGCCGAGGAGTCGAGCCCGAGCGCGAAGCCGCACGAGCGCACGGCGTTCGAGCTCGCACGCGCCGTGATCGCGCGCGACCGCGAGCATGATTGGCAGCTCCTCGCACAACCGCAGCGCTTGCGCATTGACACGCTGGACGCGTTCAATGCGTGGCTCGCGCGGCAATTGCCCGTGCTCGCCGACGGAGTGGCCGCGGCCGACGTTGTCGACAAAGCGGAAGACCTCTATCGCGACGCGGCTCGCCGCTGCGTCGCGGGCATCGCCGGCGACGATTCGGCGCTCGCGCGCGCGTTGCGGATTCTGCTGCGCGACGTCGGTAACGATTGTGCAGCGCTCGAGCAGTTGCTCGCGGCGCTGCTGCCGCGCCGCGACCAATGGCTGCGTCTGCTCGCCGACCACTCGCTCGCGCTGCGGCCGTTGCTCGAGGGCGCGTTGCAGAGGCTCGTCGACGACGAGGTCGCCGGCGCGGCCGCACTGTTCGATCCGAGTGCGTTGAGGTCGCTGGCGCCGCTGCTGCGGCACGCAGCGGGAACGGCGAACCACGCGCTGCGTGAGACGCTTGCCCCGTGGCTTGCGCTCGAAGCGCCGCCGCCAGCGGGCGCCGTGGCGCTGGCGGCTTGGCGCGGCATCGCGGCGTTGTTGCTGACGAAGCAGGGCGAGTGGCGCAAACGCGTGGCCAAACCCGAAGGGTTCGGCCCCGAGCACGCGGACCTGCGCGACCGGCTGCGCGCGCTACTCGACGCGCACGCGGAGAACGAGCCGCTCCGCGCGGCGCTGCAAACCGTGAGCGGGCTGCCCGACGCGCGCTACACAGAACCGCAATGGCAGAGCCTCGCCGCGCTGCGGATCGTGCTCGTGCGGTTGGCTGCCGAGCTCAAGGTCGCGTTCGCGGAGCGCCGTGCCGTCGATTTCGTCGAGTTGGCGCTCGCAGCGCAACGCGCACTCGGCCACGTCGACGCGCCGTCGGAGCTGCTGCTCGCCCTCGATCGGCGGATTCAGCATTTGCTCGTCGACGAGTTCCAGGACACGTCGCAATCGCAACGCCGTTTGCTCGAGCTGCTGACGGCCGGTTGGCAGCCGGACGACGGGCGCACGCTGTTCCTGGTCGGCGACCCGATGCAGTCGATCTATCGCTTTCGCGACGCCGACATGTCGCTGTTCCTGCTCGCCAAGCGGCGCGGCATTGGGGCGGTGCGGCTGCGCAGCCTGACGCTGCAGCGCAACTTCCGGAGCGCGCCGGCCATCGTGCGGTGGGTGAACGCGGCCTTCGCGCGCGTGTTCCCCGCCGCTGACGACGTTGCGACCGGGCGTGCCGCGTTTCGCGACAGCGTCGCGACGCGCGACGCCGGAGGCGAGCAGCTCGTGCGCACGCATTCCGCCGCGGCCGTTCCGGGCAGCGAGGTGGATAGCGTCGTCGCGATTCTAGCGGCCGAGAGAGAGCGCGACCCGAAGCAATCGATCGCCGTTCTCGTCCAGAACCGCAAGCACTTGGAAGGGCTGCGCGAGCGGCTGCGCGAGCGCGGGCTCGCCGTGCACGCCGTCGAGATCGACAGCCTGGGCGAGCAGTCGGTCGCGCAGGATCTCGCCGGGCTCACGCGCGCGCTGCTGCACCTCGACGATCGCATCGGTTGGCTCGCTGTGCTGCGTGCGCCGTGGTGCGGTCTCAGCTTCGCCGATCTCGAGGCGCTGTGCGGCGACGATCACAAGTCCGCGATCTGGGCGCTGCTGCAGCAGCCGGCGCGGCTCGCGCGGCTCAGCGCCGACGGCCGGCAGCGAGTACTCAGCGTCGTCGCGACGCTGACGGCCGCGTTCGGCGCGCGCGAGCATGCGCCGCTGAGCCGTTGGATCGAGCGCACCTGGTCGTTGCTCGGCGGGCCCGCCTGCCTCGACGACGCCGCAGAGCAGCTCGCGGCCGAGCAGTTCTTCGCGCTGCTCGCGGCGGCCGAGCGCGGCGGTGATCTCGACGACCCCACCGTGCTGCAACGCGCGCTCGAGATCGTGCAGCCGCAGGCCGACGCGCCGCGCGAGCAGGGCGTCGAGATCATGACGATGCACCGCGCGAAAGGGCTCGAGTTCGACGCGGTCGTGCTGCTCGGCCTCGCGCGCGAGCCGCGCCCCGACGAGCCGAAAGCGTTGCAATGGCTCGCCCGCACGACGGCTGACGGCGGCGACGATCTCATCATGGTGCCGACGGCGTTCGCGAGCGCCGGCGACGGCGAGCGGCTCGCGGAGTTCGTGCGCCGGGCAGAGCGTGAGCGCGACGCGGCCGAGCGCGCGCGGCTGCTCTACGTCGCGACAACGCGCGCTCGCGAGCGCCTGCATTTGGTTTGGCAGTTGCCTGCTGAAGCCGAGGCGCCGCCGACGAGCTCACTGCTCGCGCATCTTTGGCCGCTCGTCTCGAGCACGCCGCGCGAGGCCGAGCCGGCGACGCAGTCCGCGAGCCTCATCGCGATCAAGCCCGTTCTACGGCGCCTCGTGGCTCCGGCCACGAGCGCGGCAAGCCTCTCGGCGGAGGCCGCTCCGCCCGCGCCGCGTCCGGAGTTCGTGTGGGCGGGGCACGCGGCGGTGCACGTCGGCACCGTCGTGCATCGGTACTTGCAGCGCATCGCGGAGCAGGGGCTCGAACGCTGGAGCGCGCAACGTGTCACGGGTTTGAAGAAGGCGTTCGCGCGCGAGCTCGAGCTGCTCGGAGTTGAAGCCGCGGAACGCACGGGCGCGGCCGAGCGCGTCGCGGCGGCATTGTCGCGCTCGCTGGCAGATCCGCACGGCCGGTTCGTGCTCGCGCCGCACGATGAGGCGCGCTCGGAGCTGCGCTTGACGTTGCGGGCGGGCGCAGCGCTCGAGCACATTCGCCTCGACCGCACGTTCGTGGCCGATGGCAAGCGCTGGATCGTCGACTTCAAAACCAGCCAGCACGAAGGCGGCTCTTTGAGCGAATTCCTCGACTCGGAGGTCGCGCGTTACGCGCCGCAGCTCGAGCGCTACGCGACGGCCGTGGCTGCGAGCGACTCGCGCGCCGTGCAGCTTGCGTTGTATTTCCCGTTGCTCGGTGAGCTGCGGGCCTGGGCCGCGGCCGCTACAGCGAGCCGGTGAGATTGAGCCGCCGTCGGCCTTCGGCGTCGGGATCGGCGGTCACGATGCTTAAGCCTTGGACGAGAGTCTCGGGCGCGTTAGCGAGCGGTTTGACGAGCGCGTCGATCGTGTAGTTGCGCGACGAGTCGAGCTTCGCCGTGCCTTCGACGTCGAGCGGTCCGCCGTTGTCGACGAATGTCGCTGCGAGCTCGCCGTCGGCCGCTGGCACGAGCGTCACGGTGTAGTCGCCGAGCGGGATGTAGGCGCCGCGGCCGTCCGGGATCAACGGCAAGCTCTCGAGCCCCTGCAGCTTGAGCTCGCCTATGGCAGTCGCCGGCCAGCCGTTCTCGAGCACGAGTGACTCGATCGAGACGCTGGCCTGGCCGCGCAGCCCGCGCACGGGCAAGACGCTGCTCAGGGCCGGCAACGAAGTGCCCCCGCGCAGATCGCTGAAGCGCACGCTGAGCGGCGTTGCAATCACGTCGCCGCTGACGAAGCCGTCGGGGATCCGCGCCTCGACGTTCGCCGACACGCGGCCGAGGAACAGCGAGAGAGGCCGGAGGCGCCAGCGCAGCTGCTCGGCCGTGAAGCCGTTGACGGAGCAGGTCGCGGCGCTACCGGACCACAGTGTCCCTCCGACGCCGGCGAACGTGGTCCCCGGTGGTGCGAACCAACGCAGCGCGACGCCGGCCGGGAACATCGCCAGAGCGAACGCTACATAGAGGCCTATACCTAAGGCCAACCACGACCGGCGGCTCATGTTTCAGAGCCTGCGCAGCAAGAGTGAGCCATTCACGAGGCCGGGCTCGCGGGCATTCGTGATCGAAGCGGTTTCGACGTCGACGCCGTACATGTCGTGCAACGCGACGAGCCACGCCATCAGCGCATCGAACGACGCGTTCTGCACCGTGACGTCGACGCCGCTCGGACCGTTCGCGCGCGTGCGCGGCGGCTCGAGCCCATACGACCCCGCCGTGTTGCTGACGAGCAGATAGAGCGGTTGATTGTTCGTTTCCCCGCTTCTGACGAGGCCGGTCGGCTGCGTGGCCTCGATGCGCGCGACGTCGACGAGCAGCCTCTGCTTCGTGTCCACCGCGGTGCGCAACGTCTGCATCTCGCCGCCCAAGATTCTCATCGACCACCACACGATGATGACGACCGCGGCCGCCATGCCGAACGAGACGATCCAGCGCTCGCGCTGCTGCAGGCCGAAGTACCATGTTTTCAACGCGTTCATGGATTCGCTCCGACTATACGCAGGCGGCCCTCGGTTCCACCGCCGTCGATCGGGTTGTTGGCTTCGATCTCGACGGCGAAACGGCGCGTCTGCTGGAGCTCATCGGCGAACTCGGCGACCGCTCCCGTGTTGGGTGCGATGACCTGCAGGTTCATCGCGCGATTGCGGTAGCTCAGCAAGTCCATGCGCATCTCGGGGTCGCGCGCGGCCGCCACGGCCGCGAGCGTGCTCAGGAAATCCTCGGTGGGGCTGGTGGCGCCCGCGCCGAGACGCTGGCGAACCTCGCGCTGACACCCCGACGTGCTCGAATCGCCGACGACGCGCTCGCAGGCCGGCGCGACGGCGGCCTCGAGCGCCGCGTCGGTTCGGCGCAGCTGCCAGAGCTGGGCACCTTGCAGCACCAGGCTCAGAACGATGGCAGCCGCCGCGAGCTGCGCCGCGACGCGCCACGGCTGGAGCAGCGCGACCCAATTCGATTTCGGCGCATACGCGCCTTGCAGCAGGTTAGTGCCCGGCCGCTGCGCCAGCGTGGCGGCGAGATGCGGGAAGGCGCCCTCGTTCAAGAGCTTGAAGTCGGCGCTCGCGAACTTGCTGCGGAGCCCCACGAGCTCCTGGCCGAAGCGGGCGTGACCGGCAGCGTCGGTGAAAACTCTGACGTGGTGCAGCTCGGGCTCGTCGGGCTTGCGGGCCAGCACGAGGGGCAGCACCTGAGCGAGCTCCATGCCTTCGAATACGAACGGTGCGCGGCCCGGTTTACGGCCGGCGATTCGCTCGCCTTCGATGAGCAGAATGAGCGTCGCTGGGGTGTCCGGAATCCCGTCGTGCTCGGAGCACACCGCGTTCGGCACGATTCCCGCGCCGCGCAGCTCGCCGAGCCACGCATCGATGCGGTCCTGCGCGACCGCGGCGACGAGTGTCGCCCCGGAAGGAAGCTTCGAGCCGATCGCGAACACCATCTCGTCGACGTCGTTCGCGAGCGACTCTTCGAGCGTGAACGGTGCGATCTGCCGCAAGCGAGATTGGCTGGCGGCGGGGAGGGTGGCTTCGGAGAGCAGCACATCGACGGCGTTCACGAGCGCCGTGCAGCGCCGCCCGGCTGCTGCCGTGTGCGCCGACTGCAAGCTGCCGCGGCCGAGCGCGCCGAGGAGGCGGCCCGTCTGGTCGAACGCGCCCCAGGTCGCAGTCCCGGGATTGGACCAACGAACGAAGAACGTTTCAGCCAAGCTAGTCGACTCCGAGGCTGCGGAACACGGCCCGCGTGATGCCGCTGCGATCGCGCTGCAGCACCGAACGCAGCGTGAGCTGATTTTTCCCGAGCGTTACGGTCGCGGTCAACAGGAAATGCTCGCTGACGCCGTCGATCTGCCGAAGCATGTCGGGGTCGACGAGCCCAGCGAACGTCCCGTCGATGTCGACGAACTCCGCCTCCCCGCGCTGCTCGACCAAGGAGGTCGCCGTGGCGATGTCGATCATCGGCGATAGCGAAGCCAACACCACGTCGGACGCGGTGTTGACGTTGAGCTTCGTCCCCGTGGGCAGCACGGCGATGTAGGGCGCCAGGCGCCGATACGTGTCGCGGTCGAACCCCGCGATGGCCATGAGCTCCGACGTCGACGTGATGTTCGAGTTGGCAGTTCGATAGGGAGGATCCGCGTCGCTGTAGGCGTCGTCCTCGCCGCCCGTCGGAAAACGCTGGTTGGTGTCGGGATCGAGCCAGTCGACAACGGCGCCGGCGAGCGCCGGGTCGGCCTCGAGGCTGGTGAGCAGCCGCTCGAACTGCTCGACGAAGATCTTGTTCTCCTTGCCGTTCGCATCGATCAGATTGTTCAAATTGAATCGGCCCTGCAGATCCTCGAGCCGGCCCACGATCGTGCCGCCGTCGACGGGCAACGGCGGCAGCTCGACGGCCCACTGCTCGCCGAGATGATCGCTCATGGGCGAGTCGACCAAATCCTGGCGCAGGATGTCCGCGGCCCAGGCTTCGGCGCCTTGGACGTACATCAACCCCTGATCCGCGGCCAGCGCCGATTCGGTACGGCGCAGATCCAACGTACCCCGCCAGATGAGATTCACGGCGATCATCGTGCCGATCGCGACGACGATGATGGCCATGATGAGCGCGACGCCGCGTTGCGACTCGACGGTGCTCATCCGCTCGTCTCCACGAGGCGATAGACACGCCCGAGATCCTCGAGCTCGACCGCAAACTCGATCGCGCGCGGTCGGCTGATCATGCCCTGCGGACCGCGCTGCGCGAGCGGCGGCCACTCGAGGTGCCACTGGCCCGCGGTGTCGAGGAATCGAACCTCGACTTTGGTGACGCGGTCCAGGATCTCGGCCCGCACGGGCGGCGTCGACAGGGTTCGATCCATGACGGCCCAATGCCAGCGAATGAGCTTGTCGTCTTCCCAGTTGTACGCGACGCGTAGAACCGTGCCGTGCGGTAGCCCCGCTGGATTCGCCCAACCGCCGCGGCTGAACTCGAGTGCGAATTGCGCGCTCGGGTCGGCGAGGATGCTCGGCATGTAAGTCGCGCCGAGCTCGTCACGCGTGGGCCGCGGCTGCAGCTGCGCCAGATCCTGACTGATCAGGCGCATCGCGAGCTGGATCTTCTGCCACCGTTCCGCCTGCTCGCGCGCGGCCGCCTGGTTGTCGACGATCTTGTTCAAGCCTACGAGTGCCATGACGCTGATGATCGCGAGGATCGCGATGACCACGAGCAACTCGATCAGAGTGAATCCATGGCTCGAGCGGTGGAGGCGGCTCATCCGCGTTCCCCGCCGCCGGCGCCGCGGTCCCCGCCACCGCCGTCGCGTTCTCCGCCACCGCCACCGTTATTGCCACCGCCGCCGTTGTCGCGTCCGCCGGGTCCGCCTGCGCCTCCGCCGCTCGGCGGCGTCGACCACTGCGGCGACATGAATCCCGCCGGGGCAGGCGGCTCGATGAGAGCCGAGACCTTATGAATGACGCGCTCCGGCCTGTCGAGCAAGCTCACCGACACGTCGACGCGCCGCAGGTTCTCGACCGCCGTCTCGGAGACGAGGATCGCGCAGCGCCATTTTTGGCGGGCAAACTCGACGTCCTCGTCGTAATCGCCGATTGAAGGCCACGTCGGAGCGACCGCGATCTCGGTCAGCTTGTTCGTCGCGATCCAGCTCGCCAACGTCTTTTGCCTGGTGTAGTTGGCCGTTTCGGTGTACTCGCCGAGCGCTTTGATCACCGCCGTCAACCCGAGCGCGATGACCGCGAGCGCCACCAGCACCTCGATCAGCGTGAACCCAGCGGAGCGATTGCGCAGCATGGCTTCAGTCGAACTCTTTCTGCGAGACGGTGACCTTGCCGTCGAGCTTCGTCTCGATCTCGAAGCGGCCGGCAATGCCGTCGCGCGACATCTCGATCTCAAATGGCGTGACTTCGCCGCTCGAAAGCAGCATGACTTGCGGCTCGGGATTCTCGATGTCTTGCGATTCGAAATCGGGCTCGAGCGGTACCTCGCGGCCGTCGAGCAGCAGCACCATCGACAGGCGCGGGCGCAACGCGTGCGGCTCGAGCAGATCGTCGCCTTGCGGCTCGAGCCACTTGAGCGTTTGGTAGTCGAAGATGTAGAACCGATAACCGGTTTCGGTGAACATGAGCCCGTAATCGCGAGTCTGCATGAGCGCTTCCTCGTGCAGCAGATCGATCACGCCGCGGAGCCGGCCGGTCTCCTGATCCATCTCCTGGTCGTTGCCGATCGCGCGCCACGACAAGGTGACCGCGCCCGCGAGCAGGCCGATGATCGCGACGACGATGAGCAGCTCGAGGAGAGTGAATCCTGCGCTCGCAGCTCGCGCGGCTCGACTCCTAGAGCTCCCAGTTACCGATGTCGCCATTGACACCTTCACCGCCTTCCTGGCGATCGGCGCCATACGTGAACACGTCGAAGTCGCCGTGTTGGCCCGGTGACGCGTAGTGGTAGGGCTGATCCCACGGATCTTTCGGAATGCTCTTCAACACTTGTCGCCAGTTCGGCGCGTTCGCCTCGCCCGGATTCGTCACGAGCGCCTGCAAACCCTCCGTCGTGCTGGGGTAGCGGAAGTTGTCGAGCCGATACAGATTTAGCGAGTTTTCGATCTGGCGAACGTCTTGCTTCGCGCGCTGGATGGCGGCTCTGTCGACGTTGCCCATGAGTTGCGGCACCACGGCTGCGGCGAGCAGGCCGATGATCACGACGACGACCATGATCTCGAGCAACGTGAAACCTTGCTCGGAAATGCGAAGAGGTGGTTTGATCGCGCGCATTACTTTCAACCTCACGAGCCTGCGGTGCTGCCGAAGACTCCGACCGAAGATAACACAAGAGGTTCACACCGATTGTGACGCCAAATCGCAGTTCCCACGCCGTTTTCAGTGTCTCCATGCGGCGACTTCATGACTCCTGGGTCATCGTGGCGCTGCTGGCCGTCTGCCTGCTGTTGGCCGCCGGTGGTGATTCGGTGCGCGAGCTCGGACGCTGGGAACGTGACGCGATCGACACCGGCGAGTACTGGCGGCTCGTCTCCGGTCATCTCGTGCACTTAGGTCTGGGACACTTGTGGCCGAACCTCGCCGCCCTCCTGATCATCGGGCTGCTGTTCGAGGGCGTGTTTCGCAACTGGGACTGGGTTCGCATCGGCGCCGCCTCCGTGGCGGCGATCGACTTGGGCCTCTACGTGCTCGACCCGGACGTGCAGTGGTATGTCGGCCTGTCGGGCGTGCTGCACGGTTACGTTGCGGCGGGCGCGCTCGCGCTGATCATGCGTGGCGAGAAGCTCGGCGTCGTGCTCGCCGTCGGAGTCGGGGCGAAGCTCGTGTTCGAGCAGGTCGTCGGGCCCGTGCCGTTCACAGCCGCGTCCGTCGGCGGGCCCGTCGTCGTGGCCGCTCACCTCTACGGCGTCGTCGGCGCGTTGCTCGCCGAAGGGGCAACCGAGCTCGTGCGTCGTCGTTCACGGGTATAATCCCGCGCCTTGTCGATCCCGGCGAGGTTGTATGAGCTCATCGTCTTTACCGAAGTTGCCGGGCATCGCCGGCCGCACCGCACTCGTGACCGGAGCGTCGCGCGGCATCGGCCGAGCGATCGCGGAAGCGTTGGCGAGCCAGGGCGCAACCGTCATCGGCACCGCCACGAGCGAGCAGGGCGCTGCGCAGATCTCGAGCTGGATCGGCGCTCTTTCGTCCGGCAGCCGCGGCGCCGTGCTCGATGTCGGCAGCGATGCGTCCGTCGAAGCGTTGTTCGCGGGATTCGCGAGCGCTCCCGAGATCGTCGTCAACAACGCCGGCATCACGCGCGACAATTTGCTGATGCGCATGAAGCCCGAGGAGTGGAACGACGTCGTGTCCACGAACCTGTCGTCGCTCTATCGCGTGTGCAAGGCGAGCTTGCGCGGCATGATGAAGGCGCGCTTTGGGCGCATCATCAACATCAGCTCAGTCGTCGGACTGATGGGCAACGCCGGGCAGACGAACTACGCGGCGGCGAAGGCCGGCATGATCGGCTTCACGAAGTCGCTCGCACGCGAGATCGCGTCGCGCAACGTCACGGTCAACGTCGTCGCTCCGGGATTCATCGATACCGACATGACGCGCGCGCTGGACGAGAAGCAGGTCCAGGCTCTGCGCGAGCAGATACCGCTCGCACGTCTCGGCACGAGCGCCGATATCGCGGCCGCCGTCGCTTTTCTGGCCTCCGATCTCGGCGGCTACATCACGGGCGAAACTCTGAACGTCAACGGCGGCCTGTCGATGCACTGACCGGCGCGACGACGGGGCCTAGCACGAGAATCCCGTTGTTGTCGCGGAATTTTCGCCCTACCCGAGGCTTGGGGAGGGCTCGGTAGAATGGCCCAATCGATTCCAATACAATACGCGCCACATCGGCCGGACCCAGTCCGGCCGCCGAATTAATAAGGGGTACGTACATGAGCAGCGTCGAAGATCAAGTAAGAGGCATCATTGCCGAGCAGCTCGGGCTCAAAGCCGAGGAAATCAAGAACGACGCTTCGTTCGTCGACGACCTTGGCGCCGACTCCCTGGACACTGTTGAGCTCGTGATGGCTCTGGAAGAGGAATTCGAGACCGAAATCCCCGACGAGGAAGCCGAGAAGATCACGACGGTTCAGCACGCGATCGACTACATCCGCGCCCGCCAAAACGAGGGCTAGCAATTCTGCCGAGCCGTCTTCTAGTTTTGGACCAGCACCTCATTCGAAACACCGTTCTCGAGCTGGAGGCGTGCCGTGACTAAACGGCGCGTCGTCGTCACAGGCCTCGGGCTCATCTCGCCCGTCGGTAACAGCGTTGCCGAGGGGTGGAAGAACGTTCGCGACGGCGTCAGTGGCATCGGTCCCATCGAGCACTTCGACACGAGCGCGTTCACGACTCGGTTCGCGGGCACGATCCGCAACCTCGACATGGCGCAGTACCTCGAGCCGAAGGACCAGCGTAAGTCCGACATCTTCCAGCACTACGGCATCGCTGCTTCGATTCAAGCGATGCAAGACTCGGGGCTGACGGTCGACGAGGCCAACGCGCATCGCTACGGCGTCGCGATGGGCTCCGGCATCGGCGGGGTCAACACGATCGAAATCAATCACTCGAAGTGGCTCGAGGGCGGGCCGCGCAAGATCTCGCCGTTCTTCGTGCCCGGCACGATCATCAACATGATCTCCGGCCACGTATCGATCAAATACGGCCTGACTGGCCCCAACCTCGCCGTCGTCACGGCGTGCACGACGAGCACGCACGCGATCGGGTTGGCGGCGCGACTCATTCAATCGGACGACGCCGACTTCATGTTGGCCGGCGGCGCCGAGTATTCGACGACGCCGCTCGGCCTCGGCGGTTTCTGCGCGGCACGCGCCTTGTCGCAGCGCAACGATGACCCGAAGCATGCGAGCCGGCCTTGGGACCGAGATCGCGACGGTTTCGTGCTCAGCGACGGTGCCGGCTGCGTCGCGCTCGAGGAATACGAGCACGCGAAGGCGCGCGGCGCGCGCATCTACGCGGAGTTCGCTGGCTTCGGCATGAGCGGCGACGCCTATCACATCACGGCGCCGTCCGAGAACGGGCAGGGCGCCTATCGGTGCATGCTCAACGCGATGCGCGACGCCGGCCTCAATCCAAGCGACGTCGACTACGTCAACGCGCACGGCACCTCGACCCCCCTCGGCGACGTGGCCGAGACGACGGCGATCAAGCGCGCGTTCGGCGACGCAGCGAAGAAAGTAGCCGTCAGCTCCACGAAGTCGACGACGGGCCACATGATCGGCGCCGCGGGCGCCGCCGAGGCCGTGTTCACGATTCTCGCGCTGCAAGACCAGGTCATCCCGCCCACGATCAATCTCGAGAACCAGGATCCCGCGTGCGACCTCGACTACACGCCCAACGTCGCGCGTGAAGCCAAGCTCGAGGCCGCTCTGTCCAACTCGTTCGGCTTCGGCGGCACCAACGGCACGGTCGCTTTCAAGCGCTTGCGTTGACGTTTTGCGTGCTGTCGACATGACGGCCGCACTCCCTTCTGCTACAAGACGACTTGATCAGTCGCGCATTCGTGGCATCGTGAATACGCTCTGGCTCGTGAATGGACAGTCGACGGGCATCGACCCCGCAGATCGCGGGCTCGCGTATGGCGACGGTTTGTTCGAAACGATGGCGGCGAGCGACGGGCGCATTCGCTGGCTCGACCTGCACCTCGACCGGCTGGAAGAAGGCTGCCGGCGACTGGAGATACCCGCGCCGTCGCGCAGCCTGCTGACAAAAGAGATCGAGGCGCACTGCCCGCGAAAGGGCCGTGTCGTCGTCAAGCTGATCGTGACTCGCGGGCCGGGTGTGCGCGGCTACCCGCCGCCGGAGTCGCCCACGCCGACGCGCGTGCTGGCGATCTCGCAGTGGCCCGATTATCCCGACTCGTACTATCGCCACGGCATTAGCGTGCGTACGTGCGGCTTAAGGCTCGGCGAGAACCCGGCGCTCGCCGGCATCAAGCACTTGTGCCGTCTCGAGCAGGTGCTCGCGCAGCTCGAGCTGCGCGGCCAGCCCGTGCAGCAGGGACTGATGCTCGACGCGAGCGGCGCAGTCGCGCAGGGGACGAGCAGCAACGTTTTCATCGTCGCCGGCGGCGAGCTCGCCACTCCGAGCCTTGCGCGCTGCGGCATCAAAGGCGTCATGCGCCGCGTCGTGCTCGAAGCGTGCCGAGCGCTCGACATTCGCGCCGAGGAGCGCGACGTCGCGCCGGCCGAGCTGCTCGGAGCCGATGAAGTGTTCATGACGAACGCGCTGTTCGGGATTTGGCCCGTCACGGAGCTCGACGGCCGGCGCTTCGGCGTCGGTGCGACGACCGAGCGCCTCATGACGCACCTGGGTTACGGGCATGCGTAAGGTAATTTGGATTGCACTTGGCGTCCTCGTGCTGCTCGCGGCGTCCGGCGCGGCGCTCACGAGCCTCGCTTGGCGCGAGCTCAACGCACCTCTTAAGATCGCGGCCGCGGAAGGGGAGTGGCTGCGCGTGCCGAACGGCACCTCGTTTCGCAGTGTCGCCGCCGAGCTCGAGCAACGCGGGCTGTTCGACAGGGCGTGGCTACTCGCGCTCTACGCACGCGCGACGGGCGCGGCTACTCAAATTCGCGCGGGCGAGTATCAGCTCCTGCCGGGAACGACTTCACTGACGCTCCTCGCAAAGCTCGTCGCGGGCGACGTCTACCTGCACCAGATCACGATCGTCGAAGGCTCGCGCTTCGCCGAGGCACTCGCGGCGCTGCGAGCCCATCCGGCGATTGCGGCGACCGACCTCGACGGTCCCGCGATCATGAGCGAGCTCGGCGCGCCCGGCGTTCATCCGGAAGGGCAGTTTTTTCCGGACACCTATCGATTTCCGTACGGTACCTCCGACCTCGACATTCTGCGTCTTGCGCACGAAGCGCTCGTCGCGCGGCTGCGAGACGCATGGAGTAGTCGCAGCCCCGACTTGCTGCTGAAGACCGACTACGACGCTCTGATCATGGCCTCGATCATCGAGAAGGAAACGAGCTTGCCGGCCGAGCGCAAGCAGATCTCGGGCGTGTTCCAAGAGCGGTTGCGCCGCAACATGCGCTTGCAGACCGATCCGACGGTCATCTATGGGCTTGGAGAGGCGTTCGACGGCGACTTGCGCGACGCCGACATGCACCGCGACACGCCTTACAACACCTACACGCGCGCGGGGCTACCGCCGACACCGATCGCGCTGCCCGGTGCCGGCGCGATCGAAGCGGCAGTGGCGCCCGAGATCACCGGCGCGCTCTATTTCGTGGCGACGGGGCGCGGCGACGGCAGCCATACGTTCTCGACGACGTTCGAGGAGCACGAGCAGGCGGTGCGCGATTATCTGCGCGAGTACCGCTCGCGGCAGTGATGCGCGGCGCGTTCATTTCGCTCGAAGGCGTAGAAGGCGTCGGCAAGTCGACGAACGTCGCCTTCACGGCCGACACCGTGCGCCGCGCAGGCCACGAAGTCGTCACGACTCGCGAGCCAGGCGGTACACAGCTCGGCGAGCGCGTGCGCGACTGGATCTTGAACGGCGACCACGGGACGCTGTCTCCCGAGATCGAGGCGCTGCTGATGTTTGCGGCGCGCGCCCGGCATCTCGACGAAGTGATTCGCCCTGCGTTGGCCGCGGGCCGCTGGGTCGTCTGCGATCGCTTCACCGACGCCACCATCGCCTACCAGGGCGGTGGGCGAGGAGCCAGCCGAACTTTGCTCGACGCGCTGAGAGCGGAAATACAGAAGGGACTGGAGCCCGATCTGACGCTGTTGCTCGATGCCCCTCTCGAAGTCGGCGCGAGCCGCATCAGCAATCGCAAGCCGGATCATTTCGAGCGCGAGCAGCGGCCGTTCTTCGAGCGCGTAAGGGCTGAGTATTTGTCGCTCGCCGCACAGCACCCCGAACGCATCAAGGTTGTCGATGCGGCTTTGCCGCTCCCCGAAGTGCAGCGTCAAATCGAAGCAGAGATCGCGGCGCTCGGCCGTCGTCTCGAGCCCGCGAAGCGATGACCTCCGCCATCAACACGTTGAGCCGTGGTCTGCTGCCGTGGCTCGAGCCCGCGCTCGCTCAGCTCGACACCGCGCACCGCGCCGGTAGCCTGGGCCACGCATGGTTGATCTCGGGTCCGGCCGGCGTCGGTAAGCTCAACTTCGCGCTCGTGCTCGCGCGCCGCCTGTTCGGCGACGACAGCGAACCCGCGGTACTCGACCCCGGCGCCGCGCTCGCTGCGATGGCCGCACGCCACGAGCTCGCGGATCGGCATCCCGATCTGCACTGGGTGTACCCGGAAGAAGACAAAGAGACGATCTCCGTCGATCAGGTCCGCGCCGTCATCGACGAGTTCACGCTGACCGCGCATCGCGGCGGCGCGAAGGTGATCCTCTTGGAGCCGGCGGAGGGGTTGACGACCGCCGCCGCCAATGCGCTATTGAAGACGCTCGAGGAGCCCACGCCGCGCGGCTATTTGTTTCTCCTGAGCAGCCAGCCCGGCCGGTTGGCCGCGACGGTCCGCAGCCGTTGCCAGCACCTCGCGCTGCCGGTGCCCGAGGTCGAGAGCGTGGCGCGGTGGCTAGGCGTCGCGCCGAACGTCGTGCTCGACGCGCGCCGCGCGGTGGGCGCTTCGCCGCTGCAGCTCGCCGCGGCGATTCAGACCGATGGACTTAGCGTATTCAATAAGTTAGAAGATGATTTAGCAGGACTTTCTCAAGATAAAATCGACCCGCTGGCGGTCGCGCAATCGTGGGCCAAGGGCGATACCGAGCTCGCGTTGAGCTGGCTGCGGCGACGGATCCACGAGGAGCTTCGCTCGCGGCTGGTCGATCCAGCGGGCTCGACTTCAGTCACAGTCCCGGCCAACGCGACGTTGCATAATGCGTGGCGGGCGTTGCCTGCGCGTGCGCTGTTCGACGAGTACGACCGAGCCGAGAAACTGCTGAATCAGCTCGGATCCGGCCTGAACATCGAGCTTGCGCTTGCGGCAATGTTGGGCGCCCTGGTGGTGAGTCGAGGACGATCGTGAGCAAACCCGGACTGCTGACCCTGACGATCAAGGACAAGAGCGCCTTGTACTTAGCCTACATGCCGTTCATCAAGAACGGCGGCCTGTTCATCCCGACGAACTCGAGCTACAAGCTCGGCGACGAAGTGTTCATGCTTCTGAACGTGATGGGCGAGGAGGAAAAGATCCCCGTCGCCGGTCGTGTCATTTGGATCACGCCGAAAGGCGCCCAAGGGAAGCGCACAGCCGGCATCGGCGTGCAGTTCAGCGAGCAGGACCAAGGCAACACGCAGAAGCGGATCGAGAACTATCTCGCCGGCGCGCTCGGCGGCGACAAGCCGACGCACACGCTTTGATTGCCTAGCCGGGCAGGTTGGTCCGGTTCAGACCGCCCTTCAAGACGTACGTCTGAAAGCCGCGCTCATTGAGTATGAACGCGCCGGCCGAGCTGCGCCGGCCCGTGTCGCAACACACGACGTACTTTATCGATGAATCGAGCGTCTTGAGCTTCAACCGAATGAAGTAGAGCGGGACGTTGACCGCTCCCTCATTGTGGTAGGCCTCGAACTCGGACGGCAATCGCACGTCGAGCCACTGGCCGCCTTCCTGGATGACCTTCTCGGCGCCTTTGGCATCGACCCAGTCGAGCATCGGCTCGTTCAGAAGCTTGCGGAAGTCGTCCTTGCCCAATCGCATCAACGAGCCGTCCGTTTCCATCGCGACCGTCGCGTTGCGCTTGGCTTCGGAGATCAGCGCTTCCTCGCCGAACGTATCGCCGACCTGGAGCTCGGCGAGCCGAATGCCTTCCTTGTTGAGCGGGGTCTCGCGCGTGACGACGCACTTGCCGCGCGTGATGACGTAGAAGAAGTCGCCTTCGTCGCCTTGCTTGATGACG